>Ga0255338_1003699_pt1 | contig 17641 bp, 11 predicted proteins | sample MeOH1_35cm_T4_19_FD_203715 | JGI IMG/M metagenome (GOLD analysis project Ga0255338, IMG submission 203715) | Sandy soil microbial communities from University of British Columbia, Vancouver, Canada - MeOH1_35cm_T4_195 | ecosystem: Engineered > Artificial ecosystem > Sand microcosm > Unclassified ...
GCTCCACACCGAGCACCATCGGGGGAACGACCGGAGCGTAGCCTCCTTGCAACGACGGCTTGAACAGCAGCCCACAGCTATCCTGGCTCTCACTGGCACGCTGGATTAGGAGAACCGAATCGCCCTGGATCCGACCCAGGTGCACTTTGACCGTGACCATGGCCACACATAGGCTCGACGGGATCTGGCGGTTTGTTAACCCGCGCAGCACCAGTCGCAGCACTTCGCGCTGTCGCTGCGACAACTGGCCTAGCCGAGCCCGCACATCAAATGCAGGCGATTCCCTGCCAGGAGGTACGGGGGGCGTAAGCAGACTGACCGAACAAAAGGTGTTACCGCTCGCCGCCGCCTGAAGCGCCAGTTCGAGGCAATCGCGGTCATCCCACCCCAACAGCACGCGGAATCCGCTCGCGGATACCTGTTCGAGGTGAAGGTCACCCGGTTGAGCCAGCAACAACATCGGCTGGCTGCTTTTACCATGCCGCTCGCGAAACCGAGCCAGTCTCCGGGGCCAATCGGAGCCGGCCACCACCAGCACAACATCGTGCGCCGCCGTCTCTGCTACCACCGCTACCGTGGCACTCGCAACCAACCTAGTCACGGCATCCCGGAGCAACTCCGGGGCAAGCACATGAACTCGAATAGACGCTTGCTTCATCGCAATCCGCTTTGACACCAGTAAGACTGTGTCTAAGGCGATTTGCCAACGGCATCGGTTCCCCTCGGCAACGTTAAATTTCCTCGCTGGATACACTGCATGTGACGTGTCTCCAGACGCGAAAACCAAGCGGGGCGGGAAGGTCACCCTTCTCGCCCCGCCTGTTCGCGCTCGCTCTGCCGGGCGTTTACTTACCGGCCGTGCTCACCGTGACGGCGACCACCGTGCCGTCCGCGCGGGCGCCGTCGCCGCCGGGGGTGGTGGCGTTTGGTCGCAGGGCCTTGAGCTTCTTGCTGCCGAGGACCTGCACCGTGAACAGCTTCTTGGTGGCGGGGATGGCCGTGCCGTTGGTGCTGTAAAGCAGCACGCGCTCGCGGCCGTTGGCGAGGGTGCGGTGCACCAGTTGGAGGTCGCCGCGCTGGAGGCTGCTGGTGACGGAGGCGAGGGTGCCGCCGCTCAAGTCCAGGTCGAACGCCAGGGAGGTGACGCTCTCCTTACCGGGGTTGAAGGTAAGCCGGAAGGCGGTCGGCTTACCGCCCTTCCCCTTCGAAACCGCTTTCCCTGCGGCGGACGCCGGTTGACCGCCGTTCAGGAAGAGGTTCACCAGGCTCTGCACGTCGCCGACGTCCATGCCGCCGTTGTCGTTCAGGTCGTGCTGCGCGGGGTCGAACCGTACCACGCCCAGCAGCACGTTGAGGAGGAGTTGGATATCGCCCACGTCGATGCTGCCGTTCCGGTTCAGGTCGCCGCGCGCGCCGGCCGCGAACGTCACGGTGCCGCCGGTCGCTGGCGCCTCTGCCGCGAGGCCATCCGCATCAGAGACCTGCACGCCGTTGGTCGCGCTATCCGGCAGGTGGAGCGCCACCGGGGCGGAAACCTGCGCCGGGGCGCCGGCGGCCGGCCGGAAGGTGACGGTGGCCACCTTACCGTTCAACCACGCCGTGGTGCCGGTGCCGAAGAGAACCACCCGCACACGGCCCGCTTCCTGCTCCCGAGCCTGGACGCTCACCCCTGCGGGCAGCGCCCCGGCCGTGGCGCTCACGAAGGAGACCAGCGCCGGGTCGAAGGCCAGATCGAACGCGGCCGCCGTTACCGTGGCGCCGTTGGCGGTGAACTCCAGGTCCAGCGCGCTGCCGTCCGCCACGGCGCGACCGGCCAGCAGCCGGAAGCTGGCGGCGGAGCGGACTGCAACCCGGCTGAAGTCCACGCCGGTCCGGCTCGGCCCTACCGTCACGCTCTGGCTGGCGCTGAACGCAAAGCCGCGGCGAGACGCGGCAACCGGATAGCTACCGGCCACCAGGCCGTCGACGGTATAGGTGCCGTCTGCCGCCGTGGTAGCCGTCCGGCTTCCCACGCTGACCGTTACCCCGGATAGACCGCGCACGCCATCCCACACGGTGCCGGCCACCTGGTAAGTGACCGGGGTCCCGGTGAAGGTAACGCCGGTGCGGCTCGGACCGACCGTCACACTCTGCGCGGCGCTGAAGGTGTACTCCGGCCTGGCGGCGCTCACACTGTAAGTGCCCGAAATCAGGCCGTCCAGTATGAAGCTGCCGTTCGCCGCGGTGGTGGCGGTGCGATCTCCCGCGCTCACCGCCACACCGGACAGGCCCACACCGCCCACGGTCACCATACCGCTAACGCTGTAGGTCTTGCGGGTCGCGGCGAAGTTGACGCCGGCCCGGCTGGGACCAAGCGTCACGCTGAGCGGCCCGTCGACGGTATACTCATCGGCGGTCGCCCGCACGTCGTAGGTGCCGGAGATCAGGCCGGTGAGCGTGTAGACGCCGTCCGCACCGGTGCTGGCGGTCCGATTGCCGGCAGTGACCGTGACTCCCGACACCGGGTTGCCCTCGGCGGTGACGGTCCCGCTCACCGTATAGGTGTTGCGCGTCGCGGTGAAGTCCACGCCGGAGCGCTCCGGGCCGACACTCACGCTCTGCGCCGCGCTGAACGCGTATTCCGGCAGAGCGGCCTGCACCAAGTAGGTGCCGGCGAACAACCCGCTGACGGTGTAGGTTCCGTCAGCGGCCGTGGTGGCGGTACCGGCGCCCGCGGTCACCGTCACACCGGCCAGTGCGCTTCCGGCCGCCGTAACCGTGCCTCGCACGCTGTAGGTTTTGCGCGCCGCCGTAAAGTCCACGCCAGTCTTACTGGGACCCACCGTCACACTCTGCGCACTGCTCACGATGTATTCGGCGGCCGTGGCGGTTACTGAATACGTTCCCGGGACAATACCCGTGAACGAGTAGCTCCCGTCGGCGGTGGTGGTGGCTGTCTGACCGGCAGCAACCACGGTGGCTCCCGGCAGGCCCACGCCGTTCACACGCACGGCTCCGGAGATCCCGAAGGTCTTCGGTGTGGCAGTGAAGTCAACACCCGTCTTGCTGGGGCCAACTGTGACGTTCTGCGCGCTACTCACCGTGTAATCTGCGGCCGTGGCGGTCACCGGGTAGGTTCCGGGGACGATGCCCGTGAACGAGTAGCTCCCGTCGGCGGCCGTGGTTGCTGTCTGGCCAGCGGCGGAGACGGCCGCACCGGCGAGACCCACACCGTTCACCCGGACGGCACCGGAGATCCCGAACGTCTTCGGGGTGGCGGTGAAGTCAACGCCGGTCTGGTCAGGACCGACCGTCGCCGTTCGAGGCGCGCTCAGCGTGTAGTCCGTCTTGCTGGCCGTTAGCGTGTAGGTTCCTGCGGCGAGCCCGGTGAGCGTGTAGGCGCCGTCGGCACCCGTCGTAGCGCTCTGGCTGCCGGTGCTAATGGTCACTCCTGCCAGCCCTGCACCGCCAGCGGTCACCTTACCGCTGATGGAGTTGTTCATCGGCAGCACTTCGATGGCGTTCACCAGCGCATCGTTCTGCACGTCCTGGAAGTCGATGGTGATGCCGCTGCCGGTGGAGGTGGCGGTGAAGCTCTTGATGACCAGCGTGTTCGGGCCGACGGCTCCCACGATGTCGAAACGAGAAAGAATCTGTGTTCCGTTCAAAAACACGTTAAAGATGCGCCCGGTGGTGGTAGACCAACACTCGGCGAAGTGTAATTTCACGGTATAGGCACCGGCAGGCGCAGGAATCTGGTAAGTGAACGCCTTGCCGTAGCGGACGCTAGTGTACAGTGCCGGATCAGACGTGCCGGAAATCGGGCGAGCCGAATAGGTGAACCGGTTACCACCCGTGGCGTACGTATCTGCCAGCCACTTCCCGGCCGTGGCGCTGCTGTAGCCGTTGCCGCCCGCGTCGATCCGGATCCCCGCTGCGGCAGTCGCTTCGGCCGTGAAGTTGACGTTGGTGGCGCTCGGACCCAGGGTGACGTACTTCGCTGCGCTTACGGTGTAGCCGGTGCGCGCCGCGTTCACGGTGTAAGTTCCACCCGCCAGCCCGGTGACGGCGTAAGTGCCGGTGCTGGACGTGGTGACGGTCTGATCGCCCACCGTAACGGTAGCATTCGCTACCGGAGCGCCGCTCTCGGTCACCGTCCCACTCACGGAATAGATGGGCGCTACGGGCGTCGCGCTGACCGGCGCCGTAGACGCACTCTCGTTGCCGCTCTGGTCGACCGCACTGAGGCGATACCAGTAGGTGGTGCCGTTCTGCAGCCCGGTCTGGGTGAGCGAGGTACCGGAGATCGGGGCGCTGCTCTGCTTGACGTAAGTTCCCGCCTGGCTGTCGCTGCGGAGCAAGTAGTAGCCTGCCAGGTCCTTGTCGGTATTGGCGCTCCAGGAGAGGGCGATGTTTGCGTCTCCCGCTTTAGCGGCTAGGCCGGACGGCACCGCCGGGGCGGTGGTGTCTTGGATCGCGGTGGCAGCCAGGCGTAGGGTGTGCGGCCCCACCCCGGAGAGCACCGCGCGACCGACGCCCTGGCTGCTCACCGTTACCGGTAGGGAAGCACCGCCGTCCACCACCACACTCCACGTCGCCGCCGGCGCTAGATCGAGGAAGTAGGCTTCCGTGCGAGAGGTGTTGGCCGTCCAGTTCAGGGCGTAACCGGTTGTGAGCACGCGTTGAACCGTGTTGGCGCTGAACATCGCAAGGGTATCGCTGTGGTCGCCGCGCGCCACCACCACGCCCTCCGCTTCTCCGGCGGTGCTGCGGACCAGGTTGTTACGCAGGCTCGTACCAGCGTCGTAGGCCTGGACCACGTTCAGGAACGTGTCCCAGCGCTGTTCCGCCTGCGGGGTAATCCGGGTCTGGAAATTGCGCTCGGTGTCCAGAATGGTGCCGGTGCTGGTCCAGGCGGTCTTCTCATCCAGCACCGTGCGGTTCTGGGACGCCGGTAGGAGCGTGCTCACGCGGACCTGCTGGCCCCCCGCGGTCGTCCAGGAGATGGCATCCGCCGCCAGGGTCGGCGCCACCGGAGAGTGGATGATCCACTGCTTGTTCGCAGGTGCGCTCTGGATGCGTGCGAGATCCGAAGCCCGATAGCGGTCGAGCTTCGCAACGTTCTTGGGATTGTCCGCATTGGTGCGGTCGAAGATGATGACCGTATCCGAGTGCTTGTCCGCCGAGGGCAGATAGAGCGTGCTCCGCGTCCACTCGTACAGAAAGGTATCGGGCGGATTGTAGTACGGCTGCTCATAGTACTGACCGCCGCAAGTACCTGCGGCGTAGGCGTATTCGTCCGCAGGGCCGAACTCCTGCGCCACCAGTCCCTTGTTCTCATAGGTGGCGGAGAGGCCACCGATGAGCATCGAGTTCATGTACTCCCCGTCGCTCGTCTGGTAGCCCAGTGGGTGGGTGATGGCCCATTCACCCCGGCGGTAGAGCTGGAACGTGTTCAGATACCAGAGGCCGTGGTCTACCCGCGGCGAGGTCGGAAACTGGGTGCCGAAGAAGCTGTCCCCTACGCCCCAGCCGTCGTGGAAGAACTGGAAGCCGTAACCGGAAGCGGCGAGACCTTTGCGGAAGGTTCCCCGCCAGTCCGCCCGGGGGGCATACGGGTTGTAACAGAGGAAGAACGACATGCCCACGCTGCTGGAGTTGCCGGCCGCGATTGGGTAGCGCGCCACCAGGTCGTCCACTAGCTGCTGGGAATAGGGGCCGGTGCTCGGATCATTCTGCAGCAGGCCGGAGAGCGTTCCAGCCAAAGTCAGTCGCAGCCAGAGGCCGAGCGTGCGCGGCTCCTGGATGTCCCCCCACTGGTAAGCGTCTTGCAAGTCGGGGGTGACTTCGCTGATCTGCGCTTTCGCCAATTGCGCGGCGTAGCGGCTTACTTCTGGGAAGTAGTCGACCCCCGTAGCGGTACGAACTCCGTATGCGCCCCAGAGCAGGAGGCGCATAGTGTTCATGTTGTACTCGCTGCTCTCCAGCCACTCGCCGCCTTCCGCCATCGCCACGTAACGCCGGACGGCGTTCCGCATGCCGCTGGTCAGGTTGCTGGCCGTCGCCGTAAGCCCGCCCACCGGCAGGGTCGCGTTCGCGCTCTGCTCGTTCCAGGTGCTGTTAAGGAAGGTGCCCGCCCGCGGGTTGTCAGGGCCCGTCGCGAGATCCAGGAACGCGAGACCGAAGTAGTGCCCTACCGTCTCGTCCGAGTCGGTCAGGCGCGTGCCCCAGTTCACTCCCGAGACCTTATCCAATACCAGGTCCCCCCAGCGATTGAGCTGGTTGAGGAACAGGGTGCGCTCCGATGCGGAGAGCGCCGGGTAGAGCCAGTCGTACATCCACACGAAGTCGACAAACGCTTCACGGGTGAAGTTCCGGCCATCCTCCGGAAAGAAAGCCGGATCGAGGTATGACTGACCCTTCGCGTAACCCGTGATCATGCTCCACGCCTTCCGGGCGTAGGTTACGTCTCCGGTGATCTGGTAGGCGATCACCGCATACTCGCCGATGTCCCCACCACTGTAGGACGGAGTGGCCGAGCGGTCTGCCTTGTTCTTCAGCAGCAGCCACCAGGCGTTGTTCTCCGCGCGCATGCGGTTCCACACCGCTTGCTGTTCCGCGCTCCAGAGTAGCCGCGGGGTACGACCGGTCGGCGACGGCGCCGCGTCCACCATCGTCGCCTGCGAGGCGGCGGTCCGGCCCACGCGCAGGCTGCCGAGGACCGGCGGGGCCGTGTCCGTGATGCGAAACCGGAGTACGCCGGAGTGGGCCGGAGTGCTTCCCCCTGCCCCTAACGCGGCAGTGGCCAGCCCGGCCAATAACAGAACGGCCAGCAGTAGTACGCCAAAGGCCGTGTGGAGGCGCGAATGTGTGTTATGCGCTCGCACGTGTGTTGCCAGTTTCATCACGAACTCCCAGTGATGGTTGTTTGTTTCTGAACGGAACAGTCGCTTGAGGGCCAAAAGCTCGCCCGCTGCCAGCTGCGCCGGAAGGCTCCTATCGACTGGAGCCAAAAAATGGATTGGGCACTCGCCACCTCCAGGGCAACGCAGCGCCGGTGCTCCCCATGGCCTGAGCAGGCCATCGCCAGAGCGCACGACTTCCGTGAAATCGGAAGAAAAGGGGCTCCGCTCTCACCCGGAGACGAGAGCGGAGCCAGTGCTGCTCTCCCTATGCAGGGGAGGGTTGGGGTAACACGCCCGATCCCCGGAATACTCCGTGGATCAGGCGCATCGGGGTCCGTTGCCCGCACCGGGCACGGCATTCGTAAAGGCAGAAAGTGTGTTCCATCCCAACCTCTCAACCAGCGATTAAGCTGGACAAACCGCTCGGATCTCAACCCCGGCTTCGTCCCTGGGGACTTCAAATACAAGGGCTGCTGTTCGTTGACAGCTTGATCTCAAGTAAGTCTGGTTGCTTCTACCAAGCATTCTTGGTGGCAATCGAACTGTACTCCAATTGGAGAGGGCCTTATTCTTTAAGGGCTCGGAGTACTGGAGGACGAGCGAGAGGACGGGGGTAACTACGGAGAGGCCGGCAGGCCGGTGACGACTTGCCGTACGAGTCCGCGGCTCTTCGCAAAGCGGAGAAGGCGCGGGTGGGTGGGTGAGTGCTCTAAGATTCTGCCCGCGGACAGGCGGATCTGCAGGGTGTTTCAAATCCCGTTCCGATTCAGTTCGCCGGTAGCGGGCAAGGCGCTCGCAAACACGCTAAACTACCTCGCGGTAAGTGAGCTAGTTTGCAGTGCCGAGCCCGGCACAGGTTCAGGTAATCGCGGAACACGCTCGCGCTTTCCGATCCGCAAACCGTGCGTCGGCCGATCGAGCATGAGCAAGCGACCACAACAAGCGTCTGCAGGGTTAGACGCAGCTTGCCGCTACAGAGTGCCCTCGTCCGGTAGGTTACGCTTCGCGGCTAAGGCGTGGAGGGGGGGCCGGCGTTACGCCGGCTACTCAGCGCGCCTTCCGTACCTTCGTGGTAAGGCGGTGGCCCGCTTCTAACCAGTCCCTCGGAACTTGTGGCCAACCCGGATGACGCTCCGGACGATCCGATGGAATAATCGCTTGAGACCGCTCGGGTTACCCAAGGAGCAACTAGAGATGCTGGCAGTCGAGATATCCTGTGGTGAGGAGGAGTGGAGTGGTCCCCGCGAGATCGTCCCGGAAGATCCGGGTTGCTCCCGCCGCTACATTTCGCCGCTTTCGCCGCTGGCAGGGATCAATGCGGGAGGTCTTCCCGGCAGCACACCGCGGGCGCGGGTACTGCTGGTAGAAGACGACGCCCTCATCCGCGAGAACCTGGGAGAGATTCTGCTGCTGGAAGGCTATGAGGTCGTCCCGGCAATCGACGGCCTGCACGCCCTGGAGTTGCTGCGGGAGCAGCCCGCGCCGGACCTGGTGATTACGGATCTCCAGATGCCGCGCGCGAACGGCTGGGTGCTGGCGATGGAGCTGCGGCGGGACCCGCGACTGGCGAAGCTCCCCCTGGTAGTGATCTCGGGCGTGCATGACAGCCGCTCCGCCGGTGGGTTCCTGGGAGCTTCCGCCACGTTTCAGAAGCCGTTTGACGTGCCGGAGTTCCTGGACACGTTGGAGCGGCTGCTCGATGTGCCGGAGACGGATCCTCAGGCGGACACGGATTGACCCTGGCGCCGTCGCCAGTCCAGCACGGCGGGGGGTGCGAACGTGGCCAGCCACCAGGCGAGCCGCTGGGGAGAAGGCTCGTTCCGGAGCGGGAAGGAAAGCCAGCGCCGGGCGGCCCCTAATTCCCGGTAGTGGAAAAGATGACGGCCGTACTCCTCGTAGATCGCGATCCGCTTCCGCCGCACCATTTCCGGCGTCACTTCGGGGAGCCGCTCCAATTTGGCGAGGTTCGTCAACTCCGCGCGCGCAAACCGCTCGAACTGCCGCGATAAGTTGCCCGGCGCCGGCGTGTACTCGTGAAGCTGCTCCGGGCAAGTAGCTACGTTCCAGCCAACCGACAGCAATCGCAGCCAGAGGTTGTAGTCCTCCACCGAGATCAAGGCGCGATCCTCATCGAAGCCGCCCACAGCCTGGAATGCCGCGCGCCGCACCAGCGCGGACGAGTTCACGATGCAGTTCCGCTCCCAGAGGCTCTCGAAGGTGATCTGGTCCGGCGCCTGGCCGCCGCCGGGTGGACCCCAGCAGTGCACCACCCCCACCCGCTCGTCGCCGGTAAAGGGCAACTGCCGCTCTAGCTTCCGCGGTAACCAGGCGTCGTCCGCATCCAGCAGCGCCAGCCACTCGCCGCGCGCTTCACGCGCGGCATGGTTGCGGGCCGCGGCCGGCCCCGCGTTGGCTTGCCGGAGCAACCGCACTGGAGACCCGTAGCCAGCCACCACGTGCGCCGTGTCGTCCGCCGAGCCGTCGTCGACGACCAGTATCTCCAGCGCCGGGAGGGTCTGCGCCAATGCGCTCTCAATCGCGCGGCTCACACAGCCGGCCGCGTTGTAGGCGGGTATCAATACACTGACTGTCGAGTGGGTTTTCATCAGGCGGACCTCGCAACCTGGTCATACATGGAGAGGATCTGCTTTACGACCACCGGCTCCGAAAAGGTCGCCTCGGCATGTCGACGGGCCAGGAGGGCGTGGCGGGCGCGGGTGGCGGGCGCGGCGAGATAGGTCAATTGCTCCACCATCCCTCCTTCCTGGGAGAGATCACGGGGTGAGCCGGCCGGACCCGCCATCCAGCGGAGGGTAGGCGTATCGTTACACGCAATCGGCAGGCCGCTGGAAAGCGCTTCCAGCAGTGCGATCGGCATCATCTCGTGCAGCGACGCTAAAGCGAACACGTCCGCCGCCTGGTAGAGCGTGTGGATGCGCTCTCGCGGAACCCGCTCCAGAAAGCGCACCCGCTCTCCCAGCAGGGTCTTCCCCTCCGAGATCACGGCGTCCGTCTCCGTCTCCCTGCCGCCGCTGACTACGAGCGTGGCAGGTACTGGACAGCGGCGAGTGAACTCCGCAAACTCTCGGATGAGCCAGTCTACCCGCTTGTGGTGGCGCTTGATCGCCGCCACGCAGAGCACCAGCAGGTGATCCTCCGGCAGCCCCCACTCCCGCCGTGCAGCCAGTACATCGCCGGGACGGAAGCGGTTCGTGTCCACAAAATTGGGCACGGCAAACACCGATTGACCGGTGGGCCGGTGCGTCTCCCAATCCTCCACGTAGCAGGGGGCGAGATGCTGGAGCACGGAGTAGCGTGCCAGGGTGGAGGCGGGTTCTTCCGTGCCGTGCGCCAGGATGACACGCGGGCGAGACAGCCCCCGCCGGTGCAGACGGTCCATGAGGAGCGCCACCCAGGGGTCCTGAACGTGCAGCAGGTCGTAGTCTCGCCGGACGCGGCGCCAGAGGCTCCGCGTGAACGTCGTCTGCTCCGCCTGGTAACCGGAACCGAAGCCGAAACGCCATCCGCCCACGCGGCTGAGGCGGCTCACCCACCGCTGCGTGGCCTGGTCGAACCGTAAGGCGCAGGGCAGGGTCTCTTTCCAGGGCTCGTCCGGCTCGCCACACGCCTGGAAGAGCGTCACGTCCTGCCCGGCGCGCCGCAAACCGAGGGCTACGTCGCCAGCCCACGCCTCGATACCACGGAACACGTGCCCGAGCCCGCTCGCCGCGACGGCGATCCGCAGCGGCCGGCTCGCCACCTCCGCGCCGGGCCGGGTTCGCGCCGAGCTCACCTGCCGAACTGTACCGATTTGTCCTGTCTCCACGATCTACACTCTCCCCCGCAGCCGAAGCGGCGATTCCGGTGAAAACAGCGCTCCAGGATGCAGCCGGCACGCGTGGGCCAGGTGCCGGATGCCTTCCCGGTACTGCTGGCTGCCGAACTTTTCCTGGGCCCGTCCGAGAAAATAGCGAGCGCCCCGCAGCCGCGACGCACTTCCGCACGCGGCAGCCAGCAAAATGCGGTCGGTGCGAAGGAGCGACCCGGGTGAGATCTGCACGGCTGCCCGAGCCGCGAACATCGCGTCCCGGCAGCGGCCCTTCCGGCGGACCTCCGCCGCAAACTCCCAGAGACGGGCAGCGGCCTCCGGAATGGGAGCACCACTCACCACACGGCCGGTCAAAAGCCGGCGATAGAGTACTTCGTAGCGATCGACCATGCGGTCAAGCGAGTAGTGCTCGACGACGTGGTCACGGAACTGCTGCCGGAGCTCCGGCGCCGCCAGATCCTTCACCGCCGCACGCACGAATGCCGCTACCTCCAGATCCGTGGCACGCGCCGGATAGAGCCAGCGCCGAAGCGGACCATGGAGCACGTCGCGCACTCCCCGTACGTCTGGCCCGATGACGGGGCATCCGCACGCCATCGCCTCCAGCAAAGCTAGCGGCATCCCTTCGGCGCGGGAAGTGCACAACAGCGCGCCGCCGCTCCTCGCCACCTCTGAGAAAAAGGTGGTCAGCTCGTCCCGCTCCACACGGCGACGCTGCGCCAGGTGACCGCCGCCTTCCTGACGAAAGCGCGCCGCCGGCGGGGGCGTGGCATCCGCCACTCGAAAGTCGAATTCATCACTGAGGTGCCAGGTGGCGCTCACAAAGCGCGCCCAGTCCTTTACCGGGTCACGCGAACGGCCGCACCACGCGATGACCGGCCGCGGCGGCGCAGGGCCGTCCTGCGGACACAGGCTGTTGATGTCGACGCCGTTCGGTATGACGGCCATCGCGTGGTCCGTATAAGGCTGGCAGAGCGCGGCCGACGACGCCGAGACCGTGGTGTAGGCATCGCAGTTGCCGCGGTGCCAGCCCATGGGAGCGTTCCAGGCGTGTCGCGTGATCACGAGCCGGGTGCGAGAGGATCGCTCTTTCAAGGCCGCGGGCAAATCCACCATGCAGGAGTCCCCATGCACCAGGTCCCAATTTCCGTGCACCAGCATCGCCCGGAGGTCGTCCACGTCACCCAGCACCGTTTCGCATTGCCGGCTGAACGACGAGAGAAAACCCGCGTCCTGAAAAAAGAAGCTACGCACCCGGTGTCCACGGCGGCTCAGTCCCTGGGCCAGCCCAAGCATGAAACAGGTATGACCGCCCAGGCTGCAATCGTCCGCAGCCAGCAGTAGGTTCACAGCGACCTCTCTCTCCGGTACCCGACGCGACTTCTACGCTCTGGAAAATGCCGGCCTCTTCCCGACCGTGCAGAGGCGTGCAGACGAGCAGCCTGTTGGGCCAGCAATGATGAGTCGAAGCGGTCCTGTAGTAGGTGGGTTCGGAAGTATGGGTAATCCGTTACTCCCATCCCTTTACACTCCCATCCCTCCTTCCGGCCCCGATCAGAATTACTTTGAGAGACCACCGGAGGTCAGAGCGGGAGCGCTCGGTGCTGCACGATGCGCCAATTCCGTGCATTTTCCTGGCGAAAGGGCGGTCGGAACGCGATCCGTCGCCGCATTGCCCGGAGCCCGGGCTCGATCTGTGGGAAGGACCGTTCGCCGCACATGCTCTCGAAGCGCTTCGCCGGCCCCTATCTGGGGACGCTCTGCCTCATCATCCAGCCGCTGCTGCTCAACGTGATTGGTATCCCAGCCACGGGATACATCATCCGCCAGTTGGGCGCGACCGGCTACGGGCAGTGGGCGACGGCAACGACGTTGATCGCCACGGTGACGTTTCTCACCAACCTCGGTCTGCGGATGTACTTCATCCGCAGTATCGCGCAGGACCCCGATTCCGCGCAGAGCGGGCTGGCGGAGCAACTCGGCCTGCGCGTAGTCCTCGGACTGCTTGCCACGGCGGTGGCAGTGAGTATTGCGGTGCTCCTCCGGTATCCCACGGTTGTGATCCAGTGCACGGTCATCGCGGCATTCGGGTTAATCCTCACCTGCGCCGCCAGTGCCCTCACGGACCTCCTGCAAGCGACCCAACACCTCACAGCACTCGCGGGGGTGAACCTCATTGCCGGGCTGGTGCTAACGGCCGCCTCCATCGCCGTGATCGGCGCTCGCGGGGGACCTGCCGAGCTGTCGCTCGCCTACCTATTGGGACCGCTAGTTACGCTGGCACTTTCCGTCCGCCTAGCGCAGCAGCGGTGCTGCAAGGTGGGGGTGCACTGGAATCTCCGGCGCTCTGCGTCCTTGCTGTGGCAATCCCGGCTCATGGCCTCGCAGTTGGGTGTGGGCACGGTCGCCGCGCAGGCGGAGGCGCTACTGATCCCGAAGCTGGTCGGCATCAACGCCTATGGCTTCTTCTCAGCGGGCTGGCTGCTCCCGAGCCGTCTCGGCATTATTCCGGATGCGGTGATCACCACCTTCTACCCCATCTTCGCGCAGAAGCAGCGGGAAGGCACGCGTGCCGCGGCGCAAGAAGTAGCGCGCGCAGCCGTTCTGGTGCTAGGCCTTTGCGGAGCGGCGGCACTGGGCATCTGTCTGATTGCCGGGCCAGTAGCCAAGATTCTCTTCCCGGCGCAAGCCACACTCTGCCGGCAAGTGATGCAGATCAGCGTTTGGTGGCTGCCGCTGCAAGGCCTGGCGGGCGTGATGGGATATGCCCTGAATGCCGCGGGACGCGAACGGGACGAAACGCGCCTCTCGATCCTCTCCAACATCTCCAGCATCGCCGTGTCGGCGGGACTTATCCTGACGTTAGGGCTAACCGGTGCCGCCTGGGCCACGGTATGTCGCGGCAGCCTGGCAGTGTTGGTCCGCCTCCCCTGCGTCTTGCGCACCTTCCCGCCGGTGCTCACGCAGATGCCGCTGGTGTTGCGCCAGGGTCTGCGTGCCGCCGCCGCCGCCATTACCCGGTAAGGGAAAGCAATTTGGGCTCATCCGCTCTTGCACGGTGCGTTGCGGGTGGTCGAAGAGATAACAAAAGGAAAGGGGGAGCCGGCTAGCCGGCTCCCCCTTCCTCGTCTATATGGAGCGCCGCCGACTACTCGGTGCTGCGCTTGCCCTTTTCAATCAACTCCCGGACGCGCTGGCCGCCTTTGCGGCCGATCTCGCTGAAGAACTCCGGGCCACGCTCGCGGCGGACGACTTCACCGCCCTTGCGGCCGATTTCGCTGTAGAACTCCGGTCCATGGCGCTCCTTGGTGGTCTGTCCACCCTTCTTGCCCAGCGCGCTATAACCCGCAGTTCCAAGCGCTTCCTTCCGCTTGTCGCCGCCCAGTCGTCCGGCTTCGCGGACGGTCATCTCCCTACCTTCTTTAGCCATGTTCGACACCTTTCTAGATGTGTTTATTCGGGTTAGCCTGGCTGTCCGGCCGTCTAAAATCAGCAAACCCTCATCGACGGCGCGATTCTCATCCCACGGGCGTGTTTCCCTGTGAGAAATGGCACTAAACCAGCGGGCCGAGTAACCCGTGGCCATCTCCTCAGTCCGGGGACATCCTTCTGATTAATTGGACGGCATTCAAACCGCATTAGTTCCCGGAGCAGCCTACCAACCTGTTGCAAGACTATTGTTGCCATACCACCCCTTGTTTTTCCAGGGAAAATGCAAAAATGGGCTACTCTACGCACGACACTTGCAAATTTCTCTTGCATCAAAGAATCCACCACTTCGTCGTCTAAGCAGCGAAAGCGACGCTTACGCGCTCCTCGCAAGCGGTCGGGCGCGCTGTCACAGGGGGCGCCTACACGCGGTTCTGCCGGAGCACGCTGAAGCCAAACGGGGCCGCGAAAGGGGCGCTGGGTACCAAATAGCCACCACTGTCCTAACCCGCGATTCGGTGCCGCGACGCCCCGCGTGAATCCAAGGCCGACCGGGTCCCTGGCGCCGCCGGGCATCCTACGTGCTCCCGACGGGTAGGCGGGGGCCCTGAAGCAGGCCGCGCAGGCAAGCGGTATCGCCTCGCACCCGGTCTCTCCGATTGATTCCCGGGAAGCGTCTGATCAGGGCGAAGCCGCCAACATCGCTGCGCGAGTTCCCCTTCCGCCGCCTCCCCAGAGCAGGAGAGCCGGTCCACTAGGGGGAGAGGAACCTGGCCATCGGGAGGGTGCCGGACCGGATTCGGAGCATGGTCCGAAGTGGCGCAAGAAAAGCGCCCGCCGGTCCTGGTGGAACCGGCGGGCGCTTTTAGTAGTAGCGGAATGTCGGGCTAGTTGGCGGGCGTAAGCCGAGACACCGTACCTTCGTCGCGCACCGTGAACTGCGTCTGCGCGGCTAACTCTTCCAGCACGCGGCTGGCGGGCATATCCGCCGCTTGCAGCGTTACCGCAGCCGGCAGAGACCCTTCCACCACGATCGGATGACCGAGGCCGGCAGCCACGCGTCGCAGCGCATCCACCATCGGCTGCTCCGTGAGCACCACCGTCATCGGCTCCGCGCTTCTGGCCGCAAACGGAACCACGATCGTACTCTCGTACGGGCGGGCCGCGCCCCGGCCGAGTGCTGTCACTCGCAGCACCTGCGCACCTGCGTTGCTCGGCAACTGGACGGTGAAGATGACCGGCGCACCTGCCGTGATCGCCGCCTTCTCTGCCTGCAAAGCCGAAGACGAGTCACCCATTAGTGTGGCCTCGCCCCCCACCAGATCTCCGGTAGGAGTGAGCCGCACCTCCAGAACCTGACTCTGGCCGCTTGCGGGACCATAAGCCACCTGGACTGTCGGCGTAGCCTTACTGGCGGGCTGGAGCACCGGACCCGGCGTTGAAATGCCGAGCCCCAACCTTTCGTACTTGGCGTGCGGAATACCCGTCACCAACAGGGAGCCACCGATAACCAGCGTAGCCAGGCTCGCGCCCATCGCCACGCCCATCGGGTTCAGCGTGCGCAGCCACTCGAGAAAGGTGGGAGCCTTTCGTCGCTCGGCTTCGTACTCTGCGGCTCGCTGCTGCCGAATTGCCATCATCACCTGCCAGGCGCCGTCCGCCGGAGGCTCAACCTCCGGGAGGGAGTCCAGCGCCAGGAATGTGCTCTGAAGGACCTCAACCTCTTCCCGACAATTGACGCATCCTGCCAGATGCGACTCGATCGCGACAGTCATCGGGCGGTCGAGCGTACGCTCCAGGTAGTCGGAGAAGAACTCCTGGGCTCGATCGCATTGCATGATATGAACTCCAAGCGACCCGGCTACCAACCGCCCGCGCCGTGAATCGGTGCGGGATAAAGGGAGATGAAAGTGGGGCTGGCTTCGTTCATCCAGGTCTGTTTCCAGACGCCCCTAGCTTTCTAAAAGTTCCCTCGTACCAGACAGTTTGTTCTTGAGCGCCAGCCGCGCGCGGTTAAGCCGGGACTTTACCGTGCCGATAGGCAGGTCCATAATCGCGGCTATTTCCTCGTAGGAGCGGTGCTGGAAGTGGTATAGACCGATCATCAACCGCTGGTTCTGCGGGAGGGTCATGACCGCTTGTTGAATGATTGTGGCGCGCTCGTCTTGCTCCACCGCGAACTGCGGCCCGGGAGCAGGATCCTCGATCTGCCGGGATACGCTGCTGTCTTCCAGATCCACCATCTCTTCCAGCGAACTGTGCGCCCGGATGCGCTGCTTCTTGCGCTCGTCCAGGAAGACGTTCCGCACGATGCGATGGAGCCATGTGGAAAAACTCGCGTCGCCCCGGAAGTTCGGCAGCGCGTTGTGCACGCGGATGAAGGCCTCGGAAACGATGTCCTGGGCGTCGTCATAGTTACCGGACAGGCGATAGGCGAGGTTAAAGACCGTGCGGTAGTGACGCTGGACGAGCTCATCCATCGCCACGCGATCGCCCCCGCGGGCGCGCCGGACGAGGGCGGCATCTTCTTCCGCGGCGGACAATTTGCGACTGTCTGGAGGCAACCGGTCGAGCATGTTGCAATTATACTGGACATTCGAAGGGCGGCACAGTGGCCGGAAAATACCGCGAAGAGTGCGTCCGATGACCAACAGTTGCGGTCTCGTTGAGTTGTTTCCTGCCGCGTAACATCCGGCGCTCCGGCAGCGTTATACCTACGTCACCTCGAACGCAACCAATAAACCCGCTCCGTAAGAGTGCAAAGCTCAGGAGCATTCCGAGCCGCGAAGTCCTTAGCCGGGTCTTCGAGGAGCTGCTATCAAGTGCACCCGCGCAGAAAGGCAGCTCTTCTTATGTACCGCTTTATTACCAACACCGGGCTTTTCGCCGCCGCCTTCGTACTAACCTTACTCGCTCAGCCCCGCCCGGCAGCGGCCCGGCGGGCCGCTCCCAGCATCCGTGGCTCCTACTTCGGCAGCTTTCAGAGCACCGGCGGTGACTATTGGACCGCCGACATGACACTCACCATCCAGACCGCTCGGCGCGTCAGTGGCCAGATGAACATGGCAGGGATCATCCGGGGCGCTGGAGTGGAGGGAAAGTTCTCGCCCTCGATGCAGTTCGACCTCGTCGGCCGCGAGATCCGGGGACAGCGCCCGATGCGAATGAAGCTTCGCGGTAAAGCGAACATCGATGTGGACACCGGCCGAGTCACCTTAGCCGGCACGTATAGCGTAACCGGGTCCGTGCGGGAAAAAGGGACCTTTGAACTCGTGGGAAATAACCAGGGCGGGCCTAACCTTTGAACCGAAACCACACGAGATGGCATTCATGACGCTGTCCGGGCTGCGATGTTCGTTATTCAGGATGCCCCACTAGCCCGGATTATGCACCAGACGACGTGAGGCGGCGGACGAGCCGTGGATAACCCGGAGGTGATCGGCGTGCCGGGGGCTTGCGGCCCTGCGGGTGAGTTGAGAGGGGCGACGGAGCCCCGTAA
>Ga0255338_1003700_pt1 | contig 17628 bp, 16 predicted proteins | sample MeOH1_35cm_T4_19_FD_203715 | JGI IMG/M metagenome (GOLD analysis project Ga0255338, IMG submission 203715) | Sandy soil microbial communities from University of British Columbia, Vancouver, Canada - MeOH1_35cm_T4_195 | ecosystem: Engineered > Artificial ecosystem > Sand microcosm > Unclassified ...
ACCACGGCGGTGGGCAGCGCCGGGGCGTCCTGCTCGAGGACCAGGTAGGTGTCGCCGTCCTCGGTGCTCGCGGTGAAGACGACCTCCGCGCGAGGCGATCGCAGCGTCACGGCCGGAGCGAGGCGTGGGTCGGCGTCGGCGGCATCGGTGCCGGCCGGCCGCTCCGACCAGATCAGGTCCGACTCGCCGAGGATCCGCAGGTCCGGGAGGGAACGCGCGATCGCGGCGACCGAGGCCCGGTAGCCGATCCACGCGCCCCAGTCGGTCCAGGAACCGTCCCGCAGGTCGTAGGTCTCGTGGCGGACCTGAGCCTCCCTGAGCTCGGCGACCGGGTGCACGCACTGTGCGCGGGCGACGTCGTCGAGGGCGTCGCACACCGGGGCGAACAGGGACCGTCCGGGCGGCCGGTCGGCGTCCGCGACGAGATCACGGTGCACCAGCGGCGCGTCGGGCACCACGAGGGTCTGGTAACAGATGCCCCGACTCCCGAGATCCTCCCGGCGGCGGGACAGCGCCGTGACCCAGGCCTCGATCACCCCCGGAGCGAGCGGCTCGTCTCGGGCGTCGGGACCGCGCACGGCTGCGTCGGCGCTCACCGGCTCATCCACGGGTACGTCCATTGCAGGGGCTCCATCGCCGGGGCGGACCCGGGCATCGTAACCAGCGACCGCCGTGGCGCCGCGGATGCGCGGCGCCTCACGGCGCGTCCCGTCGTACGCCGCCCACGGCACGGGCCACCACCCCGCGGAACCCCTCGCGACGCAGCAGCAGACCGGCGCGCGCAGCCAGCCTCGGGACCCGGCTCGCCGGCAGCACGGGCCGCCGGACGAGGCGGGCGCGGTCCTGCTCCGCGTCGGCGGCGCGGCGCGGCGCGGCGCAGAACTCCCGCAGCGGCGCCAGTGCCCGGTCCCAGGTGAGCGAGGGGCGGACCCGGGCGACGTTCGCGACCGCCTCCGACCGGGCCGGCTCATCGAAGAGGAGGGTCTCGAGGGCGGCGGCGAGGCGCTCCGGGTCGCCCGGCGGCACGACCGCGCCGAGGCGCTCGCGACCGATCAGGGCGGCGAGTGCGTCGCCCTCCGTGGCGACGACCGGGTGCCCGGCCCAGAAGTGGTCGAGGACCCGTGACCGGTACGCGAACTGCGACTCCAGGTGGGCGACGTGGGTGCTCAGCCCCACGTCGGCATCGAGCAGGTGGGCCCCACGCTCGTCGTACGGGACCCAGGTGTCGTTGAAGAACACGTGCCGGCCGGTCAGGCCGAGCTCGCCCGACAGCCGCCGGCACCGGTCCGGCATCGCCATCGGCGCCACCCCGGCGTTGGGGTGCTGCATGCCCTGGAACACCAGCGCCACGCCGGGTTGCCGTCTCCGCAGGAGATCGACCGCGCGGATCGCCGTCAACGGGTCGAGCCAGTCGTAGACCCCGCCGGCCCAGAGCGCCACCCGGGTCTCCGGGTCGAGACCGAGCCCGGACCGGATCGGGCTGCCGGACCGGACCGGCGGCGTCGACGGGAGCCCGAACGGGCAGACCGCGAGGAGAGAGCGCAGCGTCGGGTCCTCGCCGTAGGTGGTGACGTTCACCCGTCCCAGCGCGGCCAGGTGCCCGAGCCACAGCTGCCGCTGGTCCTCCCCGGCGCAGAGCAGGAAGTCGGCCCGCAGCAGCTGCTCGTTGAGCACCCGGATGGTCAGGTCGACCGCAGCCTGTCGTCGCGCGGCGGTGAGGTCCCGGCCCTGCTCGAGCTGCTCGAGGTGGAGCGGGTCGTAGAGGTCGGCCACGATCACGCGGTCCCCGTGCAGCAGCCAGGGCGACCGGTGGGCGGCATAGCCCTGGAGGACCACGACGTCGGCGGGGCCGATCTCGTGCCGCAGACCCTGGGCCGTGGTGGCAGCGCTCCGGAACCGTCCGGACGCCGCCGGTCCGCTGATCCCGGCACTGCTGGTGGTGACGAGGGTGACGTCGTGGTCCGCCGAGAGCTGGTCGGCGATGTTGAGCGCGCGGATGGCGGGCCCGGCCATCCGCTCACCGAGCACGTCGTCCGTCAGCACCGCGATGCGTGCCACCACAGCCCTCTCCCGAACCGGCCGGTCGGCCGGATGCCGGCCTCCGGTCTATCACGGCGCGGAAAGACTGCCCCGGGACGAAACGCTGCCCTAGGCTGACGCCAGTCCGGACTGGGAGGTTGCGGCGGTGAGTGTGGCGACATTGCCCGAGCACCTGCTGTCGCATGCCCGCAGCCGGGGCGACCAGCCGGCCTTCCATGTGGTCACCCCGGATGGCTCGACCGAGCTGTCGTGGGCGCAGCTGGCCGGAGCCGCCGCCGTCTACGCCGACCTGTTCCGGCGCTCCGGGGTGACCCCGGGGTCCGTGGTCGTGATCTGCCTGCGGCACGGCCCGTCGCTCTACCCGGCGTACCTCGGCGCGATGCTGGCCGGCGCGGTGCCGTCGTTCGTGCCGTTCCCGACGGCGAAGCAGGACCCGGATCTGTACTGGGAGGCGCACCGTGTGCTCTTCGCCCGCGTCGAGGCCGCCGCGGTCCTCACCTACGACGCCAACGTCACCGCGCTCGTCGACGTGCTCCCGCCAGTGACGCGGGTGCTCGTCGACGACGCGGCGCACCTCACGGCCGAGCCTGCCGCGGGTTGGGCCGATCTCGTCGCCGTGCCCGATCTGGACGAGGTCGCGGTGCTCCAGCACTCCTCGGGCACGACCGGTCACAAGAAGGGCGTCATGCTGACCCACCGGCAGATCGCCCAGCAGGTCGACTCGTACGCCGGGGCACTCGGCCTCGAGGCAGGCCACCGGATCGCGTCCTGGCTGCCGCTGTACCACGACATGGGCCTGGTCACGGCCTTCCTCGCCCCGCTCACCCTCGGCGCCACCGTCGTGTCACTCGACGCGTTCGCCTGGGCCGAGGATCCGCACTCACTGCTTCGCGCGATCGACGCCCACCGGTGCGAGTTCGCCTGGCTCCCCAACTTCGCCTTCAACCACCTGGTCCGCACGAAGCAGGGTGACGAGGCATACCGGCTCGACCACGTGCGCGCGTTCGTGAGCTGCTCCGAGCCGTGCAAGGCCGAGACCTTCACGGCCTTCGCCGAGGCGTTCGCCTCCCACGGTGTCCGGCCCGAGCAGCTGCAGGTCAGCTATGCGATGGCCGAGACCGTCTTCGCGGTCACGCAGACTCCTCCGGGTCGCCCGCCGCGAGTCGCCGTGATCAACGGGGTGGCGCAGCTGTCCAACGGGCCGACGCTCATCGGGATCGAGCTCCGGGTCGACCCGACCGTGGCCGGCCCGGTCGGCGAGCTCCAGGTGCGCGGGCCCTGGGTGAGCGAGGGCTACTACCGCAACCCGGAGGCGACGGCCGAGGCCTTCACCGACGGCTGGTACCGCACCGGGGACCTCGGCTGCGTGGTCGACGACGAGGTCTACGTCCTCGGCCGGCGCAAGGACGTGATCATCCACCACGGGGTCAACCACTACGCCCACGACATCGAGGCCGCCGCCGCGACCGTCCCCGGGATCAGGCCCGGCCGGTGCGCCGCGGTCGCGGTGTACGACCCGGCCAGCGCGAGCGAGCGGATCGAGCTGATCGCCGAACGTGACCACTCCCCGGCCGACGATGACCAGCGCCTGGTCGCGGCCCTGAAGCGGGCCGTCTCCGACCGGTTCAACCTCGACGTCGACCACGTCCACCTCGTCGAGCCGGGCTGGCTGGTGAAGACCACCAGCGGCAAGGTCAGCCGCAGCGAGAACCTCGCGAAGCTGCTGGCGACCGTCCCACGTCCGGCGGAGCCCGGAACGGCTCCGCCGACCGACCTGGCGGGCACCGTTCTGGCCACGATCGCGAGCACGTTCGACGTCCCGGTGTCCACGCTCGGGCCGGGGACGGCCGCGCTCGACGTGCCCGGATGGGACTCCCTGGGGCACACCGTCCTGATGATCCGGCTCGGGCGCGCCCTCGGTCGACCGATCCCGGAGAGCATCGCGTCCCGGGCGCGCGACGTCGCCGAGCTGATCGACATGCTCGGCGCGCAGCGGGAGGCCCCGTGAGCGACGAGCTGGAGGGCGGCGACTTCACGGTCGTCGAGGGTCGCGACGGCTTCCTCTTCCTGGGCACCTACGAGCGAATGGACGTCACCCGGCTGTTCACCGATCCCGGTGCCCTCCCCGGCTCGGTGTACGACGAGTGGTCCCGGACCCTGACGCGCCGGCGGGAGTACTTCGAGCGACGCGGCACCACCTACCTGACCCTGGTCGTGCCCGACTCGCACCTGGTCTACTCCGACAAGCTGCCGCGCCGGACGAGGACGACCCAGGTCACGCCGTACGGCCAGGTGGAGGCACGCCTCGACGACGCGACCCGCGCGCAGTGCCTCTACGTCCTCGACGACCTCGTCGCCGGGCGGGCGGAGCACGACACGTTCCAGACCACCGACAGCCACTGGACCGACTTCGGTGCCTATCTCGCCTATCGACGGACCATGGCCGCGCTCTCGGCGACGGTGCCGAACATCACCGTGCTTCCGCCCGAGCGACTCGAGTGGACCGAACGGCTCTCCTTCGGCGCGCTGGGCGTGGTGATGCCGCAGGAGCGGTCCGAGCGGATTCGCGTGGCGCGTGTGCTCGACAGCGAGTGCCACGTGACCCGGATGATCTCCACCGAGGTCCGCGACGGGTACGTCGCCGTGGAGCAGGACCGACCGGACCTGCCGACGGCCGTGGTGTTCCGCGACTCGTTCATGACCAACGCCCACAAGTTCTTCTCCGAGTCCTTCCGCCGGATCGTCTACGTGTCGCACCCGAACCAGCTGTACTTCGACCTGGTCGAGGCCGAGGACCCGGACGTGGTGATCTTCGAGACCGTCGAGCGGCGGCTGAGCATCCCGCCGCGCGAGCCGACCCTCCACGACTTCAGGATGGTCTTCGGTGACCTGCTCCTCGACGAACCCGACGCGATCCGGGCCCAGGTCACCAGCCGCACGCTTCTCCGCGCCGGCGACGTCACGGGCGCGCTGGCTGCCCATGACGAGGCGCTGGCGCTGGTTGCGCCCACGGCCCGGCTGATGTTGTACCGGTCGCGCCTCTTCACGCGGCTCGGCCGGACGGACGCCGCGCTCGACCTGCTTCGCACCGCGTTCACCCTCGATCCCCTCGACGCGCCGGTTGCTCACGTCCTGGCCCAGAGCCTGCGTCAGCACCGCCGGCTCCCGGAGGCGGCCGCCGCCGCACGATGGGCGGCCCGCGTCGAGCCGCGACACGTGGAGCTCTGGTCGTTCGCGATCTCGACCGCCCTCGAGGCCGGTGACGTCGACGGCGCCCGCGCGCTGGCGCGCGAGGCTCTCGACGCGCACGGCGACCAGTCCGTGCTGAGCTACCTCGACAGCCAGGTGCACGTGGGGGCAGGCGACCTGGACGCCGCCGAGGTCGCAGTCCGGGCCGCGTTGGCGGCCTCGCCCGACGACCCGGTGTACCTGCGTCAGCTCGCGTCGGTGCTGATCCGCGCCGAGCGGTGGCCGGAGGCGCGCGACTGCCTCGCCCGGCTACGGGTCCTGGACCCCGAAGCCGGCGACGTGGGTGCCTTCGTCGACCTCGTCGAGCAGCGACTCACCGCCGTCACGGCCGGCTGAGCGCCCCTACGCCCAGGCCCAGAGCGCCAGGCTCAGCAGCGCGAGCGCCGGGCACGTGCCCTGGATCACCGCTCCCCTGGCCTTGGAGGGGTCGGAGGTGATCAGCACCAGCGCGGCGGCGAGCATCGACCCGACGCCGAGCACGACCAGCGCGACGCTCGCGTCGCGGTTCGTGCCGGCGAGCGCGACCCCGACTCCGGTCCCGATCGCGAGGAACAGGTTGTAGAAGCCCTGGTTGTAGGCCCAGGGCTTCATCACGGCGGCATCCGCGGCGCTGACGCCGAAGGCCTTGCGGCCGGCGGTGTCGAAGGCGAGCGCCTCGAGCCAGAAGATGTACACGTGCAGGAGGGCGGCGACGCCGGCCAGGACCAGTGCGACAGTCAGCATGGCCGGAGCCTAAGCCCGGAGCCTGGTCAAGCCCGGGACGCCTGCGTCGGCGTGACGCCGTGCCAGCGGCGGTGAGCGTGGATGAAGCTCGCCGCTTCGGCGTACCCGAGCCGGTGGGCGACCTGGGTGACGCTCAGGCTGCCGGTGGCCAGCAGCTGACCGGCCACCGAGATCCGCACCTCGTCGAGGAGCCGCTGGAACGTGGTGCCGTCGGCGGCGAGCCGCCGGCGCAGGGTGCGTTCGGCGACCGCGAGCGCCGAGGCGACGCCGCCCAGGGAGGGGTCGAACGCGAGCCGCTGGGCGAGCAGGATCCGCACCTGCTGGGCCAGGCCGCTGCCGTCGCGGCGGCGGGTCGCCAGGTCGGCACAGACGGCCTCCGCGAGTGCGCGGGCCGCGGGATTCGCGCGGGGCAGCTCGGCCTGCAGGTACGACGCCGGGAAGGTCAGCCGTCCCGCCGCCGCGTCGAACGTCGTCGGCAGCGCGCCGAGGAACAGCTCCCGCAGCACCGCCTCGACCGCGGCCAGGTCGCGCAGCACCAGGAACGCCCGGACGTCGGCGGGCAGGGTGTCGGCGTACGCCTCGATCACCACCTCCTCACCCTCGACGACGGCGTGCGGGATCGAGAACGTGAAGGTCAGGTCCAGGAAGCGCAGCGCGAAGTTCATCGCGTCGATCAGGGTGCGGCTGGAGACCAGGGCGTAGCCGGCGATCCCGAAGCTCTCGAGCCGGTAGCGCCTCCCGAGGACGGCACCCGAGCGTGCGGTGGCGTTGCCGTGGCGGAGCAGGTTGCGCACGACCCGCAGCTCCTGGGCCGCGGTCACCTCACCTCGGCCGTCCCGGACCGCGGCCGCGGTCAGGCCGGTCCCGCCCAGGGCGGTGGCCGCGGGCACGCCGGCGGCCTCGGCGTGCGCGAGGAGGACGCCGATGCCGGCCACCGGGCGCGGGAAGTCCCAGTCCCGGGTCACCGGCTCGAGCAGCTGCGTCATCCCGGCAGGATAGGCCGGAATTGTCAATCGACGCGGGTCAACGGGGGTGGGCGGATCCCCGGCGGGTTCCTACGCTTCCTCCATGACTGATCCCCGGCCTGCACCCCGGACGGCACCCCGGACTCCCCGCATCCTGATCATCGGCGCCGGCTTCGGCGGGCTGGGCACCGCGATCGAGCTGCTCCAGCACGGCTTCACCGACGTGACGGTCCTCGAGAAGGCCGACGACATCGGCGGTGTCTGGCGCGACAACACCTACCCGAACGCCGCCTGTGACGTGCCCTCGTCGCTCTACTCGTGGTCGTTCGCGCAGAACCCCGACTGGCACCGGCGCTACGCCGGGCACGCCGAGATCCTGGACTACATCCACCGCGTGGCGGCCGACCTCGGCGTGCGCGACCTGGTCCGCACCGGCGTCGAGGTCACCGAGGCGGCGTACGACGAGGACAGCGCGACCTGGCGCGTCGAGACCGCCACCGGCGAGACCCTGACCGCCGACTTCGTGGTCGCGGCCGTCGGCCAGCTGTCGCGGCCGGTCATCCCGGACCTGCCCGGGCGCGACACCTTCGCCGGCCCGGCGTTCCACTCCGCCCAGTGGGACCACGACGTCGACCTGACCGGCAAGCGCGTGGCGGTGATCGGCACCGGCGCCAGCGCCATCCAGTTCGTGCCCGGCATCCAGCCCGTCGCCGGCCACGTGACCGTGTTCCAGCGGTCCGCGCCGTACGTCGTCCCGAAGCCGGACATCGCCTACAGCGGCGTCCGCCGCCGGCTCTACGCCCGGGTCCCCCGGACCCAGGCCTTCGGCCGGAACCTCACCTGGGTGCTGTCGGAGCAGCTGAACAAGTCGCTGACCGGCACCGCCCCGATGAAGAAGGTGATGGAGGCCGGCTGGCACCTGCTGCTGCGCGCCCAGGTGCGCGACCCCGAGCTGCGCGCCAAGCTCAAGCCGGACTACCCGCTCGGGTGCAAGCGGCTGCTCTTCTCCAACGACTGGTACCCCGCGATCGTCCAGCCCAACGTCGACGTCGTCACCCACGGGGTCGTCGAGGTGCTGCCCGAGGGCGTCCGCAGCGCCGACGGCACCGTGCACCAGGCGGACGTGCTCATCTACGGCACCGGCTTCGCGGCCACCGAGTTCCTCGCGCCGATGAAGGTCCAGGGCGCCGGTGGCGCCTCGCTCGACGACGCCTGGGCGGACGGCGCCCGCGCGTACTTCGGGATCTGCGTGCCCGGCTTCCCCAACCTCGGCCTGGTCTACGGCCCGAACACCAATCTCGGCGGCAGCTCGATCATCAACATGATGGAGTCGCAGTCGACGTTCATCCGGCAGCTGGTCGAGCAGGTCCGCGACGGCGGCAGCATCGAGGTGCGGCCCGAGGTCGAGGAGCGCTTCGACGACGAGGTCCAGCGCCGGCTCAAGGACAGCGTCTGGGGCGGGTGCGCGAGCTGGTACCGCGACGACGGCGGCCGGGTCACGACGAACTGGCCCGGCACGGTCGCGGAGTACAAGCAGCGGACGGCCCGCGTCGACCCTGCGGACTTCGAGGTCAGGCGGGGCTGACCGGCTGCCGGGCCAGGTGCCGCGTACGGGCGATCAGGTACAGCGGGAACGCGACGCTCACCGCCACGACGAACACCAGGACGACGTACAGCCACACCCGGGGCACCCCGGTCCGGCGACCGTCGACGACCATGAACACCACCGCGGCGACCGCGACCGCGAGCAGGTCGATCGTGGCGAACGTCGACGCCGGACCGGCGAACAGGGCACCGAGGTCCTCGTCGCTGTTCAGGTAGGCGACCAGCGCCCACTGGGTGCCGACCAGGGCGACGGCGGCGATCAGTCCGTAGGCCCAGCAGAGGGCACGATCCGTGGAGTTCATGGGCGCCATCGTGGCCGAACCCGGCGGCCGCTGGCGGCCCGTCTCAGGCCGGCCGCGGCAGGTGCACCAGGAACCGGCAGCCCGGGTCGTGGTTGGCGACGCTGACCTCGCCGTGGTGGGCCTCGACGATGCCCTTGACGATCGCCAGGCCGAGCCCGGCGCCGCTGCCGAACACCCCGGCCACGTCGGGGGTCCGGGCCCGGCTCCCCTGCCAGGCCACCTCGAAGGCGCGCTCCATGTCCTCCTCCGAGAGGCCGCCGCAGCCGTCGGTGACCGCGATCTCGACGCCGTGCGGGCCGGCCCGTCCGACCACCTCGACGACGCCGTCCGAGGGCGTGTGCCGGATCGCGTTCATCACCAGGTTGCCGACGACCCGCGAGAGCTCGGCGGAGTCGGCGACCACCTCCAGGCCCTGCTCGACACCCCCGCCCAGGCGTACGCCGCGCGCCCGGGCGACCGGGTCGGCGCTGGCGATCGCCTCGCTCACGAGGTCGCCGAGCATCACCGGCTCGAGGGACAGCCGCAGGTTGCCCGAGTGGATCCGGGAGAGCTCGAAGAGGTCGTCGACCATCCGCACCATCCGGTCGACCTCCGCCCGGATCTGGCGGTGGTAGCGCGACGGGTCGTCGGCGATGCCGTCCTCGAGCGCCTCGGTCATCGCCCGCAGCCCGGCCAGCGGGGTGCGCAGGTCGTGCGACACCCACGCCACCAGCTCGCGGCGTGAGTCCTCGAGCCGGGCCTCGCGGTCCCGCGACTCCTGGAGCTTGCGGCTGGTGCGGGCCAGCTCGTCGGCCAGGCCCTGGAACTCGGCCGGCCCGCGGTCGCCGGCGGCGTTGAACTCGCCGCTGTCCCCGAAGCGACGCGCCTCGTCCTGCAACGCGTGCGACCAGCCGGAGAAGGCCGTGCCGACGGCAGCACCCGCGGCGACCGCGACCAGGCCGGCGACCAGCGAGACCAGCAGCATCACGTTGAAGTCGTGGGTGGAGAGGAACATCGCCCGGGCGGTGCCGACCATGCCGGCGAGCACCGCGACCACGGCGACGACCGCGACCGCGCCGGTCAGCCAGCGCACCGAGCGGGTGCGCAGCAGCCACACGCCGGCGAGACCGACGACCCCGGCGCCGCCGGACCACGCCGCCGCGATCAGGACGATGTCGACCTGGTCCTTGCTCATGTCCGTCCCCGCTCGCTCATGCCGCCGGCTCCCAGCGGTAGCCCACGCCCCAGACCGTGACCAGCCGGTTCGGCCGCTTGGGGTCGCGCTCGACCTTCTCCCGCAGCCGGCGCACGTGCACCGTGACGGTGGACTGGTCGCCGAACGACCAGCCCCAGACGTGCTGGAGCAGCTCGTCGCGCGAGTACGCCGTGCCGGGGTTCGTCACGAGGAAGCGGAGCAGGTCGAACTCGCGGGAGGTCAGCGCGATCGGACGCCCGTCGAGCGTGGCCTCGTGCCGGCCGGAGTCGACGACGAGGTCGCCGTCGGTGACCGACCCGGTCTCGGGCCGGGACTGCTCCCCGACCCGTCGCAGCAGCGCCTCGACGCGCAGCACCAGCTCGCGCGGGCTGAACGGCTTGGTCACGTAGTCGTCGGCCCCCGACTCCAGGCCGACCACGCGGTCCACCTCGGCGCCGAGCGCCGTGAGCATGATGATCGGCACGTCGCCGGCCGCCCGGAGCCGGCGGCAGACCTCGAGCCCGTCGATGCCGGGCATCATCAGGTCCAGCACCACCAGGTCGGCCGGGTCGGACCGCATCGCGCGCAGTGCCTCGGCCCCGTCGGCGGCCTCGACCACCGCGTGGCCGCCGGCGCGCAGGTAGGACACCACCACCTCGCGCACCGTCACGTCGTCATCGACGACAAGCACCCGCGCCACGGTCACCACCCCTCGTCCTCGACCGGGCCGTGGCGACAGCCACCCCGGAGCCCAGCACCGTCAGTGTGGCAAGCGCGAGCCACCCGAGCACGTAGTTCCGGTCCAGCAGGGTCGGGTTGTCGGCCCGCGCCCCGAACCGGCCGAGCACGGGGACGGCCACCACGGTGACGGTGCCGAGCACGACCAGCCCGGCCACGACCGGGCCCGGAAGGCCCCGCCAGACCCGCGCCAGCAGCAGGCCGAGCGCGATCGTCAGCGGCGCCACGACACCGTCGTGGACGGCGACTCCCCCGGCCAGCCAGAGCCCAGCGGCCACCAGGTTGTCGACGCCGATGTCGAGCAGGCTAACGACCCCGTAGCCCGCGGCCGCGAGGCCGAGCGCACCCACCAGGACCCGGACGGCGGTCATCCGAGCACCTCCAGCCGGCCGACCCACTTGGTCTGCAGCACGCCCGGCCGGTCCGGCGCGATCAGCCGGCACGGGTAGCCGTGGTCGATCGCGAGCGGCTCGCCGGCCAGCCCCAGGGCCAGCAGGGTCAGCGGGTCGTCGGCGAAGCGGCCGGGAAGCGTGGTCTCCCGGAACGGTCCGTGCTGCTGCAGCGAGACCACCCGCACGTCACGCCCGCGCGGGGCCGCGACCAGGTCGAGCAGGTCGCGCAGCCGGACGCCGGTCCAGCGGCCGCTCGCGCTCCAGCCCTCGACGCAGGCGATCGGCAGCTCGGCGGTGCGCTGCCCGAGCCGCTCGAGGTCGCCCCGGCTGAACGCGCGCTCGCGACCGTCGTACGCGACCACGAGGCGGTAGTCGGGGCTGAGCGCGGCGGCGACGACGTCGGCGGCGTGGGCGGACTTGTTGACGGGGATTCCTCCCGGCCCGTCGCCGGACCGCACCCCCAGCACCGAGACCTTCCGGAGCACCGGCACGGTGCTGCCGGCGGTCGCCAGCACCGCGACCCCCGAGGCGAGCAGCGCACTCCGGACCAGGCCGCGCCGGGTCAGCGGACCGTGCTCCGTCGCGGACGCACGGTCCTGGGACGCGTCCTCGATGTCGGCTCCCAGCGCCCGGCGGATCACCGGCAGCTTGACTGCGACGTGCACCAGTAGCGCGCCGATCGCGACCCAGGCGACGGCGTAGTGCGTCGCCCGGAAGTGGAAGGACCACGGGTACCACTGGGCGGAGTTGGCCAGCCCGCTCGCGAGCTGGAAGATGCCGGCCGCGACGAGCACCCCGATCGACGCCCGCTCGAGGCCGTGCAGCACGAGCTCGCGGACCTGCCGCGGCGGACGCGCGAACAGCTTCGGGAAGACCGACCACAGCTTGACCAGCAGCAGTGGGATCGCGGCGGTGCCGGACAGCACGTGCACGCCCTGGGTCACGCGGTAACCCCAGGCCGGCCGGGTCGGGAACGGGATCACCGGATGCGCGACGTACGCCTCGTGGCTGATCACCCCGGTGACGAACGCGAGCACGAAGCAGACCCCGAGCCACACGCCCACCCGGGCCGCGACCGCCGGGCTGCGCAGGGACGACCTGAAGTCCGCCTCGGCCGGGATCCGGACGGTCCTCATCGGCCGGACTCCAGGACCGCGAACCAGCGGTCGCCGTGGGTGTGCAGGCCGTGCACCACGAAGCCGGCCCCGATCGCGACCGAGCCGATCGCGTCGGCGCCCACCACCGACCACGGGAACGGCCGCGACCGCATCGCGTCGGTGCGCAGCCGCACCGAGCGAGTCCGTACGCCGGCCCCGGGAGCCGCGAGGTCGACCACCACCCGCCCGCCCGGGGCGAGCAGCGCGTGCACCCGGGCCAGCAGCCGGTGCGGGTCTCCCCCGATGCCGATGTTGCCGTCGGCCAGCAGGGCCGTGCCCCAGCGACCCTCGCCCGGGACCGGCTCGAACACGTCCCGCACGATCGCGACGCCGCCGCGACGCCGGGTCATCCGGACCGCCTCGGGCACGACGTCGATCCCGAGCACCGCGTGGCCGCGCTCGGCGAGCGCCCGGGTCATCCGGCCCGGTCCGCAGCCGATGTCGAGCGTCTCGCCGCGACAGTGCGCGAGGAGGGCCGTGTCCGTGGCATCGACCGGACGGGTCCAGTCGGCGACCGGCAGCACGTGCGGCTCGAGGGTCAGTCCGTCCACGTGGCAGCGGACGCCACGCAGAGCCGAGGCGAAGACCGCGGCGTAGGACGTGCTGGTCGGCAGCGTCGGCATCACGCGACCTCCTGCGCGACCCGGGACCAGGCCTCGGCGAACCGGGTCCCCGGGGCTCGCGCGGCCACGTGGGCGGCGTCGGCGACCGTGTCCACGTCCCGGAGGGACTCGGCGGTCGCCAGCCGCACACCCGCCGCGGAGAGGAGGCGGCGGGTGTGCGAGCCCGTGCGCGGCGTCGACATCGGCACCGCGCGCAGGACGGCGGCGGTGGCAGGCTCGTCGAGCCCGAGCAGCCACCAGCCCCCGTCGTCGGCCGGCCCGATCACGCCGCCACCGGGACGGAGTCGCCCGGCGGCACCGGTCAGGTGCGCCGGCGTCACCTGCGGGGTGTCCATGCCGACCTGCACCACGCCACCAGGGCCGTCGGCCGCGAGCGTGCCGTGGGCGTGCGCGAGCCGGTCGCCGAGCCCGCCGCCCTGCTGAGCGAAGACGCGCCAGGACCGGAGGGCCGACCGGATCTCCACGCCACGGCAGGCGTCTGCGAGGTCGCCCGCGAGGGCGAGGTGGCACCGGTCCGCCCCGAACGCCGCCGCGCAGGCCTCGAGCGTGTCCAGGAGCGCGGCCGCGGCCAGGTCCGCCGCAGCCGGGTGGCCCACCCGCGCACCCAGCCGGGTCTTGGCGAGTCCCGGCACCGGCGCCTTCGCGACGACCAGGGCGCGGTGCCGGGCCGGACGTCCCGTCACGCGAGCACCCGCCAGAAGTCGCGGGCGGCGCGGGCGGTCCCCACCACCGAGCCGGACACCTTCGACCGGGTCCCGCGGGCCCGGGCGTGGTATCCCACGTCCTGCTCGACGATCCGCCAGCCCGCCCGCGAAGCCTTCTGGAGCAGCTCGACCGGGTAGCCGAAGCGGCGGTCCCGGACGTCGAGCGCGAGCAGGTCCGTGCGCCGGCACACCCTGATCGGGGCGATGTCGCGGACCGCAAGGCCTGCGTCACCGGCGAGCCGGCGGCGCAGCCAGGCCAGCACCAGCCGGTTGCCCAGCCGCGCGTGCCACGGCCAGACGCCGCGACCGGTGGGCCGGCGCCGGCCCACCGCCATCGAGGCGCGACCGGACGCGACCGCGTCGAGGAGCGGCAGCAGGTCGTCCGGGTCGAGCGAGCCGTCCCCGTCCATGACGGCGACGAACTCGGCACCGGCGGCGAGGAGGCCCGCGTGCACGGCCGCGCCGTACCCGGGCAGCGGCTCGTGCACGACCCGGGCCCCGAGCCGCCGGGCGACGTCGGCGGTGCCGTCGGTCGACCCGTTGTCGACGACGATCACCGAGAACGCGTCCGGGACGCGCGGCAGCAGGTCGACCAGGGCACCGGCCTCGTCGCGGCAGGGCAGGATCAGCTCGCAGGTCATGCACCTCACGGTAGGAATCCGGCACCCCCGACCGGGCCCGGAAACCCTTACGGTGCGGTGACGTCGGGCTCCGCGATCGGGTCTTCGGACGCGGCGCTCCTAGGGTGAGGGCCATGCCCGCAGCGCCACGACGAGCCGACCGGCCGGCCTGGTTCGGCCTCGCATTCGCCGTGGTCCTGGTGGTCGTCGCGATGGGACTGCCGGCGGTCGCCGGGTGGAACGTGCACGTGCGGTCGTTCCCGCCGTTGCACGCCGTGTGGGACCCCCGCGTCGGCGCGGGGACGCTGCCGGCCCTCCTGATCGCGGGCCTCGCGGCCTGGCAGGCGGTCGACCTGGCCGGGAGGCTGTCCTGGCGCGGGCTCCTCGTGACGGCGTACGCCGCGGGGCTGGCCTGGCTGCTCGCGCTCGCCCTCGTCGACGGCCGCGACGGGGTCGGACACGTCCTCGGCACCGACTACGAGTACCTGCGCACCGCCCGGGCGACCACCGACCTGCCACACACGCTCGAGACCTATGTCAGCAGGATCCCGTACGACGCGCAGCCGTCGAACTGGCCGGTGCACGTCGCCGGCCACCCGCCGGGAGCACTCACGTTCTTCGTCGTGCTGGTCCGGCTGCACCTCGGCAGCGACCTCGCCGCCGGGCTCGTGGTCACCGTGCTCGCCGCGAGCACCGCGCTCGCCGTCCTGGTCACCCTGCGCACCCTCGGGACCGAAGAGGTCGCCCGGCGGGCCGCGCCGTTCGTGGTCCTCGGGCCGGCGGCGGTGTGGCAGTGCGTGTCCGCGGACGGGATGTTCGCAGCGGTCGCCGCGTGGGGCATCGCCGCCCTGGCCGTGGCGGGTCGCACCGCGCGCACCGGCTGGGCGATCCTCTCCGGGCTGCTGCTCGGCTACGCGGTGATGCTGTCCTACGGGCTGCCCCTGCTCGGGCTGCTGGCCGTGGCGGTGCTGGTCCTGGCCCGGACATGGCGGCCGCTGCTCCCGGCCGCTGTCGCGGCTGCGGGCGTCGTGCTCGCGTTCGCCGCGTTCGGCTACGAGTGGTGGCAGGCCCTGCCGGCGTTGCACGAGCGCTACTGGGCGGGGGTGGCGTCGCGGCGGCCGGCGTCGTACTGGATGTGGGGCAACCTTGCGGCGCTGGTGATCAGCGCCGGACCACTGGTCGGGGCCGGCCTGGCGCAGGCGTTCACCCGAGGACGCGAGTCGGCCCGTGAGACCGGGACCCGTGCGGTGCTGTGGCTGGCCGGGGCGGCGACCGCGATGGTGGTCGCCGCTGACGTCTCGCAGATGAGCCGGGCCGAGGTGGAGCGGATCTGGCTGCCGTTCGTGCCGTGGCTGCTGGTCAGCTGCGCCGTGCTGCCGGAGCCGTGGCGCCGCGGGGGCCTGGTCCTCCAGCTGTTGGTGGCGCTGGCGGTCCAGCACCTGCTCTCAACGGGCTGGTGAGCCTCGCAGCGGTGCGGTGGCGAAGGCCGGCAGGCCCTCGTCGGGCCGGATCGCCGCGACGAAGCCGAGCTCGTCGGCCGCCTTCCGGGGGGAGGCCACGACGTGCCGCACGTCGCCGGGGCGGAACCGGCCCGTGACCACCGGCTGCTTCGGCGTGGCCGCACCCTCCGCGACCAGGGCGGCGACCTCGCTGATCGCGACCGGCAGCCCCGAGCACACGTTGTACGCCGTGAACCCGCCCGGCTCCGCCGCGGTGACGGCCCGCAGTGCCAGGACGTTGGCCCGGGCGACGTCCTCCACGTGGACGAAGTCGCGCATCTGGCCTCCGTCCTCGTACACCTGCGGCGGCTCGCCGCGCTCCAGCGACGAGCGGAACATCGCTGCCACCCCGGAGTACGGCGTTTCCCGGGGCATCCCCGGACCGTAGACGTTGTGGTAACGGAGGGCGACCACGGCTCCCCCGGCCTGTCGTGCCCACGCCGCGGCGTAGTGCTCCTGGGCCAGCTTGCTCGCCGCGTAGCCGCTCCGCGGGTCGAGGCGTGCGTCCTCGTCGACGAGCTCCCAGGAGAGTGCCCGGCCACACGTGGGGCAGGCGTGGTCGAACCGGCCGGACTCGAGGTCGGCCTCCCGACGCGGCCCGGGAGCCTGCGCGCCGTGCTCCGGGCACGCGTAGCGGCCCTCGCCGTAGACCACCATCGACGACGCGAGCACCAGCCGGTCGACGCCGGCGACATGCATCGCCGAGAGCAGGGCCGCGGTGCCGAGGTCGTTGTGGGCGGCGTACAGCGGCAGGTCCGAGACGCGCACGCCGGCGCCGACGAGCGCAGCCTGGTGACACACCGTGTCGACGCCGTCGAGGAGCCGCGTCCACGACTCCGCGTCGCGGACGTCGAGCCGGTGGGTGCCGGCCGAGGGCTCCCCGGTGCCGTGTGCCTGCGGGAGCATCAGGTCGACACCGACGACCTCGTCGCCCTCGGCCTCCAGCTGCCGGCGGATCGCGGAGCCGATGAAGCCGGCGGAGCCGGTGACCAGCACCCTCACGGACCGGGCCGCTCGGGGAGGTCGTAGGTCAGCTCCAGCCCGTCGGCCCAGGTCGCACAGGCGCAGCCGTCCGGGTCGGGCAGGTCGGCGATCGTGGCCGCGAGCAGGGACTTGAGGCGGTCGACGTTCGCCGCGAACATCGCGAACACCTCCTCCTGGCCGACGCCCTCCCCCGAATCGACGCCGGCGTCCATGTCGGTGACCAGGGCGACCGCGGCGTAGCAGATCCGCAGCTCGCGGGCGAGGACGGCCTCGGGGTGCCCGGTCATGTTGATCAGCGACCAGCCCTGCGCGGCGTAGTGCTGCGACTCCGCGCGCGTGGAGAAGCGCGGACCCTCGACCACGACCATGGTGCCGCCGGTCCGCACACCGGGCTGGCGGCCGAGGACCGCAGAGAGCCGGCCGCAGTACGGGTCGGCGAACGGCACGTGCACGGCCCCCGACTCGACGTAGGACTGCACCCGGCCGGTGGTCCGGTCGACGAGCTGGTCGGGCACGACGACGTCGCCGGGCGCGACGTCGGGCCGCAGTCCGCCGACGGCGCAGGGGGCGAGCACCTGACGGACCCCGAGCGATCGCAGCGCCCACAGGTTGGCCTGGTAGTTGATCAGGTGCGGCGGGAACGCGTGCCCCTCACCGTGGCGCGGCAGGAACGCGACCCGGCGCCCGGCGACCTCGCCCACGCTCACGGCCGCCGAGGGCGAGCCGTACGGCGTCCGCACCGGGATCGTCCGCGCGTCGTCGAGGAAGGAGTAGAAGCCGCTGCCACCGATCACGGCGATGTCTGCTGTGGTCACGGGACCACTCTGGCAGGGCTGCGGCCCGGGTTCCCCGG
>Ga0255338_1003701_pt1 | contig 17619 bp, 19 predicted proteins | sample MeOH1_35cm_T4_19_FD_203715 | JGI IMG/M metagenome (GOLD analysis project Ga0255338, IMG submission 203715) | Sandy soil microbial communities from University of British Columbia, Vancouver, Canada - MeOH1_35cm_T4_195 | ecosystem: Engineered > Artificial ecosystem > Sand microcosm > Unclassified ...
GCGACAGACCATCGAACATCGGCGCTTGCAGCACCGCAAGTTCGCCGCCTAACATCAACCCCCTGACGAGGTCCGCACTCCGCTAATCTACGCCGCGAGTTGTGCCGAATGTTCTGACGACGGACAGGTAGCACTGGGCGAATAGCTTGAGATCGGGAGTTGCGACGCGCAGGATTCCGTCAGGAGCCATGCTCTCTCGGATACGCTTAAAGAGGTCGAGGCAATTGTCCCGACTGATGTGCTCGATGAAATGTTCGGAATAGAGCCGCTTGATCCTTCCGGCCTCTAGCGGCAGAGGCCGCGTCAAATCCCAGATCAAATTATTACGGCCCGAAAAGTCGATATTTGCCCAACCGGGGATGTGGTGCTCGCCCGCCCCCAAGTGGAACTTGTCGTACTTCTTGAGGTGGAACGGGGTCAGGCGTCGCCGGAAGAGGTTACCGAACGCGCCGGCGGATCCGACCGCGGAACGCATTTTCGCGCGCCATGGCGCCGGCAGCCGGCGCGCATAGTCCAGCACTACATTGGAAAACGACATCGATGGAGCATAGCCGAGGCTTTGGCTGACACAAGCGGGCAACTCGCCCTTTGTGGATCAACGTGCCCGGCATCCTCGGCTCCGGAAAGTCTCCAGCGTGCGGCAGAATACATCGGCAACAGCCATCAACGAGTAGCCGACAGCACGACCCCTAGCCGCCCTCTCTGAGAGGAAACGGCCAGAGAATTCGGAGAATTGCCATGACGGCGCGAACTTAGAGGTGCCTCGATGGCTGTCTCTGACCTTCTAACATTAGCGGGGCAGTTCGGCCCGATGGGGCTGTTCGTCGCCTATCTCGTCTGGCGCGAGCTTAGATCGGAGGGGAAACGCATGGCCTATGACCAGGCAAGGCTCGAGGCCGACCGAGCGCTGGCGTCATCGCTCGGCGCTCTGAAGGCCGTGATCGAAAGGCTGGACCGCTGATGTGCGCTCGAACCGATGCGGTGCTAGCCGTTCGCGCAGCGGCTCAAGACCTTCGCTCGGCCTGCCTTTCACGGCTTCCGGTCGGGCTGCTTCAGGACGGCTGCACGCTGGCCTCCTTGCCGCCTCCGGCACCCGATTTCGAGCGGCTAATCGCCGGGCATTCCCCATCGCAGCATCGCTGAACTCGGAGAGCCCAATCCCTATTTAAAATGATGCCGGGTGAGTCCGCCGCGCCCGTCCATCCTTCTTTTGCGCATTTCGGACGAGGAGCGCATCATGCAGCTCAGCGAACGCGGCCTCGCTCTCATCAAGGAGCATGAGGGCCTGAGGCTCCACGCCTATAGGTGCCCGGCGAAGGTCTGGACGATCGGCTACGGCTCGACCGGGCCGCACGTCCGCGCCGGCCTGCGCATCGATGCGGCGCAAGCCGAAGCGCTGCTGCGCGACGATGTCGCGCGCTTCGAAGAGGGCGTCGGGAGGATCGCCGGCTATTGCACGCAGGGGCAGTATGACGCGCTGGTCTGCTTCGCCTTCAACCTCGGGTTCGGGGCGCTGATGTCCTCGACCTTGCTCAAGAAGCACAAGGCCGGCGATCACCGCGCGGCGGCGGCCGAGTTCGCGCGCTGGGTGACCGCCGGCGGGCGCCGGCTGCCGGGGCTGGTCAGGCGGCGCGCGGCGGAAGCGGAGCTCTATCTATCATGATGACACCTTCCGATCCCGGCGCGAGCGGCGCGGCCGAGCGGATGCGCGCGCTGATGGTCTGGATGCTGTTCGGCGCCAGCGTCGTCTGCACCGTGCTTGCGACGGGCGCGCTGCTGATCGCGTGGCTTGGGCATTGGCCCGCGGGGCGCGAAGCGCAGCGGCTGGACATCGTCGGACATGCGCTGCTCGGCGGCCTCTGCGGAATGGGCGCCGTCATCGTCGCGCTCGCGATCGGCGGCCCGGTCGGGCGGCTGAAGGGCAGGGTCGGCCCGATCGAAATCGATGCCGAGGGAGACGAAGGATGATCGCACGACTGTTCGCCTCGACGGGCATGAAGCTGCTGGCCGCCATGCAGCTCGTCTCGATCGGCGTGATCGCGCTGCTGATGATCGCGAAAGGGGCGGAAACGCGCCGAGCGCTCAAATGGGAGATGCGCGCGAGCCAGGAAGCAGCCGCACATGCCGCGACCATATCGCGCGTCCGCCAGACGAGCGCCGCAGCCAAGGCCGCCGACGCCGCGAACGTGATCCGCGTCGAGCGCAACCAGTCCGCAATCTCGCAGGAGACAGACCGTGACTATCAAGCACAGCTTGCCGCTGTTCGCCGCCGCCATGACGCTCTGCGCCTGCGGACAGGCTCGGCCGAAGCCGATCCCGGTGGTGGCGGAGGCGCGGCAATGCCCGGCGTTCCCGGCGCCGCCGGCAGCCTTGATGCAGCCGCCGCGCAAGACGGACTTCCTTCCGAAGACGCGCTGATCGCGTCCGAGCAGGCGCTGCAGCTCGAGGCACTCCAGAATTGGGTGAGCCGGCAAGCCACCATCGCACGATAGGGGCTCATTCGACGATGGTCTCGCGCGCGTTGGCGGCACCGGCCAAGGTCCGCATCGTCACCGAATAGCGCAGGCTCTCCACCGGCGGGATGCTGTGCTCCCACAAAGCGCGCGCGGCGCCGCGCAGCAAATAGGCGGAGCGCGGCGCGGCGATCAGCGCCGCGCGCTCCCAGCCATGCGCGCTTCGACGGCGAAAGCGCAGCCGGCAGTCGGAGAGCAACGACACGCCAATCGTGTCTCCGAACACGGACCTGTCCTTGTGCCAGCCGATCGACGCGCCCGGCGCATATTCGGTGACCAGCATGTGGACGAGCGCGCCGGGATCGACGCCGGCGAAACGGGCGGCACGTTCGCGCAGCGGCAGAAGGAAGGGGGGGATGGGCTCTGCCTCGGTGAGGCCGCTGCCGTCAAAAACGTAGCGCCAGCCGAACGAGACGACGCGCCTTTTACCGAGGAAGCCGTGGAACTCGAACGGCTTCAGATCGAGCCGGGCGATCGCGGCGGCGAGCGCCGCTTCTTCATCGCCGCTCAGCAAATCGCGCTGATAGCGCAAGCCCGGGGGAGCAATCGGCTCGTCAGCAAAGAGGCCGGGTTGTTCCGCAGCGGTCACGCGATATCCCTTCTTTTATCAACAACCTGTCGTTTCGGCGTGCGTTTCGAATCGTTCGTCGCATTTGCGGGGCGCGCCGGTCGCTTCCCGTCCCGTTTTGTTCAAGCATCGCTGTACCGAAGAAGTCGGGGGATGAAGTCGGGGGAAGGTCTCAGCCAATGCTCAAAATCCTGATCGTCGAAGACGAGCCGTTGCTCGCAACAACGCTCAAGCACCTGATCGAGCTCAACCCGCGCTTTCAGGTGACGAGCATCGCCGACGATCTTGCCACCGCGCTCGAAGCAGTCGAGGAGCGGCGGCCGGATCTGGCGCTGATCGATCTGCAACTGGCGCGCGGCTCGACGGGGTTCAGCGTCGCGGTGAAATTGAACGAGCTCGGCATCGCCTGCCTGTTCACCACCGGCAAGGCGCCGCCGTTCGCGATGCCCGACCTGGCGCTTGGTTGCCTCGCCAAGCCCTATAGCGAAGAAGATGTCGTCCGCGCTCTCAAGGCCGCGGAGGACAAGTTGCGCGGGCGCGAACGGCTGCGTCCGAGCCTCCCCGAAAACCTGCGGATCTACAATCCGGCGGATCAAGCGGCGGACGGGGGAGATGAGGAGCCGGTCCTCGATCCCGACGCCTATGCCGCGCGGCGTTCGATCCGGACGCGGCTTACGAGATGGCTGGCAGCATAGAAATATGTCGGATCGAATGAACGCGTGAGCCATTCGGAACGCCAATGCGCGGATGTTGCGCGCTTCTCACCGCTGCGGCCGCCACGGCCGCGGCCCCTCAAGTTGACTCCGAAACAAAGCTTTGCAAGGATGACGGGTTCCCGCGGAATTCGCATTCTTCGGTTAATGAGTTGGTACGGTTTTGGCTGCATCACGGCAACGTGATGAATCGGGGGAGCCGAACATGGAGTCCGACCACCGTTATTATTCGCGCAGGGCTGCCCAGGAGGCGATGGCTGCGGCACGTGCCGTCACCCCCAACGCAAAGGCCTGGCACAGCCAGCTCGCCGACGACTTCATGAAACGGGCGCAACGGGTCAGCGAGTTCAGCACCGTCGATTGAGCCGCCGCGCCGGTCAAGACTCGATCCCCGTTTTGATTGACCGGGTTTGAGTCTAATTTTCTTTTATTCTCCGTGTTTTCCGAGTCACCAGGTGATCCCACCTGACTTGAAGTCACGCCACGGCGCGGCGCTTCCTGTTCGCTCATCCAGTGACGTTCAGCGAGAACCCCCCAGCAGGCGCGGGCAAATGGCATCCAGCATCGCCAGCCTGGCCGGATCGCGCGCCTCGGGCGCGGTGATGATCGCGCCATCGAGCGCGCGGTCGATCGGGGACGCGGGCCGCCGGGCGGGCAGCGCGTGCGCGAGCGCGACGATCATCCGCCGCGCCGTCTCGGCGTTGTGCTCGAGCTGGGCGAGGATCGCCTGAAGCTCGACCGCATCTTCGCTCTCGCGCCAGCAGTCATAGTCGGTGACCATCGCAACCAAAGCGTAGGGAAGCTCGGCCTCGCGCGAGAGCCTGGCCTCCGGCATCCCCGTCATGCCGATGACATCGCACCCCAAGCCCCGATAAAGCCGGCTTTCGGCGCGGGTCGAGAATTGCGGGCCTTCGATCGCCAGATAGGTGCCGCCGCGCGCGACCGTTGCGCCCGCGCTTTCCGCAGCATCCGCGACCAGCGCCGACAATCGGCCGCAGACCGGGTCCGCAAGCGAGACGTGCGCGACGAGACCGCTTCCAAAGAAGCTGCCGGCACGAGCGACGGTGCGATCGACGAACTGGTCGGCCACCACGAACGTGCCCGGGGACAATGATTCATTGAGCGAGCCGACCGCGCAGACCGCCACAACGTCGGTGCAGCCGGCGCGCTTCAGGACGTCGAGGTTCGCGCGATAGTCGATCTCGCCCGGCGCGAGGCGATGGCCGCGGCCATGGCGCGGGAGAAAGACGAACCTGACGCCGCCGATCCGCCCGATCAGCAGCGAATCCGACGGCACGCCCCACGGGCTTTGGACCGGGATCCATTCGGCTTCGTCGAGTGCATCGATCGCATAGAGGCCCGAGCCGCCGATGACGCCGATCGTCCATCCATCCATGCATCTGTCCTTAGGTGAGCGCTGCGGGTTTGTCGAAGCGTCGCGGGAATATTCGCCTCGACGGGCACCGGGCTACGCGGGGAAGCGTTAAGCCGCCATTCTCCCGCACGCCCATTCTTCCGTATGCAAGGGAACAGATCATGAGCAGGGTCCTCGTCCTCTATTATTCGGCCTACGGCCATATCGAGCAAATGGCCTATGCCGAAGCGGAAGGCGCGCGCGAGGCGGGAGCGGAGGTGGCGATCAAAAGAGTCCCCGAACTGGTGCCGGATGAGGTTGCGCGCGCAGCGGGCTACAGGCTCGACCAGGAGGCGCCGATCGCCGCCGTCGCCGACCTTGCGGCCTATGATGCGATCATCGTCGGCACCGGCACACGCTTCGGGCGGATGTCGTCGCAGATGGCCAATTTCCTCGACCAGGCGGGGGGCCTCTGGGCGAGCGGTGCGCTGGTCGGCAAGGTCGGGGCCGCATTCACCTCGACCGCGAGCCAGCATGGCGGGCAGGAGACCACCCTGTTCTCGATCCACACCAACCTGCTTCACTTCGGCATGGTGCTGGTCGGGCTTCCCTACAGCTTCACCGGGCAGTTGCGGCTCGACGAGATCACCGGCGGTGCCCCCTATGGCGCGACGACGATCGCGGCAGCCGACGGATCGCGCCAGCCGAGCGAGACCGAGCTTGCCGGGGCGCGCTTCCAGGGGAGGCACGTCGCCGAGATCGCGAACAAGCTGTTCGGATAGCCGGCCGGCGCGGGTTTCGCCGGGCGAATAAGCGGACTGGATAGAAGCGGCGCTTCCGCGGCGTTCGCCGTGCGGCTAGACTCCCCCGGTGACGAGGCTTCGTTCCTGGCGCCACAAGACCCTGCCGTTAGCGGGCCGGAGCGTAGCGGTCCTGGTCGCTTTGCCTTTGCTCTATGTGCTTGCCGCAGTGGTCGGCGGGCTGCTTCCGGCGAACGCGGGATGGCAGCAGGCTCGACAAGGCATCACGATCTTCGTCGAGACCAATGGTGTCCACACCTGGATCGTCATGCCTGCGGTGAGGCCGGAAATGGACTGGCGAGCACTCGCACCGGCGAGCGACATCGACGATCCACGCCGTGCCGGCGACCATGTCGCGATCGGCTTCGGAAACCGCGATTTCTATCTGAACACGCCGGCATGGAAGGACCTGACGTTGCGGCGAGCGCTGGGCGCGGCGTTCGGCAACGGACCTTCGCTGCTCCACGTCTATCACGAGCGCGGCCCGGCAGCGACCCCGGATCGGCGGCCGATCATCCTCAGCCCGGCGCAATATCGCCGCCTCGCGGCTGCCGTCGCCAGCAGCTTCGTAATCCGCGCGGACGGCCGCACGATCGCGCTCAAGGGAAGCGGCTACGGTGCAGCGGATGTCTTCTATGAGGCGAAAGGCAGCTATAACCTCTTCGCGACGTGCAACGAATGGTCCGGTGCGATGCTGCGCCACGCCGGCGTGCGCACCGGCCTGTGGACGCCCTTCGCGCAGAGCATCATGTGGCGGCTCGGGCGCGCCACCTAAAGCAGGCGATCAGATGGAAGCGCAGCCTGCTCTCTAACCCTTTGAGACCTCACTGCTGCTTGCGAAAGGCGGTGCCCAGCTTTTCGCTTAACGCTGTAAAAAACGCGACAAGGCCACTCCGGGCTTATCAGCCCGGTCAAGCTGGGTTAAGACTGCCTGCAAATCACAACGGAGGGCAGTGATGGGCAAGATCCTGGGAAATTTGAACACGGCTTTGGCGCTCGGCGTCGTGCTGCTGCTGGCGACGATGTTCGGCCTGCATCATGGCGAGATGGACGAGCTGTACATCAATTGGTGGTTCCGCTTTTTCCATGTGATCTCGGGCGTGCTGTGGATCGGGCTGCTCTATTATTTCAACTTCGTCCAAATTCCGACGATGCCCAAGGTGCCGGCCGAGCTGAAACCCGGTGTCAGCAAATATATCGCGCCCGAGGCGTTGTTCTGGTTCCGCTGGGCCGCGGTGGCGACCCTGCTCACCGGCATCGTCGTCGCCGAAACCGGCGCGGAGCGCTATCTGGTCGCGGCGCTGAGCTTCCAGGAAGGCTATCGCGTGATCGGCCTCGGCATGTGGCTGGGCATCATCATGGCCGCGAACGTCTGGTTCGTGATCTGGCCGAACCAGCAGAAGGCGCTCGGCCTCAAGCCGGCCGAGGACGACGTTAAGGCGAAAGCGGCGCGCACCGCGATGCTGGCATCGCGCACCAATCTGGTGCTGTCGATTCCGATGCTCTATTGCATGGTGACGCAATTCTACCTGCCGCAATAAAAGATCAGTCTCGAAGATCAGGCCGGCTCCCGCGAAGTGGGGGCCGGCCTTTTTTCATGCGTCAGCGGCAAACCGTGCGCAGGTCAACGTCCTGATCCTCGCCAGTCGATGATGCGCGGCGATGAACAAGGTGCTGCCATCCTCGCCGAAGGTGCAATTGGCGATCGCGGTGCCGACGCCGATCCGGCCGATCATCGTGCCGTCGGGCGTAAAGACGCAGATGCCGCCCGGGGCCGTCGCGAACAGATTGCCGGCACCATCGATGGTCATGCCGTCGGGCAGGCCAGGGCGCCGGACGGGGTCGACCGCGGCGGTGACGTCGGCGAAGATTCGGCGCCCGGCGACATCGCCGCGAGGGTCGAGCGCATAGGCCATCCAGATCGCCCGATCGGGATCGGAGCAGGCGACATAGAGCGTGCGCTCGTCCGGCGAGAGAATGATGCCGTTGGGGAAGCTGATGCTGTCGTCGAGCAACGCGACGGCGCCGTCCGGATCGATCCTGTAGACGCCGTTGAACGGCAGCTCCTTGAGCGGCGAGGCGTCGAGACCCGCAAGGCCATAAGGGGGATCGGTGAAGTAGATGGTGCCATCGCGCGCCCGCGCAAGATCATTGGGCGAATTGAACCGCTTGCCGCGATAATGGGTCGCGAGGAAGGTCTTCCGCCGGGCGGCGAGATCGAGGCAGGCGATGGCGCGATTGCCGTGGTCAGCGAGAAGGATGCTGTTGCCGGGGCCGGGGATCAGCCCGTTGGCTCCGGGCTCGCGAAAGGGTGAGGGGTCGGGTCCGTCATAGCCCGAGGGTTCAAGGAAGAGCGACACGCCGTCTTCTTGCGACCAGCGATAGATGCGGTTTTCCGGAACGTCGCTGAACAAGAGATAGGCGCCATCCGCGATCCACACCGGTCCCTCGGTCCAGGTGAAACCCTCCGCGAGCAGCTCGATCGTCGCGTTCGGCGCGATCAGGGTATCGAATGCAGCCGTCAGCGCTCGGATCTGCCCCACGATCGGCTGAGGACGAATGTCGTTGGCCACCGGCACCTGCTGCTTTGCGGTCACCGCCTCAACGCGCGCGCGCCGATTTCTGCGCCAGTCCTCCTCAGGATGCGCCGAGATAGGCGGCGAGGCGCAGCAGATCGGCGAAGATGCCGGCGGCAGTCACTTCAGGGCCTGCGCCCGGGCCCTGCACGATCAGCGGATTGGGCGTGTAGCGCCGCGTCTCGAACTGGACGAGATTGTCGGTGAGGTTGAGCCGTGCCAGCGCGTGCGTCGCCGGAACGCTGCGCAGCCGGACGCTCGCCGTGCCGTCGGCTTCGATCGAGCCGATGAAGCGAAGCCGCTCACCGCGTGCGCGCGCTTCCTCGAACGAGGCGGCGATCGTCTGGTCGTGATCGCGCAGCGCCGTCAGGAAATCCTCGACGCTGCCCTGTTCGAGACCAGGCGGAACCAGCCCGTGCAAGGCGATGTCGCCAAGCTCGGTGCGGAGCCCCATCTCGCGCGCCAGGATCACGACCTTGCGCGCGACGTCCATGCCCGAAAGATCGTCGCGCGGATCGGGTTCGGTGAAGCCGCGGCTGCGCGCCTCGGCCACGACCTCCGAGAAAGGCCGCACGCCGTCGTAGGAGTTGAACAGATAGGAGAGGGTGCCCGAGAGCACGCCTTCGATGCGCATCACCTCGTCGCCGGTCTGCGTCAGATCCCGCAACGTCTGGATGATCGGCAGACCCGCGCCCACGGTCGTTTCGTAGAGATAATGGGCGCTGCTTTCGCGGCTCGCGCGGCGCAGCTCGTCATAATAAGCGAGGTCGCTCGAGCCGGCCTTCTTGTTGGGCGTGACGACATGGATGCCGCGCCGCAACCAGCCGACGTAGCGGTGCGCCAGATCCTCGCTCGAGGTGCAATCGACGATCACCGTATGCGGCAGGGCATCGGTCTGGACGTGATCGAGGAAATCGTCGATGTCGAACGGCGGCGCGTCCTGCAGCTGGCCGCGCCAGCCGGAAAGATCGATTTGGCGCTCGTCGAGCCGCATCGTGCGCGAGGTGGCGACGCCGCGGACGCGCAGGTCGACGCCGAGCTCTTCGCGGATCGCGGCGACCCGGTCGGCCAGCTGATCGAGCAGGACGCTGCCGACGGTGCCGGTGCCGATCAGGCCGACCGAGATGCTCTGCGGCGAAAGATAGAGGCCGGAATGGGCGGCACGCAGCGCGCGCTTGCTCTCCGAGCCGCTGACGACGACCGAGATGTTGCGTTCGGACGAGCCCTGCGCGATCGCGCGGATGTTGACGCCGGCCTTGCCGAGCGAACCGAAGAAGCGCGCGGCAACGCCCGGGTGGCCGGCCATGCCGTCTCCGACGAGGGCGAGCAGGGTGCAGTCGGGATCGACCTCGATGGTCTGGATCTGCCCCTGATGGCGCTCGGCGAAAAAGGCGCCTTCGATCACCGGCCGGACGCGGCCGGCATCCTGCTCCGGAACAACGATGCAGATCGAATGCTGCGAGCTCCCCTGCGACACCATCAGCGCCGTCACCTCGGCCTCGCGGAGCGCCGCGAACAGGCGGTTGGTCATGCCCGGGATGGTGACGAGGCCGGTGCCTTCGACGTTGACCAGAGCGACACGCTCGACCGTCGACAAGCCCTTCACCATCTGGCTGGAGCCTTTGATGTGGATGCGGGTGCCCGGCGCGGCGGGGTTGAAGCTGTTGCGGATGAAGATCGGGATCGAGCGTTCGACCGCCGGGCCCATCGTCGCCGGGTGGATCAGCTTGGCGCCGAAATAAGCCAGCTCGCTCGCTTCCTGGTAGGAGAGCGCTTCGAGCACGACCGCGTCGGAGACGAGCCGCGGATCGGCGCTCATCACGCCATCGACGTCGCTCCAGATGTGGATTTCCTGCGCATCGAGCAACGCGGCGAAGATCGATGCCGAATAGTCGCTGCCGTTGCGGCCGAGCGTCGCCGGCACGCCATCCGCGGTTGCCGCGACGAAGCCGGTCACGACCAGCACGTCGCTCGTGGGATGCGCCGCGCTCCAGGCGGCGAGCCGCTCGCGCGATCTTTTCCAGTCGACCGTCGGCGCCGCGCGCGAGCGGCTGGGCTCGACGACCAGGACCTCGCGCGCGTCCATCGCCGATGCGGCCAGGCCGCGCGCGGTGAGGGTGGCCGCGAGGATCTCGGCCGCCCAGATCTCGCCCTGGCCCATCACCATGTCGAACGTGCCGCGGCTGCCGTCGCGCAGGATCCATGCGGCGCGAAGCACCTCGTTGAGATCCTCGACGTCGCGCTCGATCTTCTCGATCAAGGCCGTGGCGGCGGCGGCCGGGACGATCTCCTCGACCAAGCCGACATGGCGGCTTTGCAGCGCCGCGACGATTTCGCGGTAGCCGGGATCGCGCTGCGCCGCCGCCTCGACCGCGCGGGCGAGATCGTCGGTCACGCCGCTCATCGCGGAGGCGATCACGGCACGCGGCGGCGGCGCGCCGACGATGATGTCGGCGACGCGGCTGAAATGCTCTGCCGTGCGGAGGCTCGATCCGCCGAATTTATGGATGTTCATTGCTGTCCTTAAGCCCCCCGGAGACAAGCCGTGCCGGCTGCCACGACCTGCCCCCGATCCTTGCCCTTGTTCGCGGTCCTTAAAGCAGGCTGCGACGAGATGGAATCGCAGCCTGCTCTCCAGCCTCTATACCGCGGCCCGGTTGTGGACGGGCGAGCGATCGCGCTTGACGATCAGCTTGTTGAGCGCGTTGACATAAGCGCGCGCGCTCGCGACCATCGTATCCTGATGCGCGCCGCGTCCGCGGGTGGTGCGGCCGTCCTCCGACAGGAGGACCGAAACCTCCGCCTGTGCGTCGGTGCCGCCGGTGACGGCATGGACCTCGTAGCGCTCGAGCTTGGCGCTGTCGTGCGGGACAAGCTTGCGGATCGCGGCGAACAGGGCATCGACCGGGCCGTTGCCGCGCGTCGTCGTGGTCAATTCCTCGCCCTCGACGTCGAGCGTGAGCACCGCGCGTTGCGGCCCGTTCGAGCCGCAGTAGATCTCGACCTCCTTGACCTGGATGCGGTCGTGGCCGCGCAGCACCTCGTCGTCGACCAGGGCGATGATATCCTCGTCGAACACCGCCTTCTTGGCGTCGGCGAGGTCCTTGAAGCGCGCGAACGCATCCTGGAAGGCGTTGTCGCCGAGGCTGTAGCCGAGCTCCTCGAGCTTCTGACGGAATGCCGCGCGGCCCGAATGCTTGCCCATCACCAGGCTCGACGTGCTGACGCCGACGCTTTCCGGCGTCATGATCTCGTAGGTCGACGAATCCTTGATCATGCCGTCCTGGTGAATGCCGCTTTCGTGGGCGAAGGCGTTGGCGCCGACGATCGCCTTGTTGGGCTGCACCTGGAAGCCGGTGATCCCGGAGACCAGGCGGCTCGAGCGCGTGATCTCGGTCGCGACGATATTGGTCCGCACCGGCAGCACGTCGTGGCGGACCTTGATCGCCATCGCAATCTCTTCGACCGCGGCATTGCCCGCGCGCTCGCCAATGCCGTTGATCGTCGATTCGACCTGGCGAGCGCCGGCCATGACCGCGGCCAGCGTGTTGGCGACCGCCAGCCCGAGGTCGTTGTGGCAGTGGGTCGAGAAGACCGCCTTGTCGCTGTTCGGCACCCGGCCGATCATGTCGCGGAACATCGCACCGTAGGTGTCCGGCGTCGCATAGCCGACCGTGTCGGGGAGGTTGATCGTGCGCGCGCCGGCGTTGATCGCCACCTCGATCGCCCGGGCGAGGAAATCGGGCTCGGAGCGCGTCGCATCCTCGGCGGACCATTCGACATCGTCGCAGAAGTTGCGGGCGAGGCGGACCGACCGCTCGATCGATTCCAATACCTCGTCGGGAGACTTGCCGAGCTTGACCCGCATGTGCAGCGGCGAGGTGGCGATGAAGGTGTGGATGCGTGGCTTGCGGGCATGGCGGACGGCCTCGCCGGCGCGTTCGACATCGGCCTGCGCGGCGCGGGCGAGGCTGGCGACCGTCGCCTTCTTGCACAAGCGCGCCACCGCGCTGACCGCCTCGAAGTCGCCGGGACTGGCGATCGCGAAGCCGGCCTCGATGATGTCGACGCCGAGCGCCTCGAGCTGCTCGGCGACCTGCAGCTTTTCCTCGAGGTTCATCGAACAGCCGGGAGACTGTTCGCCGTCGCGTAAGGTGGTGTCGAAAATCAAGATCGTGTCTGTCACGTTCCTGCTCCTGTGCAGGTTGTCATTCGGGGTGAAATGGCCCTTAGACGCCGTGGCTGAAGACCCATTGGGCCCAAGCGAGATCGCGCGCCTAAGGGCGCGTAAGTCGAAGCAGGAAGAGTCCGCGGCGTGACATCATGGCCGTCCTTAACCCGAGACCGCCACCAAAGTCTACCCATGGTCAGCCGAATCTGGCGGCCAATCCGAGGCCTAGGCCAAGATGCCAGACGGCCGGAGGCCGGGGAGGGAGGGGCGGTCGCATGGCGCCGCCCCTCCCGCCGATCAGTTCTTGGTCTTGTCGACGAGCTTGTTCTTGCCGATCCACGGCATCATCGCGCGCAGCTCCTCGCCGACCTTCTCGATCGGATGCTCGCGCTGAAGCTTGCGGGCGGCCTTCATCTCGGGGTTGCCGACCTTGTTGTCGCCGAGGAAGCGCTGCACGAAGCGGCCCTGCTGGATATCGTCGAGCACCCGCTTCATCTCGGCCTTGGTGTCGGCGGTGACGATGCGCGGGCCGGTGTGATAATCGCCATATTCGGCGGTGTTCGAGATCGAATAGCGCATGTTGGCGATGCCGCCCTCATACATCAGGTCGACGATCAGCTTCACTTCGTGCAGGCATTCGAAATAGGCCATCTCGGGCGCGTAGCCGGCTTCGGTGAGCGTCTCGAAGCCCGCCATGATCAGGTGCGACAGGCCCCCGCAGAGCACCGCCTGCTCCCCGAACAGGTCGGTCTCGCATTCTTCCTTGAAATTGGTCTCGATGATGCCCGAGCGGCCGCCGCCGACCGCCGAGGCGTAGCTCAAAGCGACGTCATGCGCGTTGCCGCTCGCATCCTGCGCGACCGCGATCAGGCAGGGGACGCCGCCGCCGCGGACATATTCGGACCGCACCGTGTGCCCCGGGCCCTTCGGCGCGATCATGAAGACATCCATGTCGGCCCGCGGCTCGATCAGGCCGAAGTGGATGTTGAGGCCGTGGGCGAAGGCGAGCGCGGTACCCTGCCGCATATTGTCGCGCAGGTCCCTTTCCCAGATGCCCGCCTGAGCTTCGTCCGGCGCAAGCATCATGATGATGTCCGCCCATTTGGCGGCATCGGCATTGCTCATCACCTTGAAGCCGGCGTCCGACGCCTTGGCGGCGCTCGCGCTACCCTCGCGAAGCGCGATCGCGACCTCGGCGACCCCCGAATCCTTCAAATTCTGGGCGTGGGCATGGCCCTGGCTGCCATAGCCGATGATCGCGACCTTCTTTGCTTTGATGAGGGCGAGATCGGCATCCCGATCATAATAGACGCGCATGTTCGAAGCTTTCCTCTTGTCGGTAAAAATGAACTGGAACGCTAAGCGGCTTCTTTGCCGCGGGCGATCGCCACAATGCCCGTGCGGGCGATCTCGACGAGTCCGACCTCACGCATGAGCTCGATGAACTTGTCTATCTTTTCGGCGCCGCCGGTCAATTCGAAGACGAAGCTGGAGGTGGTCGCATCGACGACCCGGGCGCGATAGACGTCGGCGAGCCGCAGCGCCTCGATGCGCTGCTCGCCGGTGCTCGCGACCTTGATCAGCGCCAGCTCGCGCTCGATGTGCGGCCCGAGCGCGGTGAGATCGGTGACCTTGTGCACCGGCACGAGCCGCTCGAGCTGCGAGATGATCTGCTCGATGACGTGCGGCGGACCGGAGGTGACGATCGTGATCCGGCTGATCGATTCATCTTCGTTGATGTCGGCGACGGTCAGGCTCTCGATATTATAGCCGCGCGCGGAGAACAGCCCGGCGATGCGGGCGAGGATGCCGGCTTCATTGTCGACGAGTACCGAGAGCGTGTGACGCTCTGAAAGTTCCGGTTTCAAGCGCATCAGACGAGGGCCTTCGCCTCGTCGTCCATCTCGCCCGACACCTCGTTGGCCTGAAGGATCATCTCGGTGTGGGCGGCGCCCGACGGGATCATCGGGAAGCAATTGGCGAGCTGCGCGACGCGGCAATCGACCATCACCGGGCCGTCATGATCGAGCATCGCGGTGATGCCGGCGTCGAGATCGTCGGGCTTCTCGATGCGGATCCCGGTCCAGCCATAGGCTTCGGCGAGCTTGACGAAATCGGGCAGCGCCTCGGTGTAGCTTTCGGCATAGCGGCTCGAATAGGTCAGCTCCTGCCATTGCCGGACCATGCCCATATATTGGTTGTTGAGGATGAACACCTTGACCGGCAAACGATATTGCGCGGCGGTCGACATTTCCTGGATGTTCATCAGGATCGAGGCTTCGCCGGCGATGTCGATCACCAGCGCATCGGGATTGCCGATCTGCGCGCCGATCGCCGCGGGAAGGCCATAGCCCATCGTGCCGAGGCCCCCCGAGGTCAGCCATTTGTTGGGCGCTTCGAAGTCGAAATGCTGAGCGGCCCACATCTGGTGCTGGCCGACCTCGGTCGAGATGATCGGGCTGCGATCCTTGGTCGCCTCCCACAGGCTGCGGATCGCCTGCTGCGGCATGATCTCGCTGGTGCTGGGCGGGAAATCGAGCGAGCGCTTCGCGCGCCATTGGTCGATCTCGTCCCACCACCGCTTGAGGCCATGGGTGCGCGGCTTTCGCGCCTTCCACAGCGCGACCATCGCTTCGATCGCCCGGCCGACGTCGCTGACGATCGGCAGATCGACGCGCACGTTCTTGTTGATCGACGAGCGGTCGATGTCGACGTGGATCTTCTTCGAGCGGGGTGAGAAGGCGTCGAGGCGGCCAGTCACCCGATCATCGAAGCGCGCGCCAAGGCAGAGGATCAGATCCGCCCGGTTCATCGCCATGTTCGATTCATAGGTGCCGTGCATGCCGAGCATGCCGAGCCATTGCGGCGACGAAGCAGGGAAGGCGCCGAGCCCCATCAAGGTCGAGGTCACCGGCACGTCGGCCAATCTGGCGAGCTCGCGCAGCGCCGCGCTGGCCTGCGGCCCCGAATTGATGATCCCGCCGCCGGTGTAGAGGATCGGCCGCTCCGCAGCCGCGAGCATCTCGACCGCCGCCTCGATGCGGGCGGCGTCGGGATCGACCTGCGGGCGATAGGCCTGATGCGAGATGCTTTTCGGCTTGGAATATCTGGCAGTCGCGACCTGGACGTCCTTGGGCAGATCGATCACGACCGGGCCGGGCCGGCCGGAGGTCGCGAGGTAGAAGGCCTCGTGGACGATGTCGCCGAGCTTGGCCGGGTCCTTCACCAGATAATTATGCTTCGTGCAGTGGCGGGTGATGCCGATCGTGTCGCATTCCTGAAAGGCGTCGGTGCCGATCAGCGACGTCGGCACCTGACCGGTGATCACCACGATCGGGATCGAATCCATCAGCGCGTCGGCGATGCCGGTGACGGCGTTGGTCGCGCCCGGGCCCGACGTCACCAGCACGACGCCGGGCTTGCCGGTCGAGCGCGCATAGCCTTCGGCGGCATGGACCGCGCCGCCCTCCTGCCGGACGAGGATGTGGCGAATGCGGTTCTGCTGGAACATCGCATCGTAGATCGGCAGCACCGCGCCGCCGGGATAACCGAATACGACTTCGACGCCGAGATCGATCAGCGCTTCAATCAGTATTTCGGCCCCTCTGCGTTCGCTGCTCATGACTCCAGACCATATGATGTGATGCGAGGACCGTCTCTGTACCGGATGGGCGTTCAAGACAAGCTGGTTGTTGCAGCGCAGTATGAGGCTGCGATGGCGGGATCGGGGCTGCTTGACGTCCGCGGACAATCAGCCGAAACGGCAGCCGACATGCAGCGCCGCTCCGTCCAAGCCCGCCGGGCGGTGATCGTCTAACGGAGTATATCATGGCCAAGCGTCCTTCGCCTTCCTTCCTCATTTTCCGCGACCAGCAGGGCAATTGGCGCTGGAATTTCGTCGGGCCGCAGGGCCACGTGATCGCCGCGAGCCGGGTTGCCTACCAGCAGCGCACGGGCTGCGTGCGCGCGATTCGCCTGCTGCAGGGTTCGGCCAAGGTGCCGATCCTGCAACGCCAGAAGGACTTGCAGGACGCCGCAACGGCCGACGCCGGACAGACAGCGGTGCCGGCCGGAGGCGAGGACGAGCAGGCGCCGCTCGAGCTCACCGAGATGGTCGCTGCCGAGGACACCGCTGCTGCGGCGGGGGCGGAGGACGAGGCGCTCACCAAAGCCTGATTCAGGGGCCTGATCCAGGGGCCCGGTCGAGCGAAGGCACCTGAAGGTGCTGATCGCAGCCGGGAAGGGCTTCGTCCGCGCCAGCGCCTCGGCTGTCGCTCAAGCGAATGGCCCGCCACCCGTGGGGAGGGGGCGGGCCGAGTTGCTCGGCGCAGCATAGGGGTACCGCGCCGACCTGATTGATAAGCGCGAAAGGCTACCAAAGCTTCGCGGCGCGACTGCGGTGACTACGATAAGGTTGAACCAAGGCGAGGCACAGCCGATCTCGAGAGTGCGACAGCGCATCCTTTTTGGACGGAGGAGCGAAAGCCATGTCCCGCGAGGCGATCACCCGGCGAAAGCTGATCGGCTATGGCGCCGCAGCACTCGGAACGGCGGTGGTATGGCCGAGCGCTCGCGCAGCGGCGCCGGAACGTTTCGAGATCGTGCGCACGCCCGAGGAATGGCGCCGCATCCTGACGCCGTCGCAATATGCCGTCCTGCGCGAAGAGGCCACCGAGCGGCCGGGCTCGAGCCCGCTCAACCGCGAGCATCGACGCGGGCTTTTCCTGTGCGCCGGCTGCACTCTTCCGCTGTTCAGCTCCGCCGCGAAATTCGAGAGCGGCACCGGCTGGCCGAGCTTCACAGCGCCGTTGAAGAGGGCGGTCGGAACGCGCGTCGACCGCAGCCTCTTCATGCTTCGCACCGAGGTCCACTGCCGCCGCTGCGGCGGTCATCTCGGTCACGTGTTCGACGATGGGCCGCGGCC
>Ga0255338_1003702_pt1 | contig 17605 bp, 9 predicted proteins | sample MeOH1_35cm_T4_19_FD_203715 | JGI IMG/M metagenome (GOLD analysis project Ga0255338, IMG submission 203715) | Sandy soil microbial communities from University of British Columbia, Vancouver, Canada - MeOH1_35cm_T4_195 | ecosystem: Engineered > Artificial ecosystem > Sand microcosm > Unclassified ...
CAGGAGCTGAACCAGCGCCACGCCGAGAAGCGGCAGGAGGAGGCCCAGCTCGAGGCCCGCATCCAGTCGTTCGAGCTGGCCTACCGCATGCAGATGGACGCCAGCGACGCGTTTGACATTAGCCGCGAGCCGCAGCACATCCGCGACATGTACGGACCCGGGACGCAAGCTCGCCAGATTCTCATCGCGCGGCGCCTGCTGGAGAAGGGCGTCCGCTACGTGCAGCTCTGGCACGGCGCCGGCCAGCCCTGGGACAACCACGACGACCTCGAAGTGAACCACCGCCGCCTCGCGGGGCAGTGCGACCAGGCCATCGGCGCCCTGCTGAAAGACCTGAAGCAGCGCGGCATGCTGGAAGACACGCTGGTGATCTGCAGCGGCGAGTTCGGCCGCACCCCTACCGTGGAGTTGCCGACCCCGGGCTCCAACGCCGGCAAGATCAACGGCCGCGACCACAACCACTGGGGCTTCACCACCTGGCTTGCCGGCGGCGGCGTGAAGGGTGGCAGCGTCTACGGCGCCACGGACGAGTTCGGCTTCAAAGCCGCGGAGAACCCCGTCCACATCCACGACCTCCACGCCACGCTCCTCCGCCTCCTCGGCTTCGACCACGAGAAGTTCACCTACCGCTACGCCGGCCGCGACTTCCGCCTCACCGACGTCCACGGCACCGTAGTGAAAGAGCTGATGGCCTGACCCACAGCTGATACGGATAGGCAGCGTCAAGCAGGGCGGAGATGACTCCGCCCTGCTTCGCGGGTCAGGATGGCGCCTCTGTTTTTGTGCGAGAATCTCAATTCGGCACCTGAATACGACTTTGAGCCGGGCGCGGAAGCCGCCCGAGAAGCGGCGCTCGGAGCGAGCCTGCACTCCGTAGCGCCTCCGGATTTGCCGATCTGAGATTGGGCAAATGGCTAGTATGACTCGCGACGCATTCTCTGGCCGACCGGGCCGATCACGAGGTCAGTGCCTTGATCGCTCCCCGTCAGGCGACGATTAATTTCAGATGACGCATCCACTGTCCCGCCGCGCTGTGCTGGCTGCCGCCGCCGGCCTCGCCGCTTCACCTGCACTAGCCCTCGAGTCCCGACCGCCCCGCCGAAAGAAGCGTTTGGCCATCGTGACCACGGTGTGGCGCCCGCTGAGCCACGCTCACCACATGGGTGATCGGTTCCTGGTGGGCTATCCGATCAAAGGGCAGTGGCATCACCCGGACCTGGAGGTCGTGTCCGCCTACGTAGACCAGTTTCCGGAGAACGACCTTAGCCGCGGTCACGCAGCCGAGTTCGGGTTCAAGATCTATCCCACCATTGCGGAAGCGCTGCGGTGTGGCGGCGACCGGCTTGCGGTAGATGCGGTGCTCATCATTGGGGAGCATGGCAACTATCCGTACAACGAGCTGGGCCAGCACCTCTACCCACGCTACCAGTTCTTCATGCAGGCCGTCGAGGTCTTCCGGCGCGAGGGACGCGGCGTGCCGGTGTTCAACGACAAGCACCTCTCGTGGAAATGGGAGTGGGCGAAGGAGATGGTCGATACCTCCCGCAGCCTGGGTTTTCCGCTCCTGGCCGGTTCTTCCCTCCCCGTGACCTGGCGGATGCCATCCGTCGACCTACCCTATGGTGCTGAAGTGGAAGAGGCGCTCTGCCTCGGCACGGGCGGCATTGATGTGTACGACTTCCACCTGCTGGAAGCGATGCAAAGCATGGTCGAGCGGCGAAATGGCGGGGAGACCGGCGTGAGGTCAGTGCAGGCACTGCGCGGCGAGCGGGTGTGGCAGGCGCTGGAGGCGAAGGCGTGGGACCCCGCGCTGTTCGAGGCGTGCCTTAGCCGCAGCCAGACGCTCCAGCAGGCGCCCGGCTACAGCCACCGCCATCCAACGCTGGCCCAGATGCGCGAGTGGGCGAAGAACCCCGTCGCCTACCAGATGGAGTATCACGACGGCCTCCGCACGACGATGCTGATGATGAGCGGCCTGGTAAGTGACATCACCGTCGCAGCGCGCCTGAAGGGGCGCAAAGAGCCGCTCTCGACGCTCTTTTACCTCCCTCCCGATCCGAACGTGGCCTACTCCGCGCAGCTCATGAGCAAGGCCGAGGAATTGTTCGTCACCGGCCGTGCACCGTACCCGATCGAGCGCACGCTCCTGACCACGGGGCTGGTGGCTGCCGGCGTCCAGTCCCTCGGCACCGGCGAGAAGCGACTGGAAACGCCGCACCTGGCGATCCATTACCGCGCGCCACGAAAGTCGCTCTTTGCGCAGGAATGAGAAACCGTTTCGGCAGTAAAGTCGGGATGGGGGATAAGGGATCACGCGAACCGGCCGGCAGCCAGAATTGTGCCTGCCTGCTGACTTGCCTTACTGGCCTTCGTGTCAAACCACTGCTGCGCGGAATGGCCGTTGCCCCTATCCGGATACCCGCCGGATCGTTTAGACTTTTGTTAGCGTAAACCGTTTCCTGCGCCTGGCGACTGCAGGGCCGGCACCGGCGGAAACAATATCATTGCAGGAAGATACGCCGCCTCCCGTATGTCATATCAAGACACGGGCAGCAATCGCCCTGGGGTGCGCTTCGAAGGAGCAGCGGATGAAGTTCGGGTTGGTCATTGGGTTGGGTCTGATCGCGCCGGGCGCGGTCTTGTATGCCGCCGCTGCTCCCGCGCCGCCGAAGCCCGCTGCTGCGCCCACCTCGTCGCGCGAGGCGGATGAGTTCTTCGAGAAGAGCGTGCGCCCCGTCCTGGTGGAGAAGTGTTTCTCTTGCCATAGCGATAAGAAGTCGTTCGGCGGGCTGCGCGTGGACAGCATGGCCGGCATGATGAAGGGCACGGACACCGGTAAGCAGGTGCTGGTGCCGGGCGATCCGGCCAAGAGCGTTCTGATCCAGGTGCTCAGCCACACCGGCCCGGTGAAGATGCCGCCCCAGGGCAAGCTGGCCCCGGAAGCCATCGACGCCCTCACGGCCTGGGTCAAGATGGGTGCGCCCTGGCCCGGCGCAGCGGCCGGTCCCTCCAGCGCCGTGGGCGGCGATCGATCCGCGCTTGCGAAAACGCACTGGTCGTTCCAGCCCGTCAAGAACCCGGCGCTGCCTCGGGTGAAAAACGCGGCGTGGGCGAAGAACCCGATCGACCGCTTCATCCTGGCTGGGCTGGAAGCGAAGGGCCTGCAGCCGGCGAAGCCCGCCGACCGCCGCAGCCTGATCCGCCGCGTCACCTTCGACGTGACCGGTCTCCCGCCGGCCACCAAAGAGATCTCCGATTTTGTGACCGACACCGCCCCCAACGCGTGGGAGAAGGTGGTCGACCGCCTCCTTGCCTCCCCGCACTACGGGGAGCGCTGGGGCCGCGAGTGGCTGGACGTGGCCCGCTACTCGGATACGCTCGGCTACCTGGTGCCGCCCGCGGAGCGTCGTTATCCGTACAGCTACACCTACCGCGATTACGTGATCCGCGCGCTGAACGAAGACAAGCCGTACGATCAGTTCATCAAAGAACAGATCGCCGCGGACCAACTGGATCTGAAGGACAAGCGGGACCTGGCCGCGCTGGGCTACCTCACCGTGGGCAGCCACTTCCTGGGCAGCCGGCAGGAGATCGTGGACGACCGCATCGATGTGGTGACCCGCGGATTCCAGGCGATGACGGTGCAGTGCGCGCGCTGCCACGATCACAAGTACGACCCGATCCCGACCGCGGATTATTACTCGCTCTACGGCGTCTTCAACGCCAGCGACGAGCCGGGCGAGATGCCGCTCATCGGCGAGGCCCCGGACAAAAAGGCAGCGGACGTGTTCGCCAGCGAGTACGCGGCGACTAAGAAGAAGATCGACGACATGCGCGCCCAGAAGAAGGACGCGGATGTCAGCGGCCTGGAGCGCGAACTCCAGAACCTGGTGATCTCGCACGCCGGCAGTCCTCCGCGGGCGATGGTGCTGGCCGATAATCCGAACCCTGGTCAGCAGCACATCTTTTTGCGCGGTAACCCGGGAACGCCCGGCGCGGCGGTGCCCCGGCAGTTCCTTTCCGCAGTGCTGGGCGAGAAGCGCAAGCCGTTCACGAAGGGAAGCGGCCGACTCGAGCTGGCGGAGACGATCGCCAATCCGGAGAACCCGCTCACCGGCCGGGTGATGGTGAACCGCCTGTGGCTGGGCCACTTTGGGCAGGGTATCGTGTCCACTCCCAGCGACTTCGGATTGCGCGGCGGTACTCCGAGCCATCCGGAACTGTTGGATTGGCTGGCTTACCGGTTCACCGGCGCGGGGGGTAACGAGAAATCGGCCGCGCTGAAGCCGTGGTCACTCAAGTCCCTGCATCGCCTGATCCTGCTGTCGAACACCTACCAGCAATCCAGCGATGGCAGCCCGCAGGCGGATAAGGTGGATGCGGACAATCGCTTCCTCTCGCACTTCAACCGCCGCCGGTTGGACTTCGAGCAGCTCCGCGACGCGATGCTGGCGGCCACCGGGACGCTGGACGAGACGCTCTACGGCCGCTCGGTGAACGTGATCGGCAACCTGGAGACGGGTCGCCGCACGGTCTACGCGTACATCGACCGCCAGGACCTGCCCACGCTGCTTCGCACCTTCGACTATCCGGACGCGAACGCCCACAGTGGCGCTCGGTTCACCACGGTCGTGCCGCAGCAGTCGCTCTTCTTGATGAACAACGAATTCGTGCAGGACCGCGCGCGCAAGCTGATGGAGCGCCCGGGCATCGCCACGCAGAAGACGGCGGAAGAGAAGATCCGGCAGCTCTACCGTGTGCTGTTCGGCCGCTCCCCAGCGCCGGACGAAGTGACGCTGGGCCTCTCGTTCCTGAAGAAGATCGACGCCGACAAGGAAGCGCCCGCTGCGGAGACCGTAGCCTGGCAGTACGGTTACGGAGAGTACGACCCTGCGGCCCGGAAGCTGAACAGCTTCAACCCGCTGCCGCACTTCACCGGCAACGCCTGGCAGGGTGGCCCCAAGCTGCCTGACCCGGTACTGGGTTGGGTGACCATCCACGCCAGCGGCGGCCACGCCGGGAATGACGCGAAGCACGCCACCATCCGTCGCTGGATCGCGTCGCGGGATATGATCGTCCGCGTTCGCGGAACCGTGGACCACCCGAGCGACCAGGGCGACGGAATCCACGCCGTGATTTCCACCAGCCGGGGCGGGGTGGTGGGCGATTGGGTGGTGCAGCACGGTCGCGCGGAAGCCGCGGTGGCGCAGATCGAAGTGAAGCGCGGGGACTCCATCGATTTCATCGCCGAGCCGCGCACTAACAACAGCTTCGACAGCTTCAACTGGGCTCCGTCCGTCGAAGTGGTGAAAGAGGGCGGCTCCGGCGGCTTCCAGACGAGCTGGAACGCCAACGCCGAATTCGCCGGCCCCGCAAAGGACCTGCCGAAGGCGCTCACGCCCTGGCAGGCCTACGCGCAAGCCCTGATGCTGACGAACGAGTTCATCTACGTAGATTAGTGAGGAGCGATTCACCGCAAAGGCGCAAAGAGCGCAGAGGGCCGCAAAGGGAAAGTTGAAGTAGGGTGCCGATTTACGAAAGATCTGGCCTACACCATTTTTACTTGTGCCTTCGTGACTTTGTGGTGAATCTGGATCCCTTTGCGCAACTTCGGGTCCTTTGCGCCTTTGCGGTGAAAACGAGGAATAGAAATGGGTCATCATAAGCCGCGATTGGAAGATCTGGCGCTCACCCGCCGTGAACTGCTGTCCCGGTGCGGGACGGGAATGGGGATGCTGGCCCTGGGCAGCATGCTCGGCGAAGAGTTGGCCAACGCGCGGCCGGTTGCCGCGAGCGCCGCGGTGAACCCGCTGGCGCCGAAGGTGGCGCACTTCACTCCCAAGGCGAAGCGGGTGATCCACCTGTTCATGAACGGGGGGCCGTCACAGGTCGACACCTTCGATCCGAAGCCGATGCTGGACAAGTACCATGGCCAGCCGCTGCCCGCCTCCCTGAAGACAGAGCGGAAGACCGGCGCCGCCTTCCGCTCGCCGTACAAGTTTCAGAAGTACGGGAAGGCCGGGATCGAGATTAGCGACATCTTCCCGAACGTGGCGAAGCACGCGGACGACCTCTGCGTGATCCGCTCGATGCACGCGGACGTGCCCAACCACGAGCCTTCGCTGATGCTCCTGAACTGCGGCGACAGCCTGAAAGAGCGCCCGAGTATGGGGTCGTGGATCCTGTACGGCCTCGGAACCGAAAACCAGAACCTCCCCGGGTTCATTGTGATGTGCCCCGGCGGCTATCCGGTGAAAGAAGCCGCGAACTGGCGCTCCTCGTTCCTTCCCGGCATCTATCAGGGCACCTACGTTAACACCGAGAACACCCGGATCGAGAAGCTGATCGAGAACATCCGGAACAGCACCCTCACCGGCCCGCAGCAGCGCGCGCAACTCGACCTGGTCCAGTCGCTCAACCGCCGCCATCTCCAGCAGCGCCAGCAAGACGGCCAGCTCGAGGCACGAATCCAGTCGATGGAATTGGCCTACCGGATGCAGATGGAGGCCTCCGACGCCTTCGACGTGAGCCGCGAGCCGGAGTACGTGCGCGAGATGTACGGCCCCGGCACCCAGGCGCGGCAGATCTTGATCGCGCGGCGCCTACTGGAGAAGGGCGTGCGTTATGTGCAGGTGTGGCACGGCGGCGGCCAGCCGTGGGACAACCACACGGACATCGAGACCGCCCACCGCAGCCTCGCCAAGCAGTGCGACCAGGCCATCGCGGCGCTCCTCACCGATCTCAAGCAGCGCGGCATGCTGGACGACACCCTCGTGCTCTGGGGCGGCGAGTTCGGCCGCACCCCGGTGGTGGAGCTTCAGGCGCAAGCCAACGGCCGGGACCACAACCACTGGGGCTACTCCGTGTGGATGGCTGGCGGCGGCGTGAAGCCCGGCTACGTGCACGGCTCCACGGACGAGTTCGGCTTCCGCGCCGCCGAGAACCCCGTGCACGTGCACGACCTCCAGGCCACCATGCTCCACCTCCTCGGCTTCGACCACGAGAAGCTCACCTACCGCTACGCGGGTCGCGACTTCCGCCTCACCGACGTGAGCGGGACGGTCGTCAAGGAGTTGCTGGCTTAGGGATATTCACCACGGAGACACAGAGGCACGGAGAGGAGATGAGAGTTTTCAGACAGGACCGACAGGAATCTTAGTATTCGGCAACACTCTGATAGGTTTCCAGATCCTAAAAATCCTGTCGATCCTGTCTACCTCGCTCCGTGCCTCTGTGTCTCCGTGGTGCATTCTCTTGGCAGCTCGGCGGTTAAACCACGGCGTTACGGTGCCGGCGCGTAGCCTCGCAGGCGCAGCCATTCCATGGCGCGGTTTGCCCAGTCGGCGGTGCCGGGGGCGCCGGAGCGGGCGCGCATACCGAACCCGTGGCCGCCCTTTTCGTAGATATGCAGCTCGGCGGGGACCTTGCGGTTGAGCAGGTCCAGGTAGAGGAGCGTGCTGCCCTGGGCCAGGGAGGCGGGGTCGTCGCCCATCTGCGCGATGAAGGTGGGGGGCAGGCCGGCGTCGGTATGGATGTCGGCCCGGAGCGCCTTGTTGGGCTGGTCGTAGATCTTGTAGGGGTAGATGGCCAGCAGGAAGTCCGGCTTGTAGGACGCGCTGCCGGCGGGGCGTTCGAACTTCGGCTCGTTGGTCGCGGCGATAAGTGCCACCTGACCGCCGGCGGAGAAGCCGAAAACGCCGATGAGCGCGGGATCGAGGCCGAACTCGCCGGCTCGCTTGCGCACTTCCATCACGCCCTTCTGGAGGTCCTGCACCGGGCCGGTGCTCGGCTCCGGGTGCTTGTTGGTGGGCGTGCGGTGGAGCAGCAGGAACGAGGTGATTCCGGCTTTCGCCAACCACTCGCATGCTTCGGAGCCCTCGTGACCGTCCGCCAGCAGCCCAAAGCCGCCCCCCGGCACGACCACGATGCCGGTCTTGCCAGCCTTCACCCCAGCGGGAGGGCGGTAGACCACGAGGCGTGGCTTGGAGATGTTGTAGCGCCGCGCGATGCCGTCCGCGCCTTTCTCCACGCGCTCCGCCTCGGTGCTGGGGACGACCGGCTCCGGCATGCCGCCCGGCCAGAGTACGAGGTCCGGCACGTCTGCCGCTTTAACGGCTACGGCTAACAGGCAGAATAGGGCGCCGCACGCGCTGAGGCGGGCCAAACGGGAAGCAAACATCATCGGTTCTCCTGGCATCGAGGCGCCACCCTCTTCGGTCGCTCCGGCCGCTAAGCCCTTTGCGAGGTCCCCCGGTGATTTCCTTCCCCGCGCCCGCAAGGTGGCTCCCTGGCGCCGCATAGGCAGGGATCAGGACCTCGGCCGCCGAACCGTGCCGTCGGCCCCACCATCTCCCACCTCCCATCGCCCATCTCTCATTCCCCATGCAGTGGATTGCCCCGAACGAGCGTGACCTAGCCACCAATACCGTTGAGAAACGGCTCTGGGAAGCCGCGGACCAGTGCCGAGCGAACAGCGGCCTGAAGGCCGGCGAGTACTGTGCCCCAATCCTGGGGCTGATCTTCCTCCGGTTCGCGGACGCGCGCTTCTCTCAATTGAAAGAGCAACTGGAAGCGGAAGCTTCCAATCGCCGCGGCTCTCGGGCGGAATCTCCCACCGCCTACCACGCGGAGAACGTGCTCTACCTGCCTCCCACCGCGCGGTTCGAGTCCCTGCTCCGCCTTCCGGATGTCGCCAACGTCGGGGCTCACGTGAACGAGGCGATCCGGCAGATCGAGCGGTTCAACTCGCAGCTCAACGGCGTGCTGCCCAAGACTTACACGGAGTTCGGCAGCGCGCTGCTGAAGGAACTCCTGAAGAAGGTCGCGGAGATCCCGGTTACGCTCAACTACGACGCCTTCGGACGTATCTACGAGTACTTCCTGGGCGAGTTCGCGCGCACGGAGGGCAGCAAGGGCGGAGAGTTCTATACCCCCGGCTCCATCGTGCGGTTGCTGGTGGAGGTGCTGGAACCGTTTAACGGCCGCATCCTGGACCCCGCCTGCGGGTCCGGCGGCATGTTCGTGCAGAGCGCCCGCTTTGTGAGCGAGCATCGGGAAAATCCCACGCGCAAGCTCTCCATCTGCGGCATTGAGAAGTCGGAGGACACGGGCCTCCTGTGTCGCCTCAACCTGGCCGTGCACGGGCTGGAGGGGGACCTCCGGTTCGGCGACGTGAACAGCTATTACGACGACCCCCACCGGGCGCTGGGGCGCTTCGACTTCGTGCTGGCGAACCCGCCGTTCAACGTGAACGCCGTGGACAAGGAGCGGCTGGCGAAGGAGACGGGTCCCGGCCGCCGCTACCCGTTCGGACTGCCGCGCACGGACAACGCCAACTACCTCTGGATCCAGCTCTTCTACTCGTCGCTGAACGAGACGGGCCGGGCCGGTTTCGTAATGGCGAACTCCGCCTCGGATGCCCGCCGCTCGGAGCAAGAGATCCGGGAGCAACTGCTCCGGGAAAGGGCGGTGGACGTGATGGTCGCGGTAGGACCGAACATGTTCTACACGGTCACCCTCCCATGTACCCTCTGGTGCCTGGACCGCGGCAAGCGCGGCACCCCCCGCGAGGACACGGTCCTCTTCCTGGATGCCCGGCACATCTACCGGCAGATCGACCGCGCCCACCGGGACTGGACACCCGCGCAGGTCGGGTTCCTGGCGAACGTGGTGCGTCTTTACCGCGGCGAGGAGCCGGACTACACGCTCGGCGACGATGAGGCACGAGCGAGGTTGGATGAAGTCTTCGGTCCCCAACCCCGGTATGCGGACGTGCCGGGCCTTTGCAAGGTAGAGACGCTGGCCCGGATCGAAGCCCAGGGCTGGAGCTTGAACCCCGGTCGCTACGTCGGAGTCGCCCCCGGGGAGGTGGTCAGCGATGACGACTTCAAAGAGCGGCTGGAAGCTCTGCATGAGGAATTCGAGGTGCTGAACGCGGAAGCCCGAGAGCTGGAAGCGACCATCGCGCAGAACGTCACGGAACTGCTGGAGGCGTGATGGCGGCCTGGAAGCAGCGGAGGCTGGACGAACTGATCCGGATCAAGCACGGATATGCCTTCTCGGGCCAGTACTTCGATTCACAAGGGCGGTACGTGGTGCTGACGCCGGGAAACTTCCGTGAGGAAGGTGGATTCAAGTCCAAGGGCGAGAAAGAGAAGCGCTATTGCGGCAAGTTTCCGCACGAATACCTGCTCAACAAGGGCGACTTGCTGGTCGTACTCACGGAACAGGGTGAAGGGCTCCTTGGGAGCAGCGCGATCGTGCCGGCGAACGAGCTGTATCTGCACAATCAGCGGCTCGGACTCGTCGAGATTCGAGACGAGCGGGAGTGCGACAAGAGGTTTCTGTACTACCTGTTCAACACCGCTCCAGTGCGCCGGCAAATTCGCGCGACGGCCACCGGAACCAAGATCCGGCACACGTCGCCCACGGGCATCGGAGCGGTCACCGCTGCATTTCCCGCCGTTGGCGAGCAACGCCGGATCGCCGGCATCCTCTCCGCGTACGATGACCTGATCGAGAACTGCCGGTGCCGCAGTCGCATTCTGGAAGAGGTGGTGCGCAGGCTCTACCAAGAGTGGTTCGTCCACTTCCGCTATCCCGGGCACGAGAGCAACCGGCTTCCGGCAACGGATACAGATCAACTGCCGCCGGGGTGGAAGTGGGTCCCGCTGGGAGGCATCACTACGAAGATCGGTAGCGGCGCTACACCGCGTGGAGGCAAAGCGGCCTACAAGCGCGCCGGAATTCCATTGATCCGCAGCATGAACGTCTACGACTACCGCTTCGAATACTCGGACCTGGCCTTTATCGACGACGAGCAAGCCCGGTCTTTAGTGGGTGTCAGCGTTCAGGCCGGTGATGTTTTACTCAACATCACCGGTACTTCCGTGGCACGCTGCGCCCTTGCTCCTTCGCACCTGCTCCCCGCCCGGGTAAATCAGCACGTCGCGATTATCCGAGCCAACGCCGAGCTGTCCAACTCATCGTTTCTCATTGACACGCTCAACAGCGAACTCTACAAGTCAAGGTTGCTGGCACTGGCGCAGGGCGGGGCCACGCGTGAAGCGCTCACTAAGGATACGATCAGCGGCTTTCCCATCCTGCTGCCCCCACCTCACCTCTTAGATCAGTACCATCGGATTGCCGGCCCGCTTCATTCGAAGCGGGAATCCCTGCGGCGGCAGATCCAGTGTCTCCAGAGTACCAGAGACCTGCTCCTGCCTCGCTTGTCCTCCGGGGAGTTGTCGGTTTAGCGGCAATCGGCACACCGTCTCCTCTGTGCGTTGATAAAGGAACCAAACGATGGAGTTCACCCCGCTCCTGCCGGAGCAGCGCCGGCAGTTCGACCAGGAAGGCTACCTCGTCGTTCGCAATGCCCTCTCGCCGGAGCAGGTGGAGCGGCTCATCGCGGCCGGCGATCGGCTGATGGACTCGGATCTCACCGAGAGCCGCCAGACGAACAGTGCCAGCTACGACAGCTTCCGCAATGCCATCGCGCTGGATGACACCTTCCTGGAGCTGTTGATGCAGCCCACCACCGTGCCGCTGGTGGCGCAACTCTTCGGGCCGCACATCCATCTCTGTACCAGCCACCTCATCTACAAGCGCCCCAACGCGCCGGGCACGCCGCCCACCTTTCGCCAGCCGAAGTGGCACCGGGACGTGGCCCACACCCCGCACGATCTGGGCCACGCCCATCTCCCGCGGATGGAGATGAAGATCGCGTATTACCTCACGGACACCACCCAACCCAACTCCGCCGTAACGATGTTCGCGCCCCGCAGCAACCACTTGAAAGAAGAGATCCACATTCCGGAGGGTGCCGTGGATCCGGCCGGGGCGATTGAACCGCAACTCCGGCCCGGGGACGCGGTGTTCTTCGAGAACCGTACCTACCACGCGGGTGCCGCCAACCTCACGGACCGCACCACCAAGGCGATCATGATGGGCTACGCCTTCAACTGGATGCGCCCCATGGATTATCTGGTCCAGTCAGAGGAGTTGCTGGAGAAGGTGGACGATCTCGGCAAGCAACTCCTGGGCGGCCTCAAGGGGCCGGAAGGGCGGTTTGTTCCCGGCGGGGTGGTGTGGCCGCTGAAAGAGTGGTGCGCGAAACATGGCGTGGTGTATCAACCGCCGGTTTAGCGCCAGACGCCGACAATCAAGTTGCGGCTCCACGTGCCTCGCTTACCCGATAACCGGGTTGGGCTACCTTTCCGCGTGTCAGGCACCTAAGGGCTTCCTGATGGTGCTGGGGAGGAACTCGCGGGAAGAGCGCCTAACTCCAACTAGAAGCCGGCCTAACTAACACATTATTTTCGCAATAGCCGTAGTCATTCGCATGCTTCGGCCCGATATTTGCCGGCGGCGCTGCCATCGTTCATTAGTTCGCCTGGCCATGTAGGGAGGAGATTCAGTTGTTATCTCGACGCTCACTTACAGCATTCATTTCTTGCGTCTACCTACTGGCCGGCTTCTGCGCCGCTGCCAGCAGTGGAGCGGTTCCGGCTACGCCGGAGAACCCGCGAATCGGGCTCGGCGCATCCCTGCACGGCGCCGAGGCCGTTCGGGCGTTGGGCCCGCGGCTCGGGGAGCTTGCAGCCCTCCACCAGAAGACGCCGCAGCAACTGGCGAACGCGCTGCTTCACGATTCGGACCTGTGGGTCGACCCGTCCGGGCGGCTGTTCTTCACCTGCCAGGGACCAAGCCCAGCGGCCCTTCAGCGCGCCGAGCGCGCCAATGCCGTGCGAGCTTCGGTTACCGCACCCGCACCGCCATTCCCGGTTGCTACTACGTTTCAGCTGCACAGCCGGCCAACTTCCAACCACAAGCTGTTCCTGGACTTTGACGGATACACCACGTCCAACACCCCCTGGAATACCGGCATCGGTGATTTCACCTCCGCTCCGTTCGACCTGGACGGGCAGTCGGCCACCTGGAGCACCACTGAGTACGAGGCGATCCAGCACGTGTGGCAGCGCATGTCCGAAGACTACAGCGGCTTCGACGTGGACGTGACCACTGAGGACCCGGGTGTGGAAGCGCTTCGTCGCAGCAGCCCTACCGATCAGCGGTACGGCGTGCGCGTGGTCTTCTCTCCCACGGATGCGTGGATCGGGCAGAACCCTCCGGGCGGGATCGCGTACATTGGCTCCTTCACCTGGGATACGGACACTCCATGCTTCGTGTTCACCGCCAACGTGGCCAATAACGAGAAGTACATGGCGGATGCCGGCTCCCACGAGGGTGGGCATACGCTGGGACTGCTCCACGACGGCACGGCGAGCCTCGGCTACTATGGCGGACAGGGTGTCTGGGGTCCGATCATGGGCGCGCCCTACGACTTCGCCCTCACCCAGTGGTGTATTGGCGACTATACCGGGGCGAACAACCAGCAAGACGACGTGGCGGTGATGAACACGTTCGGCATCACGCTCGCCGACGACTACGGTTCGACTACGGCTACGGCCACCACCCTGACCAATAACTCGGTCACAATCAACGGCATCATCTCCAACCGCGCCGATGTAGACGTCTTCCGCTTCGACACCGGAAATGGCTCGGTGAAGGCCACGGCGGTTCCCTACGTTTACGGGCCGAATCTGGACATCCAGATCGAGCTGCTCTCCTCCACCGGCACGGTGCTGGCTACCGCCAACCCCAACACGCTGGATGCCGCCCTTCAGCAAACGGTCGTCTCGGGCACGTACTACATTCGCGTGGACGGTGTGGGCGCCGGGGATCCGCTGACAACCGGCTACTCGGACTACGGCTCCCTCGGCAACTATACGATCGATATCTCCTTCCCCACTCCCGTTCCTCCCACCGCCCCGACAAAACTGGTGGCAACCGCGGTCGCCGTCGATGAGATCGACGTGACCTGGACCGACAATGCCACCACGGAAACCGGCTTTGAGCTGGAACGGAAAGTGGATGGCGGGAACTTCTCCCGCATCTCCACCCCGAGCGTGAATGCCTCCGCGTTCACGGACCGCAACGTCACCAGCGGTTCCACCTACACCTACCGCGTGCGCGCCGTCAATTCGGGCGGCAACTCGGAATACTCCAACGAAGCGTCCGCGACTCCGCCCTACGCGCCTCCCGGAACCCCTTCGCTGCTCAAGCTGACGCCGATCGGCTCCACCGAACTGGAAGTTACCTGGCAAAGTGGCGGCGGCTCCATCACGGCGTTCGAGTTGGAGCATCGCGAGAGTGCCGGGGTCTTCTCGACCGTGGATCAATTCAACTCGAGCACCTTCAGCACTCGCCTTGTCGGCCTCGCGCCGGCCAGTAACCACTTCCTGCGCATCCGAGCGATTGGCCCGGGCGGCACCACGGGGTGGTCGAACCTGCTGGCCATCACGCTCCCGCCTGATGCTCCGTCGGATCTGGTGGTGGCGGGCCTGGTGGGCGGGTTCCAGGTGTCCTGGAACGGCTCGGGGAACGTGACGTTCCGATTGGAGCGAAAGGTCGAGCCGGGGCAGTTCGTGGAGATCGCGCAGTTGAGCCGCAATACCCGGACTTACCGAGACACCGGGTTCTCCGCCAACGTGACCGCGCAGTATCGGGTGCGAGCGGCCACCACGGGCGGTGTCTCCGCCTACAGCAACGTAGGCTCAGCGACCACCCTCACCAGCTTGAAGTCGTTCATCGTCTCCAGCGCCTCCGTGAAGGGGAAGAAGTCGATCACCGGAACGGTGACGCTGGATGCCGCGGCGCCTGCCGAAGGAATCGTGGTCAACCTGAGTTCGATCAGCGAGGTGGCTGCCGTGCCCGCATCGGTTTTGATCGAGGAAGGCGCCACTTCAGCTACCTTCAACATCAGCACTACCAAGGTGAAACGCAACACCAAGGTTACGTTGACCGCGGCCTACAGCGGCGTGAAGAAGTACGCCACGTTCACGGTGAAGAAGTAGTCTGTTCGCAAGCGGGGGAGGGCTTGAGCCCTCCCCCGCTTCGATTGCCGCACTCTTGCCACCCGGGCGCCGGTCTCGCGACTCTCGGCGCCCAACCCCAAGCTGCGCGAGTTGGCGCCACCGTTACGATGGCGAGTTGATGGCTCGCCGCAAGGCGTCGAAACGACGCGTCCACGCCCACTCTCACTCTCACTCTTGCCGTTAATGATCGGGGTGACCGCTCACGTCCGAAGGCGCGGGTAGGCGACCATCCGCCACCGCCAACTCCCGAGCGATGAGCGTCGTGAGCGGGCTCGGGGATGCGGTCACGTGATGGTGCGGCTCGTGCTCCTCCATGTGTCCGGGCAGCATCCCCTGCATTCGCCGGGGGCGGATGCGCAGGAAGAGTTGCACGCCTACGGGGAAGTCGCCATAGGCACGGTCCAGCGAGCTCGACTTGGCGTAGACCGTAGCCATCGCACCGAGGGCGGTCTCGAAGCTCTTGCTGCTTCCGATGTCCCGGGAGTAGCCCAGGCTGAAGGCGTTGACCATGAACTTGCGGGCCGCTCGCGGGTCGGGGTCTTCGAACAGCTCGTCCTTACTCACCCGTTCTACCCGCCCGAACACGTAGTTGCGGTCCGCCCAGTTGTAGCTGCTCTCCAGAAGGAACCCGTCCGAAGTTCCGGAGCCCGCCCCGCGGCCTTCACCGTCGTTCCGTCCCCACACGAATGTGCTCGCCCAGTTGCCCCGGGGAAGGGGGCGGTTGTACTGTGCGGAGAAGGTGGTGCGGTCTACGCTGCCCTGGCTGGCATCGTAATACAACTCCGGCTTATCGATGTGGCCGCGGGAGAACTGTAACACCCAGTTCGGGTTGGGTGCGTAGCTCAAACGACCCGACACGGAGTTGAGGGCCAGCGGGTCGATCGCCCAGCGGCGCCCGTCCGGTTCGTGGCCGTTGAACCAGGAGACCTCTCCCTTCCACCGGTTGCTTTGCAGTCCGGCGGTCGCCACTCCGTAGGAGATGTGCGTGGAATCAGACCAGTGGTGGATCAGTGGCGCGGTGGGGATCTCGTACGAAGAGACACGGTGCATGAAAGCCACCGGACCCAGCGCCGGCTCTCCAATCGGTGCCAGGTAGAGGTAGGCGCCCAGGTTGGCGCCGAGGGGATGGCTATACTGGGTGGCCAACTCCATGAACAGGTCGTGCGGGTGCTGCCGGTCGATCACTCCTTCGCCCGTCTGGAAGAGCTGCGGCTGACCATTGTTGCCGAAGGTGGCCGGCTCCAGACTGAGCATGGCGCGGAGCATCAGGTCGCCCTTGCCCAGCGGTCGCGTGCCCATCGCCATGTACCAGTTGCTGGACACGGGGCGGGACACTCCGCGCGGACCGCCCTGGGCATCGTACATGATCACGGCGTTGCCATGCTGCATGAGCATCCACTTGCCCCACATGGCGGTCTTGGCCCACATGGGGCTGCTCTCCGGCTCCCAGGCGGTTCCCGAGCCGAGGCGGGACATCTCCTGCCCCACCGTTCGGTTCATCCGCATCATGCCGGCCATACCGGCTCCGTGGGCATGGCCTCCTTCCGGCACAGAGCCGTGGTCGTGCCCCATCCCCTCGTGCACATGCCCGCCCGGCGCGGCCGGACCGAGCGACTTTACGTAGACCGCCACCGCCGCGATCTGGCCGGGCTCCAGCTTACCGGAGAACGAGGGCATCTTCGGCGGGATGCCACGCGTCACGATCCCCTGGATTTCAGGTGCGGTGTGAGACGTCCCCTTGAGCGCGGGGCCGACCTTGCCTTCTGCGTTCTGGCCGTGACACCCGGCGCAGTGCTGCAGGAAGATCGGTCGCCCCGCGCTTGCCTGGGCTGGCGCTCCGGCCGGCTCGTGTTCGTGCCCGCTGTCCGCCTGTGCCGAAATGACCAGGAGCGCCGCTAGCGATGCGCCGACCGCAGCTCCTATCCGAGATTCCGGTGAGTTGTTCATCCGCTGCTTTCCATAAGGAGCGTGCGGACCGAAGTCCGCACGCTGCCGCCGCGCTACCTCACGAGGATCGTGCCTTGATACATCCCCATCCCGCAGGTGAAGGCGATTTTCCCCGGCTTGGCCGGCGTGAAGGTGACCGTGGTCTTCCTACCCACAGTTAGCGCTCGCTTCAACTTCAAAGAGGGGATCTCCACCACATTGCCGCAGCCGGATTTCTCCTTACGGATGAACGTGAGCTCTACCGGGCGGCCCGCCTTTACGGATACCTGTGCCGGTTGATACTCGCCATCTACCACCACCGTGGCGCGCTGCAGCCGCGAGGTCCGGCCAGCCTTCACGACGGGGGTAGGGGCGCTCCAGAGGTCCTGGACCTGGAAGGTGAACGGGACGGTGTACACCCGGTTGCCGTGCATGAACTGCGCCCACGTCTTGTACAGTCCGCCGGTAGGCAGCGTGGTCATGAACGAGAAGACCGGGCCGTGCTCGGAAAGCATCGCCGGAGTGACGTGGGGCCGGCCCACTTCCATCGATTGGGAGGTGGTCTGGAGCGCGTGGGTGTGAACCACCTCCTTGCCGTCTTGGCTAATGGCCAGCAGGTGCCCCATCGCTCCGATGTAGGGCTGGATGTCCGTGACCAGCCGGCCACGCCGGTCGCGGACCGTGTAGGTCAGCAGAGCCGGCTTCTCCATGCGCAGCGGCAGCCCGGGGCGCACCTCCAG
>Ga0255338_1003703_pt1 | contig 17601 bp, 17 predicted proteins | sample MeOH1_35cm_T4_19_FD_203715 | JGI IMG/M metagenome (GOLD analysis project Ga0255338, IMG submission 203715) | Sandy soil microbial communities from University of British Columbia, Vancouver, Canada - MeOH1_35cm_T4_195 | ecosystem: Engineered > Artificial ecosystem > Sand microcosm > Unclassified ...
AAGCCGAAGAACTGCTCAAGCGCCGCTTCGCCATCATCCAGGCGTGGCGTCCAATCCGTTATCCGATCGAGAACCACCCCCTCGCCATTGCCGACGCGCGCACCGTCTCGTTCGACGATTTCGTCCTCTCCGAGCGCCGCTATCCGAACCGCATCGGTCAGACCTACGCCGTCGCCTATAACCCGAGGCACAAATGGTTCTGGTTCCCGCGCCAGGCGCGCGACGAGGCGCTGGTGTTCAAGGTCTATGACTCGGCCAAAGACGGCCGGGCCCGCTGGACCGCGCACACCTCGTTCGACGATCCGACCGCGCCGCGCAATGCGCGCCCGCGCGAGAGCATCGAAATCCGCACGCTGGCGTTCTTCTGATCCGCTGCTCGCTCCGTCATTGCGGGGTCCACGCGTGCAGGCGCCGCTCAATGACACGCGCTCGCATGTGTGCACTGGCCTCCGCGCGACATTTCGGCCCTGCCCCGCCACGACCCTCGAATTTCGTAAACCGGCGAATCCCCGTATACGGTCACTCGAACGACGTGAAGCACGGGCGGCCACGTGGCGTGCGACCAGTAAGCATTTGATAATGCTGCCTGATCCGCGGCCGGCCGGACGCCGCCACAGGCGTGGCGAACCGTGCTAATTTGATTCCAGCCCTCGCATGAAGAAGGACCCGCGCATGATGTCCCGTACGCTGATCGCCGCTGCTTTCCTGCCGCTGCTTCTCGCAGTGCCGGCTTCGGCCGCCACCAAAGAAGAGAAGATGGAGACCTGCAAAGTCGGCGCCGAGAGCCAGAACCTTACCGGCGCGAAGCAGCAGGCCTTCGTCAAGCGCTGCATGGCCGGCGGCAATTACGAACCGCAAGCGCGCCGCGACGCGTTGAAGAAGGGCGCCGCCAAGCCTGCCGCCGCCAAGAAACCCGCGGCGCCGGCCGCCGAGCCGGCCGAAGAGAACGAATAAGAGAAAGCCTGACGGCCAACGACTTCGTGATGTGAGATATCGAGGCGCGCGGTGCTTCCGTTGTGAAGCGCCGCGCGGCTTCTCTTAAGAGGGCTGCCCCAGAGCCCATCGGCATCAGCCTGCCGCTATTTACCGACGCGGCCCTGTTCTTTGCACGCTGCACGCGCTGCCGGAACCCTGGCACCAAGGTTCCATGCCACAAAGTGTGCATATTCTCTTTAGCATTCCTAAATCCCCGCCCGGTACCGTTCCTTAGGAATACTGAACGGACGACCTCACGTGGCACATGCCCAACCCTTGAAGAGCTGGCGAGGACGCGGAACCGCATTCTCGGCGCGGCAGCGCATCGAGGTCATGAGCCTTGTCGTGCTGTTCGCGCTGGTGATCGTCACCGCGGGCCTCGGCGGCTGGTTCGCAGGGTTGATCAATACGCGTCCGGCCCAGCAAGAGGCCGCCGCACCCGCGCCGACCATCGACGACTTCCGCATCGGCTCGATCACGTATGTGCCGGTCAAGGGCGCGAACTGCGAAGTGCATCGCTTCGACAACTTCACCGGCGCCGTGGTGCCGGATGGCTTTGTCAATTGCGAGCGCAAGATCAACCCGGACGGCTCCGATCCCTTAGGTCCGGACACCCAGCGCGGCGCCCGCATGAAGGCCGTGCTCGGCGGCTTCAAGAAGTAGACTGCCCTACTCGCTCTGCAGGATGACGTTCTTGACCATCGGATAGATCTGGTTCTGCCAAGTCCGTCCGGAGAATACGCCGTAATGGCCGACGCCGGCCTGCATGTGATGCTTCTTGCGATAGGGACGCAGACCCGAGCAGAGATCGTGCGCGGCGAGCGTCTGCCCGACGGCGCAGATGTCGTCCTTCTCGCCCTCCACCGTGAACAGCGTCGTGCGCCTGATCGCGGCCGGCTCGACCTTCTGGCCTTCGTAGGTCAGCTCGCCGAGCGGCAGCAGATGCTCCTGGAACACCAGGCGCACGGTTTCGAGATAGAATTCCGCCGTGAGATCGAGCACCGCAAAGTATTCGTCGTAGAAGGCCTTGGTCTGCTCGGCCTTGGCCGTCTCGCCTTTGGCGATGTTACGGTAGAGCTCCTGATGCGCCTTGATGTGGCGATCGATGTTCATGCTCATGAAGGCAGTGAGCTGCACGAAGCCCGGATAGACGCGCCGACCGGCGCCGCCATGCCGGAACGGCACCCGGGCGATCAAGTTCTGCTCGAACCAATCGATCGGTTTGCCTTTGGCGAGTTCGTTGACCTTGGTCGGGTTGACGCGCGTATCGATCGGCCCGGCCATCAGCGTCATCGACCGCGGCTGCGCCGGATGATTGCCCTGCGCCATCACGCTCGTGGCCACCAAGCCGGCGACGCAAGGCTGACACACCGCGACCATGTGCGCGCCCGGCCCGATCTTCTCCAGGAAACGGATCACGTGCGTGACATAGTCGTCGAAGCCGAAGCGGCCGGCCTCGAGCGGCACGTCGCGCGCATTGTGCCAATCGGTGATGTAGACGTCATGTTCGGAGAGCAATGTGCGCACGGTCGCGCGCAGCAGCGTCGCGAAATGGCCGGACAGCGGCGCGATCACCAACACGCGCGGCTGATCCTGCGTGATCGCCTTCTTGAAATGCAGCAGTGTGCCGAATGGCGTGACGTCCGCCGCTTCCTCGGTGACGGCGACCTCTTCATTGCCGACCGTGACGGTGTCGATGCCGTAAGCCGGGCGTGTGTGGGTCAGCCCCGCCCGCGCGATCAATTCATAGGCGGCCGTGATATTGCTCAGCGCGGCTGGGCGCACGCCGTTCATGTAGGCGCCCAAGCTCGTCGCGGCCATGCCGGCTAGCGTGCGCACCGGCATCATGATGTCGGAATGCGCCTGATAGGCCTGATAAAGCATTCATTCCCCGGCGGCCCCGGCGGACCGCGACAGCAGCCTAAAACATAAAATGTTGCGCTGCGAGACAAAAAAGTGAGGTTGTACAAGCCTACGTGCGGGAAGCCGGCACCTAGGCCAGCCGCGTGTCAAAAACGGCGAGACCAGCGTCTTTCTTCGCGAGAAACTATTGAATGCGCTGTGCTTTCGTCTAAGCTCTCAAGGCCGGGTCACGACTGACGAAGGGACATTAGCGCCCCATGGCCAAGGCTACCCTCACCATCGCCAGCAAGAACTATGGCTCCTGGTCGCTGCGCGGCTGGCTGTTGTGCAAGATGGCCGGCCTCGATTTCGAGGAGCAGATGGTCGGCAGCGACGATCCCTCGACCCGAGCCGAACTGCTCCTGCTGTCGCCCTCATTCCTGGTGCCGTGTCTCACGCATGACGGCATCAAGGTGTGGGACACGCTGGCGATCGCCGAATATCTCAATGAAATCCTGCCGGAAGCCGGTCTGTTGCCGGAGGACCGCGCAGCGCGCGCGCATTGCCGCTCGATCTCTGGCGAGATGCATTCCGGCTTCACCAATTTGCGTTCGGCGCTGCCGATGAACATCAAAGCGCATCACCCGGACTTCAAGGTCTGGGTCGGCGCGCAGGCGGATATCGATCGCGTCCTGTCGATCTGGCGCGAGTGCCTGGCCAAGACCGCCGGCCCGTTCCTCTTCGGCGCCTCGCCCTGCATGGCCGATGCGATGTTCGCGCCGGTCGTCACGCGCTTTCTCACCTACGATGTGAAGCTCGACAGCGATTGCGCCGCTTATGCGCAGACGATCATGAACCTGCCGGCGATGCAGGAATGGATCGACGGAGCCAAGGCCGAGCCGGATGAGGTCGTCGAGCTCGACGTGGAGTTTTGAATCTCCTGTCGTCCCGCGAAGGCAGGGACCCATAATCCCTGCCCTATCGATAGGCTGCGGCGTATGGGTCCGGGCCTCCCCCCGATCAAGTCGGGGGTCGCCCGGGACGACAGCCTCACTCCTCAACCGTTTGTCCAAAGCCGTCTCGCAATCACCACAATGGCCCTGCTTCCTCCGCGCCGCCGGCGCTTATCGCGCACTGTCGGTAATGCATGAGGAAGCCCTTTGAGTCCTGTCGTGAAGTTGGCGTCCGTTTTGGCCGCCTTATCGTCCTGTCTGCTGCCGGTCACCGTCCGGGCCGCCGATAATCCGCCGAAGCTCGCTGCCGCCGTCGATCAGGCCGTCCGTCCACTGCTGAAACAATATGACGTGCCCGGCATCGCCGTCGGCGTGACCATTGACGACCGCCAGTATTTCTTCACCTACGGCGTTGCCTCGAAGGAGAAGCAGACGCCGGTGACCAAGGACACGCTGTTCGAGATCGGCTCGGTCAGCAAGACGTTCGCCGCGACCTTGACCTCCTACGCGCTGACGCTCGGCAAACTGTCGCTCGACGATCATCCCAGCAAATACATGCCAGCTCTGGCGGGCACGGCGATCGACAAAGCCACCGTGCTCAATCTCGGCACCTATACCGCGGGCGGCTTGCCGTTGCAGTTTCCCGGCACCGTCAAATCCGACCGCGACATGACCGCCTATTTCCAACAGTGGAAGCCTTCGGCCGCACCGGGTGCCCAGCGGCGCTACTCCAATCCGAGTCTCGGCCTGTTCGGCCACCTCACCGCTCTGGCAATGAAGCGCGATTACGCGCAGCTCGTGGAAACGGAGGTCTTCCCCAAACTCGGTCTGAACCACACCTATGTCCGCGTGCCGCAAGCGGCGATGGCCGATTATGCCTGGGGCTACAGCAAAGCAAACAAGCCGATCCGCGCCAACCCGGGCGTCTTTGATTCCGAAACCTACGGCGTCAGAACCTCAGCCGCCGATTTGATCCGTTTTGTCGAGGCGAATATCCACCCTCACTCGCTCGAGCCCTCGATGCGGCGCGCCGTCGAGGGAACGCATCTTGGCTACTTCAAGATCGGCGACATGACACAAGGACTTGGATGGGAGCAATACGCTTATCCCGTCACGCTCGGACGTTTATTGGCCGGCAACTCCGAAACGATGAGCAGAAAGCCGAACGCCGCCACGCAGCTCAGTGCCCCGCATGAACCTTCGGCACCGACTTTGTTCAACAAGACCGGTTCGACGAATGGCTTCGGCGCTTATGCGCTCTTCGTCCCGGCGAAGAAGATCGGTCTCGTGATGCTGGCGAACAAGAACTTTCCGATCCCGGCGCGCGTCACCGCGGCGCATGCCGTGCTCGAAGCGCTCGCTGCGGAGGCCGAATAGCGCCGCGTCTATCGCTTCAACCACGCGCCGATACGCTTCACCGCCTCATGCATCTCCTGCGCCGAGCCGGCGTAGCAGAAGCGCAGGTAGTGGCGGCCGTCGATCGGATCGAAGTCGATGCCCGGCGTCGCCGCGACGCCCGCTTCGTTGAGCATGCGCTTGGCGAAGTCGAGGCTGTCGTCGGAGAAGCGCGCGATATTGGCGTAGAGATAGAAGGCGCCGTCGACGGGCAGAAACTTGTCGAGCCCGGCCTGCGGCAGGCCCTCGGTCAAGATACGCCGGTTCTCCTCGTAGCCGTGTTTGACCGATTCCATCTCCTCGCGGCCATCGAACGCCGCTTCGGCCGCAATCTGCGCGATCGTCGGCACCGAGATGGCGAGGTTCTGCTGCAAGCGTTCGATCGGCCGCACCAGAGGCTCCGGCGCCACCAGCCAGCCGATACGCCAGCCGGTCATGCAGAAGTATTTGGAAAACGAATTGATCACCAAAGTCGACGGCGACAGCTTCACCGCGGTCTCGGCGCGGAAGGCGTAGTCGAGGCCGTGATAGATCTCGTCGGAGATGACGCGGATGCCCTCCGCCTGCGCCGTATCGATCAACTCCTTCAGCGCGGCGGCATCCATCATCGTGCCGGTCGGATTGGCCGGGCTCGCTACCATCACGCCGGCGAGCGGCTTCTTGCGGTGCGCGGCGATAAGCCGCTCCGGCGACAAGGCCCAGCGCGTCTCGGGGCCGGTCTCGATCAGCACCGGCTCGCAGCCGAGCGCGGTCAGAATGTGGCGATACGGTGGATAGCCGGGATTGGCGAGCGCCACCCGGTCGCCCGGCTCGAACATCGCCAGGAACGCCAGGATGAAGCCGCCCGAGGAACCGGTCGTGACCACCACCCGCGCGGGATCGAGATCAAACCCGTAAGTCTCGGCATAGTGGCGCGCGATTCGCGCGCGCAGCGCGGGCATGCCGAGCGCCTCGGTGTAGCCGAGCCGGCCCACGGCGAGCGCTGCCGTCGCAGCATCCCGGGCGGTCTTTGGCGCTGGGGCGGCAGGCTGGCCGACCTCCATGTGAATGATGTGGGCGCCCTCGGCCTCACGCTGCGCCGCCGCCGCCATGACATCCATGACGATAAAAGGCGGCACATCGCTGCGTTTGGAGGGAATCAAGAGCCGTTTCGCCACGTCGAGCATCGAATTTTAAGCCTTTGGGCCCGCGCCCCGCTGTTGCCGTATTCACCGGCCTTCCTGAGCACGAATTGTGCCCTGACTCACTCGTGATCGGGCCTCTCGTTGACCGCCTGGAGGCGTGTCACTAGGTTCGCGCCCAGCCGGTAAAAGCGGGAATATGACTAGTAAAGGCACACCTATCAGCCGCCGGCGCTGGGCGCCAGCAGCCCGGGCTCTCGCGGCGGCGACCGCATTGGCTGTGGCGCTCACGTCCGTGGGCCCGGCCGCGTCGCCTGCGCGCGCCCAGGATGCGACGACGCGTGGCCTGCCAATCATCCGCGACACCGAGATCGAGCAGTTGATGCGCGATTACGCGACGCCGATCCTCAAGGCGGCCGGTCTCGCCAAGCAGAACGTCAAGGTCGTCGTTCTCAACAACCGTTCCTTCAACGCCTTCGTCATGGATGGCCGCCATATCTTCGTCCACGCCGGCGCACTGTTCGACGCCAAGACGCCGAACGAAGTCATCGGCGTGTTCGCGCACGAGACCGGCCACATGGCCGGCGGCCACCTGCAGCGTCTGCGCGAACAACTCGCGAGCGCCCAGACCGCCTCCATCATCGCGCTGCTCGCCGGTATCGGCGCGATGGCGGCCGGCGCGCGCAGCGGCGCCGGCGATGTCGGCATGGCTGCGATCATGGCACCGCAATCAGCCATCCAGCGCACGCTGCTCGCCTATGTGCGCACGCAGGAAGACCAGGCCGACCACGCCGGCGTCAAATTCCTCACCGCCACGCAACAGTCGCCCCGCGGCATGGTCGAACTGTTCAAGCGGCTGGCCAGCGAGAACCTGTTCGCGTCGAAATACGTCGATCCTTATCTGCAGACCCATCCGATGCCGGCCGACCGCGTCGCCGCGCTGGAGACGCAGGCGAAAGCGAGCCCCTATTGGGACCGCAAGGATCCGCCCGAGCTGCAGATGCGGCACGACATGATGCGGGCCAAACTGGCCGGCTTCCTCGAACAGCCGGGCACCGTGGCGCGCCGCTATCCGCTTAGCGACCAGAGCCTGCCGGCGCGTTACGCCCGCGCCATCTCCGCCTATCGGCATTCCGATCTGCGCCAGGCGATCGCGCAGATCGACGGGCTCATTCACGCGCAGCCGAACAATCCGTACTTCTATGAGCTCAAGGGCCAGGCGCTGCTGGAAGGCGGCCGCCCGACCGAGGCGGTTGCGCCGCTGCGGCAGGCCGCCTCGCTCTCGCATCACGCACCGCTGATCGACGTGATGCTGGCGCAGGCGCTGAACGCGACCAGCAACAAGGCCTATGCCGAGGAAGCGGTCGGCCTGCTACGTAGCGCGGTCGCCCGCGATCCCGACGTGCCATCGGCCTATACGCAGCTCGCCATGGCCTATGGCCGCAAGGGCGACCTCGCCAATGCCGACCTTGCCTCGGCGCAGGCGGCTTTCACGAGCGGCGACATCGTGACCGCCCGTCAGCTCGCCACACGCGCCAAGACCCGCCTCCCGGTCGGCTCGCCCGCCTGGGTCCGCGCCGACGATATCGTCAACGTCAAACCCGCCAATATCAGAGCCGGCAATTGACCCTCCGCAAAGGACCACGCCTCATGACCAAGAGCCCGCGCCTCCTCGCCGCCATCTGCGCCGCGATGCTGGCCATTGCCGCGCCGCACGCAACGCGCGCCGCCGAATTCAACGACGGCCAGCGCGGCGAGATCGAGAAGATCGTCCGCGACTATCTCATCGCCCATCCGGAAGTGCTGCAGGAGGCGATGGCCGAGCTCGAGAAACGCCAGACCGCCGCCGAAGCCGAAAAGCACAAGGATGCGGTCAAGGAACACGCTGAAGCGCTGTTCTCTTCGCCGCGCCAGGTGGTGCTCGGCAATCCGCAGGGCAACGTCACCTTCGTCGAGTTCTTCGATTACAACTGCGGCTACTGCAAGCGCGCCATGGACGACATGATGGCGCTCATCAAGGGCGATCAGAATCTCAAGATCGTGCTCAAGGAATTCCCCGTCCTCGGGCCCGGCTCGGTCGAAGCGGCGCAAGTCGCAGTCGCGGTGCACATGCAGGACAAGTCCGGCAAGAAGTATCTCGAGTTTCACCAGAAGCTGCTCGGCGGCCGCGGTCAGGCCGATCGCGCCCGCGCGCTCGCCGTCGCCAAGGAGATCGGGCTGAACATGGCGCAGCTCGAGAAGGACATGCAGAGCCCCGAGGTGAAGACGACCTTGCAGGAGAACTTCAAGGTCGCCGAAGCGCTCGGCCTCAACGGCACGCCGAGCTACGTGATCGGCGACAAGGTGATCGTCGGCGCCGTCGGCCTACCCTCCCTGCAGGAAGGCATCAACAACGCCCGCTGCGGCAAGCCGAGCTGCTAAACGCAGCTTCATCGGCGTTCGTCTTAAATAAACTAAGGGAGGCGTACAGCGTGCGCCTCCCTTTTTTTGTGTTTGTGCCCGGCTCACGCCGCGCAATCCCGCCGTTCAAACCAGGCTGGACAGAAATACAAAATTACCATGTGATTACCGGACGGGGGACCGCTCATCGAGAGGAGCCCGGTCATGGGAACGCAAGACGCCGTATTCGCCGGATCGGTTCCGGAATTCTACGACCGGATGATGGTCCCCCTGATTTTCGAGCCCTACGCGCAGGACCTCGCGGGCCGCGTTGCGCAAGCGCGGCCGCGCGCCATCCTGGAGGTCGCCGCGGGTACGGGCGTCGTCACGCGCGCGATCGCAGCGACGTTGCCGAACACGCGCATTGTCGCAACCGACCTCAACGAACCGATGCTGGCTTTTGCCAAGAGCCGCCAGCCCTATGGCGAACACATCGAATGGAAACAAGCGGACGCCTTGGCCTTGCCTTTTGGCGAGCAGACCTTCGATGCCGTTGTCTGCCAGTTCGGCGCGATGTTCTTTCCGGACAAGATCCAAGCCTACCGCGAAGCGCGGCGCGTCCTCAAAGACGGCGGACTGTTCCTGTTCAATGTATGGGATCGCATTTCCGAGAACGACTTCGCCGATGTCGTCACGCAGTGCCTGGCCGGCCTCTTCCCTGCCGATCCGCCCTACTTCCTGGCACGAACGCCGCACGGCTACCACGATACAGACCGCGTCGTCGCTGACCTCGAAGAGGCCGGCTTCGTCGACATCGACGTCGCGGCCGTGAATGCGACAAGCAAGGCCACCTCTCCCATCGATCCCGCTATTGCTTATTGCCAGGGCACCCCGCTGCGCATGGAGATCGTGGCGCGCGACACGGATGGCCTCGGTCGAGCGACCGAAGCTGCGGCGGCGGCTCTGGCCGAACGATTCGGCAAGGGACCGATAAGCGGGAGAATACGGGCCTTCGTTTTCACGGCCCAACGATAAACGGGGCCGATTTCGGTTTCGGCGAACGGGAACAAAGTTCCGTGAGTCGTCGTTATAGGCGGCGATGTATACGCTGGGGATGGAAGAGGAATATTTCGTCTTCGACGCGACGACGCGTCGAGCAGTGCGCCGTACGAATAAGCGTTTTCTGGCGCATATCCAGAAAGAGCTGGGCAAGCACGTCACCACGGAAATGCTGCAGTCGCAGATCGAAGTGGTGTCGCCCATCTGCAGCACGATGGACGAGGCGCGCGCGCATTTGTCACGCTATCGTCACACGCTCAGCGACGTGGCGCGCGTCTACGGTCTCGGCGTCGCGGCGATGGGCACCTTTCCGCTCGCTTATTGGCCGGAGCAGGAGATCACGCCGAAGGATCGCTACGACGCGATCATGGAAGACCTGCAGATGATCGGCTTCCGCAACATGCTCTGTGGCCTGCATGTGCATGTCGCCGTGCCGGATGTCGACAGCCGTATCAATCTGATCTCGCGCTTGACGCCGTTCCTGCCGCTCCTGCTCGCCTTCTCCACCTCCTCGCCGTTCTGGCAGGGACAGAAGACCGGCCTCTATGGTTATCGCCTCGCCGCCTACGATGAATTGCCGCGGACGGGCCTGCCGGAGTTGTTGCGCACCAAGCAGGAATTCGACGAATACATCGCGGCGCTCACCTGGGCGCGGATCATTCCCGACGCGAGCTACATCTGGTGGGCCGTGCGGCCCTCGCTCGCGCATCCGACCATCGAGCTGCGCATCGCCGACAGTTGCACGCGGCTGGAGGATGCGCTGGCCATCGCCGCCCTCTTCCGCTGCCTCACGCGCGCGCTCGACCGCGACCGCGCCTTGAACGCCGGCTTCGACAGAGTCGGACGCGCCATCACGCAAGAGAACAAGTGGCATGCCCAGCGCTACGGCATCCACGCCACGTTCGTCGATCCGTTCTCGCGCTCGCCGCTCTCGGCCGGCGACTGGCTGGCGCAGGTCATCGACCTGGTCGCCCCCGACATGATGGTGCTCGGCTGCGAGGGCGAAATCCGGCACCTCGACAAGATCCTCGCCGGGGGCACCAGCGCCGACCGGCAGCTGGAGATTTTCGCCGCCAGCCGGGGCACCGGGGCCAAAAGGTTAACGGCCCTGAAGGAGGTCGTGGACTGGGCGGCGGCCACCACGGTGGCGTCTTAGCTCCAAAGTCCACAGTTTGGAGCCCGGGTCGGGGGCTAGGTCCCGCCCCCGTTACCAAGTTCTGCGGCGGGCTTCCCCTCACCCCCCACTCCCCCTATAAAGCGGCCCAGTTTCGCGCCTCCAAAGAGGGGCGCCCACCCAGCCGGACCCCCATGCCGCAGACCGTTTACGTCCTCAACGGGCCCAATATGAACCTGCTCGGCACGCGCGAGCCGGAGAAGTATGGCCACGCCACGCTCGCGGACGTGGAAAAGCTGTGCGCCGCCACCGCCGCGGGCTTCGGGCTCGACGTGGTGTTCCGCCAGTCCAACCACGAGGGCGAGATCGTCACCTGGATCCAGGAGGCGAAGGCCAAGGGCGCCGCCGGCATCCTGCTCAACGCGGCGGGCTATACCACCACCTCGATCGCCATTCTGGACGCGCTGCTCGCCGTTCAGTTGCCGGCGATCGAAATCCACATGACGAACATCCACGCGCGTGAAAGCTTTCGTCAGAACTCGTATGTATCGAAGGCGGCCAAGGCCGTGATCGCCGGTTTCGGCGTCGACAGCTACCGCCTCGGCATCATCGGGCTCGCCGGCATTGTCGGCGCCAAGGAAAAGCAATAGCGCGGCTCTCTTCCGCCGCGTCTTCTCTCTCTTCAAGACGGATCATCGATGGCCAAATCGCCAAAGACCTTAGTCGACCGCGAACTCATCCAGGAGCTGTCGAAGCTTCTCGACGAGACGGGTCTCACCGAAATCGAGATCGAGCAGGACGGCCAGCGCATCCGCGTCGCCCGTGGCGCGGCTGCGGCCGCGCCGACGGTGGTGGTGCCCGCGCGCGCGGTGCAAGCTGCCGCGCCGCAGTTGGTCGGTGAATCCGTCGCGGCGCCGCTCGATCCGGCCAAGCATCCCGGCGTCGTCACATCGCCGATGGTCGGCACCGCTTATGCGGCGCCCGAGCCCGGCGCCAAGCCGTTCGTCGAAATCGGCAGCAAGGTGAAGGCCGGCGAGACGCTGCTGATCGTCGAAGCCATGAAGACGATGAACCAGATTCCTGCCCCGCGCGCCGGCACCGTGATCCAGATCCTGTTCGAGGACGGGCAACCGGTCGAGTTCGGCGAGCCGCTGGTGATTATTGAGTGATGACTTCGCGCACAGCGCATTTCCGCCCTCATCCTGAGGAGGCCGCGCAGCGGCCGTCTCGAAGGATGGGGGCGGCCCCATGGTTCGAGACGCGTCGCTGCGCGACGCTCCTCACCATGAGGCCGTCAGAGGTTCGAAAGATCAATGTTCGATAAAATCCTCATCGCCAATCGCGGCGAGATCGCGCTGCGTGTCCTGCGGGCCTGCAAGGAGCTCGGCATTCCGACCGTGGCGGTGCATTCGACCGCCGACGCCGACGCCATGCATGTCCGTTTCGCCGACGAGAGCGTGTGCATCGGCCCGCCGGCGGCCAAGGACTCTTACCTGAACATCCCGGCGATCCTCGCCGCCTGCGAGATCACCGGCGCCGACGCGGTGCATCCCGGCTACGGCTTCCTGTCGGAGAATGCGCGCTTTGCCGAGATCCTCGCCGATCACGGCCTCGCCTTCATCGGCCCGAAGGCCGAGCACATCCGCATCATGGGCGACAAGATCGAGGCCAAGCGCACGGCCAAGCGCCTCGGCATTCCGGTCGTCCCCGGCTCCGAGGGCGGCGTGTCGTCCGACGCGGAGGCCAAGGCGATCGCCGACGAGATCGGCTACCCCGTGCTGATCAAGGCTTCGGCCGGCGGCGGCGGACGCGGCATGAAGGTCGCGCGTACGGCGGCCGACCTGTCGACGGCTTTGTCCACCGCGCGCAGCGAAGCCAAAGCCGCCTTCGGCGACGATGCGGTCTACATCGAGAAGTACCTCGAAAAGCCGCGCCACATCGAAATCCAGGTGCTCGGCGACGGCAAGGGCCACGCTATCCATCTCGGCGAGCGCGATTGCTCGCTGCAGCGCCGGCACCAGAAAGTGCTCGAGGAAAGCCCCTCGCCCGCGCTCAATGTCAAGCAGCGCGACGAGATCGGCGAAATCGTCGCCAAGGCCATGCGCGAGATCAACTATCTCGGCGTCGGCACGGTCGAGTTCCTCTACGAGGACGGCCAGTTCTATTTCATCGAGATGAACACGCGCATTCAGGTCGAGCATCCGGTGACCGAGATGATCACCGACATCGACCTGATCTTCGAACAGATCCGCGTCGCCGCCGGCGCGGAACTCACCTTGAAGCAGAGCGACATCCGCTTCCACGGCCATGCGATCGAATGCCGCATCAATGCCGAGAACCCGGTGTCGTTCCGTCCCTCGCCCGGCAAGATCCTGCACTATCACCCGCCGGGCGGTCTCGGCGTGCGCATCGACAGCGCCGTCTATCAGGGCTACTCGATCCCGCCTTATTACGACTCGCTGGTCGGCAAGCTGATCGTGCACGGCAAGACGCGCCAGGAATGCCTGATGCGGCTCAAGCGCGCGCTCGACGAGGTCGTGGTCGATGGCATCGAGACCACGCTGCCCTTGTTCCGCGCACTGCTCGCCGAGCCGGACATCATCGACGGCAACTATCACATCCACTGGCTCGAGCAGTTCCTCGCCAGCGGCGGCATGCAGAGCGAGCCGCTGTCGTCCTGAGTGTCCTTTGGCGAGTGCCAAAAGAAGCATCGCGGGATATAAGGTCGCGGTCCGTTCAATAAGAAGCGCACCCCGGGAGAAACTGCCATGCCCAGCACCGTTCGACTGCACCGCGTCCTGGCGACGAAGCCCGAGAAGGTCTATCGCGCCTTCATCGAGGCCGACGCGCTGGCTAAATGGCTGCCGCCCAACGGCTTTGCCTGCACCGTGCATCACCTCGACGCGAAAGTCGGCGGCACCTTCAAGATGTCGTTCCGGAACTTCACCACGGGCATGAGCCACGCCTTCGGTGGCGAATACCAGGAACTCGTGCCCGGCCAGCGCGTGCGCTACACGGACAAGTTCGACGATCCGAACCTGCCGGGTGAAATGCGGGTGACCGTCGAACTCAAGGCGGTTTCCGTCGGCACCGAAGTCACTATCGTGCAGGACGGCATCCCTGACCTCATTCCGGCGGAAGCCTGCTATCTCGGCTGGCAGGAATCGCTGCGCAATCTCGCCCGCCTGGTCGAGCCCGAGATCAATCAATAGCGGCAAGCCTAGCCTATGAAGAAGCGGAAGACCGTCGCAAAGCAAGCGAGTGCCGACGACACCCCTGCTCAATTGATCGACGCCAAGATCGAGAAGCTCGGCGACTGGCGCGGCGAGACGCTGGCGCGCGTTCGTGCGTTCATCAAGGCGGCCGATCCCGACATCGTCGAAGCGGTGAAGTGGCGCAAGCCCTCCAACCCGATGGGCGTGCCGGTGTGGGAGCATGACGGCATCGTCTGCACCGGCGAGACCTACAAGGATAAAGTGAAGCTGACCTTCGCCAAGGGCGCGGCGCTCGATGATCCATCGGGCCTGTTCAATTCAAGTCTCGACGGCAATGTGAGACGCGCGATCGACATTTCCGAAGGCGATACGATCGATCAGAAGGCGTTCAAGGCGCTCATCCGCGCGGCCGTGGCGTTGAATACGGCGAAGGCGAAACGCTAGAGCACGGTTGCATTAGATTGACTACGCCGCGGGCACGGCCGACTCCCTCTCCCCTGTGGGGAGAGGGTCGGGGTGAGGGGGATCATGACTTTCGAGCTTTGTGACCCCTCACCCGACGCGCTAACGCGCGTCGACCTCTCCCTATGGGAGAGGTGAAGAGAGCCAGCGGCGAGCTAGTTCGACGTGTTCACGCGCTACACCTCCAGCGCCCGCAACACCACATCCTCCACCCACTTGCGCCATTGCGGCAAGTCGTCACCCATGAGGTCGTGGCCGAGGAAGGCCGACAAGGTATAGCGGTTGGAGACGTAGAAATAATTGAGCGCCAGGATCGTCAGATAGATGTGCAGCGGCGCGATGCCCTTGCGGAACACGCCCTGCTTCACGCCGCTGTTGTAGACCTTCTCCATCAGATCGAGCGCCGGCGACGACAGCTCCTTCATCACCTTCGACTTGGAGACGTGCTTGCCCTTGTACAGGTTCTCGTTGTTGAGCAGCGTCACCAATTCCGGATGATCGATATAATGGTTCATCGTGAACTGTACGATGTGCCGTAGCGCCGCGACCGGCTGCGTAAGATCGAGATCGAGCTTGCTCTCCGCCTCCCACATGTCGCGGTAGATCTTCTCGATCACCTGGACGAAGAGCTGCTCCTTGCTGCCGAAATAATAATAGAGCATGCGGTCGTTCGAGCGCGCCGCGCGCGACACGAGATTGACGCGGCCGCCGCCGAGACCGCGTTCGGCAAAGACCTTCACCGCCGCTTGCAGGATGGTGGCGCGCATATCGGGGCCATCGCCATTGGGCCGCGCCTTCGGCCGCCCGCGCTTTCGCTTCTTGCCCGGACGCCGCGCCACCGTCTTCGGCGTTCCCACGATCTGCTCCGACATGCGTTTCGTCACCCGCTTTTGCCGCGCGCGACGCGCGACCCGCAACACCTTCAGCCGTCTCATCCGCGACGCGTTCTGCAACTTCTGTATGCACCGCCCGCCGCAAACAGGGCAATCCCACGTATTCTCCCGCGTTACTGCGCCTGCGAATTGGTCGCATTTTGGTGTTGACAGCCGGAACGCCCGGCCTAAGATTTTAATTATGTAAGTACTACATTAAATAACAAGCGCGACGGGGAACTGCGATGGATAAGGACTTCGTTTTGAACGCCTGGTATCCCGCGGCGTGGTCGCGCGATATCTCCCGCTCCCTCGCCCAGCGGCGCGTCCTCGGCCGTCTCCTCGTGCTCTACCGGCTGGAAGGCGGCGGTGTTGCCGCCCTGGACGACGCCTGCCCCCACAGGCTCGCTCCTTTGTCGATGGGCCGCCTCAAGGGCGACGCGATCGAATGCGGCTATCACGGCATGACCTTCGATTGCAGCGGCGCCTGCACGCGCATTCCCGGCCAGCCGATCATCCCGAACAATGCGCGCGTGCGTTCGTATTCCGTCGTCGAGAACATGGGCTTGGCGTGGATCTGGATGGGCGATCCGGCGCTTGCCGATCCCGCCAAGATTCCCGACGTGCCGCAATATCACGACGCGGCCTGGAACTCAGTCGAAGGCGACGCGCTCGCCATCGACTGCCATTACCTCAACCTCGCCGACAATCTGTGCGATCCGGCGCATGTCAGCTTTGTGCACTTGTCGACACTCGGGAACGCCGCGAGCGAGGACGTGCCCGTGCACAGCGAAAAACAGGGCGACAAGATCGTCACCTGGCGCTGGATCGTCGACTCGCCGGCCATTCCGCTGTTCAAGAAGTTCGGTAACTTCACCGGCAATGTCGATCGCTGGCACTATTACCACTACACGCCGCCGAGCACCGCCATCATCGATTTTGGCAGCGCGCCGACCGGCACCGGCGCGCCGGACGGCAACCGCGAAAACAGCCTGCAGATCTTCGCCTGCCACTTCATCACGCCGGTCGACACCGAACGCTGCATCGACCACTGGCTGTTCGTGAAGAACTTCACCACCGACGAAGCCACCACGCAGGCGATGATCGATCAGTTCCGCATCGCCTTCGCCGAGGATAAGGTCATCCTCGAGGCGATCCACAAGAACGAGAAGGAACCGCGGCAGACGCGGCCGCTGCGCATCGCCATCGATGCCTCGCCCATGCGCATGCGCAAGGCCGTGGAGCAGATGATGGAGGCCGAACGGGGCCCGCATCCCGGAGACGCTTCCGCGGCCTGATCGTCACAAGTTCGCGATGCGCCGTGCCGGCCGGCGCATCTTCGCTCAACCCGTCTAATAACGAGGAGAACGTCATGAGTGCCCGGCCCATCGCAACGGCCCTTTGCAGTCTTCTATTCGCGAGCGCGCTCGCCGCGCCCTCTTTGGCCCAGGACGTCATCAAGATCGGCGACCTGAACAGCTATAAGGCCATGGCCGCCAACATGGAGCCCTATCGCAAGGGCATGGATTTGGCGGTGGACGAGATCAATGCCCAAGGCGGCCTGCTCGGCAAGAAGCTGAAAGTCATCTCCCGCGACGACGGCGCCAATCCCGGCGAGGCCGTGCGTATGGCCGAGGAGCTGCGGCTCAACGAAAAGGTCGACTTCCTCACCGGCACCATCCTGTCCCATGTCGGCCTCGCCGTCACCGACTATGCACGCCAGCACAAGATCTTCTTTCTCGCCTCGGCGCCGCTGACCGACAAGATCATCTGGGACTCCGGCAACCGCTACACCTTCCGCCTGCGCACGACGACCTACAGCTATGCCGCCGCGCTCGTACCTTACGCAGCGAGCCTGAAGCGCAAGCGCTGGGCCTTCGTCTATCCGAACTATGAATATGGCCAGTCCGCCGTCGCGACCTTCAAGGCGCTGCTCAAGCAGGCGCAGCCCGACGTCGAATTCGTCGCCGACGTCGCCCCGCCGCTCGGCAAGATCGATGCCGGCGCGGTCGTCGAAGCGCTCACCGATGCCAAGCCCGACGCCGTGTTCAACGCGCTGTTCGGCGCAGACCTCGCCAAGTTCGTGCGCGACGGCTCGACGCGCGGGCTGTTCAGCAAAGTCGCGGTGGTCAGCCCGATGACCGGCGAGCCGGAATATCTCGATCCACTCAAGGATGAGGCGCCGGCCGGCTGGTACGTGACGGGCTATCCCTG
>Ga0255338_1003704_pt1 | contig 17594 bp, 7 predicted proteins | sample MeOH1_35cm_T4_19_FD_203715 | JGI IMG/M metagenome (GOLD analysis project Ga0255338, IMG submission 203715) | Sandy soil microbial communities from University of British Columbia, Vancouver, Canada - MeOH1_35cm_T4_195 | ecosystem: Engineered > Artificial ecosystem > Sand microcosm > Unclassified ...
GGTCGGATCATACCACCGGGCGTGCAGGTAGAGGAGGCCCGCCTCCTCGTCGTGGCGCTCGCCGATGTAGCCCTTCTCCTCGCCGGCGCAGGCGCCCTCCTCCGTCACCATGCGGGCGCCGAACGGCGCGTCGGTCTGACTGCGGGACATTCGTCCACGCGTCAATCTGAGAGAGCTCGGCCTCGCATTGTCAGCGCAGGGCAAGGCACGACCAAGCCTCAGATGGCGCCGATCAGACCGTGGCGATCAGCGCACCGTCTGAGAACAGCGTCTGTCGAACGCCCGGTCGAATATCGTCGGGCACGAGCCAAGCCGTGACATTGTCCGTGATCCGAATCAGCTCGCCCCGCCCGCCCGCGCCGATCCAGGCCCAGAGCGGCTGCCCGCAGACCGCACGCTCCAAGTGCTTCGGCGACAGCACGTTCAGTTCGTAGACGTCGTGCATCTTGCCGGCGAGGTGCTCTTTGGTCTGGCGTAAGCTGGTCGCAAGCGACGTAGCCCGGAAGGCCGTCTCGCGATCCATATTGGTCGTGGCGACCCCGCCCACAAAAAATAGTGCATCGAACCGCTCACCTACCAACGACATCCCGTACGAAGGTTCAATATATCTACATATAGTCTTCAGATGACTCAGCGAATCGCTCGATGAGAAATTCCATACCCATTTCGCAGCAAAATAGTACTTATATGGAACCCCGGAGCGATATCTTATTTGAGCAACAATTCCAGAATAATCCCTTCCCTCAATCTTGTCTATTTCAATAGAACTATATTTCTCAATTGATGAAAGAATGTCCTGCAAACTATAATTTTTGCTAACTGTCCTCTTTCTTTCCTTTTCGCCCCCCTCCGGAAAATAAGCGACCTTCCGAAACCCTTCTTCAAACTCCCCCGCAATGGACGACAGAATTTCCGGGTGAAGCGAGAAGTCAAACCCGCCGACCCAGTCATACACAGCAAGGCATCGGAATTCGTTGCTCATAATACGTCCATGGAAAGACGACAACCCAATGTGTGCGATTGACCTGTGGAATTGACCTTAGTATAGCCCGCTGGAATCCGGGCCTGTTCCGCCCACTGGTGCAACTCCCCCTCCACCCTCAATCGATCCAGCACCGGGAGGTGCAGAGGTAGCATCCTTCGCCATAGCGCCGTCGACGTAAGTTGCGGTAGGACGTCCCTGGATCGTACCAGCGATCTTATCGGCCTTCGCTTGCTGCGATCCTACCGTCTGCGACGGTGAGGCGACTTCGACAACGACCACGGTCCGATCCTTCAATTCCACGATGGCGTCAGGCTGAAGCCGGCTCGGCGACTGCGGAATGTTCGTCGACGTTCGCTGATTGTAGTGAATCGATTCAATATTATCGATACCATATTTTCTTCCGATGTCATGAACGGCATTCACGGATCTGGCCGCGTGCTCGACACCGTTCACTCCCCTCGTGACCTGCGGCTTTCCGGTTGTCGCGATCGCATCGATTGTTTTGGACGCTGCGCTCGCCGCGTCAACGGCCTTGTCGCCGGCCCTCGCAGCACTGATCGCGATTCCCGCGCCGCCCGGTATCCCAGGCGTCGCGAGCGCGGCGCCGTCGGCGACGATCCCTGCCAGATCCACGGCGGCGGCCGCGTAGTCTCCGCTCTGGACATTGGAGACGAAGGACTCGATGCCCATCACGAAGCCGATGGCGCCCGTGACGTCCTCGATCCAATGCCCCCCCGGATCGCTCCTGTTGATCGGGTCGTTGCCGGCGTAGGCGTAGCGGTTGGTGCCGACGGCGCTCGTCCGCAGGCCCTGGGCACCGCCGCCGAGCACCACGCTCTCGTCGAGCGGGTCCCACCAGTCGGGCTGCAGGAAGCGGCCGAGGGTCGGATCATACCACCGGGCGTGCAGGTAGAGGAGGCCCGCCTCCTCGTCGTGGCGCTCGCCGATGTAGCCCTTCTCCTCGCCGGCGCAGGCGCCCTCCTCCGTCACCATGCGGGCGCCGAACGGCTTGAAGGTCTGCCGCAGGCCGTCGGCACCGCCGGCCGCCGTCTCGAGCCTGACCGAGCCCAGGCTGTCGGCGTGCACGAAGCACTTCGCCACCTCGCCGACCAGCCGCACCTCCGGGTGCGGATACTTCGTCCACACGCCGGTCGGCGAAAGCTCCGCCTCGCCGCCGAGATAGTAGCTCGTCCGCACCTCCGTGCCGCCGCCCTCGACCGGCACCGTCACCGTCTTGCGGATCCGCTCCCCGTCCGGCCCGTAGGCGTAGGCGGTGGTCGTGCCATTGCGGACGACGGTAATCGGCCGGTTCTCGCCGTCGTAGGTCAGGTCCCGGCCCTGTCCCTCGGTGACGTTGCCGTTGGCGTCGTAGCCGTAGGCGTGGCCGTTCACGCTCAGCTGGGCGTGCGGGCGGACGGCGCTCGGCCCCTGCGCCGGATAGACGTAGGTGCCGGCGCCGCTCTGGCCGGTCATGTTGTTGGCGAGGTCGTAGGTGAACGCCTGGGTGATCGGGCCGGCCGACCCGCTGTTCGCCGCATGCTTCAGCCGGTCGAGATCGTCGTAGGTGTAGGTCCAGCTCTCGCCGGTGCCGCCGCGCACCACCGAGGTGATGCGGCCGGCGAGATCGCGGCCGTTGCCCTGCGACAGCACGACCGAGCCGCTGGGGGCAAAGGTGCGTAAGGCGTTGAGCCAGCCACGGGCGGCGTTGTACTCGGCCGTCGTCTGCGTGCCGTTGTGGTAGTTCACCAAGGTCCGGTGACCCCAGGCGTCGTAGGTGATCCCGGCCATCAGGCCGGGGATCTGACGGAGGCGGCCGCCGGCGTCGTAGACCCACGGGTCCTCGGCCGTGCCGGTGGTCGTGCCGTCCGGCCAGCCCATGCGCAGCACCTGGCCGCCGGCGTGCCAGACGGTCGTGATGCCGCGGCCGTTGACGCCGAGGCCGCCGTCCGCCGTCTTCCAGGTGCGGGTACGGACCCGTCCTGCGACGTCGTAGTTCGTCTCGATCGTCGCGGTCAGATTGTCCGCAGTGGTGAGGCGGCCGATGTTGAAGAAGCCCGCCCGCACCTCGTCGTAGGTGTAGGTCGTCAGTTCCGTTCCGGGCAGCCCGACGTTCGTGTGCTTCGCGAGCACCCGGCCGAGCGCGTCGTAGCTGAACCGGGTCTCGCGGTTCATCGCGTCGAACTGCTTCTTCACCTGGCCGGCGGCGTCGTATTCGTAGCGCCAGAGGCCGAGGTCGGGATCGTCGACCGCCGTGCGCCGCCCGAGCGAATCCCACGTGTAGATCCAGCGGTTCTGAGCCGGATCGTAGATGGTGGTGATGCGGTCGGCGAGATCCCAGATCACCCTGGTGTCGACGAGGTCCTCGCCGAGGAATTCCCGCGTGACGCCGGTGCGGCCGTAGGCGTCGCGGTAGACGTCGGTCACCCGGCCGAGCTCGTCGGTCGTGCGCACCCGCGAGAGCCACTGGTTGGTCGCCACCGTCTGGTAGCTCGTCGTGCGCTCCACGGCGCCGGGCAGCGTCTCGGTGATCACCCGGTCGAGCTGGTCGGTGTCGTAGGTCGTCCAGAAGGCCTGGTCGTTCACGGTGTGCGGCACCGAGGTCGCCGCCACCGTGCCGCGCTTGGCGTAGGTGGTCAGCGTCTCGACGTTGAGGTTGTTCAGGGTGCGGTAGCCGCGGCCGAGCCCGTCGAACTGAGCACGGCTCCACAGCACGCCGCCGGCCGAGGGCCGCGCGGTCTGGATGAACTGCAACGTCGGGTTGCCGATCGAGGAATAGGCGGTCGCGCGGTAGTCATTGCCCGGCAGGTCGCGGCGGATCTCGCGGCAGAGATCGTCGTAGGTGTAGGTGGTCTCCTGGCCGTTGCGGTCGGTCGCCGTCGCCGGCTTGGCGCACGGCTTGTTCCAGACGGTGGTCACCGTCTGGCCGAGCGGGTTGGTGCTCTTGACGCGGAAGATCTTGTCGTCGTCGTAGTCGTAGGTCCAGGCGTGGTTGAGCTCGTCGGTCTCGCGGACGACGTTGCCCTTGCCGTCGTAGTCGGCCTCGGTGTGGACCCAACTATTGTCGGTGTCGAGCCAGCGCTCGACACGGGTGCGATTGCCGTACACCGGCGGCATGTCGTAGTCGGCGTGGTTGTCGTAGAGGTAGCGCTCGACCCAGAGCTTCGGCGCAGAGTTGTCGACGCCCGCGTGCATCACCCGCTGCGCGGGCTTGTCGACGACGTAGGCCGCCTCGTTCGGGACATAGGACGTATTGGTGAGCCGTTCGTCGCCGCCATAATCCTGCAGGCCGCGCTCGAGCACCGTGCGCACGTTGCCGTAGGCGTCGAAGCCGCGCTCGACGACGGTGCGGCGGTCGCCCGTCCCCACCGGATCGATGGTCACCGTCGAGGTGTTGAGCGCCTTGTAGGGCGGGCGGTTGTCGTTGACCGTGTAGCCCTGGACGACCGAGCGCAGCAGCGCGCCGCCCCCCGTATAGCGCGCCGAAATAGTCGGCCGGCCGACCGCGGCGTAGCTCTGGCTGAACGAGACGCGCGCCGTCGGGCAGGCGTTCGGGTTGTCGTTGGCGTTGCACGGCAGCGTCGCGGTGAGCCCGGCGAAGCCGAGGAAGCGCCGCTCGCCGGCGTCCCAGCGCCCGCCGCGATAGGCGAACTCGGTGCGGGCCACCGGCCCGGTGCCGGGGGTGACGGTGAGCGCCGAGACGGTCTGCACCACGAACGGCATCAGCGTGCCCGCCGTCTTGCCCCAGGCGGTGGACGGCGTGTACTCGACCGTCGTCATCCCGCCGAGCGGGTTCGTCACCGACCTCAGGAGGTCGGGGATCGCGCCGGCCGAGTAGTAGACCCGGCCGGAGAACACCGACGGCGGCAGGTACTTGCCGAGCTGAGCGGCGGCGAGGATGTCGGCCTTGCCGTCGCCGTCGACGTCGGCCATGGCGTGCGGCATCGTCACCTGGATCGCCGGATCCCAGGTGTTGCCGCCGCGGTTCGAGTAGATCCGCATCACCCCGAGCCCGCCGTCGGAGGTCAGGATCTCGGCGCGACCGTCGCCGTTGACGTCGGCGACGATGACCCGGCAGACGATGGTGTTGTAGCGGACCGGGTCTTCCTGCTCCTTCTGGGCGTCGGTCAGCGGCTGCAGGCGAACCGGGCAGTCGATCGGCGGCGGGGTCGGGTCGCCGACGAGGCCGTTGCCGGTCGAGTAGTAGACCCGGAGCCCCGGCAGCGGGCGGTCGACCGGCACTGTGTAGGGCGACCGGTAGAGCACGAGGTCGTCGAGCCCGTCGCCGTTGAGGTCGCCGGTCGCCGCCGTGTCGGCGCCGCCGATCTGATCGCTGAAACGCCGCGACAGCTCGCGGACGTCGAACTTCAGGATCGACAGCACGTTGCCGCTGGAGTTCGCGGCGATCCGACCGACCTCCGCGGCGCCGTCGCCGTCGAAGTCGAGCACCGGGCCGGAAATGTCCTGCGCGTTGTTGACGTTGGCGTCGTAAGTCACCGCCCGCGCGACGAAGCCGGTGTCCTCGCGGTCGACCATACGGCGCGGGTCCTCGGCGAAGAGCTCCGCCTTGCCGTCGCCGTCGAAGTCGCCGAAGTGCTTGTAGCCACCGAGGCCGGCGACCGCATTGCGGCCGAACACGATCGTCGTGTTTTCGTTTGGGGTGCCCGCGGGCGCCGCCCGCGACAGGAAGAACTGCACCGTCGCGCCCTGCTTCACGGCGAAGTCGGTGCGTCCGTCGCCGTCAAAATCCTGGGCGGTGAAATTGTAGCTCGGCGCGATCGTGCGCGCCGGCCAGAGGAAGCTGGTGCTCGGGTTGTCGCGCTGCGTCTTGCAGGGAAAGCCGCTGTTCAGATAGTCGTTGTCGATCGTCCCGCCGACGAAGTTCTCGCCGTTCGCCAGGTAGAGCAGCACCCGGCAGGTGTTGCTGGTCAAGCCGATCGGGCGGACGACCAGGATGTCCTTGTCGCCGTCGCCGTCATAGTCGCCCGGCACCCCGAGCATGTTCGCCCACGGGTTCTCGAGGTCGGACGGCAGCGTGAACGCCGCGGTCGACGAGCCGAAGCCGAAGCCGCTGTCCGTGTACTCGAACCTCCGCAGCATGAGGCTGGTGCCAGAGAGATCGCCGTCGCTGACCGTCCAGTCGCGGCCGAACTGGCGGATGTTCATCAGCCGCATCAGCCCGGTCGAGGCGCTGCGCGCATAGGAGAAGTCGTAGGCGCGCACCTTCATGCCGGCGTAGCGGATGTCGATGTAGTTGAGCAGCCGGTTCGGCCGGGCGAGGCCGCGCCCCGTCGCCTTCGTGGTGTAGAAGTCGTTGACCTGGTAGCCGAAGCCGATCGTCGCCTCGCCGTAGGTGATCGTGCTCAGATAGCAGACCGGCAGCGTCAGGCAGGTGTAGTCGTAGACAACCTTGTTGCCGCGCGTGTCGGTCACCTGACCGAGCAGCCAGCGATACTGCGTGCGGATCATCGCCGGGTTGGTGTCGTCGCCAGCGACCGTGCCGCCCCAGAAGGCGACCGGGCGGAACAGCGCCTCCGTGCCGTCCTTCGCCCAGACCTTCCAATTGTTGTCGGCCGCCATGTAGCGGATGCGCTGGTAGCTCTCGACCCGGGTCGTGAAGTTGCCGACCGTCGCCGAGTTGCCGGTGTCGCAGCTCGGGCTCGCGACGACGTCGGCGCAGTTCACCAGCGGCATGCCGTCGAGCTCGAAGACGTCGGTGCCGTTGAACCGCGGCGTGCCGCCGCCGGGGCTGGTGCGGACGATGTCCGGCAGCCCCTCGAGCGACCAGCCGACGCCGAGCATGCCGGCGTTGAGGCCGCCGGCGCGCACCCCGGCGCGCGAGGAGTAGGAGACCGCGAGCCGCGGCTCCAACCCGCGGAACGGCGGCACGTCGAGCCGCACCGTCTCGGTGAAGGCGCCGGTGCCGAGCGACTGCGGCTCGACCGACTGGGCCTCGTAAATGTCCGTCGGCTGGGCGTCCTCATGCTCGTCGGAGGTGTCCTCCGCAGCCGCGGCCACCGCCATCGCGGCCGCCGCCGGGGCGGCGGTGGCGTCGAGCGTCGCTGCGGCGTCCGGATCGAGGGCCTTGGCGGCACCGTCCGCCTCCAGCGCCGGGCTTGACGTCGTCCGCTTCGTCCCCTCGCCCTCGGTCGTCGGCCGCGGGGTGGCGTCGAGGCTCTCCGTCGGCGGCGCCTCCGGCACCAGCGGCTCCGGCCCCGCCGCGGGGGCCTCAGGCTCCACCGCCTGCGCCAGCGCCGGCGCCAGGTGGCCCGCCGCCAGGATCGTCACGGCCGGAGCCGCCAGGAAGGCCGCGGCCGCGACCGCGGACACGATCCACCGCCCCGTCCGGGCGCACGCGCCCGTCCGCACCACTCGGTACGTCGTCATCGATCAGCCCCCAAATAGAGCGCAGCCATGGCTGCGCCGTCCCCGGACGGACACCGTCCGGGACATGCCCCAAAGCCCGCTCGACGCCCTGAACGCCGACGTGGCGGACTCGACACTGAAACCCTTGGTTGTCGACGATACCAACTCGCCGGGCGCTGTCAATAGCCTCCTTCTGCGTCAGCGTCGCCGCGAATCCTTCTATCGCCCCGTCGTTCGGCCTCGACCACCGCGACGATGATGCGCATGCAATGGTCTTTGCAATTCTTGTCTTCTTCGATAGATACTGCTGTTCGAATGTCGACGGCCGCAGCCCGATCGGATGTTCGCGTAGTGGCGGATTTCTTGGATGGCTGCTTGCGACGACCTACCGTCACCGAGAGGTGGCGCGCATGAACGGAGCGCCGCGCCATGCCAAATACAACCTATACGGGATTTTGGCAATGACCTTCGGCGGCCGCCTCGCCGCCTGCGTTGCGCTCGCGCTCGCCCTCGCCGGCTGCACCGACGCGGTCGACGAGGCAGCCTCCCCGCTCGCCGCCGATGACCGCTTCCTCGGCACTGGCACGGCCATCGGCACCGGCGCCCCGTCCCGCCAGCCGACCGCCTTCGATTCGGCGTCCCGGCGCGGCCAGCCGGTCGGCTACGCCGAGATCGGCATCGCCGACCAGCCCACGCGCCCGGCGGCAACGGGCGGCCGGCAGAGCGCCGCCCTCACCGCCGACGGCCAGCGCTTCGACATCAACTTCGTCGACACCGACGTGCAGGAGTTCGTCCGCATCGTCTTCGAGGAGATCCTGCGCGCCACCGTCGTCGTCGACCCGGCCGTCACCGGCCGCGTCACCGTGCGCACCGCCGGCCCGGTCTCGAAGGCGGCCGCGATCGATCTCGTGCGCAGCGTCCTCGCCCTGAACGGCGCTACCCTCTCCGAGGCCGACGGCGTCTTCCGCGTCGCCGCCGGCCGCGGCGGCGGCTCGAACGGCGGCGCCGGGCCGGACGGCGAACGCCCGATCGCGGTGATCCCGCTCCACCACATCGACGCCGAGCAGGCGCGCGGCGCGCTCCAGGCCTTCGGCGCCGAGAGCGCTCGCATCGCCTCGCTGCCGGGCGGCCGGGTGCTCGTCGTCGCCGCCCCCGCCGCCGACATCGGCCGCTACGAGCAGGTAATCGCCACCCTCGACGTCGACCAGATGAAGGGCCGCTCGTTCGCCCTGGTGCCGCTGCAGGAGGCCGGCGCCGCGGCGGTCGCGACCGAGCTCAACGCCATGTTCCCGGCCGGCGGCGACGCCTTCCGCGCCCTGCCGATCGAGCGGATGAACGCCGTCCTGATCATCGGCCGCTCGTCGTCGACGATCCTGCGCGCCCGCGACTGGGTGATGCGGCTCGACCAGGCCGGCGCCGACGAGCGGCGCGTCCACGTCTACCCGGTCCGCAACCGCCGCGCCGGCGAGCTCGCCGATATCCTGAAGGGCATGATCGGGGGCCAGGCGGGCAACGCCTCGGCGCAAGGCTCGCTGGTCGCCCCCGGCCTGACCCCGGCGGTCGCGACGACCGGCCCGACCGGCGGCGGTGGCGGCGGCTTCGTGTCGGAGGCCGCGGCCGCACCGGCCGGCGAGGAGGCCACGGACGGCGGGCCGCCGATGGCCGCGGCCGCGCCGGCCGCGAGCGCCATCGCGATCAGCGCCGACCCCACCACAAACTCGATCGTCGTCGTCGCGACGCCGGAGGAATACGCCCTCGTCGAGCGCGCCATCCGCCGCCTCGACGTCATGCCGACGCAGGTCCTCATCGAGGCGACGATCGCCGAGGTGACCTTGAACGACAAGCTCCGCCACGGCGTCCGCTGGTTCTTCGAGAGCGGCGGGCACGGCTTCCTGCTCACCGACGACTCCGGCACCCGCGTCGGACCGATCATCCCGGGCTTCAACTACGTCTTCAGCGTCTCGCACGCCCGCGTCGTCATCGACGCCCTCGAGGAGATGACCGACGTCGAGATCGTCTCCTCCCCGGCCTTGACCGTCCTCGACAACCAGACCGCCACCTTGAAGGTCGGCGACCAGGTGCCGGTCGCCACCCGCTCCGCTCAGAGCCTCGACAATCCCGACGCCCCCGTCGTCAACGAGATCGAGATGAAGGACACCGGCGTCATCCTCTCGGTCCGCCCCCGCGTCAACGCCGACGGCCTCGTCCAGCTCGACATCTCGCAGGAGATCAGCGACGTCGTGCCGACCACCACCTCCTCGATCGATTCGCCCACCATCCGCCAGCGCGCCGTCACGAGCTCGGTCGTCGTCCAGAGCGGCACCGAGATCGTCCTCGGCGGCATGATCTCCACCCGCCGCGGCCGCACCGACGCCGGCGTGCCCCTCCTCAAGGACATCCCGATCCTCGGCTTCGCCTTCACCTCCCACGCCGCCAACGAGAACGGTCGCACCGAGCTCCTCATCATCATCCGCCCCGTCGTCCTCACCACATCCCGCGACGTCCAGGCCATCACCAGCGAGATCAAGAGCCGGATGACCGGGATCGGGCCGTAGCGGGAGGGGGCAAACCGGACGAACCCGCACTTCAGCGACGGCGGGGAAGGCAGCACCGAAGATGCCCCAGTCTGCGACGCGGCGACCCCGGCCGCGCTCCGGTCCACTACAGGCGGCGGCCGCCGCCGGCACGACAATGAGAGTCGACCTCGGGTGCCGCCTCGCCCTGACTCCGGGCAGACCGAAGAAAAGCGGCGAAGACGGCTCCGATCCCGATGAGGACCGGTCCGTCGTCCGAACGGCGCGCGCCGTCGGCGCCGAGTTCGCCGAGCGTGCCGATCCACCGGGTCTCCGCGGAGGTCGACACCGACGTGACGGCCACGCACGGAGTGTCGGCCGAGAGGCCAGCGGCGATCAGCCGACGGGCGAGGCACGCTGCGGTGCGCCCGCCCATGTAGACCATCAGCGTGGTGCGCGGGTCGGCGAGGCCCGTCCAGTCGAGATCCTCGGGCAGCCGCCCGTCGCGGGCGTGGCCGGTGACGAAGCGCACCGAGCGGGCGGCGTCGCGGTGGGTGAGCGAGACGCCGAGGCGGGCGGCGGCGGCGAGCGCCGCGGTGACGCCCGGCACCACCGAGACGGGGATGCCGGCGCGCTCGAGCTCCTCGATCTCCTCACCACCGCGACCGAAGATCATCGGGTCTCCGGACTTGAGCCGCACCACGCGCTTGCCCTGCCGGGCGAGCGCCACCATCAGCGCGTTGATGTCCTCCTGGCGACAGGAGGCGCGGCCGCCGCGCTTGCCGACGAGCATGCGCTTCGCCTCGCGGCGGGCGAGCTCCAGAACCTCGTCGGAGACGAGGTCGTCGAAGAGGATCACGTCGGCCGCCTGCATGGCGCGGACCGCCTTCAGGGTCAGGAGTTCGGCGTCGCCCGGCCCGGCACCTACGAGGGTGACGGAGCCGGCGCGCGCCGGCTCCGCCGCGCCGTCGTCGACGATGGCTGCGAGGCGCGCCTCGGCCTCGGCGACGTCGGCCGCCGGCTCGCGGAAGGCCAGGTCAGCGAGGCGCTCGAAGACGGCGCGGCGGGCAGCGGGGAGGAGCCGCGCGTGGATGGTGGCGCGCAGCCGCGCCGCCGCCTCGGCCCATCGGGCGAGCGACGGCGGCAGCAGCGTCTCGATGCGCCGGCGCACGGCTTGCGCGAGGATCGGCGCCGCCCCGGCGGTGGAGATGCCGACGACGACCGGCGAGCGGTTGACGATCGCCCCGAACTCGACGTCGGACTGCGCCGGCCTGTCGACGGCGTTGAAGATCGCGCCCGCCGAGCGAACGGCGGCGCGGACGGCGGTGGCTTCGCCGGTGTCCTCGACGTCGGCCACGACGATCGCCGCCTCGGCGAAGTCGTCCAGCGTCCAGACGCGGGTCGCCAGCGTGATCGAGCCCGCCGCGGCGCCGCGGGCGGCGAGCGCAGTCATCTCGGCGGAGGGCGCGGCGTCGACGACGGTGACGGCGGCGCCGCTCGCGGCGAGGAGCTCGGCTTTCCAGGCGGCGCCGGGCGAGCCGCCGACGACGACGGCGCGGCGGCCGTCGAGGTCCAGGAACACCGGCAGGCGGGCGAGCCGGCCGAGCGCCGGGGCGGCCGCCTCAGACGGCCTGCGGAGCGCGAGCGCCATCGACGATCCTCCCGATTTCGGTGCGGCACGAGCCGCAGTTGGTGCCGGCCTTGAGCAACGCGCCGACCGCCTCGACGCTGGCGCAGCCGGCGGATTCGACCGCGGCGACGATCTGGCGGACGCCGACGTCGAAGCACGAGCAGACGATGGCGCCGCGGTCCGGCGCCGCCGCGCCGCCGCGGCCGGCGAGCACCGCGATCCGCTCCGCCTCCGTCGCATGGACGGCGGCGAGCCGGGCGACCGCCCAGGCGCGCGACACCTCGACCGGCTCCGGCGCGACGAACAACGCTCCGACGAGGCGGTCGCCGTCGAAGCCGGCGAAGCGGTGCCGGCCGGAGGCCTCGTCGTGATAGGCGATGACGTGCGCGTCGTCGCCGAGGCCGAGCAGGCGGCGGGCGAAGAGGGTCCAGTCGGGCAGTGCCGCGGCGCCGGCGAGCTCGGCGCGGAAGCCGCCGTCGGCGGCAGCGAGCGCCCAGTAGTCGAGGCCCGTGACGTCGGGCCGGGCGGCGGACACCGCGAAGCCGTACCAGGCGGCGGCGAAGGGGCGGACGGCGACCGGCGTCGCCTTCGAGCCCGGCTGGCCGGAGACCGGGTCGGTGGCGCCGCCGATGAGGGTGTCGACGCGGGCGCGGCCGGCGAATTCGTCCGTCCAGTGCATCGGCACGAACAGCGAGCCGCGGCGCTGCCGGTCGGTGACCAGGGCACGGGCGACGACCGTGCCGCGGGCGCTTTCGACGACGGCGAGCGTCGCCGGGGCGATGCCGTGCGCCGCGGCGTCCTCCGGATGGATCTCGACGAACGGCTCGGCGGTGTGGCGGGAAAGCCGCGGCGACAGGCCGGTACGCGTCATCGTGTGCCACTGGTCGCGGATGCGGCCGGTGTTGAGGACGAGCGGGAAGGCGGGATCGGCCGGCGCGACGCCCATGGGCGGCGTCGGCACGAAGCGGGCGCGGCCGTCCGGCGTGTGGAAGCGGCCGTCGGCGTAGAAGCGGCGCGGCGCCGCGGCGATCCGCGCCGCGCCCGCCGGCACCGGCCACTGCACTGGGGCAAGGCTTCGATAGGCGTCGTTGGCCAGGTCGGCGAGGCCGCCTAGGTCGAGGGCGCGGCGGCCGTGGTTGGCGGTCGCCGTCAGGGCCGCGTGCTCGCGAAAGATGTCGGCCGGGCCGCCATAGTCGAAGGCGGCGGCGAAGCCCATGCGGCGGGCCACGGCCGCGACGATCCACCAGTCGGGCTTCGCCTCGCCGGGCAGCGGCCGGAAGGCGCGCTGGCGCGAGATGCGGCGCTCGGAGTTCGTCACCGTGCCGTCCTTCTCGCCCCAGGCGGCGGCGGGCAGCAGCACGTCGGCGACGGCGGTGGTGTCGGTGCGCCGCACCACGTCGGAGACGGCGACGAACGGGCAGGCTTCGAGCGCGGCGCGGACGAGGTCGGCCTCCGGCAGGCTGTCGACGGGGTTCGACGCCATGATCCAGATCGCCTTCACCCGTCCGTCGGCGACGGCGCGGAAGAGGTCGACCGCCTTGAGACCGGGGCGCTCGGCGATGCGCGGGCTCTTCCAGAAGCGCTGCACCAGCGCCCGGTCGGAGGCGCTGTCGAGCTCCATGTGCGCGGCGAGCTGGTTCGAAAGCCCGCCGACCTCGCGCCCGCCCATAGCGTTCGGCTGGCCGGTGACGGAGAACGGCCCCCTCCCCGGCAGGCCGATGCGGCCGGTGGCGAGGTGGCAGTTGATGATGGCGTTGACCTTGTCGGTACCGGAGAGCGACTGGTTCACGCCCTGCGAGTAGACCGTGACGACCTTCTCGGTCGCGGCGAACAGCTCGTAGAAGCGGGCGACGTCCGCGGCGGCAAGGCCCGTGGCGACGGCGACCGCCGCGACGTCGAGGTCGGCGGCCATGGCGAGCGCCTCGTCGAAGCCGGCGGTCGCACGGGCGACGAAGCCGCGGTCGACGGCGCCCGTGCGGGCGAGATGGGCGAAGAGGCCGGCGAAGAGCGCGACGTCGCCGTCCGGTGCGATGGCGAGGTGCAGGTCGGCGGTCTCGGCGGTGGCGGTGCGGCGCGGGTCGATCGCGACGACGCGCATGTGCGGCCGGGCGGCGCGGGCGGCGGCGATGCGCTGGTGCAGGATCGGGTGGCACCAGGCGAGGTTCGAGCCGACGAGGACGACGAGGTCGGCCTCCTCGAGGTCCTCGTAGGTGCCGGGCACCACGTCGGCGCCGAAGGCGCGGCGATGGCCGGCGACCGAGGAGGCCATGCACAGGCGCGAGTTGGTGTCGATGTTGGCCGAGCCGACGAAGCCCTTCATCAGCTTGTTGGCGACGTAGTAGTCCTCGGTGAGGAACTGGCCGGATACGTACAGGGCGACCGACTCCGGCCCATGCCGGGCGACGGTGTGGGCGAAGGTGTCGGCGACGCGGGCAATCGCGCGGCTCCAGGAGACGCGTCGGCCGCCGATCTCGGGATGGAGGAGCCGGCCGTCGAGGCCGAGGGTCTCGGCGAGGGCGGAGCCCTTCGAGCACAGCCGGCCGCGGTTCGCCGGGTGGTCGGGATCGCCCGAGACGGCGACGTCGCCCGCGGCGTTCGTCTCGGCGAGGACGCCGCAGCCGACGCCGCAATAGGGGCAGGTGGTGCGCGTCGCCTTCGGCGGCGCCGCCGGGCCGCCGGACGCCGGCGGTTCGCCGTCGATCTCCGCCGCCGGAACACCGTCGAAGCCACCGCGGGCGCTGTCGTCCATCGCTGCGCGCCTCAGGCCGCGGCCGCGGCGCGAAGCGCGCCGAGGGCGAGATAGAGCCGGCCGTCCTCGACCTTCAGCGGCATCGTGCGGACACACCCCTCGTCGGCTCCTTGAGCCTTCCCCGTGCGCAAGTCGAACACCCAGTTGTGCAGCGGGCAGGTGACGGTGTGGCCGTGCACGATGCCCTCGGCGAGCGGCCCGCCACGATGCGGGCAGCGGTTGTCCAGCGCGTGAAGGTCGCCCGAGGACGTGCGGAACACGGCGATTTCTCCGTGCGGGGTGCGCACGACGCGGGCGCCTTCGCGCGGCACGTCCTCGGCGGCGCCGATGTCGATCCAGTCGCCCGAAAGGCTCGCCGGGTGGTGGGTCATTGCGCTGCCTCCAGGACGGAGAAGTCGGCCATCGGGCGGAACGGCACGGCGCCGATGCCGCTCGCCCGCTCCTCCCACGGGTCGACCTGGGCGAAGGATTGGGAGAGTTCGAAGCGCTGGACGAGGGCGCGGCGGTTGGCGAGGTCGTCAACGGTCTGGGCGCGGATCACGTCGAGGCCGACGCGGGCCAGCCATTTATAGATGCGCTCGAGGTAGTAGCCCTGCTCGCGATAGAGCTGCAGCACGGCGGTGATGAGCGCCACCGCCTCGTCGTCGCCGGCGACCTTGGTCAGCACCACGGTGCCCTTGATGTCGAGGCCGGCGGCGCCGCCGATGTGGATCTCGTAGCCGGAGTCGACGCAGACGACGCCGATGTCCTTGCAGGTCGCCTCGGCGCAGTTCCTCGGGCAGCCGGAGACGGCGAGCTTCACCTTGGCCGGCGTCCACGAGCCCCACAGGTATTTTTCGAGGCGGATGCCGAGGCCGGTCGAATCCTGGGTGCCGAAGCGGCACCACTCGGATCCGACGCAGGTCTTCACGGTGCGGAGCGCCTTGCCGTAGGCGTGGCCGGACACCATGCCGGCGGCGTTGAGGTCGCGCCATACGGCCGGCAGGTCCTCCTTGCGGATGCCGAGGAGGTCGATGCGCTGGCCGCCGGTGCACTTGACCATCGGCACCTCGAACTTGTCGATGACGTCGGCGATGGCCCTGAGCTCCTTCGCCGAGGTGACGCCGCCCCACATCCGCGGCACCACCGAATAGGTGCCGTCCTTCTGGATGTTGGCATGGAGGCGCTCGTTGACGAAGCGCGACTGTGCGTCGTCGACATAGTCGCCGGGCCAGGCGGCCAGCAGGTAGTAGTTGAGCGCCGGCCGGCACTTGGCGCAGCCGCCCGACGTCTTCCAACCGAGCTCCTGCATCACCGCCGGAATCGACGTCAGCTCCTTGGCGACGATGAGGCGCCGCACCTCGCCGTGGCCGAGCTCGGTGCAGCCGCAGACGGGCGCCACCGTCTTCGCCTCGTAGGCGTCGCCGACGGTGGCGACGAGGAGCTTCTCGACGAGCCCGGTGCACGAGCCGCACGACGCCGAGGCCTTGGTGTGGGCGCGCACGCCGTCGAGGGTGGTGAGGCCCTTCTCGCCGATGGCGGCGACGATCTTTCCCTTGCAGACGCCGTTGCAGCCGCAGATCTCCGCCTCATCCGGCAAGGCTGCAACGGCCGCCGTAGGGTCCAGCGGGGCACCCCCGGCGAAGCCCTGGCCGAAGATCAGGGTCTCGCGCAGATCGGCGACGCTCGCGCCGGACTTGAGAAGATCGAAGAACCACGACCCGTCGGCGGTGTCGCCGTAGAGCACCGCGCCGACGAGGCGGTCGTCCTGGATGACGAGGCGCTTGTAGACGCTGCGCCCGGCGTCGCGGAGCACGATCTCCTCGCGGTCGCGACCCTCGGCGAAGTCGCCGGCGGAGAACAGGTCGATGCCGGTGACCTTCAGCTTGGTCGAGGTGACGGAGCCGGTGTAGGCGGCATCGAGGTCGCCGGAAAGCCTGGCGGCGGCGACCTTCGCCATTTCGTAGAGCGGCGCGACGAGGCCGTAGCAGAGGCCGCGGTGCTCGACGCACTCGCCGACGGCGAAGACGTCCGGATCGCTCGTCGCCATGAAGTCGTCGACGAGGACGCCGCGGTTGACGTCGAGGCCGATCGCCTTGGCGAGGCTGGCGTTCGGGCGGATGCCGACGGCCATGACGACGATGTCGGCGGGGATCTCGCGGCCATCGTCGAGGCGGACAGCGGCGACGCGCTCCTCGCCCTCCTCCTCGCGGGCGAGGATGCCTTGCGTGTTGGCGCGGGTGATGACCTCGATGCCGCGCGCCGCGACCGCCTGCTCGAGGAGGTAGCCGGCGGCGGTGTCGAGCTGGCGCTCCATCAAGGTCGGCATCAGGTGGAGGACGGTGACCTCCATGCCCTGCGCGCGGAGGCCGGCGGCCGCCTCGAGCCCGAGCAGGCCGCCGCCGACGACGACGGCGCGGCCGCCGCCCTTCGCCGCCGCGACCATGGCGCCGACGTCGTCGAGGTCGCGGAAGGTGACGACGCCGTTCAGCGTCGAGCCTGGCACCGGCACGATGAACGGCGAGGAGCCGGTGGCGATCAGCAGCCTGTCGTAGTCGGCGACGGTGCCGTCGGCGGCGACGACGCGCTTCCTCGCCCGGTCGACGTGGACGACCTCCCTGCCCTTGTGCAGCCGGATGCCGTGCTCGGCGTACCAGGCGTCGTCGTGGATGAGGATGTCCTCGTAGCGCTTCTCGCCGGCGAGCACCGGCGACAGCATGATGCGGTTGTAGTTGACCCGCGGCTCGGCGCCGAAGATCTCGACGGCGTAGCGGCCGGGGGCGCGGGCGATCAATTCCTCGATCGCCCGCCCCGCCGCCATGCCGTTGCCGATGACGACCAGTCTCTCCGGCATGGTCCCTCCTCGCGCTCCTCGCCTCGTGCGGCCCCGCGGGCCGGAATTCGGACACGGCGATCCCGTCCGGCGCCCGCCATGGGGGCGCCGCCGGCGGCCTCGCGGCCGCCCGGGATCGGGGAATGGTTACGCGTCAGGCCGCCGCGACGGCCTGGCGCTCGTACAGGAACTCGAGCACCGCCTGGCGGCAGCGGATCGTCACCGGGTCGGCGACGAGGGCGAGGCGCTTGCGCGGCCGCGCCAGCGGCACGTCCATGACCTCGCCGATGGTCGCCGCCGGCCCGTTCGTCATCATCACGATGCGGTCGGACAGCAGCACCGCCTCGTCGACGTCGTGGGTGATCATCATCACCGTATTGCCGAGCGCCGCGTGGATCTCCATGACGGAGTCCTGCAGGTGCGCCCGGGTCAGCGCGTCGAGGGCCCCGAACGGCTCGTCGAGGAGCAGCACCTTGGGCTCCATGGCGAGCGCCCGGGCGATGCCGACGCGCTGCTTCATGCCGCCGGAGATCTCCGCCGGG
>Ga0255338_1003705_pt1 | contig 17589 bp, 15 predicted proteins | sample MeOH1_35cm_T4_19_FD_203715 | JGI IMG/M metagenome (GOLD analysis project Ga0255338, IMG submission 203715) | Sandy soil microbial communities from University of British Columbia, Vancouver, Canada - MeOH1_35cm_T4_195 | ecosystem: Engineered > Artificial ecosystem > Sand microcosm > Unclassified ...
CTCGCCGGGTCGCCAAAATGTATGTGAATGAAATTTTCAGTGGTCTGAATCCTGAGCACTTTCCTAAGATGACAGTCATCGAAAATAAAATGAAATACGATCAAATGATCTGTGTTTCGGGAGTGTCGACGCTGTCGTTTTGTGAGCACCACTTTTTGACCATCGATGGTCTAGCGACTGTTGCCTATATCCCAAATAAAAAAGTCATCGGGCTTTCAAAAATCAATCGCATCGTCCAGTTCTTTAGCCGGCGCCCGCAAGTGCAGGAGCGCCTGACAAAGCAAATCGCCGACTGCTTGCAATACGTCCTCGACACTGAACACGTGGCGGTCTACATCGATGCGAAACATTACTGCGTGATTGCCCGAGGCATTGAAGACACCGCAAGCTCGACCGTTACGACCGAAGTGCGCGGTCACTTCCGCACAAAAGTGCAAACTCGCGAGGAGTTCCTTCGCCAGTGTCGCCGCATCAGCGAATAATTTGTTTTTGCTTTTAACGTCGGCTCTATCTTTCGCAGCCTTACATAAGGCCGCTAAAACATTAGCGGCACTTTATCATATCTTCTAAGGGCGGAAGCTCTTTGCGGGCTTGTTTGTCTTCACGAAGCCGCCGAGGTCGAGGTCTTCTGCGAACTCGCCGCCTGGATAGCCTGGGATGACTTTACCGGAGATGCAGTAAGGCTTTCCCGGAATGAGAAGATCGATCACGGAGTACGCGAGTACGCGTTCGCGCGTACCGATATCCGCAGTGGTCGTCAGGCGCAGCTGCTGCAGAGCTTTCGTGCTGTCGTCCCGCACTTCTAAGTATTTTACCGGAGGTCGTGGTGTGCAGCCAACACAGAATTTGTAGGGCGGTTCGAACTCTTTGACCGTTCCGCAGTAGATCGTGTCGTAGTCGCCCGTTGAAGCAAAAGAGGCCAGGGGCAAAAGCATCGTGAGTGACATTAAAAACTTTTTCATGGAAATCTCCTTTATTGGTTTTGATTTTTATTTATTGCTCGCGTGGCACGTGAGGATCTTGCGGGGGACGGCAGTGTCCACCCATTCCGGAACGCTGATCGATCCTACATTCTTTTTCTCGACGTTGGAGCGGGTGTGGTAGTAGTCCACGATTTTTGTGCGCGTCTCATCCAGATAGAAGATCCGGTCCGCTTGTTGGCGGGGGTTGTCACTATATCTATAAGCTTGTTCGATCTCTCTGCCATTGTCGTCGGTTGCGTTTTGGTAGCTGGCTCTGTTGTTGAAAAGACGGATGGCAGGGCGGCCCGAAGTGCTCACCATGATATAGGTTAAGTTGTCGATTTGAGAGCCGGTAGCCACTTGAGAGCTTCCGCAGGTAAAAATGGTGTAGTCATCGTCATAGTATTTGTTGCTGCTAAAACCATCTTTGTTTTTATGTCCTTTTTTTTCAAACAAAAAACCGATTGGATAATAGTCTTCGTAGGCACATTTCATTGGTTTGGTGTAAGCACTGCTGGGTCTGACCCCGAAATCACAATCTTCGAACTTAGCAACGGCCATCATCTCTTGCAGAGCGCGCATTGTTTCGACAGCCTCTTTGCCATCGATGACTTTCCAGTCCGAAGCCGGCGCTTTGGAGGTCGATTTCACTGCGAGGCGCTTGACCACTTGATTGACGAGGTAGCTCGTGATTTGATTTGAAACACCGTAATTGGAATCATCCCCATTCGGCGGTTCGATTTGTGTCAAGCCCGCGTATTCGTGATGAACCAACACGTACTGATCGGATTCACCGAGATCGAGGAATTTTTTAATATCGCAAGTGATTTTGCTGGAGCTCGCTGTCAGGTCGAATTTGCAGATCTTTGGTGTGTTGTAAACAAGCACAGGGTAGCCTTCATCGCCGGGACCCACACACCGAATGGAGGCCTTGCTGATTTGCTCCAACATGCGCTGAGCATAGTTGTCAGCACTCACACCTGAGGGCAAAGATAAGCTCTGAGGCCCGCCTTTTTGAATCCAGAGTTTGAGATCATCACGGATGAGTTTAATGCGATCTTCGCAGATATCGCCGCCGCCGGTGCCTTCGCTGCCGCCGTTCACACGGGCGTCTTTTGCCAGATCTTTTTTGATTTGATCAATGCGGATATTTTTCAGGTTCTCGATTTTGATCTGAGGTTTTACTTCCTGAGCTTGCGCCAAGGTTCCAATTAAAATCATCGCTGTAATTAGGATATTCTTTTTCATACATCTTCCTCTTGTTTTTTAGAAATCGGGTAAAGTTGAACGCCGAGATTGTAAACGCGGCTTTGCTCGCCCTCTTCGAGAAGGGTGCAGAGTTCGCGTCTGAATCCCTTGATCATCTCGCGGGCTTTGTCCAAATTCTGGGGGTTGATTGCCATCGTCATGGAGCTGATGTCCTTCTCTTCCTGAGGGACTTCGTCGACCGCCTTCATCGCCTTTGAGATCACTTGCCGTTGTAAGTTTTTACGAGCCACCGAAGTGTTCACTCCTACGTGGTTCGTGATTGTTTCATAAGTCTTTACATAAGTTTTATTTTTCGCTGTTAACAAATTTAAACGGATCAGTCTTTCCAGTGCTGCTTTGGTTTCCAACTGAGAAATGCCGAGCTGTTCGGCGATCCATTTCACCTCGGGTTTAAAGCCAGCGACATAGGTCAGTTCTAAAATCGCAAAGTGATACCAATCCGACATGACCGAAAACGTATCCACTGACACTTGATAAAACTCTTCTTCACCAGGCGCGATTTCCGCAACTCCCAAAAGGCGAAGGTCCTTCGGCGTCGCAGAAAGTTTTTCGCAAATATCAATCAGTACTTTCTTGGAAGGCGCGCGCTTGCCAGAAAGAATTTGCGAAACAGTGGATGCATCCAAACCAATAAAACCCGCGAACGCCCGCAACGAATAGCGCGAGTTCTTTTGGCAACGATCGGTAAACTGCTTCTGCAGCCACAGCCGAAATTTCAGTCTCTGCTGATCGTTGAGGTGAGTGTTTTTAGATCCATTCGCCGTTTGCATGAAGTGCATACTAAGGGAGGTGCCGGGGTTTTTCTAGAATTTCTGCCACATTATGTGGCGGATTTCTGCCACAGGAAAAAAGGAAAGGACCGTCAAGAAGTTCGACATCCTCGAGGGCACAGCCGCAGTGGTGGTGGGCTAACGCGGGGTTTGTTGTGGTCAGTGCAAGTTATATGTTTTCTATGTTTTAATGGGGAGGAGGTGAATTAAAAATATTTGATTTCTTGCCAGGGCGATTTTCAAATTAGAAAGATTAAATATCTTGAATGTCCTCAAAGAGATTCATCTGTCTTTCTCCCAAAATGAACAACGAACTTAAGGCAATATTGGTTTTACGCTTTAGTTTGGAGTTTTGAGTCGATATTGACTGATATTTTTCAACAAGGGTCTTAATGTCTAGCAGGTAGTCTTCATATTGATTCTTTGAAAATACGAAGTTCTTTAGATCTAGAAACGGTTTTTTAGGAACCACTCCCTGAACCGTTGCTCGCTTGACCAATTCATCAATCATTCTCAGTGAAAAGACCCTTCCCAAGGGGCCGTCATCTTCCCAGAAGATCGGCAGATTTACGTTACTAACATAGTCGCCGCCGTCAAATTTTATCAAATTAAAACTTTTTAGCTTTTTCAAGTATCGAGCGTTGCTCCGATCAGATAGCGAGTACTGATTTTGAATTTGCGATGTAGTTTTCTTTGCGCGAATTTGGTAAAAATAAGAAAGATAGTTTGGATTCTGCGCAAAGAACGCCTCCTGATCATCCGTGAATCTAAAGGCTTTAAGATTTTCTTGCTCCACTTCGTAGAAAAGGTCAGAAAGACTTATATCTAAAAATTCACATATTTTAATTAAATTCTCAAAAGTAATTTGTTTCTTAGAAAAGATCCGCTTTAAAGCGGGGTGAGATAAGCCCAGGTGTTTAGATAGTACGAGGTACGTAACCCCTTTTACCTTCAATAATTCTTGAATTTTATTCAGCACAAGCTTCTGGTCCATGTATCTACATAGTATACCATATATTAAAATAAGTATATTTAAATAATACCCACTGATTCCGCTATTTCGGACTTCGGCAGAATGCTTTATTGTTCACAAAACCTAAGCATTATTGGGAACTATGAGGAGGTAAAATGAGTGTCGGAATGAATTTTGCTCAAGTATATGTCCATGGCCAACAAGTGACTAAGGGGAACCTTATGATATCTAAACTGAAAATTCTATTCGGTGTGTTGGTTTGTTTGACAGTTATCTCTTGTGGGAAGCGAACTGCCCCAGGCAGCGTGAATGATCAAGGCTCAGCTGGAATCTCTACCGAAAGCACCGGCCCAGACTTAAATAGCCGTTATACCATCACGTCTACGATGGAAATCTTAAAGCCCGTTAAAATTGAAGCCATGAGCAATGATGCTCAAAAAACGGAGATCATCAGCGAGAACGACCTTTCAATAAAGGTAAAAATCACCGTTGATCCATTGGCCGACCAAATGAGTTCCTTAGTTCCAAATTCAAACTGGAAAAATGATTACACTAGCAACGCAAATTTAAATAAATACTTAGCCCCCGGCATAACTACCAATTGGGATGAAGATATGCGATCTGAGCTCCTTGCGGCTCTGGCCAAAGCAGATATTTTTCCTGATCAGCTTTCAGACGTAGAACTCGTACAAAAGGTCAGTAAATGGATATTTCGTAGTTCGGAATTTCAATTTCAAGACCACTTTATTTCTTATGATGTAGAATTTAAAGATGGAAAAGCACAGGTTATTCCTGAACTACAAAGTCATTTCGAATCTGAAAAAGAAAAAAATAAATTTACCACAGACGACGAGGCCTTGGCACAAGGTGTATTTGGTAAATCCATGTTTCATGCTCGAAAATATGGAAACTGCACTTACTCTGCGACGTTGCAGGCAACTGTTTTAAAAGCTCTTGGAATTCCAACACGTCTTGTTTTGATGATTCCGGCAATAGACTGGAACGACCAGTCTCAATGGGAAATGCTCCGCGATAATATTCACCAACATATTGTGCAAAAAACCGTTATGCAGGGACTCGCTTTGCAGTCTGTTGGTAGCTGGGGATCGCATACCTTCAACGAGGTTTATGTTGGAAACAAATGGGTCCGACTCAACTACACGACACTGGGCCAAAAGCCCGCAGACTCACAGTTCTTTGGACTTATGCTGCAAGTAAATGAAATGTCGGATTGGAGCGAAGCTAATCTTGGAAGAACCTGGGGAATTCATGCCCAATCCCAAAACTTAGTAAAACTGTCCTCTAATAATACTTTTCGCACCTTTGCTGTAACTGATAAAGCAGAGCTTTTAACGGATACCAATAACTCTTTACCTGCGGTGGCGGAAATAAAGTCCATAAATCTAGACCAAGCTTATAACGCCGATGACATGACTTTACCCGAGAGCATAAAAGGGAACTTAAAGGCAGACCCAGGCTTTGCTGTTAAAATCAACACAGGCACCCAAAATCCTCAATATGCTGACATTGCGGTTTTCAGAAGAAACATTTCCAGAGAGTTCTTACTAAAAGGCTCGGGAGTTCCTGACGTTCAGATTTATGAAGTTGGAAGTTGGTTTGAGCCCGGTCTTACAGCTTTAAAGTTTAAACCGAAAGACATGAATCAACTCGTTGATGGAGTTGAATACTCTTTGGTTTCTAGCTCTCAATCTAGCGACTACAAATGGCTGATGGATGCCTCTTTGAAGTTCAAAAAACCAAGTATGCAAAATCCACCTTCAACGCCGGGAATGACGACAGCACAGCCTCAGCCACCGCTACAAAATGGTGGATTTTCAACGCAAGCAACAGTTTTGAAAGCTCGAACAATTGGCTCACCAGAAATGAAATGCCCCACTGGAAAAACTTGTATTGTTTTGGAACTTGCAGAAAATATTGACCTTTCAAACTTGAATCCCATCACTGAATTTTATACGTCAGTGCCAATGAATTTCTCAATTATAGCTGAAGGTGCAGCATTACCGCTTTCTTTCTATGGAATTACAGGCGTTCAGCAGGGGAAAAAAGTAGGCTTTGTTTTCACTATTGATGAAGGTCTTATGACGAGCGGGATTCAGTATAAAGTTAAATATAACTCCAACCTAACTCAAGGAAGATTTTCTTGGGTCCTAGGCGACGACTTGACTGTTACTAAATAACCATCGTTCCCAAAATCCCTTGTTTGTTAGCCACTAAATCATTCCAAAAGGCTCAGGCTTTCAAACCAAGCCTTCTTTTTTCTACATCCCCCTACAAAGCGCTCTGCAACAACTCCCGCGAATTTTTCGAAAGCTTCTCATGCGCCACCATTCGGCGGATTTGCGTGAGCGCGCGCTCCTTCATCTCATGCGGGAACTTCTTAACGAAGTTAAACGCGACACAAAGTCGGGCTGCGACCTGCGGATTTCTCTCGTCGATTTTTAAAATCATATCGGCGAGGAATTCGTAAGCAGGGTACTCAGGGCTGTGGAAGATCTCATAGTTCTGGGTGAATGATCGCAACAACGCATACACATTGTTCGGATTGTTCATGTTAAAGCTTGGATGTTGCGTAAGCCCCTTAACAATATCGAAGGTATCCTTGCGCGATGAGAAGGCCTGTGCGGTGAACCACTTGTTGAGTACCACGGAATCCGTATGCCACTTCTGGTGGAAATCATCGAGAGCTTTGATGCGATACTGGCTGCCGCTGCTGCAGAGAAGCTCGAGTGCGACCAGTTGGTCTGTCATGTTCTTCGCAGTCTGATACTGCTGCACCACCATTTCAGTCATGCTGGTATCATCGAGCTCTTGCAAGAAACTGAGCGCGATGTTTTTGAGGAGGCGATGGCCAAACACTCTCGAGTCACGGCTGAGTGGTTCGACATCGTGATACTGATCGTAGATTTTTGCAAACGTGTCTTTGTGAGCATGGGCAAGAGCGCGACGAAGGGCTTTGCGGGCCGCGAAGAAGGCCGGTGCATCCAGCACGTCTTCTTGTTGTGCAAGAAGGATGTCCGAAGGCAATTGCATCATCTGGGCTTTGAATGCCGGTGAGAGAGTTTCGTCTTTGAGTAATTTTCCAATCGCATCGACGAATCGCGTGTCGACTTTGAGAGGATGTTTTCCTTTATGTTCTTTGATCAGGCCTGAGAACAGCATCAACGCGATTTTTTGCGCGGCCTCGCGACGATTGAATTCGTCCGGATCTTTTTCCATCAAGAAATACAAGTCGTCGAGTTTTGCTTCCCACTTTAAACTCACAGGAGCAGAGAGCTCACGCAGAATCGATAAAACAGGGCGCTCCGGAACGAGGCGGAAGACATAAGTTTCTAAATCTTCGCGCAGTTCAATCAGAGTCTGTCCGTCGCTGTTGCGAGTGACTTTCTCGCAGTGGATTTCCATCTCTTTGCCTGTGGAGTCGAGCAGACTCATCAGCAATGGAATATGGAAAGGTTTCTTTTCTGTTTGGCCTGGAGTCGGCGCGCACTTCTGCGCCAGTGTGAGGTGATATTCCTTATTGTGAGGATTATAATCCTCGGACACGATCACTTCCGGTGTGCCGGCTTGGCTGTACCAGCGGCGGAACTGTGTGAAGTCTTTGCTGTTCGGTTCAGAAATCGCCGCGGCGAAATCTTCAGTGGTGACCGCTTGTCCATCGTGACGGCGGAAATACTCATCCATGCCTTTGCGGAAACCTTTTCGGCCCACAATCGTCTGCATCATGCGAATGACTTCAGCGCCTTTTTCATAGATGGTCGCCGTAAAGAAGTTATCAACCGCCATGCAAGACTCAGGACGTACGGGATGCGAGTTCGGACCCGCATCTTCCGTGAACTGACGTTCACGGAGGGAATCCACATCGAGAATTCTTTGCACCGAGCGAGAATTCATATCGCCCGAAAATTCTTGATCACGGAAAACAGTGAGGCCCTCTTTGAGACTCAGCTGGAACCAATTGTTCAACGTCACACGATTGCCGGTCCAGTTGTGGAAGTACTCGTGGGCCACCACGGATTCAATCGCATGGAAATCCGTATCCGTCGCCGAATGAGAATCGGCCAATACCAAACGTGAATTGAAAATATTCAGACCTTTGTTTTCCATCGCGCCCGCATTGAAATCATCGATCGCGACGATCATGTAATCATTCAGGTCATATTCCAAACCAAAGGTGTCTTCGTCCCACTTCATGGATTTTTTCAAAGACTCCATGGCGTGCCAGCAACGCTCTTGCTTGCCGTGAGCGGCGTAGACTTCCAAGCTCACTTTGCGGCCGGATTTGGTTGTGAACTGATCGCGGATCACGCCGAGGTCCCCGGCAACGAGTGCAAAGAGATAGCACGGTTTTTTGTGCGGATCGTTCCAGTAGGCTTTGTGTCGGCCATTGCTGAGGTCTTCGACCTTGATGCGATCGCCATTGGAAAGGAGTACTGGATATTTTTTCTTGTCGGCTTCGATGGTGACCGCATATTTGGTCATCACATCGGGGCGGTCCATAAAGTAAGTAATTTTGCGGAAGCCCTGGGCTTCGCACTGAGTACAGAAAGTTTCGCTCGAACGATAGAGGCCCTCAAGGGAAGTGTTCTTTTGCGGATAGAGTTTAGTTTCGACCTTCAATTCGAAGGAGCTTGGCACTTTGGCAATTTCAAGCGCTTCATTCGAAAGAGTGTACTGTGACGGGGAGAGCGCTTCGCCGTTGATTGCGATCGACACAAGTTCGAGATCCACACCGTCTAAGTGCAAAGTGTTTCCATTTCCCAGGGCCTTGATTTTGCTGGTCGCAACAACCCGACAAAAGTCCTCGTGCAAGTCGAAGCTCAACGCAACGGATTCCACTTCAAAAAGTGGTTTTTGATAATCTTTTAAGTAAATTTTTTGGCTTTGTTTTGTCGTCATACAACCTCGGTCCAGATATCTTGTTTAGGGAGCCATCCCTGTCAGTGATCCTTGACTATGTTCCACAATAAAGCTGGCATAGAGAAATGGGAATCGCTTTTACCTCTATCACCGTTAATACACCGAATCTAGAGAATATGGTTCGCTTCTATGAGATTTTGGGCTGCAAATTTTCGAAAGTAAAAGTGACGATCGGTGGCGAGCTGTTCCGCAGCTCTTTGGCAGGTTTTGAGCTCTCCCTGATGTCTATTTCCTCAGCAGCGACCAGCTATTATCCGAAGGTTATGATGGGTTTTCGCATTGGTGATATGGAAGCCAAGGTCGCGAAGCTCAGTTCGATCCCGGGCGTTATTATGATTTTAGATCCCACCGATATGCCCGATGGCAAGAAGGCCATTCTTCAAGATCCCGACGGGCATTCCATCGAACTCGTTGCCGATTTCGCCTAAACTTGTTACTCCTTGTATGATGACAAGCAAAAAACTATTTAGCCTTCTTCTCAGCGTCGCGGCTATGCATCCCGGAGACTCTATGACCGATTCCTATATGTGGTTGGAAGATCGTAATGGCGCTCAAGCAACGGCTTGGGCTCAAACTGAAAGCGCAACGACGAAAACCGTTTTTGAAAACGACCCGCGCTTTGCGCAGACTTCGCAAGAGGTTTTGGGGATCATTGCCGATCCAGATAAATTGGCGATGGTGGAGTTGTTTGATGGTTATGCTTACAATCTGTGGCAGGATAGTACTCATCAGCGGGGGATCTGGCGCAGAACTACGATCGCAAGTTATAAATCTGGGAATCCGCAGTGGGAAACTTTGCTCGACATCGATGATCTCGCGGCCAAAGAAAATCAGCCGTGGGTGTTCCGTGGTTGTTCACGAATGCCAGGCTATGATCATTGCATGGTCCTTCTTTCGAAAAACAATCAAGATGCGGCCGAGATTCGCGAATTTTCTATCAGCAAAAAAGATTTTGTTCCTGGCGGCTTCTTTGTCCCTGAGAACAAAGGCGGGTTTGACTGGATTGACGAGAATCATGCGTTGATTTTTCCAACATTGGCGCCGGATCAGCTCACGGACTCTAATTATGCTCGCAAGGTTTACTTGTGGACTCGGGGCGAAGATATTTCCCAAGCAAAGCAGATTTTCGAAGGCAAAAAAGAAGACGTCGTTGTTTGGACGTGGGTCGCCTACGATCAAGGTGAAAAACTTCCGATGATTGGCCGCATGGTGAATTTCAATGAGAGCGAGAAATTCTTGGTGAAAGCGGATGGGACTCTGGAACAGATTCCCATTCCGAAAGATGCAGAGATGTCTCCACCCTATAAAGGAATGTTCCTTTTTACTCTTCGCAATGACTGGAAAGGATTTGCCGCCGGCAGTTTGTTGTCTGTTTCGCGCTCCGTGCTGGGTCAGACGGATATTGATCCTAGTCAGGTGAAAGTCGTCTATGCACCAAGCCTGCATTCGGCGTTGGAAGGTACCACCGTCACCAGTGAGCGTCTGTACTTGCTCATCAATGAAAATGTTCGTGGCCAGGTTTATGAAGCGAAACTCGATGCTACTGGGAACTGGCAACTCGATAAAGTTTTTAATTCCAATAATACGTTTTATATTTCTGCCATCGATAGTTTCTCGGACACGGCGATCTTCCAAGAAGAAGGTTATTTGCAGCCACGTCAGCTCATCATGAGAGAAAACACCGCACTCACGAATTTAAAGAAAATGAAATCATACTTCAATGAAGGGGATTTCATGACCGAGCAATTCTGGGTGAAGAGCAAAGACGGCGTGGATATTCCATACACGGTTGTGCGCAACAAAAACCTTGCCTATGACGGAAAAAATCCGACCTTGCTTTACGGCTATGGCGGCTTCCAAGTTTCTCGCACTCCAGGTTATTCGCCAGTCATTGGCAAAGAATGGCTCGAAAAAGGCGGTGTGTTTGTCATGTCGAACATCCGCGGCGGCGGCGAGTTCGGTCCTAAATGGCACATTGCTGCGATGAAAGAGAACAAGCAAAAATCTTACGATGATTTCATCGCGGTTGCCGAAGATCTGATCGCGCGAAAAATCACTTCGCCAAAACACTTGGGCATTCAAGGTGGCAGTAACGGTGGACTTCTCGTTGGTGCTGTGACCATGCAACGCCCGGATCTTTTCAATGCGGTTGTTTGCCAAATCCCGCTCTTGGATATGATTCGCTACACGAAACTCCCACCAGGTGCGAGCTGGATGGATGAGTATGGCGATCCCGAGGATCCAAAATTCCGCGAGATTATTTTAAAATATTCTCCGTATCAAAACATCACGCGCACGAAGAACTATCCCAAGATCTTCTTCCAAACCACGCAAGCTGACGACCGTGTTCATCCGGGTCACGCACGAAAAATGGCGGCCAAGATGAAGGCCTACGGTCACGACGTTCTGTTCTTCGAATCCACCGACGGCGGCCACGGCGGCGGGGGAGTGAAGCCCGAAGATCAGGCGCGCGCTTCGGCTTATGTGTATGTATACTTGCATCAGCAACTCGCGAAGTAGCGGCTAATGAAAACGATCGGATTACTCGGAGGCACCAGTTGGCCTTCGACGGTTCTTTACTATGAATACCTGAATCGTGCGGTTCAAACGAAGCTGGGTGGTTTTCACTCGGCTCGGATTCTTCTGTACAGCATGGATTATCAGGAAATCAAAAGTCACTACCATGCGGGGTGGGACCAAATTCCCGCGCTGCTGGCGAAAGAAATTAATTACTTTCTCGAGAAGAAGCCCGACTGTCTCATCCTCTGCAACAACACACTTCATCGCGCCTTCGATGAGATCAAAGACAGTCTGAGAATCCAAATCCCTGTGTTTCATGCGGGACATCTGGCCGCCGTAGCGGCGACTCGCGATGGACATAAAAAAGTTTTGCTCCTCGGCACCGCCTTCACGATGGAAGATGGGTTTTTTGCCAATTACTTTCATCAAAAAAATATTGAAGTGGTTGTGCCCAATGAGCAAGACCGGAAGACGATTCAGTCTATCCAGTCAGTTGTGGCTCAGGGAACCGTCGACCCCCAACACGAAGAAATACTCAAAATAGTTTTGGCAAACTACATCCACGTGGATGCCATCATTCTGGCATGCACCGAACTGCCTCTAGTCATCAATGAACGAAATTCTCCGAAGCCGCTGATCAATACGATTCACTGTCAATGCGAAGCTGCGGTGGAATTTGCGTTGAAGGCCCCATAAAAAATTTGACCCTGCCCCAGGGGCAGCCCTTATGCTTAATTCATGAGTAACAAAATGATTAAGATTTCTGAATTCTCGGAATTAACGGGCCTCTCTTTAAAAGCCTTACGCCTTTATGAGACCCATGGAATTTTAACTCCGTCCCGGGCTGATTCCAATCGTTATCGTTTGTATAGCGAGGCTCAAGTAGAACTCGCAAAAGAAATATTGAATCTGCGAGCCACGGGATTTTCGCTTCAAGAAATAAGGGCGCTTTTGCCATTTCGGTCTCAAGCTGAAGGCGGGTTGCTAACCATTCTACGGGCGCAACTTAATAAGACTGAACAGAGTCTAGAGACATTATGCCAGCAACGAAATCAAATACAGCAGATGATAAAGCAGGTGGAAATAGGAACTAAGTCCGTTGCTTCAGATAGATTTTTTGTGAAGCGGTTAGTGTGTAAGGAAGTCAGCGATTCGATCAAGCGCCTTACCAGTAAAGAGTTGTTAGAGAAGACGAAGAATATCCCCAACTCGGAGTATATCCGAACCCTCGCAATGATCGACGATGTAGCAAAAGAGAAAATGCTGTCAGTTATTTCTAGCAAGGCAAGAAAGCAGGTAAAAATCGATTTGGCAGATTTCGATAAAAAGTATTCAAGTCTATGGACTGAATAATAATCCCTGTCTTTGCCTGATCATCTCCGGAGTGGAGTATCCTCCACGAAAGTCTCGCTTATCGGACCATAGGCCTGGAAAGCTCACCTCAGTTTAGGTCGCAGATCTGCCGATACAGAAGCTGGTGAGATCATTCAAAAAATGTAACATCCTATTTCTTATTTTGGCTTTGCAGTTGTCCTTGTCGGCATTCGCTGACCCACAGACTCTTATCATTGCCGGTGGGGGGCTTTTGATGGACAATTATCCTCGATACTACAATGTAAGTAAACTTGCGTGGGATACCGAGGTCGCAAGGGGTGTGAAGCCAATAGTGGTTGCGGTAAATGGGGATTGGGATTTCGCAAAGGGCGGTCAGGTATTTCCAGCCCATAGTACTCAGGATGTCGAAAATGCAATAAAATTAGCCGTGAGTAAGCTCAAATCTGGAGAGTCGCTCACCCTATTTGTTAACGATCATGGTAGTAGTCCAAATTCAGTAAATGAACCGCTGAGTAGTGAAATCGTTTTGTATGGCGGTACAGTCACAAAATTACCACCACAACTGTCTCACAGCGATTTAATGAATCTAATCAAAAAGTATGTACCGCAGGAAAATAATGTCAAACTGGTTGGAGTACACTGCTTTTCAGGGGGGCTGCATAGTATTGCTTTTAATCTTCCAAATGTATGTTCCGCCGCTTCCACAGATTTTAGAACACCAACCAAAACCACCGGAGAGATAAATCTTTACGGGAAAGGCTTTTGGAACGAAGTTCGGAGTAAAACTATTAACCTGACGGGCAATGGAAAAACTAATTTATATGAGGCTCACTTAGCGGGAACTATGATGGACACCGAGAATGAAGGCCGGGGCGAGCTTTCATCAATGGCATATGTTGACAGCGTTCTTGGCTACGGAGCGTACGATGGCAAAGATCCTGCAAGAAAAGAAAAAAAAATCCACGGAAAAACAATCGTTGAAATATCAATCGGCCCCCCAGGGCCCAAATTACCTGACCTTTGCAATTTGAATTCGGGGGGCATTGATATTGAAAAAATCCAAGCGATATCGTCCGATATCGCGGATATTTTAAAAGAGGCGGCATTAAATGTATCTGGTAAAGGCCCTTCAGCGCAGCCATTGCGGAATGTATATGAGTATGTGGCAGCCGAGTGGGCAAAAAATAAGGAAACCGACGTAGCAAAGCTGAAACGCCTTCAGTTAGAATCTGAAAAACTACACAAGGAGTGGAATAACTTTAGTTCTGTTGAAAAGTGGTGGAAGCGAGCCGACTATACAAAAAAATTCGACGCGTTGGAAGCTAAGACAAAAGAAGAGTTAGGTAGATTTCTAGCTGTTTACCACACAATGCAAAGACTGGATCGAGTCAATGCTTTTATGAAAAAAGCGACTCCTGCCCAGAAAGAGAAATTTGCAAGTCTACTCAAGTGCGAATGGAGTCCGTTATGAAGTCATTGCTAATTTTTCTAGGAACCCTATTTACGACTTCCCTATCTTGTGCAACTACTCTTGAAAAGTGTGGGGTCTACAATGTTGAGGGTTACCTCATTCGTAAAGTGCAAGATGGAAAAGACGAGATGCAATTGATCGTAGAAAAAGGCACTGAGGCCGAAGTCACCTTCAATATTGGAAGTTATGAAGAAAAAAAATACAAATTCTATATCGACACAAAAGTAAACATGAACATTCTAGTTTCAAAGAAATGCATGTACCAATGCGCCGCTCAAATTGTTGAATTTAAAAAAGCACTTGAACCTTTCGATAATCCAAAGCCTTTTCTATTCCCAAAGCCGTCGCCACTTGAAGAAATGAAATGCACTGATTAGTTGATCTCGGGTTCCTATGGAACAAAGGATTATTTGAGCCCAATGAAGCGCTTTGCGAGTGGCCCTACATAAAATTGAACTTCCATAAGTCATTTTACTATACGTTAAATAAATCAATGCACATAATTGCAGCGTCCTCTTCAGGTGAAGCCGTGATCACCTTCAGGGATTCAGTTAACGCCTTTGATAGGATTTCTTTTACTTTCGAATAATCATCTTTTGAAAGCGTAAAGACCCCAGAGTAGTGAAGATCATGTTCATTGTTTAAATCTAGGCGATTTATCGTACGAAGCCTCCAGTTTAAATGATGACGAGAGATCAGAGGCGACGACTTATCAAGATGAACGAGGGGTTTGGCTGGTAAGTACCGTGCACCGGCTTTTTGGCAGAGTCCCGCCTCTACAAGAAATGAAAGAATCGAATCTACGCGACCTAAAGGAAGTTCCAGTCTCTTCGCGATCGTTTCACGGGTTTGAAATTCCGGAATGGACAATAGGACGTGCACAGCTCCGTAGTGCCAACTTCCATAATAAATATTTTCTTCGCGCTCTTTCACAGAATCCGGCATTAAAAGTCTATTCTTGAGAGCCAAATGTTTTTCTTGGCTCTCGTCGAGCATTTTTGAATACACATTTTGCAGCCTTGTTGTGCCTGCGCGATTGAACTGAACAAGCAAAAGAAAAAATTCAGTCTCTGGGCGATTGAAACCAAAAAAGTTTGCCACAGATTCAGCTTGTTCTTGATTAAAGTGTCCATTTCCCGAAAGTACATTTGTGATATGAGAAACTTGGCAACCAATGAAATCGGCCAACTCTTTTCTCTTGCCACGACCTTCGCCAGACAGGGATTCGATCAGTTCGCGGATACATTGTTTGTAATCACGGTATTCGTAAATGGTTGTTTTCACGTTGATTCTCCAAAAATTCAGAATTACTGAAATTTATGATTCATTTTTCAATAAATATCAATAGCTCTCTGAGATGAAATTGTTTATTTCTAAGTCATCGGGTAAAAGGGACGGCGCAACCCTCCTACTTGCAACCATTAAAACGGAGACGAATATGAATTTAAATAAAACAGTTGTGATGATTGGAGCGCTACTTTCTTGCCAGTTTGCATTTGCAGGATCGGTGAGTGGTGGTGGCGGCGGAACTCTGCCGGGAGATAAGATCGAAGCCAAGGACGTGATCGAAGCTGTTGAGGAATCAAGAAGTGTCATCGATGCTTTCCTGAAAGGAATAGAATCGGACTTCGTTCTCGACGACGGAACGACGCCACAGGTTTGGTACCACGATTACGAGAAGATGTTTCGACCTGGTACGGACGTTTTTAAGTTTCTCAACGAAGTGCCATTCCGAATTATTTCAAATGGAGCTTGTCATGATTTGGACGGTTCTGAAACAGACGCCAGCGCAAACACCGATATTCAGGGCGGGATTTGTGTGAGCGTTTCGAGGATTCAGCCTAAGGTTAGTTTTGCAAATTATCGGGCGGAAATCGGTGCATTGGTCCTTCACGAAATTTCTCACCTCTATGGATCTGATGAGGCCGAAGCCAGTTCTATCCAGAAAATCGCCGTGCGTTTCTTTGCGGGGAAGTCGCCCTATGATATTAGTGCCTTGAGCTTCCAACTCATGGACTCTCTTCGATCGTTGTCGTCAATGACTCAAATGTTGAGTGATTCGCTGAAAGCTGGCGCAAAAATACCTTGCGGAAACGTCGGAAATCTCGAGATGGCCTACATGACTGCTTTGCACGACCTAGGCGATGGCAGCTCTGACATGTTTCTGACTCGAGAACGAGATACCGAATACTACTGGCAGCTTTCGACAAGAATCATGGCTATGGAGGATTTCCTGTGTACTCAACAGGGCTATGAAAGTGAACTTGTTCGCCAGTTCCGTGTTGATAAATTCAATAAAATTTGGGGCAATGACACTGAGTTAACCGCGGACCAGTATTTCAAGCGTGCGGTTAACGATCCATCAAAGTTCAACCGGTTTCCATTGGTGACAGTTAAAATTAAGAAGTACACTTCGCCATCGGAATTGCCGCAAGATTTAGATGCAGCCCTTAAAGATATCGATGCATTATATCGTATCATTAATGCCCAATGGAATATCAAATTCCAGCTGTAATGTTTCGTTTCTAAAAGTGCAAAAAATAAACCCACATCTTGCAAAGGATGTGGGTTTTGTCTTTTAAGATTAACGCGAAGGTTATTGTTAGCCGCGGAATTCCTCTATTACGGATTTAGACTGTCTTCAACGGAACCGACGAGGCACTGACCGTTTTCAAGTGCAGTCACTCTCACGACATAAGTCGCACTGACAAAGCCATCATCGCCACGATCATCAAAGACTTCGTCGACTGACACAGTATAGGTATACTGAGCGTCCGTTTTTGCAGTGAGGAAGGCTGCGATATTAAGGTCACCGCCCGTCGGAGCATTGTGAGCTCTGTAGGCTCTCATAGCGCCATATTTCGCTATATTTGAGCAAGGGCCGCCTTGTTTTGGCTTTTGCAACTGTTGGCCTTGAGCTATTGCCGTCGTCGTTGCTACAAGAATACTAAGAGCCATAAGTAATTGTTTCATTTGATTCTCCTTTTTGGGGAATGATTTAAAATTAGGCCGGAGTATAGATGCTTCTGGGCGAAATCTGAAATGCGTTTGCCAAATGTAATTATTCATTTGAAGCCGCCGCCTCTGTTCGATTCCGGAATCATTCGCTGCTCGTCACAGGAGTGATTGACAAACTAGAGCCGGTATTTAACTCTCGATCACATGAATACAATTGAGTTGGGCCCCTTTTCTCTTGAAAATTTAGAGAGCTTCAAAAAAAAATTGGAAGACTTGCAAGTTCCCTATGAAGTCGTCGTAGAGAACGCCGAAAGCTTTGTCCCTGAAGAGGATATATTTCGTGTAACAAGTGTTCAAAGGAACCTCTTTTTTGAAATTGGAGAAAATGATTTC
>Ga0255338_1003706_pt1 | contig 17583 bp, 17 predicted proteins | sample MeOH1_35cm_T4_19_FD_203715 | JGI IMG/M metagenome (GOLD analysis project Ga0255338, IMG submission 203715) | Sandy soil microbial communities from University of British Columbia, Vancouver, Canada - MeOH1_35cm_T4_195 | ecosystem: Engineered > Artificial ecosystem > Sand microcosm > Unclassified ...
CATGGTGCTCCCCGCCAATATCAAGTGGGAGGAGTGGGTTCTCGGCAAGTTCCGCATCGGCGCAGTGCTGGGCGCCACCGTGAACTTCCTGATCATCGCCCTGGTGATCTTCATCGTGCTGATCAAGTTCCTGGGCAAGTTCATCAAGAAGGAAGAGGCCGCTCCCACCACCAGGGAATGCCCCGCCTGCCTGGAACAGGTGCCCCTCAAGGCCACCCGCTGCAAGCACTGCACCAGCCAGTTGTAGGGATCGATGCAAGGATCGGAAAGGGCCCGGATTCCGGGCCCTTTCCCTTGTGAGCGCAGGGCTTCCGTGGTGAACTGGAGGTTCAACCTCAGGGGCGCTCGGGTGCGCTCCTCCGACGCACGAGGGCGCCGATGAGCGAGCAGGCACCGGTTAAAAAGTACTCCGTCTTCCTTCCGAAGACCGATTTTCCGATGAAGGCCGACTTGCCGCAGCGCGAGCCGAAGCGCCTGGAGCGATGGAAGGCCGAAGGCCTGTATGCCCGCATCGAGGCCAAGCGCAAGGCGGACAACGCGGCCGGCCAGGGCAAGGGCCGCGAGGTGCTGCACGACGGTCCACCCTACGCCAACGGCGCCATCCACATGGGCCACGCCCTCAACAAGATTCTCAAGGATGTGGTGGTGAAGTCCCGGTGGATGGAGGGCTATGAATCGCCCTACGTGCCTGGTTGGGACTGTCACGGCCTGCCCATCGAGCATGCGGTCGAGAAGGACCTGGGCCCCAAGCGCCGGGAACTGAGCCGTGCTGAGTTCCTCCAGAAGTGCCGTGCCTACGCCCAGAAATGGATCGACACCCAGCGCACGGCCTTCCAGCGCCTGGGTGTGCTGGGCGCCTGGGAGCAGCCCTACGTCACCATGGATCCTCGCTACGAGGCTGAGACCGTTCGCCACCTGGCCAAGCTCTTCGACAGTGGCTCCGTCACCCGCAAGCTGAAGGTCGTCCACTGGAGCTACGGCGCCCGCACGGCCCTGGCTGAGGCCGAGGTCGAATATGCCGACCGGACCAGCCCCGCCATCACCGTGGCCTTCCCCGTGACCGATGCCGCGGCGAAGCACCTGGAACTGCCCACGCCGCTCTTCCTGCCCATCTGGACCACCACGCCCTGGACCCTGCCCAGCAACAAGGCCGTGGCCATGCACCCGGACCTGGAGTACGCCGTGGTCCGCGCAGGCGACCGCCACTACCTCGTGGCCGTGACCCTGCGGGAGGACTTCGCGAAGAAGCTCGGCACTCCGCTGCACACGGTGGAGATCCGCAAGGGCAAAGAGTTCCAGACCCTCGTGGCGCGCCACCCCTGGCTCGACCGGGACAGCCCGGTGCTCCTGGGCGACCATGTCACCGCCGACACGGGCACCGGCCTGGTTCACACCGCTCCGGACCACGGCGTGGACGACTTCAACCTGGCCCATCACCTGGGCCTGCTCCAGCTCGTGGGGCCCGACGGCAAGTTCCTGCCCGCCGTGGAGGATCCTGAGCTGGAGGGGAAGAACATCTTCGACTGCAATCCGCTGGTGGTGGAGCGCCTCCGAAGGGAAGGGCGCCTGCTCCACGAAGAGACCCTGACCCACAGCTATCCCCACTGCTGGCGCACCCGGACGCCCATCCTCTTTCGCGCCACCGAGCAGTGGTTCATCACCATGGATTCGGAACTGGCCGGAAAGGGCCGCAGCCTGCGCGAGCTGGGAATCGAGGGTGTGGAACAGACCCAGTGGGTGCCCGCCCAGGGCCAGAACCGCATCCACGCCATGATCGCGGGCCGCCCCGACTGGTGCATCAGCCGCCAGCGGGCCTGGGGCACACCCATCACCGTGCTGCGCTGCGAGGCTTGCGGCGAACCTCTGGTGGCTCACTCGATTTTCGAGAAGGCTGCTTCCGCCATTGAGCAGGGCGGCATCGAGGCCTGGTCCGAGCTGCCCGTCGAGGGCCTGGTGCCCGCCGGGGCCCACTGCCAGTGTGGATCCACGGCCTTCCAGAAGGAGACGGACATCCTCGATGTCTGGATCGATTCCGGCGTCAGCGCCTCCGTGGTGTGCGAGTCGCACCCGGAACTGAGTCGCGACGACTACAGCCAGTTCATCTACCTCGAGGGATCGGACCAGCACCGGGGCTGGTTCCACAGTTCGCTGCTGTTCAACCTGGCCGCCACCGGCACCAAGCCCTACAAGCAGGTCGTCACCCACGGCTTCGTGCTCGACGGCAAGGGCCAGAAGATGTCCAAGAGCCTGGGCAACGTCATCACGCCTGAGGAGATCCTCAAGACCCTGGGCGCGGACATCCTGCGCTGGTGGGCCGCCAGCAGCGACTACAGCGAGGACATCCGCATCTCCAAGGAGATCCTCGACCGCAGCGCCGATGCCTACCGCAAGACCCGGAACACCCTGCGCTTCCTCCTGGGCGCCCTGGCAGACTTCGATCCCTCGAAGGATGCGGTGGCGGCCGGGGATCTGGCGCCCCTGGACCGCTGGGTGCTGGACGCCTTCGGCCGCATGGCCCGGGAGGTGCGCGACGCCTACACCCGCTTCGAATTCCACCGGGCCACCCAGGCCCTCCTGGGGTTCTGCCAGTTGGAGCTCTCGGGCCGCTACTTCGAGATCATCAAGGACCGCCTCTACTGCGATGCCCTGGACTCGACCCGCCGCCGCAGCTGCCGCCACGCCTGCTGGGAACTGGCCAAGGGCCTCAGCGCGCTGCTGGCGCCGGTCATGAGCTACACCGCAGACGAAGCCTGGGAGCAGATTCCCGGTTGCGTGGGCAGCATCCATGAACAGCGGTTCCCGCAGATCAACGGCGCCGCCATTGATCCCAAGTGGGAAAAGCTTTGGGAGGTTCGCGAGGCGGTGCAGGCGGCCATGGAACCCCATCGCGCCGCCAAGAGCATCGGCACGAGCCTGGATGCGGCGGTGGAGATCACGCTGGGGAACCAGGAGGAGTGGGATCTGCTGGATGGTATTGGCGAGTCGCTGGATGACTTGCTCGTAGTCTCTTCCATCGCCCGGAGCGCAGATTCGAGCGCAGGGACCGGCCCCAAGGTTGTGGTCACCACCCATCAGGGTACCAAGTGCCCCCGCTGCTGGAACCGCAAGGGCGGCTACGGCAAGGGCGAGGACGCGGCGCTCTGCGCCCGTTGTGCGACCGTGGTGGCCGAGTGAAGCGCCTCCTCTGGCTTCTGCTTCCCGCTTCAGTCCTCGCCGCGGACCTCGGCTCGAAGAGCTGGATCCTGCGAACCCTGGGCGAAAATGAGTCCCTGCCTGTCATCAAGGGCTTCTTCTACCTGACCCTGGGCTTCAACCGTGGCGCCATCTTCGGCAGCCTCACCTGGCTGCCGGAGGCGGCGCGGTTCGCCGTGTTCGGCCTGGCGGGCCTGGCGGCGCTGGTCTATTTCGGTCGGCTCTTCCTGGCGAAGGCGACCTCCACGTGGGACCGCGTGGCTCTCGGCCTCATCCTCGGCGGGGCGCTGGGCAATGGCATTGACCGCATCGTGCGCGGCGCAGTCGTGGATTTCCTGGATTTCATCTTCGGCACCTGGCACTACTGGACCTTCAACCTCGCCGATAGTTTCATCCTCGTGGGCGCTGCCCTCTATGGCCTGCGGATGCTCCTGGCGCCGAAGGCGGTGCATCCCCAGGCGAACGGATAAAGGATCTCCACGAAGAGCACGAAGGCAAGACAAGGCGCAGATTGGAGTTCTTCGTGTGCTTGTTTTCTCTTCGTGTCCTTCGTGGAGGTCTTTTCCTTTAGGGCCCCTACTGCGCCTCGATGGCCTTCAGCAGCGCGGGGTCTTTGGGCAGCTGATCCACCTCGGCGAGCCGCGGCACGAGGCGCTTCCAGAAGGGCTCGGCGGCGAAGACCTGCTTGAAGATGGGCAGGGCTTCGTCGCGCTTGCCGCTGGAAGCCAGGGCCACGGCCTGCCAGAAGGGCATCTCCCAGATCCCCGGAGCCAGCCTGGCGGCGGCCTCGTAGGCGGTCTTGGCCTCACCCCATTTCGCGGCGGTGACGAAGCCGTCGCCTTCGTCCATGAGGCGGTAGGCCCGGCGCAGCTGGATGAGGCGGCCCAGTTCCTTCAGGGGATCCGGGTTGTCCTCCACGCGCAGATCGAAGAGACGGTCGTTCCAGGGCTGGCCCGAGGGCTTGCCCTTCACGATGAGGATGGCCGCGCTCTGCTGGCCGCGGATGTCGCCACCCTCGGCCTGCGCGGCGCGGAGGGCCGCCAGCAGCCGATCCGCGAGATCACCCTTGGCGCTGCGGAAGGCCTTGGCCATGGCGGGCCAGACCGTGGCCTTGTCCATGAGGTTGGCCTCCACCGTGAACCCCTCGCCCACTTCATGCCCGGCGGCCTGGATGCACTTGGCGCCCGTGTGCGCTGCGGCGCGGCCCTGGGCATCGACCATGGCCACCTGCCGCACCTCACGATCCGGGTCGGCCGCCAGGAGGGCCTTCATCGCATCAGGCGCCGACTTGCCTGCCTTCATGAGAGCGAGGCCCAGGGCCCCGTAGCTGGGTTCCGTGAAGCTCTGGGTGGCCACGACCCCTACACCGGGTTCGGCCCAGGGCACCGAGGCCCCCACGGAGAACCAGTGGCTCTGCACGGCCACGCCCAGATCCCCCGTGACCGCGTCCCGGGCCACGATGGAGTAGGTGTGGACCGGGCGACGGGGGACATCGTTCGCATGGGCGGGCAGCGCCAGGGCGAGGAGGACAACGGCGAACAGGCGCATGGGGGCTCCGTGCGGAAAGGGGGGTGTCCATCATCCTACCGCTCCGCTGGTACGATGGTTCCCATGCGCGGAATCCTGGTCTTCGCCACCTCCTGTCTCCTGCTTGGCGCGACGCCGCCGCAAGGCGCTTATGTGAAGGCCGTGGATGCCTGGCATGCGGGCCGCACAGCGCGCCTGGCGGCGGAGGACGGCTGGCTGAGCCTGGTGGGGCTGGATTGGCTCAATGCCGGAGAGAACACGCTCGGTACCGCGCCGGGATCGACGGTGCTCCTGCCCGAGGGCGCGGCCCCGGCCCAGGCAGGAACCTTCACGGTCGAAGGCGGCACAGTGCGGGTCCGGCTCGCGGCGGGCAGCGGGATCCTCGTGAACGGACAGGCCGTGACGGAAACGGCGCTGAAGGCGGACACCGACGGCAAGCCGGACCTGCTGAAGGCGGGCCGCATCACCTTCTACGTCATCCGCCGGGGTGATCGATTCGGGATCCGGGTGAAGGATCCTGAGGCCCCGGCGCGCAAGGCCTTCCATGGCGTGGCGCGGTTCCCCGTGGACCCGGCCTGGCGGGTGGAGGCGGACTTCATCCCCTATGCCACGCCGCAGACCCGGGCCATTCCCACGGTGCTGGGGACCTCGGAACCCATGACGGCGCCAGGGCTGCTGCGCTTCAAGCTGAAGGGGCGGGCCTGCACCCTGGAGCCCCTCATCGAGGACCCGGCGCACCCAGAGCTCTTCATCATCTTCCGCGACGCCTCCAGCGGGAAGGGAACCTATCCGGCGGGGCGCTTCCTCTACGCCGCCATGCCCAAGGACGGGAAGGTCATCCTGGATTTCAACCGGGCCTACAACCCGCCCTGCGCCTTCTCCCACTTCGCCACGTGCCCCCTGCCGCCGAAACAGAACGACCTCAGGATCGCTGTCCGTGCGGGCGAAAAGGACTACGGCCAGCATTGAGGGTGCCCTGCATACGTATGCGCCCGATAGATCGTTGGGTGGACATGTATTGGGAAAATAGATGCATTGATTGTTTTGGGGGAAACGTTATCCTCTGTTCAGACACCCCACAAACAGTCCGGAGGAACCATGCCGCCCGGAAACACCCATGCCAAGGCACCAGCCAAGGTGGTCGAGAAGGTCACCGTTGAGGCCTGCATCGCCATCGCCCAGCGGGTCCAGCACGCCCGCCGCATCTCGGGCGACGAGGCCGGATCCAATGCGGCCAACCAGATCGCCGAGGTCATGCGCCAGGAACTTCTGCGCCAGCGGTAGGACGGCCGCGCCTACCTGAGTACGGGAGGGGCCTTTGGTGCGCTTGCGCGTCAGACCCGGAACTCATCCGGCCGCCAGGTCTGGATGCGCTTCTTGATGGCTTCACCGCCGAGGCTCTCCTGGAGGGCCTCCTTCACACGGTCGGTGACTTCCGCATCGGAAACGAAACGCAACCCCACGAGCTGCTTGACCGTCAGTTCTGGGATGCGGGCCTTCAGATCCTCGGGCAGGAGATGGGCAAGGCGCAGTCGCTCTTCGAGGCGGATGAGGCGATCCTGCACCTTGAGTGCATAGACGCGGACCTGCACGGCCAGGGTGAACACGGCCAGGGCCAGGAGGGCAATCCAGAGCGTGCCCAGGGCAGGGCGGCGGACGAATGTGTAGACCGTGGCGACAGTGGTGATGAGGAAGAAGGGAAGCAGGATGAAGTGCTGCACGGGCTCGAACCGGCGATGGGTCGCATAGGTCTGGGGTGCGGTCATGGGATCTCCAATGGATGACCCAGGTTACTCCAGGGGTCCGCTGCGCCGCCGCTTGATGTCAGAAGACCTCTTCTTGGCTTCCAGGCGCCGTTCCTTGGAGGCCTTCGTCGGTCGGGTGGCCCGCCGCGGGATGGGACGCACCAAGGCGGAGCGGACGGCCTCGGCGGCCTTCTCCCGGGCATCCTCCAGATTCTTGAGCTGGTCCCGGGTGCGGTCGCTGATGACGATCCAGAGGCCCTCGGCATCGAGGCGGTTGCGCTGGGCTACCCTCAGTCGCACCAGGGCATCTTCCGGAAGGCCTTCGATGGCGACCAGATCGATGCGCAGCTCGACCTTGGACGAGACCTTGTTCACGTTCTGCCCTCCGGCGCCGCCAGCCCGCACAGCCTTGAAGCGGATGGCGTCGCCGGGGATGCGGACGGAGGCGGTGACTTGGATGGGATCGGCCATGCGGAATCCTACCGCATCGCCTCCATGGGGCTCAGGCGCATGGCGCGGAAGGCGGGATAGAGGCCGAAGACCACGGCCAGGGCCAGGGCTACGATCCAGGCGGTGATGAGGCCCACGGGATTGACCACCAGGCCGTACGGGAAGCTGGCGGAGAGGGCCTGGCAGAGCAGGCCGCCCGAGACGGTGCCCAGCAGGGCGCCGATGGCCGCGAGCACGACCGCTTCCAGCAGGAACTGGATGAAGATCTCGTGATCGGAGGCGCCCAGGGCTTTCCGGAGGCCGATCTCGAAGCGGCGGTCGCTGAAGCTGATGAGCATGACGGACAACACGCCCACGCCGCCGACAAGCAGCACGGTGCCCGCCAGGCTCAACAGCACCACCTTCCAGCCATGCATCTGTTCCAGGAAGTTCTGGTAGGCCTTGGCGGCCTCGGCATCCAGGTCCACCACCTCAGCATCCTCGATGCCGTGATGGGCCTGCCGCACCCGGCTCAACAGCATGGCCGAAACCTCGCCGAGATCCTCGGTGCGCCGAAGCTTCACCGTGATCTGGGCCAGCTTGTGGGCGGGGTCCACGCGGTCCATGTAGGCTTCCAGCGGGATGAGGATGCCGTTGGCATCGGTGTAGTTCTCTTCGTTGAAGATCTGGCCCGGGGCCTGGACGCCCACGATGCGGTAGGGCACGCCCTCCACCACCAGATCACGCCCCACGGGATCGGCCCCTCCGAAGAGCTTGGCGGCGAGGGTGGCGCCCACTACTGCCACGGTGGACCGGCGCCGCTGGTCATCCTCGGTGAGTCCCCGGCCCATGCCGATGGGACGGTTCATCCAGATGGCGTAATCGGGGGTGACGCCGGTGACGAAGATGCGCTCGGTATCCCCGGTCACGCGGACGGATGAGGTGCGCTGGGCCCTGGGCAGGAAGGCCAGCACCTTGGGATGGGGGGCCGTGAGGCGCGACAGATCCTCCTGGCGCAGGCCAGGGCTCATGACGAAGCGGCTGCGTTCCTCGGCCGTTTCCGCCGTCTTCGGGGCGATGCGCACCGTGCCGTCCCAGCTCATACCGGCGAAGCCGGTGCTGATCTTGTCCATGACGCCGTCAAGGACCGAGGTCATCACCACCAGGGCGAAGACGCCCAGCATGAGCAGGGTGAGGGTGAGGATGCTGCGGACCTTGTGGGCCCACAGCTCCACGAGGCCCGTGCTGACCACCTCCCAGAGCATGGCCAGGCTGAAGCCGCGGGACTTGGCACGCGGCGCGGAGGCTTCGCCATCCAGCAGAGAAGGGCCCGGGGAGCGGAGGATGAAGGTCTCGTCACTCATAGCGCAGGGCTTCCATGGGGGACAGGCGGGACGCCTTCCAGGCTGGGTAGAGCGCGAAGAGGAAGCCGAAGGCCGCCGCCAGACCATAGGCCCAGACGAAGCTGGCGGGCGTCATGTAGAGGGGGATGCCGAGGCTCTTGGTGATGATCCAGGAGAAGCCGACACCCAGCACGAGTCCCGCCAGGCTGCCCAGGACCGTGAGCAGCAGGGCCTCGGTCATGAAGCCCTTGAAGATCTCGCGGCCCGAGGCGCCGAGGGCCATCTTCACGCCCACCTCGCGGACCCGCTCTTTGAGACCGGCCATCTGGATGTTCACGTTGACGATGCCGCCACCCACCAGGGCCAGCACGCCCGAGAGCATGAAGATGATGTCGTAGACGTCGCCCTGGCTGTTGCGGCGGCGGATCCGGGCGGCCACATCGTCCAGGCGGAAGTCCTCCTGGAGCCGGTGGTTGGCCTTCACGAGGTCGGACAGCTGCTTGGCGAAGGCCCCCATGGCCCCCATGTCGGGAATGCGGAAGGTGATGCGGTCCACCCGGCGGTAGGCGTCGCCGTTCATGCGCCGCTGCACGAGGTTCGCGGGCACGGCGATGATGCGGTTCCGCCACCAGAACTGGTTGCGCTGGCCCTCACGGAAGCGGAAAATCCGTTCCTCGAAGACGCCGATGACCGTGACGGGAATGCTCCCGATCCGGAGGGTCTGGCCCAGGGCATCGCCCTTGGGGAAGAAGACCTGGGCCGCCTCGGTGCCGAGGATGACCACGGGGGCGCCCGTATCCATTTCCGTGGCCGAGAAGCCACGCCCGCGGGCCACGCCGTAGCCGTTGGCCGGGATGAAGTCCCCGCCGATGCCGCTGATCTGGCGGTCCTGGTCCCCGTAGGCCGAGACCACCCGGGAACGGGCGTTCTTCTGCCGGCTCACGCCCTGGATGGCGTCCGCCTTCAGGGCCTCGCCACCGATGGCATCGGCATCCCGCAGGCCGAGGTTGGCCTGCTGCATCGCCGTGGGGCGGCCATCCCGCACGGCTGCCTTGGACTGGACGTTCAGCTTGTCCAGACCGCCCATCTTCACGAACATCTGGTCCGCGCGCCGCCGCTGGCTGTCGGAGATGGAGAAGCCGCCCAGCACGGACGCCACCCCCAGCAGCACACCCAGGGCCTGCAGGATGGAGCGGCCGAGGTTCTCCCGGATCTCCACCCAGGCCCCGAACAGCCGCTCGCGGAAGGCGCCGGAGGTCATCGACCCACCTCGAGGTGATGCTCAGCCGGATGGGTGCCCGGCGAGGAAGAGGACATCGAGTCCTCTTCCTCGCCACCCATCACGACTTCGCCATCTCGGATCTCGACCCTGCGTCCCGCGAGCGCGGCGATGGAGGGATCGTGGGTCACGAGCAACAGGGTGTTGCCCTGCTGGTGCAGCTCACGGAAGAGATCCAGCACCTCGGCGCCGGTCTTGGAATCGAGCGCGCCCGTGGGCTCGTCCGCCAGCAGCAGCGCCGGTTCGTTGGCCAGGGCCCGGGCCACGGCCACGCGCTGTTTCTGGCCGCCGGAAAGGGTGCCCGGCAGCTTGTCAGCCTTGTCTGCGATGCCCACTTTCTCCAGCAGCGCCATGGCCCGTTCGCGGCGCTCCCGGCGGCCCACGCCGGCATAGAGCATGGGCAGCTCCACGTTGCGGGCGATGGTGGCCTTGGGGAGCAGGTTGTAGCTCTGGAAGACGAAGCCCACCTTCTCGTTGCGGATCCGCGCCAGTTCGCCGCCGGACAACCCCTGGACCGGATGGCCGTCCAAGGTGTAGGTCCCAGTCGAGGGCAGGTCCAGGCAGCCCAGGATGGCCATGAGGGTGGATTTGCCCGAGCCCGAGGGGCCGACGAGGGCCACGAACTCGCCCTTCTCCACGGTCAGGTCGATGCCCCGCAGCGCGTGGACCGCCGTCCCGTTGGCGCCGTACACCTTGGTCAGGGCCTGGGTCTGGATGATGGTGGACATGGTCGCTCCGCGAGGCTGTCAGCTATCGGCTGTCAGCTATCAGTGACTGAGAGCTGACAGCTGACGGGTGAGAGCTAATTGTTCTCATCGTCCTTTTCGACCTTCTTCTTGCTTGGATCTTCCAGGCTCACCTGGTCGCTGGCCTTGAGGCCGGAAAGGATCTCCACGCGCTCAAGGGTGGCGATACCGGCCTTGACGGGGACCACGTCGAAGTATTCCTTCCAGTGATCCGAGAGCCAGATGAACTTGCCGCGGCCCGAGAGGCCCTCCTTCGCCTTGGCGAGGTCCTGGGGCGGGAGGTTCTCCTTGAGGCGGTAGACCACGGTCTGCCCGTCCCGGCGCTGGAGGGACTCGAGCGGCACGCTGATGGCCTTGTCCCGTTTCTCGCCGAGGATCTCCACGTTGGCGCTCATGCCCGTGCGGAAGGCATCCGTGAGCTCATCAAGAGCCACCTCAACCTTGAAGACCTTGATCTTCTCCACCAGGTCCGCGGCGGGGGCCACGAAGCGCACCTTGCCCGTGAAGGCCTTCTGGGGGTAGGCGTCCAGGGTGATGCGCACAGCCTGGCCCACCTTCACCTTGGCGATATCCACCTCGTTGAGGTTCACCTTCACGATGAGGGAGGCCAGGTCGGCCACGGTGAACACCACGGTGCCGGCGTTGAAGGAGCTGACGCCGGAGGTGATGGTGTCGCCCAACTCCACGCCGCGCTTGATGACCACGCCGTTCATGGGGGCGGTGACCCGGGCTTTCTGGGTGGAGGCGTTCCCGCTGATGGGGATGCCGCGGTCTTCCACGATCTGGTACCGGGTCTGGGCGCTCTTGTAGGTCTCTTCGGCCAGATCGCGGGTGGTCCGGGCGCTCCGGTAGGCCTGATCGGAAATGAGTCCCGATTTGAAGAGTTCGGCCTGCTGGGCGAAGTCCCGTTCGGCATTCTTGAAGCTCACCCGGGCCTGGGACACGCTGCCCTGCACGTCGGACAGGGTCTGGGCCTGGTTCACGTCGGGCTCCACCTCGGCCAGCACTTCGCCGGCCTTCACAGTGGCGCCCTCACGGACCTTCAGGCCCACGATGCGGCCTGAAACCGTGGATTTCACGTCCACCTTGGTGAGGGGATCCACCACGCCGACTTCCCGGACGCTCACCTGGAGGTCCTCGGCCTGGACCTTGCCCAGGCGGAAGGGGGTGCTGGCCTCCGCCTTCTTCCCTTTGCCATCGCTGCCCTTGAGGGTGAAGAACATGCCGGTCGCCAAGGCGACTCCGGCCACGGAGACGATGACCCACCGCTTCTTCATGGAACCCCCTGATGGGAAAGACGCCGGACCTGCCGGGATGATGAATGGCCTACGGAGCAGAGTCTGGGGTCGTTTAGGGAGGAGCGGGGGTAGACATCGGCGGCCGGTGGGCTGTCGTCGGCCAATGGACTGGTCCGCCGGGGAGCGCCGATGTGGCGTCCCACCACGGCGATGAGGCAACGATCCACAGCGGAGACTTTAAACCTTTCTCAACTATTCGGGACTAATGAAGTTGTGAATTGGCACGAGGACGGCATGAGGTCGTTCCGGGACGATTCCCCATCGCGGCCTGGCCGCACCAGGAGCACACCATGTCCAACACCCAGAAGCGCGTGGCCTTCATCGTGGCGGCGGGGCTCATCGGCGCCTCCCTCATGGCCCAGGCCCCTGTCCCCCCGCCGACAGGCCAGCAGGTGGAACAGAAGGGCGAACGCGTCGAACGCCGGGGCGAACGACAGGAGCGCCGCGGGGAAAGGAATGACCGTCAGGGCGAGCACAAGCAGCGTCAGGGCGAGCGGATGCAGAAGCGCGGCGAGGCCCTCCAGGCCCAGGGCAAGACCGCCGAAGGCAAGGCCTTGCAGCAGGCCGGCGAGCGTCGCGAGAAGGTGGGCGCAGCGCAGGAGCGCAAGGGCGAGCGCCAGGAACGCCGGGGCGAACGCAAAGAGCGCCGTGGCACGCGCATCGAACGCAAGGGCGAGCGCATGCAGGCCCAAGGCAAGTAGCCTTTCCCTCCCTCACGAAAGCGGCCCCCGCATGGGGGCCGCTTTCGTGAGCCGCGAAGGATGCTACCGCACGGTCTCCCGGGCGATCATCAGTTCCTCGTTGGTGGGTACGACGGTGACGACCACACGGGAATCCGGGGTGCTGATGATGCGCTCGCCCGTGCCGTGCTCGTTGGCCTCGGGATCCAGCTTGACGCCCAGGAATCCGAGCTTGCTGCAGACCTTGGCGCGGACGTAGGTGCTGTGGGTGCCGATGCCGGCGGTGAAGGTGATGGCATCCACTCCGTCCAGGACGGTGGCGTAGGAGCCGATGAACTGGCGCACATTGTAGGTCAGCAGGTCCCGGGCCAGCCGGGCCCGGTCATTGCCGCTGTCGGCGGCGAGTTCGATCTCCCGGAAGTCGGACGACACGCCGGAGATGCCCAGCAGGCCCGACTTCTTGTTCAACAGGTCCGTGATGGCCGCGTAGTCCAGATGCTCGTGCTCCATGAGCATCTCCACCACGCTGGGATCGATGGTGCCGCAGCGGGTGCCCATGATGACGCCCTGGAGCGGCGTCATGCCCATGCTGGTGTCCATGCTCCGGCCCTGGCCCACGGCACAGATGCTGGTGCCGTTGCCGATGTGGCAGGTGATGACCTTCAGGGACCGGAGAGGGCGGCAGAGCAGGATGGCCGTGCGGGCAGCCACGAAGGCGTGGCTGGTGCCATGGAAGCCGTAGCGGCGGATGCCGTACTTCTGGCTCAGCTCGTAGGGAATGCCATAGGTGCGGGCATGGTCGGGGATGTTGTGGTGGAAGGCCGTGTCGAAGACCGCCACGTGGGGCACCTCCGGGAAGGTTTCCCGGGCGACCCGGATGCCCAGGGCGTTGGCGGGATTGTGGAGCGGCGCATAGATGGCGAAGGCCTCGATGTCGTGGAGCACTTCGTCCGTCACCAGCACGGAGTCGCCGTACTTGGGCCCGCCATGGACCACCCGGTGGCCCACGGCGTGGACGGGCGTGTCATGCAGCACGTTGGTATGGAGGCGGTCCAGGATGGCCTCCAGGGCCTCCCGGTGGGTGGGAAGGGGGAGGGTCTCCTTCCGCTTCTCCCCGTCGATGGTGCAGGCGAGGATGCCGTCGGCCAGGCCGATGCGCTCCGCGATGCCCTCGGCGATGGACGCCTCGTTCACCATATCGAAGAGGTTGAACTTCAGGCTCGAAGAGCCGGCATTCAGAACGAGAACGAACACAGAATCCCCCATGACAGGAAAGTCTAGCGCCCAAGGAAAGTGACGGGTGACTCATTGTGGATAAGTGGGTCCCCATGCCGTTCCGTCCGTGACCCCTGCTTATCCAGGGGACGGCTGGCCTAGGTCGAGAAGACCCCTGAGTCGAGGGTGGTCGGGTCGGGCCAAGGCGCCACCAGGGCTGTCTCGGCGGCGGCGAGCAGTTCGGCCTCAAGGCGGGCCTGGAGGCCCGGGGCTGGTGCCCACCCCCGGTGCGCGAGCCAGGCTTCGAAACGGGGCAGGGGATCCTTGGTGGCCCACTGGGCCAGGAGTCCGGGGTCCACATAGCGCTGATCGTCATGCTCGGCGTGGCCCTTCATGCGGAAGGTCTCGCAGACGAGGAAGACGGGTCCCTTGCCTTCCAGACAGTACTCCCGGGCCTGGGCAGAGGCGGCATAGACCGCCGCGGCGTCATTGCCATCCACGGTGAGGGTGAAGGCCCCCTGGGAACGGGCCGACATCCGGCCGGCCATCTGGCGGTCCGGGGGGGTCGAAAAGGCGTAGCCGTTCGATTCGCCGACGACGATGAGGGGGACCTTCTGCACCACGGCGAAGTTGAGCCCCTCGTAGAAGGCGCCGGTGGAGCTGCCGCCATCCCCGATCCAGGTCATGGCGACGCGAGCCTCGCCCTTCTGCCGGAAGCTGAGGGCCACACCTGCCATCACGGGGATGAGGGCGCCGAGCATGGACGTGGGCGCGAGGATGCCCCGCGCCACAGAGCCGAAGTGGTTGTTGTGCTCACGGCCCCCCGTGGGGCCGGTGGCGCGGCCCAGGTACTGCAGAAAGAGCTCAAGCGGCGTGGCGCCCCGGACGAACATGGAACCCAGGTTGCGGATCATCGGCGCGATCACATCGTCCGGCCCCAGGGCCATGGCCGTGGCGCAGGCGGTGGCCTCCTGGCCCAGGCTGCGGTAGATGCTGCCGAGGGTCTGGCCCTGGCGGAAGAGCTTCACCAGCCGCTCCTCCGCAAGCCGGGTGAGCAGCATGGCCTCGTGAAGGCGCAGCGCGGTTTCCTGATCCATGGAGTTAGCATAGACGCATGCTGAGCCTCCGTCCCGCCGTCCCCGCCGATGCCCCGCTGATCCTGCAGTACATCCGTGAACTTGCGGCGTACGAGCGTGAGCCGGAGGCGGCGGTCGCCACCGAGGCGGACGTCCATCGCTACGCATTCTCGGACCACCCGCTGGTGAACGTGACCATGGCGGAATGGGACGGCCAGCCTGCGGGCTTCGCGCTCTGGTTCCTGAACTTCAGCACCTGGGAAGGCAAGCCCGGCATCTACCTCGAGGACCTGTTCGTGCGCCCGATCTTCCGGGGCAAGGGCATCGGCAAGGCCCTGCTCCAGCACCTGGCGGCCCGGGCCGTGCAGGAAGGCTGGACCCGCTTCGTGTGGCAGGTACTGGACTGGAACACACCGGCCATCGAGTTCTACGAGGCCCACGGGGCCAAGGTGCTGCGGCCCTGGCTCACCTGCCGGGTGGAAGGCGAGGCATTGGCGAAGCTGGCTGGAGGCGTGGACTGATGTGGGCCCCGCTGCTCCGTCTCAAGGCGGCCCTGGGGCCCGGTGCGGAGCTGGTGGTGGTCGGGGGCGCTGTCCGGGATGAATTGCTGGGACGCCCCCATGCGGACTGGGACCTGGCCACGAAGCTGATGCCCCGGGCCGTGATGGACCGGGCGCGGGCCGCCGGGATGAAGGCCATCCCCACGGGACTTCAGCACGGCACGGTGACGGTGATCCTGGAAGATCGCCCCGTTGAAATCACCACCTTCCGCAGCGATGGCGACTACCTGGATGGGCGCCGGCCTGAAACGGTGCAGCTGGGTGTCAGCCTGGAGGAGGACCTCTCCCGCCGGGACTTCACCATCAACGCCATGGCCCTTCCCGTGGGTGGCGGCGACCTGGTGGATCCCTTCGGCGGTCAGGCGGATCTGGCGGCGCGGATCCTCCGGGCCGTGGGCGACCCGCTCCAGCGGTTCGCGGAGGACGGCCTTCGCACCCTGCGGGCCTGCCGCTTTGTCGCCCAACTGGGCTTCGAGATGGAGGCCGGGACGCTGGCGGCCATCCCCGAACGGCTCGAGGTGGCCAGGAAGGTGGCGGCGGAGCGTGTCCTCACGGAACTGACGAAGCTGCTCTGCGGTGCGGAGCCCCGGCGGGGTCTGGATCTTCTGGTCCGGACGGGCCTGTTGGATCTCTGGCTGCCCGAGCTGCGTCCCATGCTCGGCTGCGGGCAGAACCGGCACCACCGCTGGGATGTGTGGGACCACACGCTGGAAGTGGTGCGCTGGACGCCGGCCGACCCGGTCCTCCGCTGGGCAGCCCTCCTGCACGATGCCGGCAAGCCGGCGGCGCGGACCCTGGGGCCGGATGGCGAGGTGCGCTTCCACGGCCACGAGGCAGGTTCGCTGGTTCTCGCGGCGATCATCCTCGAGCGCCTCAAGGCTGCTCATGCGCTCCGGCGCGAGGTGCTGGCCCTGGTGCGCCATCACGGCACCCACCCGACTGCGGAGTGGAGCGATGCGGCCTGCCGCCGATTCCTCCGCCACCTCAGTGAGGATGGGCTGGACCTGGCCCATTGGGGGACATTCCGGCTGGCGGACCAGCAGGCCAAGGGGCTGGAGGTGGAAGCCCGGGAGCGGGACCATGCCGCGATCCTGGTCCGGCTCGAAGCCGTGGCCGCCGCAGCGCCGCCCCTGATGGTGAAGGCCCTGGCCCTGGACGGCGCGGCCCTCATGGCGCTCGCCGGGCGGGAGGGAGGCCCCTGGCTGGGGAAGCTGCAGCGCGACCTGCTGGAGGCCGTGATCGAGGATCCCTCCCTCAACACGCCCGAGGCCCTGGCGGAACTGGCCGAACAGAGGCTTCGCGGTTAGATCCGCTCGATCAGTACCACGGCCTGGGCCGCCAGGCCTTCGCCGCGCCCCGTGAACCCCAGCTTCTCGGTGGTGGTGGCCTTCACGTTCAGCGCGTCGGTGGGGATGCCCAGCAGCGGGGCGATGCGATCCCGCATGCGCTGGCGGTGGGGCCCGATCTTCGGCCGCTCGCCGATGAGGCAGACGTCGGCATTCACCACCCGCCAGCCGCGCTCGGCGAGGTCGCCCAGCACCCGTTCGAGCAGGCCGGCGGAATCCGCGCCCCGGTAGGCGGGGTCCGTGTCCGGGAAGTGCAGGCCGATGTCGCCGAGCCCCGCGGCGCCGAGCAGGGCGTCCATGAGGGCGTGCAGCATCACGTCCGCATCGCTGTGGCCTGCCAGGCCCCGGTCGTGGGGGATGTCGCAGCCCATGAGCATCAGCGGGCGACCTTCCTCGGGAGCCGCGAAGCGGTGGACATCGAATCCCAGGCCGGTACGGATGGCGGTCATACCCGCTCAGCTCCCAGGTTGCGGTGTTCCCCCGTGGATTCGTCCGACAGCTTGATCGCCCCGGTGATGGGGTGATCGGGCAGGAGGATGATGACCTCGGTCCCCTCGCCCTCCTCACTGATGAACTCCAGGGTGCCCCCGTGTTCCTCGACGATCTTCTTCACGGTGGCCATACCGAGCCCGGTCCCCTTCTTCTTGCCGTAGCTGAAGAAGGGCTCGAAGATCCGCTTGACCACGCGCTTGGGGATGCCCCGGCCCTGGTCCTTCACGCGGATCTGCACCCCGCCGGTGACCTGGATCCAGCTCACCAGCACCTCACCGCTGATGCCGACCGTGGCATCCAGGGCATTGGCCAGGAGATTCTCCATCACCCGGGTGAAGCGGCCGGGGTCCAGCTTGATCAGGCAGGGCGTCCCCTCGATCCGGAGGGTCACGCCCATTTCAGCGGCCCTGGGAACCAGCGGCTCGATGATGGCGTCGAAGAAGGCGCGGAGATCCACCGTCTCCCGCCGGGGCTCGCGTACCTTGGCGAAATCGAGCACGTCCTGGCTGAGATGGGTGAGGCGGTCCACGCATTCCAGGATCTTGCGGCTGTGGTGGCGTACCTTGCTGTCTTCGGTGGACAGCTCGAGCAGATCGGCGTGCCCGCGCAGCACGAAGAGCCCGTTCTTGAAGTCGTGGACGATGGAACTGGCCAC
>Ga0255338_1003707_pt1 | contig 17583 bp, 17 predicted proteins | sample MeOH1_35cm_T4_19_FD_203715 | JGI IMG/M metagenome (GOLD analysis project Ga0255338, IMG submission 203715) | Sandy soil microbial communities from University of British Columbia, Vancouver, Canada - MeOH1_35cm_T4_195 | ecosystem: Engineered > Artificial ecosystem > Sand microcosm > Unclassified ...
GGGGCGCAGGGCTATTTCGGCCCATTCCTCAAGGCGCACGGCATCGAGGTGATCTTCGCGGTGCCCGGCATCGTGCTCGCCACGATCTTCGTCACCTTCCCGTTCGTCGCCCGCGAGCTGATCCCGCTGATGCAGGAGCAGGGCACCGTCGAGGAGGAGGCGGCGCTGTCGCTCGGCGCCTCCGGCTGGCAGACCTTCCGCCGGGTGACGCTGCCGAACGCCAAGTGGGGCCTCGTCTACGGCGTGCTCCTCTGCAACGCCCGGGCGATGGGCGAGTTCGGCGCCGTGTCGGTGGTCTCCGGCCACATCCGCGGCCTGACCAACACCATGCCGCTGCACGTCGAGATTCTCTACAACGAGTACAACTTCGTCGGCGCCTTCGCGATGGCCTCGGTCCTCGCGCTGCTGGCGCTCATGACGCTCGCCGTCAAGACGGCGCTCGAGTGGCGGTTCTCCGGCGAGATCGCCGCGGCGACCCGCCGGCACTGACCCGAGCTCCTTGCGAGGACCGACAACCATGGACATGATCGTCGACGGCGCTCGCGCCTCCGCCACCTCCCGCGCAGGAGCCTGGGCAAAGCCGATGGACGTGCGCGTCGAGGGCCTCGTCAAGCAGTTCGAGCGGACGCCGGCGCTGCACGGCGTCGACCTCGACGTGCCCGGCGGCGAGCTCGTCGCCCTGCTCGGGCCGTCCGGCTCGGGCAAGACGACGCTGCTCAGGATCGTCGCCGGCCTCGACTTCCCGACCTCGGGCCGCATCTTCTTCGGCGGCGAGGACGCCCTGGCGAAGAGCGTCCAGGCGCGCAACGTCGGCTTCGTCTTCCAGCACTACGCGCTGTTCCGCCACATGACGGTGCACGACAACATCGCCTTCGGCCTCACCGTGCGCGAGCGCTCGCGCCGCCCGGCGAAGGCGGCGATCCGCGCCCGCGTCGAGGAGCTGCTCGAGCTCGTCCAGCTCGCCGGCTACGGCAAGCGCTACCCGATGCAGCTCTCCGGCGGCCAGCGCCAGCGCATCGCCCTCGCCCGCGCGCTCGCCATCGAGCCGCAGGTGCTGCTGCTCGACGAGCCGTTCGGCGCGCTCGACGCCAAGGTGCGCAAGGACCTGCGGCGCTGGCTGCGCGAGATCCACGAGCGCACCGGCCACACGACGCTGTTCGTCACCCACGACCAGGACGAGGCGATGGAGCTCGCCGACCGCATCGTCGTCATGCGCGACGGCCGCATCGAGCAGGTCGGCTCGCCCGAGGACATCTACGAGCGCCCGGCGACGCCGTTCGTGTTCGATTTCGTCGGCCAGTCGGTGCGGCTGCCGGTCGACGTCAAGGACGGCGTCGCCAGCCTCGACGGCATCCCGGTGGCGCGCCTGCCCGAGCCGCGCCCCGACGGCAAGGCGCTGCTCTTCGCCCGCCACGACGACGTGTCGCTGTCGGGCCCCGGCGCCACCGGCATCCCCGGCCGGGTCGTCTCGGTGCGCCGCGGCGCCGGCCACCGCATCATCGACCTCGCCCTCGGCGCCGAGGGCCATCGCGCCGAGCTCACCGTGCGCGGCGGCGACCCCTTCGGTCCCGGCGAGCCGGTCACCCTCGGCGTCCGCGCCTTCCGCCTCTACGCCGCCTGACCCGGCGGCGACGCGGCTCTCCAGGCGCCACGACCTGCCCGGCGGCCCGCGCTTGATTTCCGCGCGCGCCCGGCGCATCGAAGTCGCGCCTGAGGAGGAGACGCCGACATGAGCGACCCCGCCCGCCCGATCTTCGTCGCCGGGGCGACGGGCCAGGTGGCCCACGCCCTCGTCGCGGCCGCCCGCCGCCGCGGCTTGCCGCTCGTCGCCCACGGCCGCCCGGCGATCGACCTCGAGCGGCCCGAGGGCATCGGCGCCACCATCGTCGCCGCCCGGCCCATCGCCATCGTCAACGCCGCCGCCTATACCGCCGTTGACAAGGCCGAGAGCGAGCCGGAGCGGGCGCTTGCCGTCAACCGCGACGGCGCCGCGGCGCTCGCCCGCGCCGCCGCGATCCTCGACGTGCCGTTCATCCACCTCTCCACCGACTACGTCTTCGCCGGCGACAAGGCCACCGCCTATGTCGAGGCCGACCCGACGGCGCCGGCCTCCGCCTACGGCCGCTCGAAGCTCGCCGGCGAGCAGGCGGTCGCCGCCGCCCATGCGAAGTCCGTCGTGCTGCGCACCGCCTGGGTCTACGGCCCGCACGGCGCCAACTTCGTCCGGACGATGCTGCGGCTCGCCGGCGAGCGCGACGAGCTGCGGGTCGTCGACGACCAGCGCGGCTCGCCGACGGCGGCCCCCGACATCGCCGAGGCGATCCTGGCGATCGTCGCGACGATCGGCCGGACCGGCTGGCAGGAGAGCTATGCCGGCGTCTTCCATCTCACCGGCGGCGGCGAGACGACGTGGTGCGGCTTCGCCCGGACGATCATGGCCGAGGCGGCGGCGCGCGGCGCCCGCAGCGTCCCGGTGACGGCGATCGGCACCGCCGACTTCCCGACGCCGGCGCGCCGGCCGGCCAACTCGCGCCTCGACGCCGGCCGGCTCGCCGAGGTGTTCGGCATCCGCCTGCCGCCGTGGCAGGAGAGCCTGGCGGCCACCCTCGACGAGCTCATCGGGCCGCGCCGCTGAGCGGCGCTACCCGGCGGCGCGAGCCGAGCCGGCCCGGCGCGATGCGCCAAATCCTCGTGAGCAGGCGCGCCTTCGCCGCGCCGCACCGCAAAATTGCCACGGGCCTCCCTTACCGGCGTGCCTATGACCGCCAGCGAGACCGAACGCCTCCGCTTCCCGTGCCGCAGCTGCGGCGAGACGCTGTTCACGCGCGCGCTCGTCTGCCCGCATTGCGGCGCGTCCGATCCGGCCGGCGAGCCGCCGGAGCCGAGCTTCGAGCCGCTGGCGCCGCGCCGCGTCGTCGTCGACGTTCCCGCCGTGACGCCGCCGCCGCCGGAAGCGCCGACACCCGCTCCGGCGTCGGCCGGCGCGGTGGCGCCGGGCGCGGCCAGGCTCTGGCCCGAGGCCGGCGAGACGGCGGGCGATGCGCCGGCCGCGGCGATCGTCGCCGGCCGCGCCCCCGCGGCGCCGCCCGCCGCGGCACCGGTCGCCGGCGACCCGGCCGTCGAAGACGCGGCCGCCGCGACGTCCGCCGATGCCTACCCGGAAGACCTCGCGCCGGTCGTCTGGCGCTCGGCCGCCGCCGCACGCGCCGAGCCGCTGGCCGCAGCTCCCGAGCCGACCCTTTCCGCCGCCGACGACGCTCCGCCGCCGCTCGCGGCGACCGGCACCGCCGCGGCGGCACCGGCCGGCGACACTGGCGCCGCCGCCGACGGCTCGGTCACGCGCGGACCCGCGGCGACAGTCGCCGTGCCGGGCGATGCGGCCGCGATCACCGCCGCCTCGCCCGCTACCGACGCGCACGACGTGCGCGCCCCGGGCGCCAAGCCGACCGCCGACCGCTTCGACGAGATGCTCGCGGTCAGCGCCGCCGAAGCCGGCGACGACGGCGAAGCGGTCGCCGGCGCCCTCCCGGACGACCTCGTCCACGGCGAGGCCGAGCCGCCGCGCCGGGCCTCGCCGGAGGCCCGGCTCGACATCGCGCCGCGCCGCGGCGGCAGCGGCGACGATCCGCCGGTGCGCGACCTCGTGCTCGTTCCCGAGCGCGGCGGCCGCGAGCTCGGCCCGCTGCGCCGGCGCACTCCGCGCATGCTCGCCGGCTCGCTGCTGATCCTGCTGTTCGTCGCCATCGGCGCCGCCGGCGCCCTGTTCTGGCGGCAGCTCTCGCCGATCGTCGCCGAAGGCACGGCTGTCGCCGCGGCGGAGCCGGCGCGCGAGGTCGTCGTCGGGCGGGCCTGGGTGCCGCTCGCGCTCGACGGTGCCGTGCCGGCCGGCGGCTGGTCGATCAGCGCCTCGGGACCGTTCCGCATCCGCGTCGGCGGCGCCGTCTACACGGTCGCCGGCCCCGTGCCCTTCGCCGTGCCGCTCGCCGGCGGCAACGTCGAGATCCGTGCCGTCGCCGACGACGTGACGCTGACGATCTCCGGCCGCCGCTGAAGCCGGCGGCCGCCCGGTCGGGCCGGCTCACGCCTCTCCCGCTCGATTGCCGATGATGAGCGGGTCCAGCCTGTCCGTCCTGGCGCGAGCGGGCTTTGCCGGCGGCGGCTCGAGCGCCTCTTCGGGCTCGATGGAACGGCGGGCGAAGACCCGAGCTCCGCCTCGGGCTTGGCGTCCGCCGAGGGCTGCGGTCTGCCGCCCGCCACCGCGTTTCGGCACCGAGCCGGACGCGGCGGCATCAGAGTTACGATAAGGAACCTGGGTCGTCGCCCCGGCCGGTGTCGTCGGCCGGTACGGCACCCGACCATCGCCTCAGGGCTGCTTCTCCAGGCAGACGCCGTAGCCGCTGCCGGCGGCGGCCTCGCCGCAGCTGCCGAGATCGGCGGTGCGGTCGATCGCCGCCTCGAGCCGCCGCTTGATCTCCTCGGTCGGAGCCGGCAACGCGATCCCTTCGTCGGCGGCGAACTCCGCCACGGCCGCGTCGAGCGCGGCCTTCGATGGCTCGTCCGAGGTGCGCGGATCGAGATAGCTGAGCTGGCGGAGCAGCCGGACGAGCTCGGGATCGGCGACGGTCTCGACCGTGACCGGCGGCGCGGTGCTGCCGCCGAACGGCATCACCACGCGCGGCGCGGCCGCGGCGCCGGAAGGCGTCGCCGCGGCGACGCGATCGGACCCGGGCGCCGCGGTGGCATCGGCCGGCGCCCCCTCCTCCGGCGGCACGGACGCCGCCGGCGTTTCCTCCGGCGCCGGCTCGGTCGCGGCCTGCGCCGGCTCGGCCGGCGCCGGCGCCAGCTCGGGCGGCGGCGGCTCGTCGAGCGTCTCGGGCGACGCGTCGGCCGGCTCCGCGGCTTCCTCCGACAGGGCGGAACGGGCGGCATCGACCGCCGGCGAGGGCGCATCCGGCAGCCGCGCCGCCTCCCCGTCGGGAGCCGGCGGCTCGGCCCCCAGCGCGGCGACGTCGTCCGGCCACGACGGGCGCGGCAGCGGCAGCGCCTCGGCGATGGGCGGGGCGGCCGGGCTGCGCTGCGCCGGCGGCATCACCGCGGCGAGCCCGCCGGTGCCCGGCATCGGTCCCGGCATCGTCTCCGGCGGCATCGGCACGGCCTGCGGCGGCACGCGCCTGGCGAGGCCGGCGCGGGCCGGCGATTCGGCGACGACCATGTCCGGCGTCAGCGGCGCCCAGCGGCCGTTCGGCCGGCGGCAGCGCGCGCCCTCCACCGAGACGGAGCCGCGATCCGGACGGACGTAGGTGTAGCGGAAGTTGCGGCAGGGATTGCGGCAGCCGATGCACGGCTCGCCGGTGCGCCGCGCGAAGCTCGCCGACGCGACGATCTCCAGGCTCGACGTCGACGGCATCGTCCGCGCCATCGGCTGGTCGGGACCCGAGCCCTCGAGGGCCGAGGTCAGCACCTCCTCGAGCGCGATGCGGTCCGCCGGCAGCACCGCCGGCGGCACCAGGCCGCGGCCCGGTGCGCGGAACGCCGTCCCCGGCGGCGGGCCGGGATAGACCTCCTGGGCGGCGGCCACGGCGGCGACCGCCGTCAGGAACACGAGGAAGGCGACGACGCCACGAACCATCCGGAAACCCGCTCGCGCTGGCATGCGGACCGCCGACGGCGGACCGGGGGCAGCCTTGGCCGACAATCTCGGCGGTACGGTGGCGGCCTTCAGACGACCGCGAGGCGGGCCCGCGCCGGCAGCCGGGCGAGGAGCCGCTCGAGCCGACCGGCCGGCAGCGCCACGCAACCGGCGGTCGGCGCGAGGCCGGGACGCGCGCAGTGCAGGAAGATGGCGCTGCCGCCGTGGGCGCGGCGCGGCATGAGATTGAAGTCGAGCACGACGAGGATGTCGTAGAGCTCGTCTTCACGAATGAGTGTTTCGTGGGAGCCGGCAAAGGGCAGCTTGACCGGGCGATTGTAGCGGCCGTCCTGCGGAGCGTCGCACCAGCCGTCGTCGGCACCGACCGCGCGGATCGCCAGCGGCGTCGCCGGCCGACGCCTGCGGTCGGCCCGCCAGAAGGCCGCGCGCAGCGCCATTCGCCCGGCCGGCGTGGCGCCGTCGCCCTCGCGCTTCAGCCGGCGGATGCCGCCGCGGCCGAGCGCGCAGGGCTCGACGCGGCCGGCGTAGGCGAGCAACCCCTCGGTCGGCCGCCCCGGCCGCGGCCGCACGACGACGAGCGCCGGCGGGCGGGCGAGGCGGCGCAGCGGCCGCTGGCAGGGCGCGGCGCCCGTCGGCACGGCCGGCATCATGGCGGCAACGCCTCCCCACGCGGTTGAACGCGGTGTAAAAACCTGATTCCTTGCAACGACACAATCCGACCCGCGCCACCGCCTCCCGGCGGCGTCGCAAAAGCCCGCGGGCGAGGTCGGACCATCTCGGGGGAGACGCCAACGTGTCGGGCACCCGCGCCATTCTCATCGTCGACGACGATCCGGATCTCGTCGAGGCCCTCGCCGAACAACTTGCACTGACCGGCGAGTTCGAAGTGAGCGTCGCCGCCACCGCCGCCGCCGGGATCCAGGCGGCGCGCGACCGGCCGGTCGACCTCGTGCTGATGGACGTCGGCCTTCCCGACCTCGACGGGCGCGAGGCAGTGAAGCTGATGCGCCGCAACGGCTTCAAGGCGCCGGTGATCGTCCTCACCGGCCACGACGGCGACGCCGACACGGTGCTCGGGCTCGAGGCCGGCGCCAACGACTACGTCGTCAAGCCGGTGCGCTTCGCCGTGCTGCTCGCCCGTATCCGCGCCCACCTCAGGCAGTTCGAGCAGACCGACGACGCCACCTTCGCCATCGGTCCGTTCACCTTCCGACCGAGCGCCAAGCTCCTCTTCGATACGCGCGGCACCAAGGTCCGTCTGACCGAGAAGGAGACGGCGATCCTGAAGTTCCTCTACCGCGCCGCCGAGAAGGCGGTGTCGCGGGAGGTGCTGCTGCACGAGGTGTGGGGCTACAATTCCGGCGTCACCACCCACACGCTCGAGACCCACGTCTATCGCCTGCGCCAGAAGATCGAGCGCGATCCGTCGAACGCCGAGTTGCTCGTCACCGAGAGCGGCGGCTACAAGCTGGTGCCCAAGCCGGCGGACGACCCGGCCCCGGCATGAGCCTCGCCGACGACATCGGCGTCTTGCGGCGCGTGCCGCTGTTCACCGACCTCACGGACGAGCAGTTGCGGCTCCTCGCCTTCAGCGGCGAGCGCGTGGCGGTCGCCGCCGGCGAGACGGCGACGGCCGCCGGCGATCCCGCGACCGGCGCCGCGGTGGTGCTGTCGGGGAGATTGGCGCTGACGCCGGGAGCGGGCTTTCCCGGTCGCCCTCAGCACGCCGGGCCGGCCGCGCTGATCAACGCGCCGGGGCTCGTCGCCGCCGGCGTCGAGCCGTTCACCGTCGTCGGCGAGGAGGCGAGCGAGCTGCTCGTCATCCGCCGGCCGGTGTTCCTGCGCCTCCTCGGCGAGTTCCCGACGGTCGCCGCCCGCCTGCACGCCGACCTCGCCCGCCGCCTCGCCGACTTCGCCGGCGAGGCCGCCCGCCTCGGCGCGGCGCTCGACGACGACCGCTGAGCCGGCGGGCGGTCGCTCACGCGCCGGCCAGGAACGCCTCGACCTCGGGCCGGCGCGGGATCGGCGCGATCGCCCCGTAGCCGGTGACCGACAGCGCCGCCGCGGCGTTGGCGTAGCGCGCCGCCCGGAACGGATCGCCCGTCGCCAGGAACTCCGCCAGGAAGGCGCCGTCGAAGGCGTCGCCGGCGCCGGTCGCGTCGACCGCCTCGACGCGGCGCGCGGCGATCCGCTCGCGCCGCGCGGCGGTCGCGACGAGCGTGCCCTCGGCGCCCATCGTCAGCGCCACGATGCCGACGCCGAGGCCGAGGAGCCAGTCGCACACCGCGTCGGGATCGGCGAGGCCGCAGAGGGCGATCGCGTCGTCGAGGCCGGGCAGCGCGATGTCCGCCTGCCGCAGCGTCGCCTCGATGACGGCGCGCGCCCGCGGCAGGGGCCACAGCGCCAGCCTCAGGTTGGTGTCGTAGGAGACGGTGACGCCGGCGCCGCGCGCCGCCTCGATCGCGGCGAAGCAGGCGTCGCAGGCGGAGGTCGAGATCGCCTGGCTGATCGCCGACAGGTGCAGGACGCGGGCGGCGCTGATCGCCGCGAGCGGCAGGTTCGCCGGCGACATGAGGCTCGCCGCCGAGCCGGCGCGGCGATAGGCGAAGCGGTGGCCCGCCGGGCCGTGGGTGACGAAGTAGAGCCCGGTCGGCGCCGCCGCGTCGTCGGCCACCGCCGCGTCGTCGACCCCCTCGGCCCGCCACAGGGCGCGCAGCATCTCGCCGAAGGCGTCGGTGCCGACGCGGCTCAGATAGGCGGCGGCGGCTCCCTGGCGGGCGGCGGCGATGGCGGCATTGGAGGTGTCGCCGCCGAAACCCTGGCGCCACTCGCCGCCGGCCGGCGGCTGGTTGAACTCGACGAGCGGCTCGCCGAGGCAGACGATATCGGACATCGGGCGGCTTCCTCCGGCCCCGCCGGAGCGCGACGGGCGCCGGCGGCAGCGAGCCGAATGCCCGTCCCGGCGCCGCCCGTCAATGGGTCGAGGCGCGGTCGCCGCCGACCGCCCCCCGCGGAGGGGCGGCCGGCGCCACCCGTCGCTCAGGCCACCGGCGCCGCCGCCTCCAGGACAACGACCCGGGTGCCGACCGGCACCCGCGCGTAGAGGTCGATGACGTCCTGGTTGATCAGCCGGATGCACCCCGACGAGACGTTCGAGCCGATCGAGCGCGGCTCGTTGGTGCCGTGGATGCGGTAGAGGGTGTCGCGCCCGTCCTGGTAGAGATAGAGGGCGCGGGCGCCGAGCGGGTTGCCGAGCCCCGGGTCCATGCCGTGGCGGTACTGCTCGAGCTCCGGCTGGCGGGCGATCATCTCGGCCGGCGGCGTCCACCGCGGCCACGCCGCCTTGCGGGCGATGTCGGCGCGGCCGCTCCAGCCGAAGCCCTCGCGGCCGACGCCGATGCCGTAGCGCATCGCCTGGCCGCCCTCGAGGACGAAGTGGAGATATTTGGTGGCCGGATCGACGATGATCGTGCCGGCCGGCTCCGGCCCGTCGTAGGCGACGAGCTCGCGGGCGAACTGCGGCTTGATGTCGGTCGACTTCACCGCCGGCACCTGGAAGCGCTCGTCGGGCAGGGCGGCGTAGAGCATCGGGTCGACGGCGTAGGCCGCCTCCGGCACGTAGCCGGTGCGACTGCAGGCGGCGAGAAGCGCGCCGGCGCCGGCGACGAAGGCGCGACGGCTCAGCGTGCGGCCGAGCGACGGCCGCAGATCGGTATCCATGGGCATGGGAAGAGGATCCTCGTTCGTTCGATGGGAGGCGCGGGCCTCGTGGCCCGCAGGCTCACATCGACGAACGCGGCGGCCGGAACGGCGGCGCGCCGCGCCACTCCCCCGGACGGATGGCGCGCGCCCACGCCACCGGCGCGCCGGCGGGCTCCGACGCCCGGTCGAAGGCGCCGGCGGCCTCGGTCCACAGGCCCGCCGAGAGCAGCTGGCAGAGGCTCGCCGCACCGCGCATGCCGCGCTCGCACGGCTTCTCCGACGGTGCGCTCGCGGTGATGGCGGGATGGGGGAGGAGGCTGCGCATCGACGCGGCGGCGGCGGTGGAGGCGCCGAACAGGCCGGTGACGACCAGCACCGCGACGAGCAGCGCCGCGATCGCCGGCGATCGACGCCGGAGCATGGTCGAATCGGGTCCGTCTGTGACGCCGGGCTGCATGGCAACCAGGAACACCAGAAGCGTTGTCGAGGCAACAACGTGCGCCGCCGATCGGACATTCCGGGCGCCGGGTGTGGCGCCGGCGCCACCCTGCGGACGGCCGCGGCGTGGCGGCCGCCGTCCCGCCGCGAGCCGAGCGGGGCGATCCGCGCCGCCGTCGACCGGTGAAAGAGGCGCCGCTGCCGCCGGCACGGCTCAAGGGCAGGCCGACAGGACCACCGGATCGCCGGCGACGATCTCGCCGAGCGGCCGGCAGCGGCCCTCGGCGCACAGCCGCCAGTCGCCGGCCTCGGGCGCCCGCCGCAGCACGACCTCGGCGAGCCGCACGCCGGGCCGCCATGTCCAGCGACCGTCGATCAGGCGCGCCTCCGGCGGCGGCTCCATGCCGGCGCCGGAGCCGACGACGCTCGCCTCCTCGAGCACCAGCTCGGCGCCGGCGACGCGCCACTGCTCGCGCCACTCGACCTTCTCCACCGTGTGCGTCCAGGCGAGGGTGAAGACGGCGACGGCGAGCCGTGCCGTCGCGGCGCCGGCGGCGAGGCAGAGGGCGCTCACCCGGCCGTCGCGCCGCGCGCCGCGCGGACGCGCGACCAGTGCCAGGCGAGGAAGGCGAGGGAGGCGGCCCAACCGATCTCGTCGGTGACCGGCAGCGCGGTGACGAGGAAGCCGGCGGCGACGAAGGCGACGAGGCGCTCCCACCAGGCGAGCCGGCCATGGAGGAAGCCGACGGCCGCGGCGCCCCACAGCACGATCGCCATCACCGCCTTGGCGAAGACGTAGGCGGCGGCCGGCCACAGCCCGATCGCCGCGGCGAGCGGATCCTCCGGCTGCAGCATCAGCGCCGGCGAGTAGACCGTCATGAACGGCACGACGTAGCCGGCGAGCGCCAGCCGCGTCGCCGTCCAGCCGATCGCCATGCCCGACGCCCCGGCGATCGGCGCCGCGGCGAAGGCGGCGAGCGCCACCGGCGGCGTCAGGTCGGCCATGATGCCGAAATAGAAGACGAACATGTGGCTGACGATGAGCGGCACGCCGAGCTCGAGCAGCGCCGGCCCGGCGATCGCCGCGGTGACGATGTAGTTCGGGATGGTCGGCAGGCCGGTGCCGAGCACGATGCAGGCGATCATCGTCAGGACCAGCGACAGGAACAGGCTGCCCTCGCCGATGTCGACGATGAAGCGGGCGAAGGTGGTGGCGACGCCGGTCAGGGTGAAGACGCCGATCATGGTGCCGACGAGGGCGCAGGCGACGCCGACCGGCAGGGCGTTGCGGGCGCCCGCCGCGAGGCTGTCGACGGCGATCGCGAGCGTCTCGCGGCCGCCGCGGAAGACGGCGTTGACGGCGATCATCAGGGCGATGACGGCGGCGAGCCAGAGGATGCCGAGCTCGAAGAAGGCGCCGGCGGCGAGCCCCAGCGCGACCCAGTAGAGGCTGCGGACGAGCCGCGCCGGCAGCCGCGCCGACACCGGCATGCCGAGCACGATGACGAGGGTGAGCCCGAGCCCGGCGGTGCCGGCGAACAGCGGCGTGTAGCCGGCGAACAAGAGGTAGACGAGGGCGACGAGCGGCAGCAGCAGCGGCCAGTTGCGGACGATCGCCGTGACCGGGTTCGGGCACAGCTCCTTTGGCAGGCCGAGGAGGCCGTGCCTGCCGGCCTCGAGGTGGACCATGACGAACACGGTGAAGAAATAGAGGATCGCCGGCAGCGCCGCCGCCTTGGCGATCTCGACATAGGGCACGTCGATGGTCTCGGCCATGATGAAGGCGACCGCCCCCATCACCGGCGGCATGATCTGCCCGCCCATCGAGGCGGTCGCCTCCACCGCCCCGGCGAAGGCCGGCCGGTAGCCGAAGCGCTTCATCAAGGGAATGGTGAACTGGCCGGTCGAGACGACGTTGGCGACACCCGAGCCGTTGATCGTCCCCATCAGCGCCGAGGAGACGACCGCGACCTTCGCCGGCCCGCCGCGCGAGTGGCCGACGGTGCCCATGGCGATGTCGTTGAACAGCTGGATCATCCCGGCGCGCTCCAGGAAGGCGCCGAACAGGATGAACAGGAAGATGTAGGTCGACGACACGTAGGTCGGCGTGCCGTAGATGCCCTCGGTGCCGAGGAACATCTGGTCGACGATCTGGGCGAAGTCGAAGCCGCGGTGGTCGAGCGGCGCCGGCAGGTACTGGCCGAACATCGCGTAGGCGAGCGTCGCGCCGCACAGGATGGCGAGCGAGGCGCCCATCAGCCGCCAGCCGGCGACGAAGACGATGGCGACCGCAACGACGCCGACGACGATGTCGGCCTCGTTCGGCTCGCCGGCCCGGAGGATCAGCGCCGCGTAGAACGCCCAGTGATAGAGCCCGACGGCGAAGCCGACGATGCCGAGCCCCCACAGGCCCGCCCGCTTCCAGGCGCTCGGCGCCGCCCCGGCGAGGAGCGCGAACATCAGCAGCATCAGGAAGCCGACGTGCACCGAGCGGACGATCTGGCTCGGCAGCGGCGCCAGCGCCGCCGTCCACACCTGGAACAGCGAGAAGGCGACGGCGATGAGGAATGTCAGCCGCCCGCCGAGCCCGGCGCCGAACCCGGGCATGTGCCCCTCGACGGTCGCCTCGTCGATCGGCGCTTCGGGAGCGGGCGCGGCGAGCGAGGAGGTCGGCACGGGCGCATCGGTCTCGGAAGCGGTCATGCGGCGGCGTTTCCCCGGTCGATCGTCTTGTTCGTCGCCGCCCGACGCGGCGCTGGTCCGGGAAGGTTAGAGCGCATTCCGGCCCGAGGGAATCGTCCGTGCGCTCCGGAACCGCTCCGGCTCCATGGGCCCGAGCAACTCCGGGCGCCGGACGCGCCGGCCGGCCACCGGCTCTTCCGGGATCCGGGACGGCCACCGCGGCGGGCACCTGGGCCGGCGCCGCGGGAGCGGCCGCTCGAACGGTCGGCTACGGGTGGGACGCGGAAGCTCGAGATCGAACTGCACGGGCAACGCGGTACGGTCAGCCGGCACGTCGACGAGATTGACGACGGCACACGCCATGGATCGGCGGGCGCGGCCGCGATCGACCGGAAAGCGCGGCCTCGGTGCGCGCTGGACTCGCGGAACGCCGGCGAGGCGCCCGCATGGAACCGCCGCACGGTCCCGCCGTCGCATGGATGCCATCACCCTGACGAAAATATTCTACACACCGCCACGTCGAAGCCCGATGATCGCTCTACGATGAACCTTCTTGACGAGTGATGGCTCGCTTTTTATTCCATAATCATGTGATATTATTTGATCGTATGAAATAATTTCTAACCTCCATCATGAGATTTATCCAATGAATCTCACTTACATCTATTTTATTCTTCTTGGTCTTTTTTGGGGATCAAATTTCGTCTACATGAAACTGGCATCGGAATTCATCACCCCCGCACAAATAACCCTCTTGCGCGTGTTCTTCGGCTTCCTGCCGTTGGCACTCGTGGCTTGGCGCAAAGGCGTGATCAGCCGCGGCCAGATGCGCTATGTCCCGCATTTTCTGGTGATGGCCGTCCTGGCGACCGCCGTCTACTATTTCGCGATCGCCAAGGGGACGGCGTTGCTCCCGTCCGGCGTCGCCGGCGTTCTGGGCGGCTCGATCGCCTTGTTCACCACCATCGCCGCGCTTCTCTTCCTTCGCACGGAGAAGCTCAACGGGCTGATGGCGGCCGGAGTCGTTCTGGGCTTCGCCGGCATCGTCCTGATTGCACGGCCCTGGGAAGGCGCGGATAGGACCATCGACATTGCCGGGGTCTTCTGGATGCTCGCGGCCACCACCATCCTCGGATTGTCCTATGTCTATGTCCGCCGCTTTCTGTCGCCCCTCGATCTACCGCCGCTGGCGCTCGCCACTTGGCAGACGGGGCTCGCCTTGTTGCTGCTCGTGATCGTGACGGACCGCACCGGGATGGAGCACATCCTCCGGGATTGGCACGCGGCCGCAGGGGTCGCCGTGGGGCTCGGCGTCCTGGGCACCGGCACCGCCTTCCTGATCTACTATTTCCTGTTGCAGGAGCTCGGGGCGGTGGCCGCCTCGGCGGCGACCTACATCACTCCGATCGTCGCCTTGCTGATCGGCTGGGCCGCCGGAGAAGCCGTCGGCCTGTTGGAAATGGCGGCCGTCGCCTTGATCCTCGCCAGCATCGCGATGCTGCAGGTCGGGCGCCGACGCGCCGCACGCGAGGCGGATCGGCCGATCCACGATGCGGCTCGGCCGTAGGCTTCCGGTCCGCAGATCAGGCTCCCCGCGCCGCACGCGATGCCCGCAAAGGCCGTAGCACATCGCCGGTGCGAGGATCATCCGGCCGTCGGCCGGCGCGCACCGCCACGACCCCGTCGGGGGCCCGCGATGCCGGCCGCCGGTCCCTGCCGCTTGGCATTCCCGCCGCGACCGCGTACCTGTGGCGCGCTTCTCCGTCCACAGAGCGATTCATGGCCCCGTCCCCTCCCCGCGTCGCCACGATCCTGTGGGTGCTGTTCGGCTTCGACGGCCGCATCGGCCGCGAGGTGTTCTGGCTCGGCTTCCTGTTCATGACGGCGGTCGCCACCGTCGCCATGACGCCCTACCGGCTCGCCGGTGGCCTGCCGGAGACGGCGGACCCCTATTTCCTGGCGCTGCTCCTCGTCGCCCTGTGGTCGGAGGCGGCGCTCGCCGTGAAGCGGCTGCACGACCGCGGCCTGACCGGCTTCTTCGCCCTGCTCCTCGCCCTGCCGCTGCTCAACTTCGTGCTGTTCGCGATCCTCGGCCTGGTGCCCGGCGAGAAGGGCGCGAACCGCTACGGCCCGGGGCCGGACCGTCGCGGCGCCTGAGCGGCGGGCGCCCGCGCCGGCGGCGACGGCCGACAGCCGTTGACGCCCGCCGCCGCGGCCGCCTAGATCGCGTCATGACCGCCGCATCCCTCGCCCCCGCCGTCTCCCTCGCCCGCGACCTGCTCCGGCTGCCGTCGGTCACCCCCGAGGTCGGGGCGACGTTCGACTTCGTCGCCGCCGTGCTGACGAGGGCCGGCTTCGCGGTCGAGCGGCCGGTGTTCGCCGAGCCCGGCACGGTCCCGGTCGAGAATCTCTTCGCCCGCATCGGCACCGGCGCCCCGCACATCGCCTTCTCCGGCCACCTCGACGTCGTGCCGCCGGGCGACGTCGGTGCCTGGCACCACGACCCGTTCTCCGGCGCGATCGAGGACGGGCTCCTCTACGGCCGCGGCGCCGTCGACATGAAGGGCGGCGTCGCCGCCTTCCTGGCCGCCGCCCTCGCCTTCCTCGAACGGCAGGGCGCGGACTTCCGCGGCAGCCTGTCCTTCCTTCTCTCCGGCGACGAGGAGGGGCCGGCGGTGAACGGCACCCGCAAGCTCCTCGACTGGTGCGTCGCCCGCGGCGAGCGCTTCGACGCCGCCGTCGTCGGCGAGCCGACCTGCGTCGAAAGCCTCGGCGACGTCGTCAAGATTGGCCGGCGCGGCTCGCTGTCCGGCACCGTCACCGTGACCGGCCGCCAGGGGCACGTCGCCTATCCGGAGCGCGCGGCGAACCCGCTCGCCACCGCCGCCGCCGTCGCGACCGCGCTGACCGGGGCGCCGATCGACGCGGGCACCGCGCATTTCGCCGCCTCGAACCTCGAGCTCGTCTCGATCGACACCGGCAACCCGTCGTGGAACGTCATCCCCGCAGCGGCACGGCTTCGCTTCAACATCCGCTACAACGACCTGTGGTCGCGCGGCAGCCTCTCCGCCGAGATCGCCCGGCGCGTCGCCGCCGTGCCGACGGCCGCGGGCGTCTCCGCCGCGGTCGCCTTCGAGACCGGCTACGGCGACGTCTTCCTGACGCAGCCCGGGCCGCTCGTCGCGGCGATGTCGGCGGCGATCGCCGAGACCACCGGGCGGCCGCCGGCGCTGACCACCGGCGGCGGCACCTCCGACGCGCGCTTCATCAAGGACCTCTGCCCGGTGATCGACTTCGGCCTCGTCGGCACCACCATGCATCAGGTGGACGAGCACGTGCCGGTCGCCGAGCTCGAGGCGCTCGCGGCGATCTACGGCCGCTTCCTCGACCGCTATTTCGGCGCCTGAGGCTATGGGCGAACAGACGCGAGGTTCGCTCGTCCGCGCCCTGTCGGGCGCCGTCGCGCTGCTGCTCGGCCGGCCGGTGCCGGCCGACGCCTTCGACACCTCCTTCGAGGGCTTCTGGCGCTCCTTCGGGGCGCTCGCGCTGGTGCTGCCGTCCTTCGCCATCTCGCTGCTGGCCGAGGCGCGGATGGCCGCGCCGACCGATGTCGCCGACATGGCCGACCTCGCCGGCGTCGACGCCGGCATCGCTCCGATCTACGTCCTCGCCCGCGGCCTCGGCCTCGTCGGCGACTGGGTGGCGCTGCCGCTGGCGCTCGCCCTGCTCGCCCGGCCGCTCGGCCTCGGCGCCCGCTACGTCCCCTATGTCGTGGCGCGCAACTGGACGAGCGTCGTCGCCGCGGCGATCTATGCCGTGCCGGCGCTGTTCTTCGCCGCCGGCATGATCGGCGAGGACACCGTGCTCATCGCGAGCCTCCTCGCCCTCGCCATCGTCGTCCATTTCCAGTACCGCGTCGTCCGCGGCGTTCTCGCGACCCCCGTCGGCACCTCCGTCGGGATCGTCGCCCTCGACCTCGTCCTCAGCCTCGTCGTCACCGAGCTCGCCACCCGCCTCGTCGGCGGATGACGGGGGACGACGGCCGCGCCGCCGCCGCGCGCACTTGACCAACCCCACCTTTCGGGGGCACGTCACGGCCCCGAATTCCGATCAGGAGAAACCGCCATGTCCGATCCAGGCGCCGTCGCCGGCGACCAGCTGAAGTCCTTCGTCGAGCGCATCGAGCGGCTCGAGGAGGAGAAGAAGGCCATCGCCGACGACATCAAGGACGTCTACGGCGAAGCCAAGGCGAACGGCTTCGACACCAAGATCCTCCGGCAGGTGATCCGCATCCGCAAGCAGGACGCCGACGAGCGGGCCGAGCAGGAGACGATCCTCGACCTCTATCTCGCCGCCCTCGGCATGGTGCCCGGCAGCAACGCCTGAGCCTAGGAGCCTCTAACAAGACCTGGCGCGGTCGTGACGCGAGCAATTCGGTCGATCCGACAGGCGGGGCCGTCGTCCCATGCCGAGTAGCATCGGACGATGGTGCCGACGCAACGGGCGGCCGAATTCCTCGCGCCGAAGGTGGAGCTTCGGCGGCCGGCTGCCACGTCGGATTGGCTCGGCGATGCATCGGCATCGCCTGCGCCGCTCCTCCTTGCATCCGACGCGCCGAAGCGCCATCACGACCGTGCCAGGTTTTGTTAGAGGCTCTTAATGCAACCGTACTTGCGACTCCATCGCAACAACGGTTGCGCCGGCCGCGAACTTCGGGCAGCGTCGGCGGGTCGGCCGGGGAACAAGGTGGAATGGCGTTGCGTGTCGAATCGCGGTGGCTCTTCGCCCTTCCGCACGTCGTGCTCGGCTGGCTCGCCGCCACCGCCGCGGCGGCCGCCGCCGACCTGCCGCCCGCCCCGGAGCCGATCGACTATGTCCGCGCCTGCAAGGCCGAGGGCGACGGCTACTTCGCCGTGCCGGGCACCGACACCTGCGTGTCGATATTCGGCTACGTCCAGGCCGAGTACATGGTGTTCGCCAGCAACGCCGCCTCGCGCCAGCCGGGCTGGTACTCGCCGAGCGTCAGCGGCACGCTGTTCCGCGCCCGCAGCGACTACTTCATGTATTCCGTCAGCCACACCGACGCCGGTCCGCTCAAGACGTTTCTGAAA
>Ga0255338_1003708_pt1 | contig 17581 bp, 16 predicted proteins | sample MeOH1_35cm_T4_19_FD_203715 | JGI IMG/M metagenome (GOLD analysis project Ga0255338, IMG submission 203715) | Sandy soil microbial communities from University of British Columbia, Vancouver, Canada - MeOH1_35cm_T4_195 | ecosystem: Engineered > Artificial ecosystem > Sand microcosm > Unclassified ...
GGGGCGCTCCATGCCCGGGCTGCTGATCTCGACGCCGAGCTTCTCCCGCAGGTCGGGGAACTCCACGTCCATCCAGAGCAACAGGCCTTCATTGGCGGAAGTGCAGTCATCCAGGGTGATTTTGCGACCGCTGGTCTCGGCATCCAGGTGGTCGATGTAGAGGCGCAGCATCTCGTCCCGGCCTTCGCGGACGAGCTCCAGATGCACCAACTCGAAGCCCAGCAGGGCCAGCTGGCGCTCAAGGGGGGGCTGCGCTTTCTTCAGATCCAAGGAGGCTCCGAGTTAACAACAAAAAAGGTGGGCCGAACCCACCCAGTCTTGGCACCCGAGGAGGGTTGCCATGGCCGAATTGAATTCCAAGTCTAGCGCTCATGGCCAGGAATCTCAAGGAAGGTTAATACCCTCCGGGGGTTCACCCGGCCACGCAGGCGTGGCCGGGATCTAAGGGCCCGCTGCGCGACTCCATGTGACGCAACGCTTAGCGTTGCTCCCACTCGCCTTTGGCTCGTGGACATGGAGCCTCCCCCCGGACCCCCGCGCAGAGCCCCGGCCAAGCCGCGTCTCTGCTTAATTCTTGATGAGATCCACAGCCCCCTTGGGCTTCAATGGACGCTGGGGGACTCATGGCCACCATCCTGGACGGCAAGGCGCACGCGGACCGCATGCTGGAGGCAGTGCGGCAGGGGGTGGAGGCCCGGGCGGCCGAGGGGCTGCGGGCTCCGGCCCTGGCCGTGGTGCTGGTGGGTGACGATCCGGCCAGCCACGTCTACGTCCGCAACAAGTCCGCCGCCTGCACCCGGGTGGGCGTCACTTCCCTCGAATACCGGCTGCCGGCGGATACCCCCCAGGTCGAGCTGGACGCCCTCATCGACCGCCTGAACGCCGACCCGGGTGTGGACGGCATCCTGGTGCAGCTGCCTCTGCCCAAGGGGCTGGATTCCAAGCGGGCCCTGCACCGCATCGACCCCGCCAAGGATGTGGACGGCTTCCATCCCATGAACCAGGGTCTGCTGCTGGAGGGCCTGCCGGGCCTGCGCCCCTGCACCCCCACCGCCTGCATGTCCCTGCTGGCCCACCACGGCGTGGCGCTCAAGGGCCTGCGGGCCGTGGTGCTGGGCCGCAGCGAGATCGTGGGCAAGCCCATGGCCCTCATGCTGCTGGAACAGCACGCCACCGTCACCATCGCCCACAGCCGCACGAAAGATCTGCCGGCCGTGTGCCGCGAGGCGGATCTGCTGGTGGCCGCCGTGGGCCGGCCCGGCCTGGTGGAGGGCTCCTGGATCAAGCCCGGCGCCGTGGTGGTGGACGTGGGCATCAACCGCGTGGAGGATGCGGATCTGGCGGCCCGGATCTTCGCGTGTGAACCGAAAAAGCTGGGAACATTCCAAGCCAAGGGCGCCGTCCTCTGCGGCGATGTGCGCTTCGGCGAAGCCATGCAGGTGGCCTCCGCCGTGACGCCCGTGCCCGGTGGCGTCGGCCCCCTCACCATTGCGGGGCTGCTGACCAACACCCTCCAGGCGGCGAATCAGCAGGGCTGATTCGCCTGGGTCTCACGGACAGAGCCCGCCATCCACATTGATGATCTGGCCGCTCATGTAGCTGGCCCAGTCGGAGCAGAGGAAGGCCACCACGCCCGCCACCTCCTCGGGCTCGCCCTCGCGCTTGAGGATGGTGGGCGCGAGCATCTGGCGGCGCGCCTCCTCGGGCACGTCCTGGGTGAGTTCCGTGTGGATGAGGCCGGGATTCACGGCATTCACCAGCACGCCGAAGGGGGCCATCTCCCGGGCCAGGCTGCGCGTGAGGGCGATGACCGCCCCCTTGCTGGCGCCGTAGTTGGTCTGGCCGGCCTTCCCGATGATGCCCGTGGGACTCACGATGTTGACGATGCGGCCCCACTTCCGGGCCATCATGCCCCGCACGAAGGCCTTGGTGGCGTACACGGTGCCCCGGAGGTTCACGTTCATGACCTCCTCCCACTTCTCATCGCCCATGAGGATGAAGGGGCCATCCTGCCGGGTGCCGGCGTTGTTCACGAGGATGTCCACGGGCCCCAGTTCGGCCTTCACGCGGTCCGCCGCGGCCTCCAGCTCGGCCTTCACCCGCACGTCCGCCAGCACCACCATGGCGCGGCGGCCCAGGCTCCGGATCTCGGCAGCCACGGCCTCGGCCAGGTCCTGGTTCTTCTGGGCATGCACCACCACGTCTGCGCCCCAGCGGGCGAATTCCACGGCGATGGCCCGCCCGATGCCCCGGGAGGACCCGGTGACGAAGGCGATGCGGCCGAGCAGGGGGGGCTGGTTGAAGGGCATGGGGACAACTCGAATCCAACGGATTAGGATGCCTCATGGGGGGGAGCATGTCCAAGGATCTGGTGAGCCCTGACGCCATGGAAGCCTTCCTCAAGGCGCATCCCGACTGGGTCGCGCAAGGGGATGCCCACGGCCTGACCCTCCGTCGCCGCTATGTTTTCTCCGCCTACCCGCGAGGCCTGGGTTTCGTCATGGCAGCCGCCGAACACGCCGAGAAAGTGGATCACCATCCCGATCTGACGCTGGGCTACCGCTGGGTCGTGGCGGTCCTCACCACCCATGTCAGCCGGGGCGTCACCCAGCGGGACCTGGATCTGGCCGAGGCGTTGGACCGGATGTATCTGGAGCACATCTAGGCTGGAGACCGGGGCCTGGAGAGAAAGATGCGCATGGAAGCAGGATGAGCCGGGCGTGGGCCCGGTTCCTCAGGGCTTTCGCGGCTTGGGCTTCCCGGTGCGGGGTGCGGGTTTGCGGGTGGGGCGCTCCCCGGGGCCTTCGCGACGGGGACTCGACGGGCGACCGGCGGCTCCAAAGGTGCGGGGGGGCCGGGGCGCACCCTCGTCCCGTCGCGGTCGGTCCGGGCGCTCCGCAGGTCCGGAGGCGCGACGGGGACGCTCGTCACTGTCGTCACGGCGAGGCCGGGCCGGGCGATCACCGGGGGTGAAGGGCTTGCGGGGTCGTTCGTCGCCGTCCTCGCGCCGCGGGCGGGTGGGGCGCTCGGTGGAACCGGAGGTGCGACGGGGACGCTCGTCCTGATCCGGGCGGGGACGGGTCGGACGGTCGCCGGGAGTGAAGGTGCGGCGGGGGCGTTCGTCACTGTCCGGGCGCGGCCGGGTCGGGCGGTCGCCGGGTGTGAAGGACTTGCGGGGCCGAGCCTCGCCATCCTCGCGCCGAGGACGGGCGGGACGCTCGGCGGAACCGAAGGTGCGACGGGGGCGCTCGTCACCCTCCTCGCGGCGGGGCCGGGCCGGGCGGTCGCCGGGGGTGAAGGGCTTGCGGGGCCGTGCCTCGCCCTCCTCGCGGTGCGGCCGGGCGGGGCGCTCGGTGGAACCGAAGGTGCGACGGGGGCGCTCGTCACTGTCCGGGCGGGGCCGGGCCGGGCGGTCACCGGGCGTGAAGGGCTTGCGGGGCCGAGCCTCGCCCTCCTCGCGCCGAGGGCGGGCGGGGCGCTCGGCGGAACCGAAGGTGCGGCGCGGGCGCTCGTCACCCTCCTCGCGGCGGGGCCGGGCCGGGCGGTCGCCGGGGGTGAAGGGCCGGCGGGGCCGCTCCTCGCCATCCACCGGGCGGGGGCGCGGGGTTCGCGCTGGTGCCTCGCGTTCATCGAAGCGCTTGGCGCGGGCCACACGCTTGAGCTTGTGGTCGCGGGTTTCCGTGGGCTGGTAGATGCCCTCCTCGCCCTTCACGCCAGTGACGGCGCGATGGAGGCGGGCCTGGTTGCGCAGGGCCTTCAGGGCCGCTTCCATGTCCGCGGGCATGGGCGCCGTGACCGTGACCTGCTCCTCGGTGACGGGATGTTTGAAACCGAGCAGCTCCGCGTGGAGGGCCTGGCGGTCCAGCAGCGGGCTTTCCACGCCGTAGACCTGGTCGCCCAGCAGGGGGAAACCGCGGTCGGCGAACTGCACGCGGATCTGGTTGCGGCGGCCCGTTTCAAGACGCACTTCCACCACGGTGTGGCCGGGCAGGCGCTCGATCACGCGGTAGTGGGTGACGGCCTCTTTGGCGCCCGCAGGCATGCGCTTGCCGCCGCCGGGGCCCTTGCGGACCTTGGCCACGGACATCTTCAGGGACTTGGCATGCTCGATGAGATGGCCCGCCAGGGTGCCGCTGTTCTCGGGCAGCTCGCCCACGAGCACGGCGAAATAGATCCGCTGGAGGCGGTGCAGCTCGAAGTGCTTCTTCAGGCCATGCAGGGCCTCGGGGGTTTTCGCGAACACGAGCACACCGCTGGTGAAGCGGTCCAGGCGGTGGACGATGTAGAGGTTGAAGCGCTTGAAGCCACGGCGGCGGTAGGACTCGGTGATGGCCTCGGCCAGGCTGGGCTCACCGCCCTGCTCTGCGGGCACCGTCAGCAGGCCGGCGGGCTTGAAGACGAAGAGGAGGTGGTTGTCCTCCCAGAGGGTCTCGAAGGGCCCGGCCTGGAGCTTCCGGGCCGCGGGCAGCACGTCGTAGGTCAGCTCGGGATCGAAGACCACCTTCACGGTATCCCCCGGGTTGAGCCGGTGGCCGTGCTTATCGGTGGTCTCACCGTTCACCGTCACGCAGTGGCCATCGATGAAGCCCTTGGCCTGACGGTGGCTGATCACCATCACCCTGTGCAGTTCCGAGGCCAGCGCCGAGCCTTCGTGTTCCGCTTTCCATTCCCGTTCGATGCGTGCCATGGCAACGCCCTCCGTCATCGCCTCGCGTCACTCTCAACGCCAAGCGGACAACCAGCAGACCACGAAACGCTTTCCCCACCTAGCAAAATGGGGGAACGGCAGGCCGCTCCCCCATTTTGCTGGCGAGATGAATGACTACTTCTTGTCGACCTTTGCGAAGTCTCCGGCCTTCACGATCACGAGCTTCGCGGGGTCCAGGTGCTGGCGCAGGGCTGCGTTCACCTCGTCCAGCTTCAGGGCCTGGACCTTGGCCTCCAATTCGGCCTCGAAGAGCACAGGGCGGCCCAGGTAGAGGCAGTTGCTCAGCCAACCGGCGATCGCACGGTCCTCCTGGCGCTGGGTTTGTTCGCCCTGGAGCCAGGTCTTACGGGCGAAGTCCAGCTCCTCCTGGGTGAAGCCGTCCTTCAACGCCTTCTGAAGTTCCTCCTGGAAGGCGGCCTCCAGCTTTGCGGCGTTCTGGGGCGCGTAGATGGCATACCCCTGCCAGGACGCGACGGGATCCTGGCTGCTGGTGTTGAAGTTGGATCCAGCCCCGTAGCTGAAGCCCTCCTTCTGGCGCAGGCGGTCCGCGATGCGGTTCTTCAGTGCGCCCCCGCCGAAGACCTGGTTCGCCATGAGGAAAGCGGGATAGTCGGGATCGGTGTCCTTCATGGCCCACCGTTCCGCGGCGACGAAGATGGCCATCTGCTTGTCAGGTGTCTCGAGGACCTTGGACTGGCCGGGGACCACCTTCAGCTGCGCGGGGATGCGCTCGTAGGCCGAGGCGGACTTCCAGGCGCCGAACAGCTCGGTCACGAGCCCCTGGAGCTCCTTGGCGTCGAAGTCGCCAGAAGCTGCGAAGGTCGCATGATCCGTCCCGTAGAAGGCGGCGTGGAAGGCCTTCAGGTCCTCGACCTTGGCGGTCTTCAGATCCTGGATCCGGGCCTCGAAGAGCCGATAGGCCGAGGGGTGGCCCGCCGGGTAGGGATCGAAGGTCTGGCCCAGGAATTCCATGGCCTTGGCCTGGGGCTCCTGGCGCTGGGACTCGATGCCGGTGGTCTGCTGCTTCACGAGGGTTTCGAGCTCGGAGGCCGGGAAGGCGGGCTCGCGCAGCACCTCCGCCACCAGCTTCAGGGTGGCGGCAAGATGCTCCCGGGGGACGGTGAGCCGGGCCTGCGCGGAGGTGGCGCCGCCCGTGACCATCACTTCCGCCTTCAGCTTATCGAAGGCATCGGCGAGTTCCTGGCGGGAGTGCTTGAGGGTGCCGCGCATGAGCATGGCGCCCGTGAGATCGGGCGTGGCCAGCTTGTCGCGCAGGGAGGCCTCCTGGCCGAAGCGCAGGGTGAGCTGGACCGAGGCCATGTTGCCTTTGGTCTTCCTGGAGAGCAGGGCCCCCTTCAGGCCATTCGGCGCCGTGAACCGCACGGTACGCTGATCCACATTGGCGGGACTGGCATCGAAGGCCTCGCCCTGGGCGATGACCTGCTTGCCCGCGTACGCCTTCACATCGGCGGCCACATCCGGCACACCGGGCACCTCGGTCCGATCGGGCTTCTCGGTGGGGATGTATTGCGCGAGGGTGCGGTTGCTGGGCTTGAAGTAGACCACCGCGGCCTTCTGCACCTGTTCGAGGGTGGCGGCCAAGGTGCGGTCGCGGTCCAGGAACCATTCCCGCCAGTCGCCGGCGGCCATGGCCTCGCTGAGGCTGATGGCCATGTTCTTGGTGTCGGACAGGGCCTGGTCGATGCCCTTCTGGACTTGCGCCTTGGCGCGGTCCAGTTCCGCCTGGGTGAGGGGCTTGTCCTTCAGGGACTCCACTTCGCGCAGGAGGATCTCCTTCGCCTTCTCCTGGTCGCCGTCCTTCGCCAGCACCACGCCGAACATCTGGAGGCCGGGCTCGTAGGTGGTGAAGGAGAGGGGGAAGACCTGGGCGGCCAGCTTGGTTTCCACCAGGGCCTTGTAGAGGCGCCCGCTGGGGGCATCGGTCAGGATGGAGGCCGCCAGGTCCGTGGCACTGCGATCCGCCTGCGCCGAGGGGGCGACGTGGTAGCCGGCGACCAGGAGGGGCGTGCCCCCCACGCGCCGGATGGTGACGAGCCGCTCGCCATCCTGGGTGGGCTCCAGGGTGTAGGTGGGTTCCAGGCTGCGGGCCGGTTTCGGAAGCCGTCCGAAGGTGTCGTTGATGTAGGTCAGCGTCTTCGGCCCGTCGAACTTCCCCGCCACCATCAGCACCGCATTGTCCGGCTGGTAGTAGGTCCGGTAGAAGGCCCGCAGGTGGTCGACGTTCACATGCTCGATGTCGCTGCGGGCGCCGATGACGGGCTTGCCGTAGTTGTGCCAGTCGAAGGCCGCCGACATCAGCCGGAAGATGGCGGTGCGGAAGGGGCTGTTCTCGCCGGATTCGAACTCATTGCGGACGACGGTCATCTCGCCGCTCTTGCCGTCCTTGCCCCACAGCGTCTCGGCCGTGAAGGTGCAGTTCTGCATCCGGTCGGCTTCCAGGCCCAGGGCCTTCCTCAGGTTCTCTTCGGAAGCAGGGAAGGACACGTAGTAGTTCGTGCGGTCGAAGTTGGTGGTGCCGTTGGCATCGCCGCCCAGCTCGTTGAGGATCTTCCAGGTGTCCGGGCGGTCCTTCGTACCCTTGAAGAGCATGTGCTCCAGCAGGTGGGCCATGCCCGTCTCGCCGTAGTGTTCGTGCCGGCTGCCCACCAGGTAGGTGATGTTGGTGGTGATGGTGGGCTTGCTCGCGTCGGGATAGAGCAGGACCCGCAGGCCGTTGGCCAGGCGGTATTCCGTGATGCCTTCCACCGCCGTCACCTTGACGGGAGCAGCCAGCGGAGGGGCCTTCGCCGCTTTCGTCTTGGAGGCGGCCTTGGACGCCGGACTGGCCGGCTTGGGGGCGTCTCCCGCCACCAGCGCGAAGGCCAGGGCCCCACACAGGGGCAAGATGAATCGACGGGAGAAGGGCATGCGACCTCCAGGTTGTGAAAGATTCCGCAGGGAAGCCCTCAGCATACGCGGCACGCAGAAAGAGGCTCGTTAAGAAATGTTAAGAAGGGTCCGGAGCCGCTGCTCCCATTCGGTACGGAGGTCATCCAGGCGGAGGCCCTTGCCTTTGCCCGGGGCGGCCTGGAGCAGTCCCTGGGCGCTGGGGTGGGGCAGGGCGTGCAGCTCGAAGGGCGGCGCGTCCGGCAGCCTCCCCAGCACCCACTCGGCCCGCTTGCCGAAGGCGATGACGCGCAGGGGGAACGTCCGTCCCGTCGCGGCCTGGGCCAGTTCCGCCGCCAGCCGGGCGAGGTTGGCGGGGGCGAGCAGGTCCCGGTTGGAGGGCGCGTGGAAGTGCTCGCCGTCCTTCGTGGGGCAGGCGGGATAGGCGTTGCTGAGGGCCGTACTGCGGAGCCGTGGTTCCAGACCCAGGGCCTTGAAGCGGGCGCCGTCCCAGTCCTCCCAGGCGGCGTCGGGCACCTCGGCTCGGCCCGTGGCGGCCAGGGCGCGGTACACGGTGATGCCGGCGCCATCGCCCCAGAAGGGGAGGCCCGACTGATCCGCGCCCCGGGGGCCCGGGGCCTCCCCGAAGAGCATCACCGACACCGGACCGGCATCCGGAAAGAGGGCGGGGACGGGCTGGCCTTGGATGCGGGACATGGTCAGCCCGGCTGGCCTTCCTTCATGAGGGCGGACAGGGCCTTGAACTGGGGGTGGTTCTTGTCGCGGGCCCACTCGAAGGCCACGGACTCGTGGTTGGTGAGCGTGGCACCGGCGGCGGCCATACGGTCCAGGGCGTGCCGGCGGTATTCCTCGCCGCGCCCGCTGATGGCATCCCAGCAGAGGTGCACCTCGTGGCCACTGGCCAGCAGCTCCAGCACGGTCTGCATGACGCAGACATGGGCCTCGATGCCTGCCACCACGATCTGGCGCTTTGCGGGCGCCAGGCCTGGCCGGGCCTGCTGGAGCAGAGCCTCGAAGCCCGAGTCGCCGCAGCAGCCGAAGGCCGTCTTCTCGAGGAAGAACTTTGGCGCGGCGAGGGCATCGTAGGTCGTGCGGATGCTTGCCTCCGTGGGGCCGATGCCCTTGGGGTACTGCTCCGTGAGCACCACGGGCACCGAGAAGAGATCGGCCAGGCGCAGGAGCCGATGGGTGGCCTCCAGCACCAGGGCCGGCCGATGGACCATGCCCACGAGCTTGCCCTGGAGGTCGATGACCACGAGGATGCTGCGGGTGGAATCGAGCAGTGCCATCGGATTCTCCTTCCTACCAGACCTTCACGCGGTCCGCGGGGGCCAGGTAGAGCTTCTGGCCGGGCTTCACGTCGAAGGCGGGGTACCAGGCATCCAGGTTCCGCACGGTGTAGGGGCGGAAGGAGGCGGGGGCATGGCCGTCCGTGAGGATCTGCTGACGCAGCAGCGGCTCGCGGGTCTTCTCGCGCCAGCTCTGGGCATAGCTGAGGAAGAACTGCTGGTCGCCGGTGAGGCCCTGGACCGTAGGAGCCTCCTTGCCGCCCAGGGACAGGCGGTAGGCGTCGTAGGCGGCAGCGAGGCCGGCCACGTCGGCGATGTTCTCGCCCAGGGTCTGCCGGCCCTTGATGTGCAGGCCCGGGAAGGGCTCATAGGCGTCGTACTGCCTCACCAGCTGATCGGCCGAGGCCTGGAAGTGCTTCAGGTCCTCGGGCGTCCACCAGTTGTTCAGCTTGCCGCTGGCGTCGAAGAGGGAGCCCGAATCATCGAAGCTGTGGCTGATCTCGTGGCCGATGACGGCCCCGATGGCGCCGTAGTCCATGACCATGGGCCGCTTGGGATCGAAGTAGGGGGGCTGCAGGATGGCCGCCGGAAAGTTGAGGGCGTTCATGACGGGCAGGTTCACGGCGTTCACGAGCTGGGGGTTCATCACCCATTCCGTGCGGTCGATGGGCTGGCCGAGCTTCTTCAGGTTGCGCTCGTACTCGAAGCGCTCGGCCCGCTGGGCGTTGCCGAAGGCGTCCCCGGCCACGATCTTCAGGGCGCGGTAGTCGCGCCAGCGGTCCGGGTAGCCCACGCCCACTTTGAGGGTGGCCAGCTTGGCCAGGGCCTTGGCCTTGGTAGCCGGGGACATCCAGTCCAGGTGCTCGATGCGGATGCGGAAGGCCGCCGTGATGTTGGCGACCATCTTTTCGGCCCGGGCCTTCTCGGCGGGCGGGAAGTACTTCGCCACATAGGCCTTCCCCACGGCCTCGCCCAGGGCCTGGTTGGTGAGATCCACACCGTACTTCCAGCGGTCGCGGGGCTTGGTGGCACCACTCAGCACCTTGCCGTAGAAGGCGAAGGACTGGTCGGTCACGGCCTTGGGCAGCACGCGCGCCCAGTGCTGCAGGGCATGGAAGGTGAGGTAGTCCTTCCAGGTGTCGAGGGGGACTTCAGCGGTCAGGACCGAGAGCCCGGTGACGGCACCCGGCTGCCAGACCACGAACACCTCGGGCTGCTTCAGGCCCGCCGCAGCGAAGAAGGCCTCCCAGTCCAGCCCTGGGGCCTTCGTGCTGAAATCAGCGCGGGTCCAGTGGTTGTTCCCCTTCTGCACATCGCCGGATTCCTCGCGGCCGAGGTGGGCTTTCGCCATCCGGGTCTCCAGGTCCACCACCGCCGCCGCGCGGGTGAGGACATTCGACAGGCCCGCCAGCTTCAGCATGGCCGCCACGTGGGTGTTGTACTGGGTGCGGACGGCCGCCATGCCTTCCGAGGGACCCAGGTAGTAGCTGCGCTCCGGCAACCCGAGGCCGCCCTGGAGGAGGAAGGGCGCATAGCGGGTGGGTTCGTCCAGGTCCTGGGCCACCCAGAGGCCGAGGAAATTGGCCGTGTGGTAGTTGGTGGCGTTCAGCACGTCCACGTCGGCCCGGAGGGTGGTGCCGAGGTAGCGGGCCAGGGCCTGGCGGTCCTGGATGGCGCCGATGGCCTGGAAGGTGGGCTTGAGAGGGCTGAGCCCCTTCGCCTCGATGGCCTTCTCGTTCATGAAGCTGGTGTAGCAGTCGCCGATCTTGCGGAGGTCCGACCCCGTGGCGGCCTTCGAGGCCGCCGCAGCCTTGATCAGGGTGGCCGTGCGCTGGTCCGTGAGATCGGCCACCTCGTGCCCGATGCCGTAGGAGCCGCGGTCCGCGGGGATCTCCGTCCGCTTCACCCAGGCGCCGTTCGCATAGGCGAAGAAGTCATCCCCGGGCGCCACCGCGCGGTCCATGCCCGCCAGATCGAGACCGTGAGCTGGGTCAGCCTTGGGTGGGGCCGCCACCAGGGCGGAGACGGCGAGGCAGAGGGCAAGAGAAGGCAAAGATCGATGCATGGAGGAACCTCGAGGGCCTGCGGGGTGGGACAGGGAGCGCCCACCAGGGGGCGAGGTGAATGATACTCACCCCCTTTACCGGAACAGGCCCCTCTCGGGTTAGGCGGTCGGGAGACCGGCGGGAAGGGCATGGCGCCAATCCCGTCCCACGAGCAGGAGCTGGGGCTTCCCGTCCAGGAGGAACACGGCGGCATCCCACAGGAACCCCGGGAAGGTGCGGGCGGGGCCGGGAGCCGAGTCGAAGGGGAGGCTGCGGGTCCGGAACCAGCGCCGGTAGACCAGGTGCCAGCGGCCCTCGGCGTGAACGAGGAAGGCACCGTGGAACCGGGGCAGGCCCTTCACCCGGCGCGCGAAGCAAGGCAGGATCTGGCTCGAGTTCGTCGGCGCCAATTCCAGGGCCTTCAATTCCACCCAAGGAGGGATCTCGTCGCGATCCCCGCGTTCGAACAGGGAGCGCAGGGCGCCGCGGAAGCCTGTGAGCACGAAGGCCAGGGCCCGCACCAGCAGGGGCAGGAGGAAGGCCGTGGCCAGCAAGACCACGGCGAGCACGGGCAGGGCGATGGCGGGGTGGCTGTAGGCCAGGGCCAGCAGGGCGGCCACACCCACATCCTCCGCCACGCTGAGGACGCTGTGGCTGGCGGGTTCGGGTGCAGTGTGGGCCAGGAGCCGCACGCCCATCTTGCTGCCGTGGGTGCCCAGGGCGATGGTGCCGCCGGCCAGCATGGCCACCACCTTGGCTGCGGGATGCAGCTCGCCCGCGGCGCCCAAGGCCAGCAGGGCGCCGCCAATGGGCCGGATGAAGGTGTGCAGGCCGTCCCAGATCGGGGTGATGAAGGGCACCTTGTCCGCCGCGAATTCCAGAAGGAACAGCAGGGCCGCGGCGCCCAGCACCACCGGGTGGCTCAGGATCGCCAAATCCACGGGCAATCCATGGATCCAGCCGAAGCGCTGCCCCGCACCCACGAGGAGCACCGTGAGGTAGAGGTTGATGCCGGAGACGGTGGAAAGGCCGAGGATGGCCGCCAGGGTCTGCAGCGGGCCCATCAGGCGGTGAACCTCTTGTAGAGGTGGTAGATGCCCAGCAGGATCACCGCGCCCACCACGGACATGAGGAAGCCGGCCCCCTGGCCTTCCTGGTAGTGGCCCACTGCGCGCCCGATCCAAGTGCCCAGGAAGGAGCCGGCAATGCCCAGGACCATGGTGATGATCCACCCGCCCGGGTCTTTGCCGGGCATGACGAGCTTCGCCACGGCGCCGGCGATCAGACCGATGATGCAGGTCCAGATGAAGTGGAGCATGCAAACCTCCTGGTTGGGGTTGATGCAGCCACCTTAGGCTTCGGATTGGGCGGGGTCAATGCCAGACATGACCGAGCCGCAACCGGGTGGACGGAACATCGCTTTGAGAGGCGCTGAATTGGGGGCTTGCGGGGACGATGTGGGGGATGGACTCTGGGGCTCAACTTCCCGAGGAGGATGTCATGGGTCTGATGGACATGGTGGGTGGCCTGCTGGGACAGGGCGGCCAGGGGCAGGAAGGCCAAGCGCAGGGCAATCCGCTCATGAGCGCGGTCATGGGCCTCATCCAGAACCACCCCGGTGGCCTCCAGGGCCTCCTGGGGCAGCTCCAGGAGAAGGGGCTGGGCGATCAGGTGGCCTCGTGGATCGGCACGGGCGCGAACCAGCCCATCGGCGCTGAGCACATCCAGAATGCCCTGGGCTCGGACCAGCTGCAGCAGCTGGCCGGTCAGCTGGGCGTCTCCCATGACGAGGCCGCCTCGGGCCTGGCCGACATGCTGCCCCAGGTGGTGGACAAGCTGAGCCCCCAGGGGAGCTTGCCGGAGGGCGGCATCGGGATGGATCTGCTGAAGAAGTTCCTGGGCTGAAAACCGCCCCTCAGGGCATCAGAGTCTCAGCGCCGTTTCCGCGGCGACGGCGTCGCGTTCCTTCAGGTGGTCAAAGAGGATCAGGTACCAGCCGAAGGCCGCCAGCAGGGCGTGACGGAAGCGGACGGAGTGTGCCGAGTCCAACTCCACATCACCGTGTTCGAGTCCGGGGGGGGATGTGAGATCCCTCCCGGGGCGGGCATGGAGGCGGACCAGGGGTGCGCCTCCCTGATCCGCGAAGGTTCCGCCAGGGCCCATCCCGTGGTGCCAGGTCCAGTCGAAGACCGCGCCATCCTGGAATTCAAGTCTCCCGAGCCGGATGGCGTGGGGGTGGAAGGTGGCGAGATTCACTTTCCCGCCCTCCTCGCGCAGGGTCACGACCGGGTTCATGACCCCCAGGTGCTTGAGGGTCCAGGTTCCTTCGGCCGTTTCGACACGGGCCAGGATGCACTCCTCGTCCAGGAAGACGAGGGAGGCGAAGGTCCCGTCGTCATTGCGCAGTTCAAAGCCCAGGGGGCTGGAGTCTCCCTTCCGCCATTCCAGGGAGTCGGTCGAGCATTCGGTGAGGGATCTCATGGTCTTCCGCCTGTTCCCGCGGAGGATGCGCCCGCGTACGGGGGAATGTACGTCCGCAAGGGCAGGTATGCCGCAGATCACGAAGCCGCCCTTCCCGTGCAGGGGCGGTGGCGCGGGGGGTGAGCAGGCCTATCTTTTAGATTTCACAGGGGAATAGAGATGGTCTGCGAGACACAGGGCGACCGACGCCATGCGTCGCAATTGCGGGAAGACGAAGGCCGGGGGGGCCTCTGGTCCCTGCCGGATGGCCAGCGCCTGCCCAACCTGGTGGATGCGGCCCCTCTGCTGCTGGGGGATCCCGCTCATCCTGCCCGCCTGCGCCCCACGGATCTGGACCATCCCGAGGATTTCCACACGCGACTCATCGCTTGGCTGCTCCGCCAGGGCTGACGTTTCAGGCCGATTTCCTGGCCGGCTCCAGCACGCACCGGTCATGCAGACGGGGGATGAGGTCGCCCAGCCGGGATTCAGGCACGAGGAAGGCGATGGAAACCGTGCTGCTGCCCGTGAGGAGGCCGCCCACAGGCTCCTGCCCGAGGGCCGCCAAGTGGCGCAAGGCCGCGAGGGGGTCGGTCCGCAGGCCCTCGCCCACCAGGGCCACCACGGCCCAGCCGGCTTCCAGTTCCGGACCCGCAGCGGCCAGGGCTTCCAGAATCCTGGCGGCGGCAGGGGTGTCCGGGCGCACCGCCAGCAGGGTGCCGGCTGGGCTGGAGATGAGACCGAAGCGCAGGGCCCCGGCCTCCTCCAGGCGCCGGGCCGCCTTCAGGGGCGGCTCCAGCCCGTCCGAGGCCGGGAAGCGTAGGAGGCTGATCCCTTCCTTGTAGGCCACGGAAGTGACGGTTCCAGGCTCGCGGAGCGGCGGGACCGGCAGGATCTCCGTGCGGGAGGCCTCCGGCCGCAGGGTATTGGCCACCACCAGTCGGAAGCCCGCCCGGCCCCCCGGGGCCAGGGAATCCGCATGAAGCACCTTGGCCCCGAAGGCGCTGAGGGCCTCGGCCTCGCTCACACTCATCTGGGGGATGGGCCGGGCCTCGGGCACCAGGCTGGGATCCGCCGTCAGCACGCCGTCCACGTCGGTCCAGATCTGCACTTCGTCCGCGTCCAGGGCCTCGCCCAGCAGGGTGGCGCTGGTGTCGGAGCCGCCCCGGCCCAGGGTGGTGGTGAGGCCTTCGGAAGTGGCCCCCAGGAAGCCCTGGGTAATCCACAGGGCTCCGGCCGCGAGGGCCTCGCGCCAGGGGGCCGCCGCGGCGCGCAGGGCCGCCAGCTGCGGCCGGGCCTTGCCGAAGCGGGCGTCCGTCCGCATCACCTCGCGGACCTCGCGGAAGGTGCCGCCGAAGCAGGCCGCCGCCAGGTGGGCGGAGAGCGTCTCGCCCACGGCCAGGGCCGAATCCCGGCCCCGGGGCGTAGCCTCGCCCAGCATGGCCATGCCCGTAAGCAGCTGATCGAGCCGCGCGAACAGGGGCTCCCACTCAGCCGCGACGGCCGCCAGGCGTCCGAGCTCCGTGGCCACCTCGTGGTGCCGGTCACGGAGCGCCGCAAGATGCGTCTGGGCCTCGGCCAGGTTGCCTCCGCCCGCGGCGGCGCAGGCATCGAGGATGCGGTCCGTGGTGCCGCGCAGGGCCGACACCACCACGAGGCCACCCCCAGGCAATTCCCCGCGGACGATGGCGGCGGCGCGGTGGAGGGCTTCGGCGCTGCCCACGGAACTGCCGCCGAACTTGAGGACCTTCAGAGTCATGCCCGCCCCCCTTCCGCCCGGAGCAGGCCCAGGTCGTAGGGTGCCTCCTGGTAGACGAAGTAGTTCAGCCAGTTGGAAAACAGCAGGTTCGCGTGGCCCCGCCAGCGGACCAGGGGCTCGCGGGTGGGATCATCGCCCGGGAAGTAGTTCCGCGGGAGGCCGATGGGAAGGCCCTTGCCAAGGTCCCGCGCGTACTCGCCATGGAGCGTGCCGGGGTCGTACTCGGAATGCCCCGTGACGAAGACCTGCCGCCGGTCCCTGGACTGGATGAGGTACACCCCGGCCTCATCGGATTCGGCGAGCAGCTCCAGCCGCGGCTCCGCCAGGATGTCCTCCCGGCGGGTTTCCGTGTGGCGGGAATGGGGCGCGAAGAAGACATCGTCGAAGCCCTGCACGATCCGCTCGTGGCACGGCTTCAGGCGATGGGGGAACACCCCGAATAGCTTCTCCGCCAAGGGGTGTTTGGGAACCCCGTAGTAGCGGTGGAGGGCCGCCTGGGCGCCCCAGCAGATGAAGAGGCTGGAGAAGACGTTCGTCCGCGCCCAGTCCAGCAACTCGGCCAGCTCGGGCCAGTAGTCCACGGCCTCGAAGGGCAGCGTCTCCACGGGGGCGCCGGTGACGATGAGCCCGTCGAAGGTCTGACCGCGCACCTCCGCGAAGGACACGTAATGCTCCAGCAGATGCTCCGCCGGGGTGTTCTTCGCTTCGTGAGAGGCCGTGTGGAGCAGCGTGACCTCCACCTGCAGGGGGGTATTGCCGAGCAGGCGCAGGAGCTGCGTCTCCGTGGCCACCTTGGTGGGCATCAGGTTGAGGATCGCGATGCGGAGCGGGCGGATGTCCTGCTGGAGGGCCCGGTGCTCCTCCATCAGAAATACGTTCTCCGCCTCAAGGGTGCCGCGGGCGGGCAGGGAGGCTGGGACTTTGACGGGCATGGCTGAGGCCTACGCTTTCGCCAGTGCCTGGCCGAGGTCCTCGATGAGGTCGTCGATGTGCTCAAGACCCACGGAGAGCCGGATCAGGTCGTCGGTGACGCCGGTGGCCACGCGTTCCTCGGCGGAGAGCTGCGCGTGCGTGGTGCTGGCGGGGTGGATGATGAGGCTCTTGGCATCGCCCAGGTTGGCCAGGCGCGAGAAGAGCTGCACAGCATCGATGACGGCGCCGCCGGCCTTCAGCCCGCCCTTCACGCCGAAGGTGAGGATGCCGCCGAAGCCCGCGCCCTTGCGGAAGTAGCGGGACGCCGCGGCATGGTTCGGGCTGGTGGGCAGGCCCGGGTAATTCACCCAGGCCACCTTGGGGTGCTTCTCCAACCATTGCGCCAGGGCCAGGGCGTTCTCGCCGTGGCGCTCCAGGCGCAGGTGGAGCGTCTCGATGCCCTGGAGGATGAGGAAGGCGTTGAAGGGGCTCAGGGCCGCGCCGGTGTCGCGCAGCCCTTCGATGCGGGCCTTGGTGATGAAGGCCGCGGGGCCCGCCAGGTCCGCCAGCACCGCGCCGTGGTAGGCGGCGAAGGGCTCGGTGAACTCGGGGAACTTGCCGCTCTTCCAGTCGAAGGTCCCGCCATCCACGATGAGGCCCGCCACGGAGGTGCCGTGGCCGCCCAGGTATTTGGTGGCGCTGTGCACCACGATGTCCGCGCCGTACTTGAAGGGGTTCAGCAGGTAGGGGCTGGGCAGGGTGTTGTCCACGATGAGCGGGATCCCCGCCGCATGGGCGATGGCGGCGATGGCCTCGAACTCGGGCACGTCCAGCTTGGGATTGCCCACGGCCTCGATGTAGATGGCGCGGGTCTCCGGCCGGAGGGCCGCCCGGAAGGCCTCGGGCTGCGTCGAATCCACGAAGGTGGTGGTGATGCCCGTGCGGGGCAGGGTATTGCTCAGCAGGTTGTAGGTGCCGCCGTAGAGGTTGTTGCCGGCCACCACGTGGTCGCCGCTCCGCAGCAGGGTGGTGAGGGCGAGGGTGATGGCCGCCTGGCCCGAGGCCGTGGCCAGGCCCCCGATGCCGCCCTCCAGCTGCGCCACGCGCTGCTCCAGCACGGCCGTGGTGGGGTTCATGATCCGGGTATAGATGTTCCCCGGCACCTCCAGATTGAAGAGGGCCGCGCCGTGCTCCGTGCTGTCGAACACGTAGCTCGTGGTCTGGTAGATGGGCACGGCCCGGCTCTTCGTGTCCGAATCCGGCGCGTGGCCCCCGTGGAGGGCGATGGTCTCGAAGCGGGGGGTGGTGGTCATGGCGGCTCCTGGAAAAGGGATGGAAAGGCCGAGGCCTCGTCTGTCCAAGCAAGTCCAGGAAAAACAAAAGGGGCCCGATTTCTCGGGCCCCTTCGATGATTGCGTCAGCTCGACACAGCTCGACATCTCTCCGCGCTTGATCACTCAATCGCGGCAGGAATTGGCACCTTGCTTTCGCAGGTTGCCAA
>Ga0255338_1003709_pt1 | contig 17573 bp, 19 predicted proteins | sample MeOH1_35cm_T4_19_FD_203715 | JGI IMG/M metagenome (GOLD analysis project Ga0255338, IMG submission 203715) | Sandy soil microbial communities from University of British Columbia, Vancouver, Canada - MeOH1_35cm_T4_195 | ecosystem: Engineered > Artificial ecosystem > Sand microcosm > Unclassified ...
TCACACTATTTCAATCGGAATTGTCATCTTAATCTGGGCTTAGTATATCCTACACTTAAATCAGAGTCAATAATTTTTTTACATTCCAATAAATTTTTTGGGTTGACACGGTTTTCCAGTTGTTGTAGTATGGTCTCAAATACTAAATACATATATTCCGATTAGATAACTCGGAAAAGAGGTGGGGAAATGGTCCGGATTTGCTCCGCAACGGTTGATAAAAAGACAGGACTGCACGAGGGGATAATCCAAAACCTAAAGCAAGCCCTAAGAGATATGAAATACGGCTCAATTACCCTGGTTATTCAGGACGGGCAGGTAATTCAAATTGACCGGGTAGAAAAGATCAGGATAGATTGAGTCAAAATAACATTAGATTGGGGAGAAGCCCGGTGGAAAAGCACTTTGAGATAATTACACAGGAACACGTCCTTTCGGCAGTGCTGCACCTGCCGGGTGAGGGTATCTTCCCCGCCATAATTTTGTGCCACGGCTTTATGGGTAATAAGATCGGTATGCACCGGCTGTTTGTCAAGAGTGCACGGGACTTATGCCAAGCAGGCTGGGCGGTGCTGCGCTTTGACTACAGCGGCTGCGGTGAAAGCAGTGGAGAGCACCGGGACCTATCCCTGCATCAGCAAATCAATGAGACCCTGGCTGTACTAGACTTTATCACAAAACACCCGTCTGTAGACATGAACCGCTTGTCCCTCTTGGGCTTGAGTATGGGCGGTTGTGTAGCTGCCCTCACAGCAGCGCGGGATCCCAGAGTAACGCAGCTGATATTATGGTCCCCGGTTGCCCGTCCCCTAGATGACCTGCTTCATATCGTGGGACAGGAAAATATGGAACAGACCATGAAGGCGGGAACTACTGATTTCGAAGGTTTTGAACTGGGTCGGGAGTTCTTCAAATCCCTTAGCACTTTGCATCCTTTGGATGAAATAGCAGGCTACAAGGGACGTTGTTTGATTATTCACGGTACAGGAGATACAGAGATTGACCCAGGGAACGCGGGCTTGTATTTCCAAGCTTTGGGCCACGGCTGCCGGGCCAGAAAAGACAAGTTGATCATGATACCTGAGGCGGACCACACCTTCTCCGCTGCCCGGTGGGAGACCGAGATTCTCCGACACACCCTCGACTTCCTGGAGGAGGAAGCCAGAGACGAAGAACAGGTGGGCTAACCCTGAGACCATAATTGGCGCTAGGTCACGAGTTTCGGGGCCGGCTATTTATCCCTCCACCTGTTGAGGCTGGGGGTCTTATCTCCGTTGTAATAAAGAAACAGGATGAACTTGGACAGTTCATCCTGTTTCTCTATTGATTAAACGAAGCTTATTTTCCTTGAACGCTTACAGAGTCTTGACAACTGAGGCACAACGGGGGCAGAGGGTGGAATGCTCATTGTCCTGCCCCACTTCCTCAGAGTACATCCAGCAGCGCTCGCATTTTTCACCCGGAGCCAGGGTTACCCCAACATAAAATTCAGAGTCCGGTTCTGCCTGAACAGCCCACTCCGGAGCGAGTTCATCAGGTTGATGCAGTTCAACACCCGAAACGATGAATATCGCCTCCAACTGGTCCTTGACCCCCTCCAGGAAACTGTACTGTTCCTGGGTTGGGAAGAGGTCAACCTGCGCATTTAAGGAGTGCCCGATCACCTTTTGCTGCCTGGCCAGTTCGAGTGCTTTTGAAACCAGTCCCCGCAGTTCCAGAATACGATCCCACTTGCCCTCGAGTTCTACATCCATGTAAGTGGAATTAACCGTGGGCATAACTGTCAGCTGTACACTTTCCGGTTCCCCGGGCAGGTGTGGCATGTATTTCCAGACCTCTTCCATAGTGAAGCTAAGAATCGGTGCGAGCAGGCGCACCAGATAAGCGGTAATCTCATACATTACGGTCTGGGCAGCGCGCCTTGTCTGGGAGGTTGGGTTTTCAGTATAGAGCCGATCCTTAATGATATCCAGGTAAAAGGCGCTCATATCCACCCCGCAGAAGTTATGCACATTGTGGTAGATGGTGTGAAACTCGAAGTTCCGGTAAGCCTCCAGCACCCTCTCCGTCAGTTTATTAAGTTTGAGCAGAGCCCACTTATCCAGTTCTGTCAGCTGCTCATAAGGCACTTTGTCCTTGACCGGATCAAAGTCATAGAGATTTCCCAGCATATAGCGAATAGTATTGCGAATCTTGCGGTAGGATTCTGTAATCTGTTTCATGATGTTGGGGGAGGCTGCTACATCCGTCTTGTAATCCGAGGAGGAAACCCAAAGTCTTAAGATATCTGCCCCCATCTGCTTGATTACATCCAGCGGATCCACTCCGTTGCCCAAAGACTTGGACATCTTTCTCCCTTGTTCATCAACCAGGAAGCCATGGGTGAGCACAGCCTTGTACGGGGCTTGCCCAAAAGCTGCTACAGAAGTGGAGAGAGATGAGTTAAACCAGCCGCGGTGCTGGTCGGAGCCCTCAAGATAAAGGTCGGCGGGCCAGGCCAGATCCTTCCTCTGTTGGAGCACGCCCACATGGCTCGTGCCGGAATCAAACCACACATCCATAATGTCGCTCTCTTTGCGGAAAGTCTCTCCGCCGCAGCTGCACTTGGTCCCGGGCGGGAGCAGTTCAGTAGGGTCAAGCGCAAACCATGCGTCCGAGCCTTGGGCCCGAAAGATTTCTTGAATCCGCTGGATTGTTGCGTCAGTGATCAATTTTTTGCCGCAGGACTCGCAGTAAAAGATCGGGATGGGCACGCCCCAAGTGCGCTGACGGGAAATACACCAGTCTCCACGATCCGCTATCATGTTGTAAATGCGGTCTCTCCCCCACGAGGGAATCCACTTGACCCTGTCAATTTCCGCCAGGGCCTCCTTGCGAAACCCGTCAACAGAGGCAAACCACTGCTCAGTGGCTCTGAACAGGATCGGGTGTTTGCAGCGCCAACAGTGGGGATAGGAGTGCTCGATAAAACTCAGTTTCAGGAGTGCCCCTTGTTCCTCCAACGCCTTGGTAACTGCTTTGTTCCCCTCCTCCACATGCAGACCGGCAAACTGTCCAGCCTGCTCGGTAAATCTACCCTGGTTATCAACCGGGCAGAGCACCTCCAGCCCATATTCCTTACCAATAATAAAGTCGTCAACCCCATGACCGGGAGCGGTGTGCACGCAGCCAGTACCAGCCTCAAGTGTTACGTGTTCTCCCAAAATTACCAAGGAGTCCCTGTCGAAAAGGGGATGACGGCAGACCATGCGGTCCATCTCGCGCCCCTTAAAGGTCTGCAGGATTTTGGGTTCGGCAAGGCCGGTGGCTTTAACCACACTACCAAGCAGCTCTTTGGCCAGGACCAATTTCTCCCCGTTTACCTCCACCAGGACATAGTCGTAGTCTGGGTGAACGCTAATACCCAAGTTAGCCGGAATGGTCCAGGGAGTGGTGGTCCAGATTACCACATGGGTGTTTGCCACGGGGAAAAGACCTTTACTGTCTGCCACTGGAAACTTAACGTAAATCGAAGCGGAGCGTTTATCCGCGTACTCCACCTCCGCCTCAGCGAGGGCAGTTTCGCAGGAGGCACACCAGTAGACCGGTTTAAGCCCTTTGTAGATGTAGCCTTTCTTGGCCATTTCACCAAAGACCCCGATTTGTGCCGCTTCATAATGCGGGTCAAGCGTAACATAGGGGTGTTCCCAATCTCCCCTTACTCCTAGACGTTTAAATTGATCGCGTTGAATACCCACATATTTGAGGGCATATTCCTTACACTGCCTGCGAAATTCCACCGGGCTCACCGCATGGCGGTTAATCCCCAGTTTCTTGATTACCTGCTGCTCGATGGGCAGACCGTGGGTGTCCCAACCCGGGATGTAAGGCGCATCGAACCCGTCCATAGACTTAAATTTAACAATCAGGTCTTTCAGCACTTTATTCAAGGTATGTCCAAGATGTATATCCCCATTGGCGTAGGGCGGTCCATCATGCAGTACATATTTTGGTTTGCCTTGGTTTGCCCTTTGAACTTTGGCATAAATATCCTCATCCTCCCATACTTTGAGGATCTCCGGCTCTCGCTGCGGCAGATTTCCCCGCATGGGGAACTCAGTTTGCGGCAGGTTTAAGGTCTTGCTGTAGTCCATTTTTTTGCCTCCAAAATAAATTAACCTTCACATCCCAAAAAGGGACGAGAAGGCTGTCTCGCGGTACCACCCTTGTTGCCGACACAGTGCCGGCCACTCGAGCCCCGGTAACGTCGGGGAACCGGGACCTGCTACTAAGTTCACAGATCCGTTCAGGGGTGATCTTCGCTCAAAACTAATCCCTGGGCTTGCACCAATTCCCAGTCGCTAGAGGATTCGTTCAGACTACTCTCCCCATCATCACTTTTACATATATTATGTAGTATAGCCAGTTGAAGCTTTTTCTGTCAATAAACCTGCAGAATTTTCTTTTGTTACTTTTCCTCGTCAGTTTAGGTTGGAGGTTAGCCTTTGGCGGACTTCCTCGAGCGGCATCCCTTTTACTTCGAGGGTTTTGTTGCGGGAGGTTTCTCCAGCTGCGATGCTGATATTGCTCTTGGCGGTTTCCAGCAGTCGGGCGAAGAATTTAATACAGGCTTCATTTGCTTCCCCGTCCACCGGGGGTGAGGTCAGCCTTACCTTTATGGCTCCGTCCAGGATTCCGGCTAATTCGTTTTTGGAAGCTCTGGGCTGGATCTTTACCTTAAACCGTACTCCCTGCCTGGATTCTCTTATTTCGAACATCTTAGTCCTCATCCTTAAACGGGGCGGTTCCGGAACCGTCCCCCTGGCTCAGGTTAGGCGGTTGATTACGAGAGCAATGCGGCCTTTTTTGGTCTCCCCTTTGACCTCGGCGAGGATGATTCTGCCCAGGCCGCGGCAGGAAATCACATCCCCTTCCTTAACCTGAAAGCTCACCTGGTCCACAGACTGCCAGTTCACCTTTACCTTCCCGGACTCAATTACTGCTGCAATCTTGCCGCGTGACAGGGCAAAACCTTCACCGGCAACCGCATCAAGTCGGAGGGAGGGCACGGTGGCTTTGATCTGTTTAAACTGCTCTTCGGGTAAAACTATGTCAGAAACATTAACCTCCTGGACCTCTACCGGTACCTTACCAACCCGGCTGAGGTTTTGAGCAGCGTAGGCTGAGATCCCGGACTCAAGTACAAGCCAGGCCTGCTGGGGATTGGCAACGATATCCCCCACCTTTTCCCGCCGGATTCCCAGACCGAGCAAGGAACCCAGGTAATCGCGATGGTTTAGGCTGTGAAAATCCGAGCCCCCGACAACCTTTAGAACGGCAAGGTCAACCTCTCCTTGTCCCAATTCTTTGAAGGACGGACCTATTGCCAGTTTACAGCGTTCGGCGTGCGAAAATCCTCCCCAGTCCAACCAAGAGATATCAAGCCCTCGCAAGACCCCTTTAGCCAATTCAAGGTGATATGGGTCAAGAAAGTCTGAAGTTTCGACCGAATTGCGCCTTAACACAATTTCTACCCTATCCAAAACTTTGACCAGGGCCTGTTTGGCATCCTGGTCCCGAATGTGCGATAACAATTTTTCCCGATTAAGTACCACTTATCCTATTCTCCAAAGCAAACCAATTAAATAAAACAATACTGGTTTCACCACAACCTGCAAAAGAAAAATTGCGATTAATGGCGAAAAGTCAATACCAAACCCGCCACCACCTATAGAAAAGCGGCGAAAAGGCTTAAGTAAGGGCTCAGTTGTTTCATAAATGAAGCGAAAAATCGGTTTATGAGGGTCATGGGGTACAAATGAAATAATCGAGCGGGCTACAATCAGGTAAATAACAATATCAATGGCGGTATTTACGAGGTTAGCTAAAGACATTTACAACCCCCGTTTACTTTTGACCTACAGCTGACCAGAGTAGACCTTTTTCGTTTAGGGTATCTTCCTTGGCTTCTCTAGCAATGTCTACATTGTTCGGCACGAACAGAAAAATCCCGTTGCCTACTTTTTGCATACTGCCGTTTAACGCATAAGTGGTACCTGAGACGAAATCCACAATGCGCTTTGCCAGGTGCCTTTCCGCGGACTCCAGATTGACGATTACCGGTCGACGGTTTTTAAGTTGGTCAGCGATGCTTTGCGATTCCTCAAAGGTCTTGGGTTCCAAAATTACGACTTTCATCTGTTTCTGGCTGTGAATACTGATCACCTGGGCTCCCCTGCGGCTGCGAGATTCTTCGAATCTGTCGATTTCCTTTTCCACGTGTTCTTCTTCTACTACTTCTTCTGTGATTTCATCTTCAAACCCCATCATGCTCAATACTTTGTCCATTAACTTCTTTGCCATACTTCTTACCCCCTTCATTACTTTCTGGCTCCGAAAATTCCGTTTCCTATCCGGACCAGATTAGCTCCTTCTTCAATGGCCACTTCAAAGTCATTAGTCATCCCCATAGACAGCCAGCGCATTTCCACGCCTGATACATTTATCCGACTGATTTGGCTGGCCAGTTCTGCAAGCCTCCTGAAGACTGGACGAGTTTCCTCGGCATCCGTCACAAAAGGAGCCATGGTCATTAGTCCCCGAACGGAAAGCCCCGGATATCCAGCTACCTCTTGCAAGAACTCTTCCAGCTCAACAGGGGCCAGACCGTACTTGGTGTCCTCCCCGGAAACATTAACCTGAATGAGCACCTGCACATTAGCCCCGAACGCTTGGGCTGAGTTGGAAATCTCCCTGGCCAGATTGAGCCTGTCCACCGAGTGGATCAAAGCAGTCTTACCGATAACCTGTTTTACCTTATTGGTCTGCAGATGGCCGATTAGGTGCCACTCCACCCTGTCCGAAAAATGATCATACTTCCGGGTCAGTTCTTGAACCCTGTTTTCCCCGAAGGCTGTGAGTCCAGCCTCTAAGGCCTGGGCCATTTCCGGAGTGTCCACCGTCTTAGTTACTGCCACCAGTTGTATAGATTCCGGGTTTCTACCTGAACGGGCAGCTGCTGCAGATATCCTCTGTCTAAGCTCAAAAATATTTTCTGGAATTAACACAGGTCCCCTCCAAGGACGCAAATAACCTCAATTGTATTACGTTCTACATACTACCTAGAAATTCCTCCCTTTATTATGGTTTAAATGGGAAGTTATTATTAATATTTTGTATTGAGCACTTGTCCTTCTTTAACATAAGCAGGAGTGATGATAACGGCAGCCCCGTTCGCCAGCCCCTTGAGACAGGTTTTATCCTGAAACTGGGCAAGAATTTCAACCGTTTGCCAGGTAACCACTCCGTCCTTGAGCACAAACACTCCTTTACTGCCCTGACGTTCCTGCAGGGAGGCAGTTGGAACCCAGATTCCCTTGTCAGGACTTTTGTCCAGCCAGGAAATTTTGATTGTTCTTTTCCCTAACGCTTGAGTCAGAAAGCTGGGCAAAGCCACTACCACACCGTCCTCAGGCCCCAGCTTGCTGATCTTGACCGCTTTGGCAGACAGCCTCTGCTCCCCGATGCCAAGATTCACTTTGTCTCCCGCAGAGATCACTAAACCCTTCTTTGGCACCTGGAAAATCAGGTACGTCGGAAGAAGATTGTCCACAAGCTTGAATACCCCTTGTCCCCCCTGGACCAGCTCACCTGGAGGGGGGGAGGGCTTAAGCTCCTTGAATTTAGCCAAGTCCCATTCCGTCACGTTTTTAGGCGTCAAAATCCCTTCCAAACCATCAACGTTATAACTTACCGCTCCGGAAATCGGCGCATTCAAGTCAAATTTAAGTCCGCTCGTCTGGGAGCTTACCCTGCAAACCACCCCGCCTTTGCGGATTCTCTCCCCTTCGAGAGCCAGTTTCTCCACTTTCCCGGTCGAGCCTGCCGTGACCACTGTTTCTGTGTTGGCAATCAGGGCCTCGGTTTCCAAGGGAACTTCAAGGCTTCCTTCCTGGGCTGTGACTACCCGAACCTGGCCAGCAAGAATCTGATTTTTCGTCCATACCAGTCCGGTACCCAGGGCCAAAACTATGATACCCAGCAGCACTATCCTGAAACTAAACCGCCTAACCATGCGGGATACCTTACCTCGTCTTTTCTTCTCCTCGATCATCTGTCTCCCCATCATCTTCAGCTAAATTATTCTGGCAAGTTCGGGCGGGTACCCAGACTGTAAACACGGTTCCCTCCCCAACCTCGGATTGTACCTGAAGCCTGCCTCTGACCTGTTCCACAATGTGTTTGACAATGGACAAGCCGAGTCCGGTTCCACCCATCTCGCGAGACCGGGCTCTGTCCACCCTGTAAAACCTTTCAAAAATCCGGGGCAGACTATCCTGGGGAATCCCCGGACCGGTGTCCCCTATTTCAATGTAAATTCCGGAGCCGTCGCATTCCACCTTCAACCAGACCTTGCCTCCGGGCGAAGTATACTTGATCCCGTTTTCCAGAAGGTTTAAAAACACCTGGCTCAAAAGCTCCTCCCCCATCTCCACCTCGGGGAGGTCTTGGGACATTTCCACACTCAGCTCGACAGGCTTGGCCCGGGCCAGCTTGTCAAGAACCTCGGCCACCCGGTCGTAGGCTGCCGCAGCAGTTGTGATTCCAACCTCTGTTCTTCGTTTGGCCTCAAGATGGGAGAGTGCCAGAAGGTCCTCAATCAGACGCTGCAAACGCCTGGTTTCATCGTAGATGATATTTAAGAATCGCTCCCTCACCCGCGGATCCTCTGCGGCTCCATCCAGTAAAGTCTCCACAAAACCCTTGATCGAGGTTAGGGGGGTTCGCAATTCATGGGAAACATTAGCAACAAATTCCGTGCGGAGTTGTTCCAGGTTGCGCATCTCCGTCAGGTCCTGAAACACCGCAACCGCACCATTAACCCCCTGAGCTGCAGAAACTGGGCTCATTAAAACCCTGAGAATTCTGCCTGAAAACGCAAACTCATGCTCCAATGCCTCCCCCTTATCCAAAACACTCCTTACATTCTCCCCCAGTCCAGGGTCACGGATAAGGTCAGTAAGGTAGCGATTTTTGACTTCGTCCTCCCGAAGGGAAAGCATGGTACTTGCCGATCGGTTAAGCATTACAATCCGGCCAATATGATCCAGAACTGCTACCCCTTCCAGCATACTTGCTAAAATTGCCACAGTTTTGTTGCTTTCCCGGGACACCTCCCTGATCTTGCTCTGGAGTCTGCGTGAAAGCAGGTAGACATTTTCGCTCAGTTCACCCAGTTCATCACTGCGTTCAAGCAAGCCTTTCGGGGACTCCATGTCGGAAACGAGGGACTTTGTCCTCCTTCTCAGTTCATCAACCCGATTGTTAAGGTTCCTTGCCAGGAAATACGCCAAGGGCAACGTAAGCACCAGGGAGGTAAGCAAAATTGCCACCAGCTGGGTATCCAATTGACCCTTGGTCTCTACTGTCAGCCCCGCCCCAGCTAGGAACAGGGCAAATCCGGCTAATACCAGATAGGTTCCGGTTAACTTCCACTTCAGCCGCAGCATGCTTCTATCCTTTCTGCCTAAACCTATAACCCGCACCCCTAACGGTCTCGATATAGACGGGGTTTGCTGAATCCTGCTCGACTTTTTGCCGCAGATGCCGGATATGCACGTCTACGGTACGAGTATCCCCGCTAAAGTCATAGCCCCAAATCCTGTCCAGCAAGTCATTACGGGAAAAGACCCTCCCCGGATTGGCGGCCAGGAATTTCAGCAGGTCCAGCTCTTTTGGGGTCAATAGCATGGTCTTTCCCGCAACTAGAACAGTATACTTCTCAAAATCTATTACCAGACCTCCAATGTGAATTTCCCCCTGAGTAGAACCTGTTTGGCGCCGCAGTCTGGCCCGGATTCTGGCCACAAGTTCTTTAGGGCTGAACGGTTTAGTCAGATAATCATCTGCACCCAGGTCAAGGCCCCGAACTTTATCCATTTCCTCCCCTCGGGCGGTCAGCATTACCACAGGAATATCCTGTAGCTTGGCAAGGCTGCGTATTCTGCGGCACACTTCCCAGCCGTCTATTCCGGGGAGCATAATATCCAAAACCACCAAGTCAGGCTGCATTTTCTGGCAGAGCTCCAGGGCTTGTCCACCGTCTCCGGCCACAAGCACGGAAAAGCCCTCCCTTTCCAGATTAAACCTGAGCAGTTCCTGAATCGGTTCCTCGTCATCCACCACTAGTATCCTAGCCAATCTTTGACCCCCTAATTAAGCATTAGACCCTCATGCCGCTCCGCAGTACCAGCAGCGGCTGAAAACTCCCCATGTCTCAAGGGTGAATTGACTTACCCCGCAGTGAAGACATCACGAGCGAGCCGCTTAACATACTCCGCGAACAGCCGAACGGAGCAACGTGCTCGCGCCCCATTTAAGGCTACTTTTGCGAGAGAGAGGGTGTGAGCGGTTAGTATGTTCGGCAAGGGAGTTGCGTAACGGAGGGGTAAGTCAATTCGACCCCAGAGACAGTACTTTTCAGAGTAGATAAGCATTACGTAGGGGCCGTTCTTCAAAGATTCTAATTAAGCCTGATTATGGCTCCCATCCTGCCCGTCCTCCCGTTTTCACCCCGGAAAGAAAAAAGCATATCCTGATTGCAGCGGGTGCACATCCCACTCACCTCTATATTTTCCGCAGGTACCCCCGCTTCTATCAGGCTTTGCCTATTAGCAGCCCAAAGATCCAGATTCCAATGACCCTCACCCTTGTCTTCCACCAGGTCCTGCCAATAAGGAAAGGCAGCCTTAACTTTGGAGATTACCCTATCATCTACCTCGTAGCAGCAAGGTCCGATGGATGGCCCTATTCCAATCAAACAGTTTGCCGGGTCGGAACCGAATTCTTTAACCATGCTCTCTATCGTTTTCCTGCCCACTTCCAATACAGTACCCTGCCAACCAGAGTGAACTATCCCCACTGCCCGATGATCCGGGTCATAAATCAAAATCGGAACGCAATCGGCAAAAAAGGCCATTAGGGCTATCTTGTCTCTGGTGATCAACGCGTCTGTAAACGGTATGGCCCCAATAGCTGTCGTGGCGCCTGAGCCTGCCTGGTCCAACGTTGCCACCTGCACATGATCCCCATGGACTTGGGCAGCTGTTACCACCTCGGACAATCTCAAACCTGCTGCCTTACAAAACCGGCGCCGGTTTTCGAGAACCGCTCCCGGATCATCCCCGATGTGAAAACCCAAATTAAGACTTGAAAAGGGAGGAGAACTGACCCCTCCATGGCGGGTGGAAAAGGCATGCACCACTCCACCGCGGTCAGAAAAATTTTGAACAGTAAAGTAGATGGTATCCCCCCGTTTGTTAACCTTAAACCCACGGGACATTGGATTATTCCCCTTTCTACCTCTCCATCAAAGACCCGAATACTTGCCTATAAGTATTCAAACAAAAGGGATGAATTACCTTCCTCTACTTCTGCCGGCGATGAAAAAAATTGTTGACAACATAGTCTATGCAGTGTACCCCCAAAATGCCGGGCCAGCCCGTAAGAAATGCATTTCAGTGCCCGTGTTCGATATACTCGGCTAATGTTGCCGAGTATATCGAACACGAGGTACAAAAATGCCCTCCAGTTTTGCCGGAGGGCTTTACCTAAGCCTTAATCTTCGCGGTGTTTGGCAGTTGATTCCACGTATGTAGAAGCATCTACAAGTATTACGTCTACCCCGATCTTCTTAATCTTATCCCAGGGAATGACAATATCGTCCGTCCTGGAGCCAAACCAACTCCAGAATTTACCCTGGCCCGGGAGTATAAGGGCCTTAATCCTGCCCAGGTTATGGTCAATATCTATATCCTTCAGGAAACCCAGGCGGCGTCCGTCCGAGATATTGACAACATCCCTCATCCTCAAATCCGAAATCCGTAACATTTCTCCCCCCACCTCCTTTTACTCCCCCTAAAAGTATATGAACGATGGGTGGCATATGTGTTCAGAAAATCAGACGTGCTTTTTCATATGGTTAAGGGCTGCTTTTTCCAAGCGGGAGACCTGTGCCTGAGAAATCCCTATTTCATCCGCTACTTCCATCTGGGTCTTCCCTTCAAAGAAGCGCAGGGACAGAATCAGCTTTTCCCGCTCACTCAGCTTGCGTAGGGCCTCACGCACAGCAATTCCCTCCAGCCAATTGGCGTCGAGGTTCTTTTCATCCCCGATCTGGTCCATAACGAAAATCGGATCCCCTCCGTCATGATAAATAGGTTCGAAGAGGGAGATCGGCTCCTGAATAGCATCCAGTGCGAAGATGATCTCTTCCCGGGCAACGTTGAGTTCATTGGCGATTTCCGTGATAGAAGGCTCCCTGGAGTATTTATTCACCAGGGAATCCCTTACCTGCAGGGCCTTATAAGCAATATCGCGCAAGGACCTGCTTACCCGAATCGGGTTGTTGTCTCTCAGGTAGCGCCTGATCTCTCCAATAATCATTGGAACCGCATAGGTAGAGAACTTGACATTTTGGCCTAAATCAAAATTATCAATGGCTTTCATCAGGCCAATGCAGCCGACCTGAAACAAATCGTCCACATATTCGCCCCGGTTGGTGAAGCGTTGGATTACACTTAATACCAACCTCAGATTCCCATTGATAAGCTTGTCCCTGGCGGGACGCTCCCCACTTTGCAGAGCTTTAAACAATTCCCGCATTTTGGCGTTAGTCAATACTGGAAGCTTTGCAGTGTTAACTCCGCAAATTTCCACCTTGTTTATCATCATTCCGGGGTTCCCTCCAGTTGAAATTACCCTTTTGCCTACATGAATTATGCCCGTACACATAGGGTTTTATGCGAACTGTAGGGTTCTCGGCGAACTGAAGGGTCTGGGAAATCCAACAATAATTCCTTGTTCTTCACAAAGGAATTGAAGCCCGGTTTGACGAATATATTTCTGAGATTTCATCCGGTGCGCAGCTTGGTATTGAAAGGACAAAAGCATGAATTCGCAACTAATTTTACTAATGCTGCTCTTTGCATACCTGCTGGCAAAAGGGTTGTACTGGGCAGTATTCGAGCAGGGATGGAGCGCCGTAAAAATAAATAGATTCTTTCTCTACATTGTAATTAACCTGCTCGTTCCAGCCATTATTCTCGGCCTGTATCTAGAGGGTGCAGCTGCACAGGAACAGGGGAGTAATCTGGGACGTCTTCCATCTGACTTCTTGGTTAACCTGGACTTTCTCATTCCCACCTTGCTCTACGGTCTTTCCTTGGTGGGAGCTTTCTTAGCCTACCTCAGCTGGCCTTTTGCGAAAATACATAAGCTTTCCCTTAGAACCTTGGTCCTTGTATTACTAGCCGTATTTGTCGTAGAAATTATAAATTATGTCAGCTTCACAAGACTTCCGATTCCGGGTTCTCTGGTATGAAAATGGCCAAACTGCTGTGGCAGTTTGGCCATTTTGATTTTATGGCTCTATTTATCACCGCGGGTAGAGCACCTTGGTCAAAGCATCTATCAATCCGGTGTTAGACTCCCTATCCTTTACCGCTATGCGGAAAAAGTCCCCGTTCAGACCTGGAAAAGTGGAGCAATCCCTGATAAGAATCCCCAAGCTGCCCAGGCGATCTACCAATTCAAGGCCGGAAACCTGTCCAAGGTTCTGCACTAACATGAAATTTGCAACGGCAGGAAAGGGCTTTAGTCCGGGCAGCTTGTCTAACTCAAAGGCCAGAAACTCCCTTTCCCTCTTAATCAGGCTGCGGGAGGACTGCTCAAACCCTGTATCCTCCAAGGCCGCTGTTCCTGCAGCAAGTGCCAGACTGTTGACATTCCAGGGGTCCTTCCGCGCTTTGATCTGCCTGATCAAAGCAGGATTCCCGATCCCGCACCCCAACCTCAAGCCCGGAATGGCATAAAACTTGGTCAGGGAATAAATTACGAATAAGCGTTCCGAGCGCTTTAGATAATCAGATGCACGCCACTGCTTGTTAACTTCCACAAAATCCATGAAGGATTCATCCACCACTAGGAAGGTGTTTTCCTGTTCTGCCTTAGCCAAAATCTGCACAAAATCGGACTCGGGCAGGAGATAACCCGTGGGATTATTGGGATTACAGATAAACAGAATATCCGCACCCTTAAGATCCAGAGAAGCCGGGTCCAGACGAAAATCCTCTGCGGCGCTGGTATAGAGCAGACGGCAGGCGGTCTTCCGGGACTTCAAGGCTGAGGTATATTCGGAGAAGGTTGGTGAAGGGATAAGGGCAGTTTGGGGAGCCAGGGTATGGGCCAAAAGGTATATCAACTCCACTGCCCCGTTCCCAAGAATTAAGTGCTCCTCTGCTACACCCAAGCGTTTGCTTAAATGCAGTTTGAATTGTTTCCCTTCTGGTTCAGGATAATGAATGATGCTGGGGATGTTGTCCCGGATCGCCTCAAAAACCCCCGGGGGAGGACCCAGGGGGTTAATATTTGCGCTAAAATCCAGGAACTCCAAGTTTCCGTACTTTTCCTTCGCCGCCAACAAGTTCCCGCCATGAGCGGACATCTGGCTTCACCACCTTTACTCCACCCTCGATTAATTGTACCCGCCAGCTTTCTCCTACGCCTGGGAAGGCTTTATGCAGGCTGTCCTCTTCTTGTTTAAGCTCCCTGCCCGAAGGGTAGATCAGGCCCAATACTGTGCCGCTGTGAGCGGCAATTACCCCAGCACAGCCTCGCGTCAAGCTCCACTCCCTTATTTCTCTCAGAAGTGGTTTAGGCAAAATAACCTGATTCGCTTCTGCGCTCATACTGGCTCCTTGAGCAAGCAAAGACAGACTTTTTTCTTGTATTCCCCGCCGCACCAGGTAAAAGGCCTTCCTGGTCTGGGCTTCGTTTGCTCTGTTCCTCTCTGGCAGCTCAGGTCGAGCGTTAAATTCCAAAGTATCCACCTCTCCGCCCAGATCGGCCACCAGAATCTCCGCCGCGGGTCCCTTTCCGAGCGGCAGGCGCCAATACCCTTTGACATGATCGACCAGAGTGATGCCAGGGAACAAGGTGCCATCCGTTGGTTCGATGCTGATGGCCAGAGCAGCTAGGTCCCGGGGGCTGAGGCTAATACCCAAGGCTGAAGCGGTGGCCGCGATGGCAGCCCCAATATCCGCAGTGGAGCTAGCCATCCCTTTGCCCCAAGGTATCTGTGAATCCAGACAGAGCTCACCGCCTAAGTCAGGGTTGCCCAAGAAGCTTAGGGTCTTGCGAACCGCTTCCAGGGCTTTGACTTGTTTAGGTGAGCCCGTAAGTTCCGTGTTTGGGCGCAAAGTCACCTGGGCCACGGAATACAGGTTAACCGGACTGGGAACCAGGAAGTTCACCCCGTTCCAGGTACCCTGAACCAGTTCACCACAGGAACCCGGGCAGCAAGCTGTCCCCCGCCATTCCATAGTCTTAACCCCAGCCATCAATACTCTATCCCCCGCCTGCTTGGAATTCCCGCATGGAAAGGATGCTTACTTTCCTTAAGTTCGTAAGCTTCGTCAGCTGCCGCAAGGATTTCTGCCTTCATATCTCTTCCGGTAAGCACTAGATCTACTCTGTCTCGATATTTATCCAAGAACTCAACCAGATCTGTTACCTCTAACAAGCCCCGGCGCAGGGCGTGGCTTACTTCATCCAGGACGAGCATCGCATAGTCACCGGACTCGGCTAGGCTATGTGCCAGGGCCAGAGCTTTGGGTGCAAAGCCGTATTGGGGGTCCCGGTTGTGGCGAAAACATTCCCCACAGCTCTTGCAGTGCATTTCCCCGCTTCGGATCAAACTGCTCCACGGACACCCCCAGCCAAACTGGTATATTTTCAGCCCTGCCCTTTGTGCAGCAAGCAATTCCCCCGCATAACTGTTTCCCTTCAGAAACTGTACAACCGCAGCTTTGCCCCCCTCCCCAAGCGAGATTAAGGCCAAACCTAGGGCGCTCGTGGTTTTCCCTTTGCCATTACCGGTAATTACCGTGACGCCCACGTTGCACCCTCCTGGTTTTTGTAGCAGGCAGCGAGGAAATTAGAGGCCAAGCCTGGATTTCCCGCAAAGTTCAAGTGCAGATAGGAGCCCAGGATATTTTTGGCGATATACCCGTCAAACCCTTTAACTTCTCCGTTAGCAGTGGACAAGCTGTAGGCCCAGCCCTCACGGTCATACTTGAGGGAGGAATAATGAAATTCATGGCCCTGCACGGACTCTCCCTTGGCCCCAAGGATATTGTCCTGGAGGAAAACTCCCTTGCGATAGCCCATTCCCTGCAGGCGTTTGGTCATAACACAGCTCCCGGGAACCAGACCTGCCCCGGCAAACCTCTCTCCTGCGAACCCGGTAATCTCACGGCAGAGATACATGAGCCCGCCGCACTCCGCATAGATCGGAACTCCTTGGTCATGGGCCTGCTTGAGGCTGAGATGGAGAGGCCGATTTGAGGATAGTTGGTCCAGGAAGGATTCCGGGAAGCCTCCGCCAATGAATATTCCACCTGTTCCCGCTGGAAGTTTCTGATCATGCAGGGGACTGAAGTCTACTATTTCTGCCCCAAAACTTTCCAGCACATCCAGGGCATCTTGATAATAGAAGGAAAATGCTTCGTCCCGGGCCACTGCAATTCTTACCCTTTCCCTTTTGACCGGGGGTTCCTGTTCCTGCTCCAAGCGGTTTGGGTGGATTTCCGGTGTGGAACAGGGTCCCCAATTCTTGGCCATTTCTACTACCCGTTCTAAATCCACACCCGCTTCGATCACCTGTGCCAGTTGGTTAAAATATTCTTTCTGCTCTTTTCCCCTCTCAGCTAAGGGAACCAGGCCGAGATGACGTTCTGGCAGGGTAAGCTGTTCTTCCTTGCCCAAATGGCCGAGTACCGGGATTCCTAAGCTTTCTATCGCGTCCCGCACCATCTCGAGGTGACTTTCGCTCCCTACCCGATTGAGAATCACTCCCCCGAGTTTCACTTTAGGGTCAAAGCTGGCAAACCCGTGAACCAGTGCGGCTGCGCTGTAAGCGGTGGAACGGACGTCAACTATAAGTAGTACCGGGGCTCCGATAAGGGAGGCTACGTGAGCGCTGCTGCCTGTCGACTTTTGTCCTTTGATCCCGTCATACAGGCCCATAACTCCTTCCACCACTGCCAGATCTGCTCCTGCTGCGGCCCGTTCAAAGCTGGGAACGAGCTGATCTCTGAGCAGCCAGACATCCAGGTTGCGAGAAACTCTGCCTGTGGCTCCGGTGTGATAGCTGGGGTCTATATAGTCCGGGCCGACTTTGAAGCCCTGCACGGTCATTCCTCGGGCGGCAAGGGCGGCCATGATGCCGGTGGAGATGGTGGTTTTGCCCACTCCGCTGTGGGTCCCTGCTATCAAGAGCCTTGGTACTGCTGACATGATTTCCTCCTTGTATGGGGACGGTTTTCGACTTGAGTCTGAAAAATGCTGTCTCTGGGGTCGAACCCACCTCCGGGGACTAGGATTTCTAGCCTAGTATTTCTGTGGGGTGGTTAGAAATCCGTCGTTGACTTACCCCTTCGTTCCGCAACCTCCGTCGCCGAGCATTCCTACCGCTCGCTCCCTCACTACCGCGAACGTAGACTTAAATCGGGCGCGAGCATTCGTGCTCTCGTTCG
>Ga0255338_1003710_pt1 | contig 17571 bp, 19 predicted proteins | sample MeOH1_35cm_T4_19_FD_203715 | JGI IMG/M metagenome (GOLD analysis project Ga0255338, IMG submission 203715) | Sandy soil microbial communities from University of British Columbia, Vancouver, Canada - MeOH1_35cm_T4_195 | ecosystem: Engineered > Artificial ecosystem > Sand microcosm > Unclassified ...
CAACCAGCAGACCGCCACCGTGTCGTGCGATGGTCGCAACTGGCGCGTGTCCTTCCCGCTACTGCGTCACGTGATCGACACCTGACGCTCACCGCGTGTCAACGACGGCCTCGGCCGGACTATTACGAAGGTCGGCGTTCCAGAGTACGTGCAGTTGCAGGTGCTGCACCAGCTGGCGGTCACTGGCAAGCGCGCCGCCGACGTGGCCGTGCTGATCTGCGGGCAGGAGCTGCAGATCCACCGCATCGAGCGCGACGAGCCGATGATCGCCCAGCTGATCGCGCTGGAGCGGGCGTTCTGGAACTACGTCGAGTCCGGCCAGCCGCCTCCGGCGGACGGCTCGGACTCGGCAGACCGGGCGCTGCGCTGCCTGTACCCGCAGGACAGCGGCCAGACGCTGGACTTCACTGGTGACACCGTACTGTCCGCCGCCTTCTGCGACCTCGTCGCCATGCGCCAGGTGCTGACCGAGCACCTGAAGCTCGAGGCCGACCTGAAGCAGCGCATCCAGGAGCGCATGGGCGAGGCGAGCCGGGCGCTCTTCCAAGGCGGAGACGTCACCTGGAAGCGCAGCAAGGACGGCAACAGCTTCGACCTGGGCCGGCTGTTGCGGGAGCGCCCGGAGCTGGCCATCACCTACGCCAAAGCGACGCCGGGCACGCGGCGTTTCCTCGTCAACACCTGAACACCGGCCGCCCTGGCGGCCTTCACTTCGAAAGGAATTCACATGCTCAAGGGATTGGCCTTGACGCCGCCCGTTATCGGGCGCATCTCGATCGGCAAGGTGGTCGATCGAAACGGCAAGCGGCTTCCGGAGAAGGACGACGAGTTCACCATTACCAGCCAGGTGCAGGGCAAGGACGGCTGGGTGCCGCATCCGGTCGACCAGGAACTGCGCCAGGCCGCCGGCGGCAAGCTGCGCAGCATTCCGATCCGGCTGCTGTTCAATGACCCTGACCTTAACCTGAGGGCCAGCTACTGCATGTTCGACCGCGCGAGCGGCCGGCCGCTGTGCGTGGGCAACGGCGAAACCTGCCGGCGCTCGACCGCCTCGGGGGTGCAGACGCTGCCGTGCCCGGCGCCGGAGGGCTGCGAGCTTGCGGAGCGCGGAGGCTGCAAGCCGTATGGGCGGATGAATGTGCGGATCGGTGACGACGACGAGCTGGGGAGCTTCATCTTCCGCACGACGGGTTTCAACAGCATTCGGACACTCGCCACGCGGCTGCGGTACTTCCACGCGGTCTGCGGCGGCCTGCTGGCGTCGCTGCCGCTGGAACTAAGGCTGCGGGGCAAGTCAACGACGATGTCGCACCGGGCGCCGATCTACTACGTGGACTTGGTGATGCCCATTGGCATGAGCCTTGCCCAGGCGGTCGCCGCGGCCAACGCAACGAGTCAGGAGCGACGGACAGCCGGTTTCGACCAGGCAACGCTGGATGCTGCGGCGCGGGCCTGCCTCACCAACGGTGCGTTCGAGGAAACGGCGGAAGAGGGCGGAGCGGTGGTGGAGGAGTTCTTCCCAGAAGAGCAGGACAGCCCTCCTGCTTTACCCGAGCCCAATCGAACGCTGTCCGAGAAGCTTACGGGCAAGGCCCAGGCGCTGCGCCGCGAGTCCGTGCGCCCCGCCGAGAGTCAGCGCGACGCTGGCTTGGGCCGCTTGGCAGAGGGGTAGAGCCGAGGACTTCTCGGAGCGCGCGTCAGCGTCTCGTCCAATCCATGCCGAGCCGGGAAGGCGGGATCAAGCAGTTCATGGGCCGGCAGGCCCACCGCCTTGCACAGCCGCTCCACATTGTCGATGGAGATGTTGCGCTGACCGCGTTCCAGCGTGCCGACAAAGGCTCGGTCGAGCGCTGCATCGTCGGCGAGCTTCTCCTGCGACAGGCCGCAATGCAGCCGCTGCAGCCGGATGTTCCGCGCGAACACCTGGCGCAGCGTGATCGGCTTCTTTGGCTTGGCGGCAGTGGGCATATCCCAAGATGCTGCGCAGGAGAGGTGTTTGAATCCACGGTGTTTGAAACTCTTTAAGATCGAGAGGCGCGAACGAGTCGAGTTCCGGGAAGTTCCGGGACATGCGAGTTCGAACGCCTGCAACAAGTCAACTTTCAAGGATGGAGCATGAAGATACTGAAAGCGAATAACTGGGTCACGGGGATCGTCGGGCTGCGTGCGGGAGTGGCGAGCATCGTCACGTTGCTTGCGATTACGGGCTGTAGCAAGCCCATCGACGTCGCCGAAGCTCGCAACGCTAATGGGCTGGTGTACAAGGCGGGCGACCGCGAACCGTTCACGGGAACCGTCAAGAACGTTCCGATGTATGTCGTCCTCCAGATGTCGATCCAGCGCGTTGCGATCGCAGGAGCAGCGGCGGACGGCACATGCGAGAGGCGGTTTGCGGACGGCAAGCCGGACGGAGAGACCGTGTGCAAGTCGCCATCGGGCAGCACGCTGGTGGAGCAGAACTGGCAGGAAGGGCGCAAGCATGGCGCAGAGAAGATCTGGACTGCTGACGGCTTCCTGCGGTCCGAGAAGCACTGGAAGAACGGCAAGGAGCATGGCCTGCAGCAGGTCTACAACCCGCAAACGAAGAAGCTCGTCTATCGAGCCGAATTCGAGGAGGGGAAGCTGGCGGGACGGCATCAGCTGTGGGACCCGAGCGGCGAGCACCTGTTGTGGGACCTGACCTGGAAGGACGGGCTGCAGACTGGCTTTCGCAAGTTGGATGGGGCGGAGGAAAACTTCGTCGACGGCAAGCCGCACGGTGTACAGCGGCGCTATCGACCCACCGCCGACAGCCCCGGCCTGCGTGCCTATGTCGAAGCCGAAGCCATGCGCGAACGGCTTGGCGTCGGTGCGAACTTCTACGGCCTCTACCCGGACTTCGTGCTGGTGAGCGAAGAAACGTACGACCGCGGCGTGAAAGTGGGCGAGAAGCAGATGGCGTCGGCGCAACCAGCGCGTCCGGCGACCGTGGACATCTCCAGCTGCGTCGACATGTGGACGGCCGCCCACCGCAAAGAGGTCGGTGAGGAGGCTCCGATCCGCATGGACCAGGTCGGCGAGTGGGAGGAGTGGTGCAAGCAGGGCAAGCGTCCCGGCTAGACCGGGAAACACAACCAACGAAAGGGGCTGCGATGCAGCCCCTTTCTGCTTTTAAGGAGAAAGGAGATGAGAGTCGCCAAGGAAAGACTTGCGGCGGATGATGCCGCGGAGCACGAAGACCACACGATCATGCGGGCGCTCCTGATCCTGCGTGGCCGCTTCAAGGAGCGCGATGTGTTCGGCAGACCGGACACGGTCAAGGACTACTTACGGCTACAGGGGCAGGGGCTGGACCACGAAGTTTTTGCGGTGATGTACCTGGACTCGCAGAACCGCCTGATCGAGTACCAGCGGATGTTCCGCGGCACGCTGACGCAAACTTCCGTTTATCCGCGCGAGGTTGTCAAGCAGGCACTGGCCGTGAACGCGGCTTCCGTGGTGCTGCATCACAATCATCCCAGCGGTATGTGCCAGCCGAGCCGTTCTGACGAAGCACTCACACAGAGTCTTAAGGAGGCGTTGGCGCTGGTTGACGTGCGGGTCCTGGACCATGTGATCACCTCGGACGAGGGAGCTCTGTCGATGGCGGAGAGGGGATTGGTCTGAGGGAAGGGGGGCTGTCGGACTTATGTCCGATCCCCTCTTTTTTTTGGCGTGCCTCAACCCCGAACGGCTTCACACAGTGCCTGCGCGGACGCGGTCTATCTGGGACGGTTCCCGGCGGCTTCCGTATTCCGCCAATGTCTGATCTCGGCCAAAGGCGATTACCCTTGGGGTCGGCAGGCCGGAGTTGCGACTCCCTCGCTGGTAATGTTCCAGACCTCAATCCGCTGGGGTTGGACGCTGTCGGGCAAATGGCGCTCCGCACTTGCCACGGCTGCCCAGAACTTCTCCTGCACTTCAGCGTCCTGCCTGAGCCTGTCGCCGAACCCGACGATGGTTCGAAGGCCGCCTACGAACCTTTCTGGCGCGTCCCTGTAGAACTCGGGAAATAGTGCGCGCTTCGCATCAAGTAGCCTCTGAATCCCGCCGCGGGTCTTCTCGTCGTTCAAGGCGGCGTCCCAAGCCCACGCATAGCGCAGAAGTTGCATCGGGGCGGCGTAGATGAACGTCGCAACCGAGCCAGCTCCCCCGTATTTCAGCTCGGCCAGGACAAGCCGTCCTTGCTTGTCGATTCCGATCTGGTCCAGCTCGTCCTGTTCCTTGGCGCGTTGCAGGCCCTCGGGCCTTGACGGCTTCCGTTTCGCGAAGGCCGGCGTACAAAGCAAGTCTGCCCAGGCGGCCGCAACCTTTCCCCCCGCCTCTGCCGTATCCAGTCCGCCGCCAAGCACACCTTCGCGGTCCAGATGCCACCAAGCCTCGCCGTCGCGTACCAGCCGGGCCCGCATCTGCACGTCACTTTCCTTGCCAAGCCAGTTTTTGGTGATATCGACGCTCGAAAGGTAGGCGAGGATGGTCTCCTTGAGGTTCGGCGAGCGCAGAGTGAACGGCTGCACCCGCTTGTGTTGTTCGTCGCTGGCACCCTTGCCAACAAAAAGAAGCGCCCCCGTCGCTGCCTCCATGTGCTGTTGCCTGTAGCGATCGGCCGCAGCAAACGCCAAGCGGCCCCCACTGAAGTGCTGCACGGCGAGGACGCAGGTGCTACCGGTGTAAAGCATCAGACGGTTATTTTCCCTGAGCTGGGGATCGACAGCATGCTTGCCTGCGCGCAGTCCAGTGTCCAGAAGGAACGCCAGAGGGCCTTGGAGCGCGGCCATGAACTCATTGCTGGGTGCGCGTTCGTAGCGCAGCACGCCCTTCAGATTGCCCATGGCTCGCCGTCCTTTAATCGCTTGATGGTTGGGAACCCTGACTGCTGCTCGTCCCACGCTAGACCATGAATCGGCACGAGAGCCTTCGGGTTGATGCTCATTGAAAAGGCCCGCAGATCGTCGGGCGAGGCATGCCCGCTGGTGTGGATGTGTTGCGCGGGAGCACGAGCTTGCTCAAACCACTCATGCAACCGCGAGCCCTGCGAATCGGCGAGATAGCCCTTCCACATCGAAAAACTCCAACTGTCGTCACTGCTTGGACGCACGCCGCCCATTTCGAGATCGTCGATAAGCGACGGTCGGATCATACAGACGGCGTTCGGCATTCTTGAGAAGGCACGCACAGAGATGCCGTGCTGCGCCATCTCGTCGACGAAGGCGTCATCGCCCTTTCCGCGATACATGCGTGAGAAGCGCGAGGTGATAAGCACTTTCAGGCCCGGCCAGCCTGGCTGGGGAATGCTGCCGTGCTCGCTCAGCATCCGCAGAACTTGCGCGGTGTAGAGATCGACCACAAGCTCCCGGCCGGCGCGCTTGCAAGCGCGATAGATTGTGACGGTGCGGTCGATGTTCTGGGCCGACCATGCGACGTAGACCCGGCCCTGGGTGCGCTTGAAAAGGGCGAGGAAATCGCCCTCCAGGTCGGACTCGGTCATCACCGGCTTGGATGAACCCAAGTTGGTCCCCTCCATCAGCAAGACGTCGATGTCGGGTGGCGGTGCTGCCATAAGGTGCTGTACGAGCGAAGCCTTGCGGCCGTGGCTGCGAAAGTCCCCCGTGTAGAGTACACGCCGGCCCCCCGTCTCGATGAGCAGCATGTATGCATCGAATGCTGAGTGATCAGTCAGCAGGGGGGTGATCCGAAACTCGCCCACCTGGATTGTCCTGCCTGATTCCCAAGCTCGCAGATCAGCCGGGGGCGCGGCGCCAGTCATCTGCGCCGTGATCGCCATCAGCTTGGCAGCCGCCGGCCCGCTGTAAACGGGCCAGTGCTTGGGCACCTCGTTCAAGAGCCCGTAGTGATCCTGGTGCGGGTGGGATATCAGCACGCCATCTACAGGGCGCGACACATCCAGGGAGCGGGGCAGAAGGCCAACTGCTTCGGAGGGGGCGTCCAGGGGCCGGCCGACATCCAGAACGATGCGAGAGCCGGTATTGGTGCTGAGTTCGATGCAGTTTCCACCGATCTGGGTCGTGGCGCGGTGGATGGTCAACGTGATTTCGGGTGACATGTGAGGCGGGCTTTCTACGACGACCGGCTTGAGGCGGCAACCCACTTCAGCGATGCCTCGGTGAGCCGGGCTGCAAGCAAGGCCGGAAACTCGCGCGCCAGCTTGGCACTGCGCGCGGATGGATGCGGGAGCGGGTGGACAGCGAAGAAATTGTCGCCGCCGTCCGGCAGGCTCAACGTGACCTCATGGAAAATCTTAGGGCCGAACCGATCCGCAATGTGCCACCTGGAGTCCCACGGCTTGGCCGGGCCGTTGCACAGGCGAAACCACTTGAAGGCTTCTTCGCCGAGTGTGATCACCTCATGGCCGCGCCACCGAGTACTGAGAAGCTGCAGCGTGGGGAGGTAGAAGGCGGATTGCACGGCCATGGGCCAGCGGTCATTGTTCGCTCGCTTGTATGGCACGGTGTTGGCCCAATACACGTCCTTATCCGGATCGACGCCGGAAGCGGCCAGCTGGCATCGCAGGCGTTTACCCGTCTCGCCGACGAAGGGCACCCCTAGCCTGACTTCCTCTTCCCCTGGGTCGCGTCCAAGGATGCATATTCGCGCTTCCAGGTTTGGCCGGCCGATCACAGGGCGAGGCTGTCCGTCAATGTAAGCGTCCGGCGTGTGCCGGTCGTAGGTGGCCTTGTCCAAGAGGTCTCGACTCGCTTCGGGCAAACCCTCGAAAACCTCAATCATCCGCGCGACATCCGGATCGGCGTCGCTTAAGGGGGTGACGTGTTGGTCGTACTGCAGATGTCCTCCAGGCAATCGTCAATCCGTGGTCGTGGCCTGACCCGATTCAGGCGGCGGCAGCGGCAAGGCCCGTACGCAGTCCCGCCGCGACCTTCAACGTGTGGTTCGCAAACTTCTCCGCTAGCTGCGGGGGCCGTCGCAACATCAGCCAAGGTGCCTCGCTGGATTGCCAATTACGCATGGAATTCGTGATGCCAAAATGCGTGCAGTCCACCGAATACCACGCCCACCAAGGGCCGCTCTTGCCTGCGCCAAATCCCAGCGTCTTCATCGCATCGCTGACTTTCTTGTCGTTCGGGTCGCCCTCAGGGCTCTTTGCCTTGCGCTTGAGCCCCCAGAAGAGGCCCCCAAGGTTGGAACGCTCAAATTCATACCGGAGGTTCCATTCCGGATGTTCCGGCAAGCGCGCGCCGAACCCAGCATAAGCCACCATGTCCGCCATGTCTTTCCAGACGAGCGTCAGTCCCGCTTCACCGATCAGCCGCTCATACGGCTCCTGCAGTCCGGCTTGCAGCAGTTGCTGCTTAACTTCGCCCATGCCTTTGGCAACGACCAAGGCTGCGCGCAGGGTGTCATCCGATTCCAGAACATATTGCTTCAAGATTTCTCCTCGTTCCATCTCGACTTCCCCGGACACCTCGCGGGATACGAACTTGCCCAGTTCATGCAGGAAGTGCCGAACCGACTGTGGCCGTGTTTCCATTTCGCACCGTCGCAGCCACTCGACGGCGGCAGTGAACTTCATGTGTTTGAAGTTGCCTGATTCCGACCATGCCGTTCTCAGCGCAGGCGGCAGCGAGCTCTCCGGTGGGTCGCGATCGCCCAGATAGACTAGCACCCACTGGCCCGAGGCGGCACAGTCCTGCAGGTGCATTCCGTAGTCGCGCAGTTGATGCTCCTGGTCCACGGCCCATGGCTTGTTCTCGATGCCGATCCAACGATTGCCGGGCAACCGGATGCAGATGTCGATGCGGCGCATCCCGTTGGCTTGGGACTCCACGAATACTTCCGCCTGATCGAGATCGTCTCGCCAGTTCTGCGAAATTTGCCCCTGCTCCAGAAAGCGGGCGAGAAAGGTGGCGCCCTGGCCATGACTTCCCTTCGGGTCAAGGAGCGACGCGAAGCACGTGGAGAGTCCGAGTTCATCGGAGCGGAGGAACTCGAAGATGGAAAAGTCGGGCGCAGCCTGCTTCTGCAATCGCCGCTTGACCTCGCCGAAGATTCGAAGTTCGATGCCCGCACGGCGCAGAAGCGAGGCCACATCGGGTTCGGCACTCGCGGCACTTGGGGTAACAGGAGGTTCGATCATTCGATTGCTATCAGGTGTCATGGCGCTCACCGACTCGCTGTGAGGAATGACGAAAGAGTCCCCGCATCGCATCGGGGAGGGCGGTGCCGGCAGGCTCCCCGTTAAGAAGAGCGATCGCCGGCTTGACGACGCGATCCAACAACGCCTGGCTCGACTCGAGCGAAAGCAACTCGACGCTAAAGGTCCATTCCCGCTGTTTCCAGTTCGTCCCTTCGCCGTCCCACACGATGAGTCGGTCGGCCTCGACGCGTTGTTCATCTTCAGCCCCATTGGAAAACTTCATTGGGTGTTTGACGAAAAATCCTTCATTGAAATCGATGGGGCAATCCCATAGACAGACATGCAGGAGAGGAACTTCATTGCCCGGAAACTCCATTCCGTTGCCTTCAAGGCTCACCTGATAACTGAGGTACATCTCCGGCCGCGAGCCTTTGCGGCGCGCGAGCGGTATCGAAGCCGATATGTCCGTACATACCCAGCCCTGATCATCATCGCGGTCATCCCAGACCATCGATCCCACTACTTTGCACACCGGCCTGGCCTTCCCCAGCTCCTGGAGGAACAGGGCGTCGAGCGTCTCGCCCATCGCGCTGATCTCAGCGCCGTACTCGCGTACCGCGCGCACGCATTGAACGAATTGCTTTGCATCTGTAGACATCATTCACCTGTTTTGAAGAAGGGCCGAAATCCGGCTTGCGATTGCGGCAACGCCGCGGCCGCCCGCGCGAATCCAGAGAACCCATGGGTCAACCCCAAGAAGAATCGCCGGTGCACGATGGGAAGCGTCGGCAATGCCGTCCGCGCGAAGTCAAACCCCCGGAACGGTTTGATGCCAACGGCGCGCAGATAGCCATGCGTGAGTTCCGCCCATCGCGCAATGGGGCCATCCGGCTGCCAATGCTGCAGCGCTGCGCAGATCTGCCTCCAACTGACGAGAATGAGGCGATCCTCTCCACCTGCCTGCCATGTTGCGGGCGAAGCGTCGTTCCTGGCTGCCAGCCCAACACTGACTTCGGGAGCAATGAACAGGTGCAATGTCGCCGCGCGTTCACTTGCATCGAGAAATTCTCGCCACTGCTTGACCAACTGGTCGTCGCCGCTCAAGGGGGCATGCCACTTGACTTCTATCAGCAGGTTCAATCGCGTGCCGTCGGCCCATGTGAATCGCAGGTATCCATCCGGCTCGACGTCGCGACGGCGGGGCCACAGAGCAAATTCCATCCGACTCGGATCGCCTGGCGGCACCGCTGCTCGCGGCGCTTCCCTCGCCAGCAACCTGCGCCAGAAGCCCAGGACGGGTCCAGGCTCGAAGAATGCAAGGGGTCCGAGCACGGTCGATGTGATCTCGTCCTCCTCGAAAACGCGCCTCTCAACTCCGTCGCGGTGCCCCAAGTAGCGGCGGTAGATGGTGGTCTTCTTTTTTTCGATCGCGTGCAGCATCGGAGTGATCTGGTTGGAAGAGGTGGTTCAGTGTCTCAAAGGCTCGCGGCCAGCGACTTGGGTGCGACAACCCGCACATCATTCCCGAAGCCGCGCAGCCACCATTTCAACTGCTCCGTCTCGGTGACGGTGGCGGTGATGCGGTAGCTATCGCCGTCTTCTTGCACCTGTTGGTCGTCGGAAAGATGGGACTCGAGCAAGTGCGCCCCAGTGCGCTTGTCAATGAGAATTTCGAGCCGGATACGCTTTCCGTTCCCGAATCCGAAGCGGCCGTCGTTGTCGAACTTCTCGAGGTCGAACTCCGGTGGACGCTCGAAGCCCATGGCCGTCAATTCACATTTGTCGATGCGGTTCAGGGCCAAGCTGCGTTCGTTGTCGTAGCCTTCGAAACGGCACACCAAGTACGTTCGCGTTCCCTGCTGCGCCAGGCCAAGTGGCATCACGCGGGCCGTCGTGCTGCGGCCTGCGGCGTTGCGGTATTCGACGTTCAGCCACCTGTTGCGGTACAGCCCGGAGCTAACCGCTTCGAACACCTCGGGAAGGACCGGCGCGGGCAGCAGGGGCTGCGAACTGCTCACGACGCGCACCTTGCGCAACCATTCCCGCGCTGCCAACGAAGACTCGCGGCCGTCTGCATGGTGGCCAAGATTGGCGCGAGCCTGCTCGAAGAAGGGCTGGAGCGACTGGAGAACCTCCATCGGCATTAGGTGGCGCAGGTGCTGCTCCGCCAACGTGAGCAGCAACGACTCCTTCTCCGTGAGCCCCGGCAATGACAAGCCCCTGGCCCGTTCTTTCCACTGATAGCCATAGGGCTTGCTTCGATCGTCGCGCTCGATGTCGAAGTTGCGTGCAAGCTCGTCGAGTTGCCGCTGCACCGTGCGGAGGTCGCGCTGCCAGCCCGCGTCCTGCAATTGGCGGGTCAGCTCCGGTGCGGAGACTTTGTGCGTGCGGGGAATGCGCTTCAAGATCTCCAGGGAGAACTGAAGGGTTTCCAGCGTCCTGGGTTTCGCTTTACCGCTCATACCGCGGCGACATCGATGCTGGTGGACATGTCGGGCAGGCACGAACGCTGCGAAAAGTGCGACCATAGCCGCACCATGCCGTACGTGTCCAGCCGGCAGTAACGCCAGAGCTGTTGCCTGAGTTCGGCCTTGCGCTCGCCGCTGGTCTGCGGGTCGATGGCTTCGATGTAGGCGCCTTGGGCGCCGCCGCCGTCTTGCACTCCGTCCAGGTTCGCATAGTCGAGGTCAGGCGCAATCGTCGGAAGCACGGCCTTGATACTCCAGCTTCCGTGCTGCGCCGGGTGGTAATAGAACTTGCTGGCAACAGGCAGAAGATCGACGAGGCGCGCGTCGATGCCGAGTAATCCCGATGCCAGCGCAGGGAATCGTCCGGCCAATGCGCGCAGGCGGCCACTCTCGAACGACTTGTTGTATGCAAAGACCGGCTCCGCAGTCCCGCCGCAGGCGATCAGCGCCCGAGCGATCCACTCGCTCGGGTCTTGCCCGCTCAAGTCGAGGAAGCCGGTGTGGGCGTGAGTGCCATCCGGTGCCAGGCGATGCAGGGAGAACTGGAATGGCACCTGCTCGTAGGGCCGCGTGCCTCGCCATATGGGAACCACGAAGGCAATCGTTTCGAAGTCTAGGAAAAGCGCAGGCAAGGAATGGCCGGCCAACGCGCCTGTTGCGCCCTTCGCGTCGAAGTAGGTCGTTCCGGCGAGCGTATGCCGCTTCACACGCAACTGCGCGCTGCCCAAGAGTTCGTCGGGCAGGTGCTGCATCCCCCGAACGGCGTTCGTAGCCACATGCGCCTCGAGCGCCCGCGATTTGCGACCCGGAAGCCAATCAATCGGATGCTGCTCGTGTCCCGATTGCGCGTCCTCCTCCTGCCGGCAATGCGCTTGAAAGCCGCACGCGAATGGCTGCGAGCAGTGGCGCCCGCGTGGCTGGGCCGGCGGCTGGCCCTGCGATACCAGCCAGTGCGCTTCACGCAGCCATCGCGCGACTTCAGGCTGGCGCTCCCTGGCTTGGGAGGTGACGTCTTTCTCCACCAGCAGGCCGCTGTAATCATTGTCGCCCGGGTAGGTCCAGCTACTGTCGATGTGCGCGACATGCACGGAAGCGAGAGCGACGCCCGACGCCGTCGCCACGTGGTATTGGATAGCGGCATCATCGAGATAGTAGTTCTTGAGGCCGGTGGACGACTTGACTTCCACCATTCGCCAAGTCACGCCATCCTCGTGAGGCTGCAGGACGTCGGCCAGTGCCAGGGCGCCGGCAACTGGATCGCCGTTCTCGAATCCCGCCTCGAAGATGGTGCGGCGTTCAAGGACCAGCTCGCGGGTGCGCGCCAGCAGCCCGCCGATGCCTAAGGCCTGGGGATCGAGCGTCTCGCCCACACCCTGCGGGTCGTAGAGGCCGCGCGCCAGTTCCCCGACCTGGTGTCCATTGGCGAAACTCGCGAGCGTACTGGAGGAGTCTTCACGCAGACCGGGGCTATGGACTTCCAGCCAGAGCCGCTTCGTACATTGGCGGTAGGCGAGGAGCTTTGACTTGGACAACGGACGCATGGAGGGAAATGTACATCGGCGCTGCGACATTTCGTGTCGCATCGACGCATCGGTCATACGAAGCCTATTGACTTGCCGGCTGCCCCCGGTTTGGTGTCGTGTTCCGCTTGCAGTTCGTCGATCCATTCGTGGGGGTCGACATCAAGCCCTAGGGAGGACAGGCGCCGCTTCACGTTGGCGAAGTCTCCCGGGGTGAGCTTGTCCATTGCGGACAACCGGGCCACCGCCCGAGCGTCGGGTTGCAGCGGCTCGTTCGGGTCGGCATCGGCCGCGCCTAGGGCGACTTCGCGAAACAGATCCACCCGCTGCGGCGCGGTAAGCGGCAACAGTTCCAGGCGGAACTCGAACCGGCGCAGCAGCGCCGCGTCTAGCCGCGAGCCGAAGTTGGTGGCGCAGATGAAGACGCCTTCGAAAGCTTCGACCTGGCGCAGGAATTCCGCAGTGACAGCGACCTCCGCCCGATGCGCGGCAGTGTCGCGTGCGCCCAGTAACGTGTCCGCTTCGTCCAGGAACAACACCTCGCCTGCGGCATCGCAATCCTCGAACATCCGCGCGACGTTGCCTTCACTCTCGCCAAACCATTTGGAGTTGATGTCGGAAGCCGTCCGATACACCACTTCGCGGCCCAGGAGCTGCGCGATTTCAGCGGCGAGCTGTGTCTTGCCCGTTCCCGGGGCGCCGGTGAGGAGTAGCCTGCCACGCCCCAGTCTCCCTAACCCCGACATGACTGCGTCGGCAGTGACCGGCCCCATGACGTTCAGGTAGCGTGTGTCGAACCGGGTCGAACGCTCGGGCAGCTTACTTGCAAGCCTGGAGCCCATCGCCTTGGCCATTTCGCGCAACACCGTACTCACCCCCATATCCGCCTGGCTTGGCGGCAGTCGGGCGATCTGGGTGAACCTCGCCGCCGTTGCCAGCATGGCGGGCGAAACGCTGGGCTCACTGGCTATGGCATGCACCGTCTGGAGGGAACAGCCGACTGGTGCGAGGTGAGCCTGGGCGATGCTCTGACGAACGCCCCTTGGCGTCTTCGGGAACTCGAGGCAGAAAGTGAAACGGCGCAGGTAAGCCGGGTCGATCTGGTCGATGCGATTGCTGATCCAGATCACCGGGCATTGATTGCCTTCCAGCAGGCCATTCATCCAGGACTTGCTGTCCTCGCGCTTGCCGAACATGCGGGCCATTGGACTGTTGTATTCGTTCTGGAAAATATCTTCGGCCTCATCCAGGACCACCACGCTACGGCCTTTCGGGGCGAATGCCTGCGTCAGCATGAGGCTGGCCAGCCGTTCGGACCTGCTGGCAGCATCGCCGTCTGCATCGACGTCCAGTACGCTGTATCCCGCCGCGCCGCTTCGGGCGACAAGCCCCGCCGCGAATTCCGTCTTGCCCGTGCCCGGCGCGCCGTAGAGGAGGACATTCACTCCTTTGGCATGTCCGCGCACCGCCTCGGACATCAATCTTTCAAGCAACTGCATCCGCTGGCCCAAGTGCGGCCATTGCAAGGCCCCGCAACTGGCGGGAGGCAACTGTTTCAGAGCCACGGCGGCAAGGTCGGTGATTGCAAGCGCCTTCGCGGTGAGGAGCAGCATGCCTTGCCGAGATAGGCGCATCACGTCTTCCATGTCGTGCCGGTTGGCAACAACGTCGATGTCAAGCAGTCCGCAGCGCAGGAGGCGGGAGCCACGGCGAATCATTGAGCGCACTCGATGTTCGTCGGGTGCGTCGATCGCGTTGCACGCCGCTTGCACCATCCGGGACAGCCCCTGTGCGCAGCCGAAGTAGCCGGCGCCGAGCGTGCTGACCTCCGCTGCTGCGCACAATGCAAAGAAGCGCTTCTCCGTCTCGGAGAGTGCCAGCAGTTGAGCCAGCAAGTCGATGTTCCGATCCATGGGCAATCGCTTGCCTGCGACGAGGCGCTCCAGGTCAGCCTGTACGGCATCCAAAAGTGGCTCGAACCCTGGGCTGCCCCCCACCAAGGCTTCGCCGATTGCTTCGAAGACCAGTGGGGTCGATGGCTCAAGGGGTAGGCGTGCGCCCCTCGGCACCGACTCGAGCCACGCTGCGAGTTCCTGTGCCGACTCGGACCGGTCGAGCCGCTTTCCGCGCAGCGCGTAACCGGATCCCGGCCGATAGCCGGAAAGCCGCTCCCGTAACAGTGCAGGGTGACGGCGCACTACGGGCCAATATGGCCTTCCGACTGCGGCCATGTCCATCTCCTCATGCGGCAGTTGCATTCCTCGGTACACGCGCAGTAGCGCCAGCAGGACACGTAAATCGGCGATGTGCTCCGGTCTTGCGGAGTCGATGCGACGCGCGAGTCGTGAACGAGGCATGGGATGGTTCCTTGGGAGGTGAGGCGTTGGATTGTTGGAACTCAAGCGACAAAGCGTGTCGCTGCCGAACGGGTTATTCGCCACGGCGCTGGGTGCGACACGACCTGTCGCACCACGGTCGAAGCTTTGGTCTTATGAACGATCCGACCTCGCGCCGCTCAGCCCAACGGACGCTCATTGCCGTGGGAAACGCCGGCAGGCAGTTGCTCCGTCACGCGATGGATGGGCGAAACGGGTTCGATCGGACGATCCTCGTTGCAAAGCCGGTACCCGGACTCCTGGCCGAGCCTGGGGTCTATCACGTGCAATACCTGCGCGACCGCGTGGCCGCGTGCCGATGTGCCGAAGTTCTGTCGCACGGCGCGGGACAGGTGTCCGTGTTCGGGGCGGCAGGGGGGAGGTCGACGGCTCTCATCCTGCTCAGGTTGGCAGCTGCACTCTCAGAACAGGAGCGCGTGCGCGTTGTGGTCGCATCTCCGTTCTCCTGGGAAGATCGGCGCCGCCAATGGCGCGCCCTATATGTGCGCTTCCGGTTGCAGCAGATGCGTGGCGTCAAACTGTCCGTGGTCGTCACTGGAAAAGTGGAGAAAGAAATGGATGCAGAGACACCGATGGATCACCTGCTAGCGCGGATCATGCAAGAGGCTTGGGAAAGTCTTGTCGAGTAGACGCAGGCAGCGGCTGGCGCTTGGGCTTTTGTTTGTCGTTCTCGCCTTGTGGTGGCGGCGCTGCACGCTCGATCTCGGCGGCCAAGGCAGCCAGATTGGGGTCGATGGTTTCTTCCAGCAGGCTTTTTTGCTCGGCGTTGTACGCCTCGGACTGCGCCGCGAACTTCAGCCGTTTCAACACCGCAATCTCGTGGGTGAGCTTGTCGATGAAGGCCTGCTTGAAGGCGATCTCGCGGTCCTTGCCGGCCGCGTCTGCGATCAGGGTGCGCACCACCTGGCGCAGTTGCTGCGCGTCAAGGTCGTTGATTTGTGCTTCGTCGATCACCGAGTGGTGATGATGCCGATGTATCCGCGCTGGCGCATCGGCAGTTTCGCCAATTGCACTGATTTGCCTACAGCACCGTGATGACGCCCGCCTCGCCAATGCGCTGCCACGGCAGGCCCAGCACAAGGGTGTCAAGCTGCGCACGGGTCAGAGCCAGCGTACCGGCTACGTCCCTGGGCCAGACGAACTTGCCCTGGTTCAGGCGCCGCGCGGCCAGCCACACGCCAATGCCGTCGTGCACGAGCACCTTCATCCGGTTGGCCCGCCGGTTGGCGAACAGGTACGCGTGATGCGGGCGCGCTGAGCCAAAGACGTGCACCACGCGCGCCAGCGCCGCTTCGCTGCCCGAGCGCATGTCCAGCGGGTCGACGGCCAGCCACACGGCTTCCACCCGGATCACCGCAGCAGCTCGCGCATCCAGGCCGCGCAGTCCGCCGCCGCCGCGGCCGGCCAGGTGATGGTCATCGTCGTTGCGCCCCGGCGCAGTTCCATGCGGATGTCCGCCGGCGCCGTGCAAGTCGGCGCAGGCAGTCCAACGGGAACGAACGCGGCGACGGGCAAAGGCGCAGCCGCTGCCAGGCGACGCCACTTGTGCACGATGTTGGCGCTGATGCCGTAAGACATCGCCACGCTGGCCACTGACACGCCGGGCTGCGCGCATTCGCTCAGAACCTGCGCCTTGAGTTCGGCGCTGTGCCGCCGTTGTGTGATCTTCTTGGAGTCTTCCATGGTGTCCACCTAATTCCTTGGTGGACACCATCGTTGCCGCCTAAACGGTCAGATTCAAGAAGGGGATGGCCGGACGCTTACCCTAAAGCGGGTGATCGCGATCCTGGGCATGCCCAAAGCAACCTTAGCGCGCCGGGACTAGGAGGAGCTTTCTATTGTTCCTTCCAAAGCCTCGCGAAGAGGTTTCTCTTTCCGAAGTCATCTCCGCCGCAGGCTTGGCTGCGGCAACGCTCTCACACTGGCGCCTAGAACGCGGGGATCAGCGCGCCGCGGATGCGGGCTTTGCGGTAGGCGACGGATTGGATTTGAGCGTTGATACCGCGCGCTCGGACGCCGCCCCTGCGGCTCTTCGAGCAGCCGTAGCAGCCGTCAGTGCTTCCGGGGTAATGCCGGCCCTGGCTAGGTACTCGCGGCAGAAGGGGTGCACCTTGTCAGACACGGTCCCAGCCTCACCGAGTCGATGCAGCCGGACCTTCTCAGGGAAAAGCTGAGTAGGCGACGTGGTCACCACTTCGATCGTGTCAGTTGCGCGGTCGTGTGTCACCCTGAAGTCACCGAACGAAGTGGGAACCCCGCGGAGATGATCCCAGGCCCAAATGTGAAGCCCGCCGAGGCCCCACCATAGGCGGCGCCCGTCGATCATCACGTATTGCCATGGGAGTGCTTTGCACAAGCGTTGGTTGTGGATGTCGCCGTATACCTTGCCGTCCTCCACGTACAGTGACAACTCGACGACGTTCTCGCCTATCAGCGAGCCAGGAGGGCCACCATCGAGGTGGCCCTCAGCGTCATTTGACCAGCGCCCTGAATAGGTGTGATCGATACGCCACCAGGCCCACGCCTTCTCGGTGTTATTTATGACATCCGATCCGCTGGCTAGTAGCCAGCCGGTCGCGCCACCTACCATCGTGAAGATGACTGCGTGCTTCTGGACAAAACGGAGGCAGCGCTTGACCCGCGAAGGCCGGGCAGGACCAGCAGCGGCACGATGGCGCCAAGGCAGTTGAGGTCGTTTCACAGTCGGTCCTGAGCGGTGGTGCGATGGCCGAATTCGACGCTTAAGTCTTTAAAGCTAAAGGACTTTTCATGGAACTTGTGCATCAGCTGAATATTGCCGCGGTGTGTCAGCCGAAAGGGCATTCAAGCGCCGCTAGCGGCGTACTTCTTGGCGCTTGCTTTTACCGCTTCCTCGCCATACGTCAGCTCCAGGCGCTTCAGGATAAAGTGCCCGCGCGCCATGTCCTGGTAGTAGTCCATGAACAGCGCATTCAACGTCGCGCCGGCCGCTGCACCAACGATCGGCACCATTTGAGCTGCAATCTTCTCCGATATTGTGATGCCGTATCGCGTGGCAATCTTGTCGATCAGTTCGG
>Ga0255338_1003711_pt1 | contig 17570 bp, 17 predicted proteins | sample MeOH1_35cm_T4_19_FD_203715 | JGI IMG/M metagenome (GOLD analysis project Ga0255338, IMG submission 203715) | Sandy soil microbial communities from University of British Columbia, Vancouver, Canada - MeOH1_35cm_T4_195 | ecosystem: Engineered > Artificial ecosystem > Sand microcosm > Unclassified ...
TCCCGAATCCCGGGGTGGATGGCTGTTGGCAGCCGTTTCTGAAGGGCAAGATGGACCACGATACCAAATCGCCAAGCCCTTGCAACCTTCCTCAGGGTAGGTTGAAACGCCCAGTTTATTCACGACCCTTTGATCATCATCAAAGTCCCGGAGCGAGAATCTCCCGCACCCCTCTTCCCTGAGCCAAGGCCTGCACCAGCGCGGAACCCACGACGGGGGTGGCGCCCAAGGCCCGCACGGCTGCCAGGCTGTCCGCATCGGACAATCCGAACCCGACCGCGAGGGGGCGAGCCGTCAAGGTCTTCAGGTCCCTCACGCGCTCCCGCACCGGCGCGAGATCCGTGCCCTGCCCTGTGCCAGTGACGCCAAGACGGGCCACGATGTAGGCGAAGCGCTGGGCGAAGGGCGCCGAAGGGCCAGGGTCCGGGCGCTCGTCCAGGACCTGGCGGGCCCGCTCCAGCGTGGTCGTGGGCGCCAGGAGCGGCACCATGGGGTAGCCCGCAGCCCTCAGCGCCGCCTCGAAGGCCGGTTCCTCCCCAAAGGGCAGATCCACCACCAGGAGGGCCCTCACCGGCGTGGGAGCGAGCAGCGCCTTCAGCTTCGGAGCCCCGATCTGGAGCAGCGGATTCAGGTAGGTGAAGAGGATGAGATCGGGACTGTCGCTGATGCCCGCCAGGGATTCGAGCACGCGGACCGGCGTGGCACCCTTGGCGATGGCACGGTGCGCGGCGGCCTGGAGCACGGGGCCATCCGCGATGGGATCCGAGTGCGGCAGGCCCAGTTCCAGGGCTTCGAGGCCGAGAGCCTTGGCCTCAGAAAGAAGGGCCGGTAGAGCCTCCAGATTGGGGTCGCCAGCCATCAGAAACGGAAGGAGTGGATTCAGGCGCATCTCAGATCCCCAGGCGTGACTGGTAGGTGGACAGGTCCTTGTCGCCGCGGCCACTGAGGCCCAGCAGGACGGTGGCAGCGCCTTCCTTGGCGAGAGCGGGCAGCAGGGCCAGGGCGTGACTGCTTTCCAGGGCCGGCAGGATGCCCTCGGTTTCGCAGAGCAGGCGGGCGCCGACGAGCGCTTCGTCATCGGAAGCGCGGCGCATCTCCACCCTCCCGTCGAGCGCGAGCGCCGCCAGCTCCGGCCCCAGGGCCGGGTAATCCAATCCCGCACTGATGCTGGCGGTCTCGGCGGTGTGGCCATGCTCATCCTGCAGCAGCAGTGTCTTGCAGCCGTGCAGCACGCCCATGCGCCCGCCATCGAGGCGTGCGGCATGCTCGCCGAGAGCCTTGCCGTGGCCACCAGCCTCGACGGCGATGCGGCGGAGGCCATCGCCCAGGAAGGGCACCAGCAGACCCAGGCCGTTGCTGCCGCCACCGGCGCAGGCGATGACGATCTCAGGGAGGTCACCCGACTGCTCCAGCACCTGACCCCGGGCCTCCTCACCGATGACGGTCTGGAAGGTCCGCACCATCGTCGGGAAGGGGTGGGGCCCCAGGGCCGAGCCAAGGATGTAGTGGGCCCGATCGCAGCGGCCCGCCCAGGCCCGCAGGGCCTCATTCACGGCCTCCTTGAGGGTGCCTTGCCCCGCGGCCACGGGCTCGACCTTGGTGCCGAAGAGCCGCATGCGGGCCACGTTGGGCGCCTGGCGGGCCATGTCGGTGACGCCCATGTACACGGTGCAGGACAGGCCCAGGCGCGCGCAGGCCGCGGCCGTGGCCACGCCGTGCTGGCCCGCGCCGGTCTCCGCGATGATCTCCGTCTTGCCCATGCGCCGGGCCAGCAGGGCCTGGGCCAGGGCGTTGTTGATCTTGTGGGCGCCGGTATGGGTGAGGTCCTCGCGCTTCAGATATAGAGCCTTGATCCCCAGTTCCGCGGCCAGGCGCGGTGCGGGTGTGAGCGGCGTGGGCCGGCCCACGAAGTGGCGCAACTCGGCCTTCAATTCCGCCAGGAAAGCCGGGTCGGCCCATGCGGCGCGAAAGGCCGCTTCCAGATCGAGCAGCGGCTGCATGAGGGTCTCCGGGGCGTAGCAGCCCCCGAGCTGTTGGGCACCGAACCGCGTGGGAAGCGCGAACGAATCAGTCATGGGTTCCCTTTCCTGCCGAGGCTTCATGCCGCACAGCCGCGACGAACGCAGCCACCTTCGATGGATCTTTGAGACCGGGCGAGATTTCCAGGCGACTCGCCGCGTCGAAGCCACGCAGCTGTTGGCGGGCGACGGGCGGAAGCGCGGCGACCCTGGCTGCCAGGTTGGCGCCGTCCAGACCGCCCGCGAGGAGGAAGGGCCCGGGAGGTGGGAAGGCCATGGCGTGCCCCTGCCCAGAGCCTCCCGCCACGCCGGTCTGGGCCGCGCCGGGCTCCCACAGGTGGAGGTCCGCGGGCACGGGCGCCTGGCCCGGTTCATCGGCCCAGGGCAGCAGGACGAAGAGGCCCGCCTCGTGCAACAGGGCCACGCCCTCCTGACGCCACTGCGCCGGCAGGTAGGGCTGGACGCGACGGAAGCGGTGGTGTTGCGCTGTTTCGAGGATGACCTCCGCGCGTTCCGCCACCATCACCAGCACAGCCCGATCCAGGAAGGCCTTCGCCACAGAAAGATCCGCGCAATGCCGGGGGCTGGGCGGATGACACACGAAGCCCAGCAGGTCCGCGCCCTGCCCCGCGGCAAAGGCTGCGTCCTCCGCGGTGCTGAGTCCGCAGACCTTGGCCAGCAGATTCATCGCGCCTCCTGACGCAGGTCTGCGAAGACGCGCTCCAGAAAGCCCCTGGGATCCGGACTGCGCATGAGGGCCTCGCCGATGAGCACCGCCTCGAAGCCCGCCCGCAGGGAGGCCTGGGCGTCTTCGGGGGTGGCGAGGCCGGACTCGCGGACCAGCACCGCATCCGGGAAGGCCCGGCGCAGGGGCGCGGCGGTGGGCTCGCCCAGGGTGAAGGTGGAGAGATCCCGGGCGTTGATGCCCACCATGCGGGCCTGGGCCTCCTGGGCGAAGGGGACTTCCGTGAGATCGTGCAGCTCCACCAGCGCTTCCAGGCCCCGCTGGCGGGCAGCCTCGGCGAAGGCGGCCGTGTGCCCCTTCAGCACTCGGACGATGAGCAGCACCGCCTCGGCGCCGCAGGCCTCGGCCTCGGCGAGCTGGGCCTCGGAGATGACGAACCCCTTGTAGAGCCTCGGCAGACCGAACTCCGCCGCCACCGCCAGATGCGCTGCGGCACCGCGGAAGTAGGCCGGCTCCGCCAGGATGGAGAAAGCCGCCGCGCCTCCGTCCCGGTAGGCCTGGAGCTGGGCCTGCAGTGGCGTTCCGGCGGCGAAAGGACCCAGGGAAGGCGAGGCCTGCTTGTACTCGGCGATCACAGCGCCACCCCGGGCTGTGGCTTCCCGTCTCAGAGCCGATTCGAAGGGGCCAGGGCCGTCGAGGCGGGCCCGGACTGGTGGCGGCGCTGGAGCCGCGGAGGCCAGGCGGGCGAGTTCCGAGACCAGCACCCGCTGGAGGTGGGAGCTCTTGGGCAACCCGGTGCCGCGCACCAGGGAGGAGGGATCCGGAAGCTGGTTCATGGCTTCACCCCGGTAGCGGGAAACGGCAGGGCGAAGCCGTGATCGAGGGCGGCCCGAACTTCACGGAAAGTCTCGGCGAGGCCATCCATTGAACCATCCCGATGCAGGGCCAGCCCCAGCCCGGCCTGAAGGGCCACCGCATCGGCCACGGCCGGCCGGAAGTCCCCGTGACTGGCGCCGCCGAAGATGCCCCGGGCCACTGCCAGGGCCTCGGCCCGATCCGCCACGCGCAGGGCGTGCCGGGGTGGCTGGGTGATGCCGAGTTCCCGCGGCACCAGTACCTGGGGTACCTGCACGTGACCCTCCGCTACGACCAGAACCGTGGTGGGGCCTTCGATGGAGGCCTCGTCGAGGCCCTTCCCTTCCGCGTCCTTGCCGTGGATCACGAAGGCCCGGCGCAAGGTCGGCCGCCGCGCCAGGGCCCCGGCCATGGGCGCCAGCAGCTCCTCACGGGCGACGCCCAGCAGTTGCAGGGGCGGATTCGCGGGGTTCAGCAGCGGCCCTAGCAAGTTGAAGATGGTGGGGATGCCTAGGCGGCGGCGGATCTCGCGGAGGCGCCCCAGCAGCGGATGGTAGGCCGGCGCGAAGAGAAAGGCGAAGCCGTGGGCTTCCAGATCCCGCGAAAGGTCGGCGCTGGCCCGCGCCAGGTCGTAGCCCAGGGCCTCCAGCAGGTCCGCGCTGCCGCAGACGCTGGTGGCGGCCCGGTTGCCGTGCTTGATGATGGGGACGCCGTGATGGGCCAGCAGCAGGGCCGCCAGGGTGCTGAGGTTGGCCGTGGAAGCACCATCGCCGCCGGTGCCGCAGGTATCGAGAGCCCCTTCGGGCACCGCCGGGAAGGGCACGGCCACCTCGGCCAGGGCATCGGCAAAGGCCGCCAGCTCGTGGGCCTCGGGCACGCGCTGGGCCAGCAGGGCCAGGCAGGCGCCCACCAGCAGGGCGTCCGTGTCCTGGTCGATGAAGATGCGCATGAGTTCCGAGGCCGTGGCCTCCGGCAGCGGACGGATGGGATTGTGGGTGGTGAGCAGGGTCATCGGACAGGTTCCTTGGCAAGGCGGAGGAAGTTCGCGAGCATCGCCGGGCCGTCCGGCGTGAGGATGCTTTCGGGATGGAACTGCACGCCCCAGCGCGGCAGATCGCGGTGGGCCATGGCCATGATTTCGCCGCCGGGGCTGCGCCCCGTGACGCGCCAGCAGGCGGGCAGCGAGACCGGATCCGCGATGAGGCTGTGGTAGCGGCCCACGGGAAGGCCCGGAGGCAGTCCCTGGAAGAGGTCGGTACCGTCGTGCTCCAGGGCGGTGGCCTCGCCATGCAGAGGTTCAAGGGCTCGGACCACCTTCCCGCCGCTGGCAGCGGCCAGGGCCTGGTGGCCCAGGCAGACACCCAGCAGGGGCACGTTCCAGTCGGACCCGGCGAGGGCCATGTGGGCGGGGCTTTCCGTGGGGTGGCCGGGGCCGGGTGACAGCACCACGGCATCGGGCTGGAGGGCCCTGGCCTCGTCAAGGGTGATGGCGTCATGGCGGACGACCTTCACGGGGGCGCCCAAGGTCTCGAAGGCCTGCACCAGGTTGTAGGTGAAGGAATCCAGGGCATCGATCAGGAGAATCATCGGGCGGCTCCGGGCAGCTGGACGCCAAGGGCCTGGGCGATGGCGCCCAGCTTGTGCAGGGTTTCGAAGTATTCGGATTCGGGTTTCGAGGCCCGCACCACCCCCGCGCCAGCCTGGATATAGGCCGCACCACCGGAGTAAACCGCCGTGCGCAGGATGAGGGCCGTGTCCAGGGCGCCATCGGTGCCCAGCCTCAACAAGACCCCACCGTAGGGACCCCGCATCTCCCCTTCCAGCTCCGCGATCCGCTGGCAGGCGCGGAGTTTGGGGGCACCGCTCACGGTGCCTGCAGGGAAGGCCGCTGCCAGCACGTCCAGGGCATCCACGCCGTCCCGGAGCTTGGCCTTCACGGTGGTGGTGAGGTGCAGAACATGACTGGTGCGCTGGAGGGCCAGGGGCTTCTCCACCCGGACGCCGCCGGGAACGGCCACGCGGCCCAGGTCATTGCGGGCCAGATCCACCAGCATCTGATGCTCGGCCAACTCCTTGGGATCGCGCTTGAGGGCCTCGAAGCGGGCGGCGTCCTCCTCGGCGCTGTCTCCGCGTGGCACGGTGCCGGCGATGGGCAGGGTCTCGGCCTCATCACCCTGCACCCGCACCAGCATTTCCGGCGAGGCGCCCACCAGCGCGAAGCCATTCCACTCGAGCAGGAAGCCGTAGGGGCTCGGATTCAGGCGGCGGAGGCGGCGGTAGGCCTCCAGCGGCGGTGGCGGATCCTCGATGCGGAACCGCTGGCTGGGCACCAGCTGGTAGATATCGCCGTCCAGGATCAGCTCCTGGGCTGTGCGCACGGCATCCTCGTAGGTGTCGCGGGTCATCTGGGCGATGGCACGGGGTTCCGAAGCGCCGGGGCCGGGATCGGCCACGCCCGCCAGGAGCCTTGCCCGAAGGTCCCGCAGGCAGTGGAAGCCGGCTTCGGCATCCACATCCACGGTCTGGAGCTCGGCCACCTGGTGCAGGTGATCGAAGACCAGGGCCACATCGAAGCGGCGCACCCACAGGCCAGGCAGGCCCAGGCTGTCCCGGGCGGGCTGTGGCAGGGTGGGTTCCAGTGCCCCCACGGTCTCGAAGCCCAGGTAGCCCGCACAGCCCACGCCCACCGGCAGGGGCTCTCTCGGCGCCGGCAATTCCGCATCGGGATCGCTGATGGTCCTGGCGGGTGGAGCCCCGGCCAAGGCCCGCAAGGCCTCCACCCAGCCCCGGGCAGGAGGATCCAGCCGGCATTCGGCGGGGCCCTCCAGCAGCACGAAGCTGTGCCGGCCCACACGCTCGCCCTGGTCGCAGGACTCCAGCAGCAGGCTGGCGCCCACGGGGCGCAGGGCCAGGTAGGCGGCCAGGGGCGTGAGGAGGTCCGCGGGGAAGGGATGGCGGATCAGGAACCTGGATTCAGGAGGCATGGTTTTCGTCCACATACAAAAAAGCCCGACCATGGGGTCGGGCTCGGAAGGTCCGGGGTGGCGTTGGCCGCTAGGCCTCGCGCAAGGAGCCGTCCGAGCCCGTACGCCACCACCAAGCCCCGTGAAGGAGGCCCTGGCGGAGGGTCGGAAAGGACAGCGTCATGGAACCGATGAAACCCCATCCGCGCGGGCCCTGTCAAGTGTGGTTTGATGAAGGATTGCTTGCGGACGGCCATGCATCTAGCTGAGGAACGCCCCACCACCATCCTTGCCGAGGATGCCCTTGCGCCCAGGGCCCCCTGGCGTTTCTTCCGGCGCGCCCTGCCCGGTGGCTTCACCCGCTGGGGCTGGGGCCTCCTGGTCGGCTGGCTGCTGGTGCTGCTGGGCCCGGTCCTCGGCTGGGCGGGCCATCTCCGACGGGCTGCTGGCTCGAGCGCGCTGCCCAGCCACTGGGGCGAACGGATCAGCGCCCGGGATATCTGGGAGCTGTGGGAGAACGGCGGGCTCCAGCACCGCCTGGCGAATTCCCCGACCGTGCACCTCTTCGGTCTGGGCCTCGTCATCGTCCTCTGGTGCGGCTGGCGCATGCAGGCGGAGCGGGTGGACCAGAAGGCCCGCCTCGGTTCCTGGCTGCTGGGCGCCCTGGATACGGTCCTGATCGGCTTCCTGCCCGTGGGCCTCGTGGTCTGGCTGGGGGATGTGATGCTGGCCTGGCTCGGCCGGCTGGGCATCGACGGGCTCGGCTGGATGGCCTTCTTCGGGCGCCCCCTGTTCTGGATGGCGGCGGTGGCCGCTTTGAATCTCCAGTGGTGGTTCTGCCGCCTGGGGCGTGCGGCGGGACCAACCCGCGGCTACCGGCACCACCTGGCCGACTGTTTCCTGCGACTGTGGACCCACCCCGTCCAGTGGGGCCTGGTCTCTCTCGGTGGCGCCGCACTGCGGTCGCTCCTGCCCCTCCTGGTGCTGCTCCTGGCTTGGCGCATGGGCGGCGGCACCACCTTCCGCGTGGGGCTCTTCCTGGGCCTCCAGCTGCTCGTCACCCTGTTCAACGGCTGGCTGATGGGCTGGCTTCTGCGCGCCACGGCCCTGTTCTGGGCCCATGATGCCGCCGTGCGGGATGCCCGCGCCGACGTGAAGGACCTGCCCCGTGAAGCTCAAGCCCTCTAGCGCACTACTCCTCTCTTCCCTGCTTTCCCTTCACCTGGCAGCGCAGCCGCCAGGCGTGAAAGCTGAAGTCATCCCCATCACCGAGACCATCCCCGATGATCCCGAAATCCAGAAGGTCATCGCCCCTCTGGCCGAGGAGATCAAGGCCACCTTCGGGCTGCCCCTGGTGCAGGCGCCCCAGGGCGTGTTCCGCGGGCGGCGCGGCGAGGAGAATCTGCTGGGCTACTGGGTGTCGGATGTCATGCGCCAGGCCGCCCAGCCCCTGGTCGGCGCACCCGTGCGCTTCGCCATCACCAACGCCGGCGGCCTGCGGGCCAACCTGCGCCCCGGCCAGCTCAAGGTGGGTGACATCTTCGAGCTGATGCCCTTCGAGAACGAACTGGTGGTCATCGAACTCACGGGCGCCGAGGTCATCCAGGCGGTGAAGGAGGGCCTGTTGCGTCGAGGTGGCGAACCCTGCTCCGGCGTACGGGTGAAGGTCGAGGGCACGCCCCAGCAGGCTACGCTCACCGTCACCTGGGAGGATGGCAGCGCCATCGATCCCGCGGCCGTGGTGAAGGTGGCCACCACCGACTACCTCTACGGCGGCGGCGATTCCATCCCCACGCTGAAGAAGGGCCGCAGACCCTTCACCACGGGCGTCACCCTCCGGCAGATGCTGTTGGATCAGTGCGCGGCCCTGGGCAAGGCGGGCAAGGAACTGCTGCCCCCGGCGCCAGGTCGCTACGTGGTGCCAGTCCTGATCCTGGAAGCCATCCGCGACAAGACGTTCAAGCTTCAGGGGCCATGATGGAACGCCGCGCTTTTCTCGCCTCCCTCGGTGCTGCCGCCGTCACCTCCCGCGTGCCCCTGAAGGCCGCTGAGGGGCCAGCCTCGGGCCGCATCACCCTGCTGCACACCAATGACACCCATTCCCGCATCGAGCCCTTCGGTCCCGGCAACGGCGCCATCAGCGGCAAGGGCGGCATGGCCCGCCGGGCGACGCTGGTGAAACAGCTCCGGAGCCAGCTGGGTTCCGTGCTGCTGCTGGATGCGGGCGACACCTTCCAGGGCACGCCCTACTTCAACCGCTACAAGGGCCGCCTCGACTACCAGCTCATGCGGATGATCGGCTACGACGCCACCACCCTGGGCAACCACGACTTCGACAATGGCGTGGAGATGCTGGTCGAGGCCATGGAATCCATGGAGCAGCTCAAGCACAAGAACCCACCCTTCGCCTTCCTGAACTGCAACTTCGACTGCAAGGGCGCTCCGGCGCTGGCAAAGCGCATCCGGCCGTACCTGGTTCGCGACTTCCCTGGCGTCCGCGTGGGCATCACCGGTGTGGGGGTGGCCTTCGCCGGGCTGGTGGCCCCCAAGAACCATGAAGGCATCACCTGGAGGGATCCTTTCGAGAGCCTGAAACCTGTGGTGAAGCGACTCCGCGAGGTCGAGAAGGTGGACCTGGTGGTGGTCCTCTCCCACCTGGGGTACGACGTCAAAGACGCGGGCTATGACGACCTGCGCCTGCCCGGCCAGGTGGCGGGCATCGACGCCATCATCGGCGGCCACAGCCACACCTTCCTGGACGCGCCGGTGAAGGTCAAGCAGGCCCAGGGGGAAACGCTGGTCTTCCAGGTGGGTTTCGGCGGCGTGAACCTGGGCCGCATGGACTTCGCCCTGGCCCGCGGCGAGGTGAAGGCCGCCTCTGGAGCTGCCATGCCGGTGGTGGGATAGCCCGAGGGGCGTGACGGAAGTCCCAAATCCCCGTCCCCACAGGGAAAGCTGCTTGAAGGCGGGCATTCCCCGTGGGAGCCTGCCTGAAATGCCCTGAGCCGGACCAGCGGGGGTGGCGAGTCATCCAGGCCCCGGCGGTGCCGAAAAAAGCCCAAAGGAGAGCCCATGACCACGCAGAAGATCATCTGGACCGATATCGATGAGGCGCCCGCGCTGGCGACCTATTCCCTGCTGCCGATCATCCAGGCCTTCACCAAGGGCACCGGCATCGCCGTCGAGACCTACGACATCTCCCTGGCAGGCCGCATCCTGGCCAACTTTCCCGAGAGCTTGACTCCGGCTCAGCGCGTCCCAGACAACCTGGCCCAGCTGGGCGCCCTGGCCCTGAAGCCGGAAGCCAACATCATCAAGCTCCCGAACATCAGCGCCTCCATCCCCCAGCTGATCGCGGCGATCAAGGAACTCCAGTCCCAGGGTTTTGCCATCCCTGACTACCCCGAGCAACCCACGGAGGAAGTGGAAAAGGCCATCCAGGCCCGCTACGCCAAAGTGCTGGGCAGCGCCGTGAACCCTGTGCTGCGCGAGGGCAACTCCGACCGCCGCGCCCCACTCTCCGTGAAGAACTTCGCCAAGAAGCACCCGCACAAGATGGCGCCCTGGAGCCCGGACTCCAAGGCCCGCGTGGCGCACATGGCCGCGGGCGACTTCTTCGGCAGCGAGACCTCGACCACCCTCGCCAAGGCCACGACGGCCCGCATCGAGTTCGTGGGCGCGGATGGCGCAGTGAAGGTGCTGAAGGAGAAGCTGCCCCTGCAGGCCGGGGAGGTGCTCGACGCTTCGGTCATGAACGTCAAATCCCTCCGGGCCTTCTACGCGGAGCAGATCGACGCGGCCAAGCGGGACGGCCTCCTGCTCTCCCTGCACCTGAAGGCCACCATGATGAAGATCTCCGATCCCGTCATGTTCGGCCATGCCGTGTCCGTCTTCTACCAGCCGGTCTTCGAGAAGCACAACGCCACTCTGAGGGAACTGGGCGTGAACACCGCCAACGGGCTAGGTGATGTCTACGCCAAGATCCAGGCCCTGCCCGAGTCCCGCCGCGCGGAGATCGAAGCGGACATCCAGGCGGTCTACGCCACCCACCCGGCCCTGGCCATGGTGGATTCCGACAAGGGCATCACGAACCTGCATGTGCCCAACGACATCATCGTGGATGCCTCCATGCCCGTGGTGGTGCGCGACGCCGGCAGGATGTGGGGCGCCGACGGCAAGCTCCACGACACCCTGGCCATGATCCCGGACCGCTGCTACGCCACGATGTACAAGACTGTCATCGAGGACTGCCAGAAGCACGGCGCCTTCGATCCCGCCACCATCGGCAGCGTGCCCAACGTGGGCCTCATGGCGCAGAAGGCCGAGGAATACGGCTCCCACGACAAGACCTTCTTCGCCCCGGCCGCCGGGACCATCCACATCGTGGACGAGTCCGGCGCCACCCTGCTCTCCCAGAAGGTGGAGGAAGGCGACATCTTCCGGGGCTGCCAGGCCAAGGACGCCCCCATCCAGGACTGGGTCAAGCTGGCGGTCACCCGCGCCCGCCTGACCGGCGCCCCCGCCATCTTCTGGCTGGACAAGGCCCGCGCCCACGATGCGCAGATGATCAGCAAGGTGGAGACGTACCTCAAGAACCATGACACCTCGGGCCTGGACATCCGCATCCTGCCGCCGGACGAGGCCATGAAGGTCTCCTGCGAGCGCATCCGCAAGGGGCTCGACACCATCTCCGTCACCGGCAACGTCCTGCGCGACTACCTCACGGACCTCTTCCCCATCATCGAGTTGGGCACCAGCGCCAAGATGCTCTCCATCGTGCCCCTGCTGGGCGGTGGTGGCCTCTTCGAGACCGGCGCCGGCGGTTCTGCCCCCAAGCACGTGCAGCAGTTCCAGAAGGAGGGCTACCTGCGGTGGGATTCGCTGGGCGAGTTCTCGGCCTTCACGGCCTCCCTGGAGCACGTGGCCAATGTCTACAAGAACGCCAAGGCCGGCGTACTGGCCGAGACCCTCGACCAGGCCGTGGCCAAGTTCCTCGACAACGACAAGTCCCCCGCCCGCAAGGTCGGCCAGATCGACAACCGGGGCAGCCACTTCTACCTGGCCCTCTACTGGGCCCAGGCCCTGGCCGCGCAGACCAAGGACACCGAGCTCCAGGCCCGGTTCGCCAATGTGGCCCAGCAGCTCGGCGACAACGAGGCGAAGATCAACGAAGAGCTGATCGGAGCCCAGGGCAAGCCCGTGGACATGGGCGGCTACTACCACCCCGACCACGCCAAGACCGGCGCCGCCATGCGCCCCAGCGCCACGCTGAACGCCATCATTGATTCGATGTAGCGCAGGCTCCGGAACTGCGTTCCGGAGATGGGAAACGGCCCGCATTCGCGGGCCGTTTCCTAATCACGGATCTGTTCCCGGGGCGAAGCCCCGTTCACGGAATGCTGCCCGCGAATGCGGACAGAATTCCGCCGGTCAGAACAACCCAACAACCTTCCCCGTTTCCGGATCGATATCCACATCGTAGAAACCGGGCCTGGTGGGCAACCCGGGCATGGTGGCCATCTTGCCGAGCAGGGGATAGAGGAAGCCCGCCCCGGCGCTGATCCGGATGTCCCGCACGGGGATGCGGAAGCCCGTGGGGACGCCCTTGAGGGCGGGATCGTGGCTCAGGCTCAGGTGGGTTTTGGCCATGCAGATGGGCAGGCGGTCATAGCCCAGGCGCGTGTAAGCCTCGATCTTCGCCACGGCCTCGGGCGAGTAATCCACGCCATCGGCGCCGTAGATCTCGCGGGCGATGGTTTCGATCTTCTGCCTGATGGGCTCGTCCACGCCGTAGAGGAAGCGGAAATCCGAAGGCCGCTCGCAGACGCGTACGACGGCCCGGGCCAGGTCCAGGGCCCCTTCCCCGCCCAGGGCCCAGTTGTGGCAGACCACGGCATCCTCGGCGCCGCTCTCCAGCGAGGCCCGGCGCACCAGGTCCAGCTCGGCGGGGCTGTCCGTGGTGAAGCCGTTGACGGCCACCACCACGGGCACGCCGAACTTCCGGGCGATGCGGATGTGATGCAGCAGGTTGGGCAGGCCCTGGCGCAGGAGGTCCAGGTTCTCCTCCACATAGACCGGGTCCAGCGGCTTCCCAGCCACCACCTTGGGACCGCCGCCGTGCATCTTGAGGGCACGCACCGTGGCCACCAGCACCACCGCATCGGGCACCAGTCCCGAGATGCGGCACTTGATGTCGAAGAACTTCTCCATGCCCATGTCAGCGCCGAATCCCGATTCGGTGATCACGTAGTCCGCCAGCTTGAGGGCGATCTGGTCCGCCAGGATGGAGCTGTTGCCGTGGGCGATGTTGGCGAAGGGCCCCGCATGCACGAAGACCGGCGTGCCCTCCAGGGTCTGCATGAGGTTGGGCTTCAGTGCGTCCTTCATGAGCACGGTCATGGCGCCGGCTACACCCAGATCCTCGGCCGTGACCGCCTCGCCCTGCCGGTTGAGGCCCACCACCATGTCGCCCAGGCGCCGCCGCATGTCCGAGAGGCCCGTGGTGAGGGCCAGCACGGCCATGATCTCGCTGGCCACGGTGATGTCGAAGCCCGTCTCCCGGGTGAACCCTTGCTCCTCATCGCCCCGGCCCACGGTGACGCCCCGCAGGAACCGGTCGCTGGTATCCAGGACGCGACGCCAGGAGATGGCGGCGGGGTCCAGATCCAGGCGGCAGACCCGGCGGCGCTCCTCCTGCGTGAAGTCCTCAGGATTTCCCTTGGTGATGCCCAGTTTCGCGCAGCGGAGCTGGAGCGACCGCGGGAACTTCCTTCCGGATTTCCCCGCAGGGAAAATTCGCTCGAACAGCTGCTCGTCCGAAGCCCCCGCCTCATGCAGGAGGCGGGCGTCGATGGCCGCCGCGCAGAGGTTGTGGGCCGCGGTGATGGCGTGGATGTCCCCGGTGAGGTGGAGGTTGAAGTCCTCCATGGGGATCACCTGGCTGTAGCCGCCACCCGCGGCGCCACCCTTGATGCCGAAGGTGGGGCCCTGGCTGGGCTGGCGGATGCAGGTGAGCACACGCTGGCCGAGGTGCGCGCCCAGAGCCTGACTGAGGCCGACAGTGGTGGTGGTCTTGCCCTCTCCGAGCGGCGTGGGGGTGATGGCGGTGACGTCGATGTACTTGCCATTGGGTCGCGCCCGCAGGCGATCCAGCACTTCAAGGCGCACCTTGGCCTTGGTGGGACCGTACAGCTCGAGTTCGTCCTCCTGCAATCCCAGTTCAGCCGCCACCAGCCTGATGGGCTTGAGGGTGGCCCCCTGGGCGATGTCCAGATCCGAGGGCACAGGCTGCCGACGCTGCAGTGCCGTGGGCGTGAAGAGCCGCGTGACGGTATCCATGCCGTCTCCTCGAAAAGATCCACCTCAACTATAAGTAAAAAACGACTGAATGGTCGTCATTGGATCCACTTTGTTGATTCCCGTCACAGCCGCATCCATGCTGGATCCATGCGTCGGTTGAAAGAGGTCGTGATCCACCGTTTCCGCGAGAAGGCTTCGGTCTTCCTCACGGAGCTGCACCCTGCCCGGGAGGGGGCGGAACGGGCGGCCGTGCTGGCCGCCCTGCGCAAACGCGACTTCGACGCCACCCACCACTGCAGCGCCTGGCGGGAAGGCGTCCCCGTCTCAGCCTTCGGGGCCGACGACGACGGCGAGCCTTCGGGCACGGCCGGGCGGCCCATGCTGGCGGTGCTGGAGGGGGCCGAGGCCACCGATCTCATCGCCATCTGCATCCGCTGGTACGGCGGCACCAAGCTCGGCACCGGCGGCCTGGTGCGGGCCTACACGGAAGGCGTGCAGGGTGCCCTGGCCGAGGCAGACGCTCAGGGCTTCTGGGAGGAAGTCCGGGTGCTGCGCACCGGGGAGATCCACGTCCCAGCGGCCCAGGCCCACCTCCCCTTCGCCCTGCTGGGAGCCTTCCCGGCCGCCGCCGTGATCCAACAGGCCTTCGAAGGACAGGTCGCCATCCTGCGCTTCGAATGCCCGCCAGACCTGGTTCCGGCCCTGGAGCATGCCTGGCAGGAACGCAGCCGGGGCGGGAGCATCGACTGGGATTGAGGATCGCCATCCGGAGAAAGAAAAAATACCTCCACGAAGAACACGAATGAAGAACCAAGGACACGAAAAGGTTCTTCCCTTCGTGCCCTTTCTACGCCCGCAGGGCGTCTTCATGTCCTTCGTGGAGGCAGTGAAAAACCATGGACGGGACCGCTCGCCGGTCCCCGCCCCCCATTCACCGATCCTCCCGCGGATTCCTGTCGGGACGCCCGTAGCTTGGTCATGCGGAAGGAGACGGACATGATGCACGCGGGATGGTTCCTCGACAGCCCCTGGTGGTGGCTGGCGCTTTGGCTGCCCTCCCTGGCGTTCGTCATCCCCTTCGGCTCGGAAAGAAAGGAACACCGCTCATGAACGCCCAGGAACACCCCCCGATCTTTTCGGTGAAGCTGGTTCTCGGCCTGGTGGTGATTGCCGCCGGCCTCATCCTCCTGGCGGACAGCCTCCACTGGTACGACGCCTGGCACCTGCTGGCCTGGTGGCCGCTGGCGCTGGCCGCCTTCGGGTTCGCCCGGCTGGTCCAGGACGGTCCCCTCAGCCTGCGGGGGCACATCTGGCTTTGTTTCGCCGTCGCGGGGTTCATCTCCCAGTTCGGCCCCTGGGGCCTGCTGGAGCGCTGGTGGCCGATCTTCCTCATCTGGGGCGGCGCGATCGTCGCCCTGCGGGCCATCTTCCCCCAGCCCAAGCGGGCCCGCCATCCCAAGGCCGACCCCTCATCGCCAACTCCCAGCGTTTCCTGTGATCCTGAAACCGAATCCACGCAGGTGAAGCCATGAACGCCCCCGAAGACGCCAAGGCCCCGAGCCCCTTCAGCCCCAAGCTGGTGGTGGGCGTGGCCATCATCGTGGCGGGCCTGGTGCTCACCCTGGACAACCTCGGCCTCATCGAGGCCCACACGATCTTGAAACTCTGGCCCCTGGTCCTGGTGGCCATCGGTGCCGCCAAGATCCGGCAGGACCGCGGCGGCAGCAGCCTGGGCGGCTGGTTCCTGGTGCTGGGCGGAGCCTTCCTCCTGCTCTTCACCTTCGGCCATGGGCATCTGGCGGATGCCCTGGGACCCATGCTGGTGGTCGCGGTGGGCATCCTCATCGTGGTCAAGGCCCTCAAGCAGAACCGGGGCGTGCCCCCGGAGCTGGCCCGCTCCGAGGACTTCCTCCAGGGCACCGCCATCTTCGGCGGCTTCAAGCGGCGGATTTCCACGCAGACCTTCAAGGGCGGCGAGCTGACGGCCATCTTCGGCGGCTACGAGGTGGACCTTCGTCAGGCGGTCCTCGAAAACGGCCAGGCCCGCATCGATGTCTTCGTGCTCTTCGGGGGCGGCGAGATCCGTGTGCCCGAAGGATGGGAGATCTCCAACCGCGCCACCGCCATCGCCGGGGCCCTCAATGACAGTACCCACCACGGCCCGGCATCGCCGGACAGCCGGCCCCGCCTGGTGGTCACGGGCCTCATCCTCTTCGGTGGAACCGAGGTCAAGAGCTGATGCATCCCCTGCTGGCCAGCCGCGCCCGTCTGGGGGCCTACCTCCTGGGGTGGGTCCCCATCGCCCTGCTGCTTACGGGCATCGCCCGGAGCCAGGGCTGGAGCTGGGCCGAGGCTGGCATCCTCGCCCTGCCCCTCTGCCTTATGGCGGCCTTCCTGTTCCTGTCCGCCTGGTTCCTCTGCCGGGCCCTGCCGCTGGGCCGGAGGGTGGAAACCCTCGGCTCCCATGGCGCGGCCTGGGGCCTGGCGGCGGTGCTCATGGGCGGCATCTGGGCGGGACTGGCCTGGCTGCTGGCCCGGGTCCTGGCCTGGATCCCCGGTCTTGGCGCCCTTCCCCAGCGGGTGGACCTCGCCCTGCCCGTGCTCACGGGACTGGGCATCCTGCTCTACCTGGCCTCCGTGGCCCTCAGCTACCTCATGCTGGCCCAGGACCGGGCCGTGGAGGCCGAGCGCCGGGGTGCCGAGCTGCAGCTGCTGGCCCAGGAATCCGAACTGAAAGCCCTCCGCGCCCAGCTGAACCCCCACTTCCTCTTCAACAGCCTGAACTCGCTGTCGGCGCTCACGGCCGTGGACCCGGCCCGGGCCCGGGAGATGTGCGTGCTGCTCTCCGATTTCCTCCGCCGCAGCCTGGGCCTGGGAGAGCGCCGCCTGGTGGCGTTGCGGGAGGAGCTGGACCTGGCCCGGGCCTATCTGGCCATCGAGCAGATCCGCTTCGGCGCCCGGCTGAAGCTGGACTGGCGCATCGATCCCGCCACCGAGCCCGCGCTCCTGCCCACGTTGCTGCTGCAACCCCTGGTGGAGAACGCCATCAAGCACGGCATCGCCGCGCTGCCCGAGGGCGGCACCCTCCTCCTGGCCGCCGAAGCGATTGAGGGCCATGTGACCCTGCGGGTGGAGAACCCCGCGGATCTGGATGCGCCAGCGCCCCAGGGCCTGGGGCTGGGGCTGCGCCAGGTCCGCCAGCGCCTGCTCGGGCGCTTCGGCAACCGGGCCCGCTTCGAGGCGGGCGTGCAGAATGGCATCCATCGCGCGACCCTGGTCTTCCCCCTGGAGACGGAACCATGAAAGCCCTCATCATCGACGACGAGGATCTGGCCCGCGCCGTGGTGCGCGAACACCTGGCCGCCCACCCGGACGTGGAGGTCGCGGCCGAGTGCGCCAACGGCTTCGAAGCGTTGAAAGCCGCGGCCCAGCATCAGCCCGATCTCATCTTCCTGGACATCCAGATGCCCAAGCTGGACGGCTTCGAGGTGCTGGAGCTGCTGGAGGCGGAGGGCAAGCGCCCCGCCGTGGTCTTCGTCACCGCCTATGACCAGCACGCCCTGCGGGCCTTCGAGGCCCACGCTGTGGACTACCTGCTGAAGCCTTTCTCGAAGGAGCGCTTCGACGCGGCCCTGGCCAAGGCCCGGGCGCTGCACGCGGCCCAGCCCACGGCGCTTCCGCCTCCGGCCACTGAACTCGCGGCCGCCGCCCGCCAGGGAAAGCCCCTGGAGCGCATCGTGGTGAAGGATG
>Ga0255338_1003712_pt1 | contig 17568 bp, 18 predicted proteins | sample MeOH1_35cm_T4_19_FD_203715 | JGI IMG/M metagenome (GOLD analysis project Ga0255338, IMG submission 203715) | Sandy soil microbial communities from University of British Columbia, Vancouver, Canada - MeOH1_35cm_T4_195 | ecosystem: Engineered > Artificial ecosystem > Sand microcosm > Unclassified ...
CCGGTATTCCCTGACCGTTCTCGCAATGTCTTCGCTCACCTTTTGATAACCAAATCGATGCTTCTTATCACCCAGTCCTATTCTTGAAAAAACATTGCCCCCATCAAAGGGACCAAAAAATCCGGTGAAGAAATCGAAACGACCCTCGCCAATAATGGCGCCACCCTGATCTCGAACAACCATGTAACCCGTGTGCTGAGTTCCATCTGGTAGGCGCAAACCTACAAGCATAGGAACAAAAATAACGTCACCGACTCTATGGATGCTTAAGTCTGCAGCAATGGAGTAAAACGGATCCAAGCACAGTGCCTGAACTCCATAGCCGTAAGGACAACGTGCTTCTTTTTTTTCTGCAAAGCGAACGATGCCATCTTTCCTTCTTGTGACGTTGAAGTTTCTCGTTTTCTGACCTTCCACGATGTAGCAGGACCCCTGTAGTAAACAATTATCGTAGGATTTTTTGCAAAGTGAGATCAGCGTTTTACCATCCTCATCGATCAGATCTTTGAGTTCGTCATTTGCGCACACTTCTTTTTCTTTGTAGATCACCGGCTTATAGTAAATAGTCGGCGTCATCATATGCAAATTCTCGCCGACGCTCCGGGAACAACCGGAAATCATCAACTGCAGAATTAAGAGCGTCGATAAAATACGAGGCATAGATTATGGACCTAGCATGATGAACATCAGAGTCCAATGCGGATCATATCTTGTTTCGTTGAAGAAAGTGTGAAGTGTTCGTCACCGCAAACTAGTATTGGGTGAAGGCCATGTATTGCGGAGCTACGATGTTGCTCCAGCTATAGAGTTCTTGGTCATAGGTTGCCAAGACGATACGTGATGCACCTGGCTCAGCGATATAAATGTTTCCTGCAGCGTCAACTGCAATTCCCGCGGCTCCATTAAGTCCGTCGGCCACCGTCTTCTTTCCAGCAGGAGATTGCTGGTTAAAACGATAGATCTTTGCATTCGATGCGGAACCTTCGGCAACATAGACTCGCCCTGTGGCATCCGTTGCAATCATCACAGGTTCTGAAATCGTCGTGCTTGGTGCCGACGTGCTATTTCCCCAATAGACGGCACTATCATCATAAAGGCCCACCAACATCAGATCATTAACACCAAAAGCGATGGCGGTGGCGCGAGAATCGTAAGACGCCACTACTTTTCCATCGGAAGCACGGACAATATTATTTAGTCCTTCTTGGGTGACATAGGCTTCGCCAAAAGAGTCCACAGCAACCACGGTGGGCAGATTGAGGCCGGTACGTATAACTTTTTGGACCTTGCTTTTAAGATTTATTTTTAAAAGCTGCGAGCTCCCTGCTTCCACCACCCAGAGGTTGCCAAATTTGTCGGTGGTGACACCCTTAGGATCGTTGAGGCCCGTCACAAATGAAGCTTTCGATCCATCTTGCTGAAACTCCCAGATGGTGCCGGTCCCATCACCTGAACTCACATACAATGGAAAATCAAAAATCGGTGCCTGTCCGACGCGTAATAATGGAGACGGCCCGCGACCGCAGGCGAAGAGAGTCATCAAGAGTGTCATGAACAAGATTTTTAACTTCATAACCTCAATGCCCCTTAAAATTGATAGCCCATACCGATAAGTGGGAATCCATCATTTTGTTTAATAGGTTCATCTAAAACGGCGCCGTCTTGTTTTTTGATATTTAATGATCTCATTTTATAAGAAGCTTGGAAGAACCATCCTCCAGCCGGACCTTTTGCCACTCCTAAATTAAAGCGCGCACCGACACCGTAATAAATGCCATCGCCGGTTTGCTCCGCAATCGTGCGATCCGTATAAGCGCGTTTCGCCATGAGCGCATAACCCAGCTCGAGATAGAAAGGATCGAAATTCACTTCAACCTTAGGGCCGTAGGTCGAATCTTTTTCCGTTGAACCTTGCATATCGTAAGAAAAGAAAAAACCGGCTCCGAAGTTGGACCAAGAATAAACATATTCCGAATGCGAAAGCACGGTGCTGCCTGAAGGACCCGAACCACCTTGCTGGGTGGAACTTGAAAGAGCCATCGCTGAAAGAGAAATGATCTGTTTGTCACCGACCTTTGCAGCGCCGGCCGCATAACCGAAGCTTCCCGTTAGGAAGGTAAAGATGACCGGCGCAAGTCCTAGAATGTTTTTCATTGTCCCTACCTCAAAGTTCGGAAAGTACGTGTTGCGGAAATCGTCTGATTGCCACAACCGTCTTTCGTTCTAACCACGTACTGATAATACTTATAAGGCTGAAGCCCAGTGATTTGCACGCTGTGGAAATTTGCAAGAGTTGCATCCAACGCCGTGGTCGTGCCCGTACCAGAAATACCGTAGCCGATTTGGCTATCTGCGGGTTCGTTCGTCAACCACTGCACGGTTGCTGAGGTGCTTGTGATATTTACGACTTGTACAGACGACGCCACAGGAGAGGTCTGATCAAGGCTGCAATCACTCACAGAACCACTGCTGTCTGTTAATGGCGAGTTCGCATCATTCGGGATCGTGCAAGCTTGAGTGGTGTACTGTCCTTGCAGATTCAGCTCAGGGCCGCTGACTTGCACACCATATGTTCTTGTCGAAGTCGCAGCACTGCCGTTGACAGTCGCCAAGGCTCCGGCAACGGAGACATTCAATTTTCCTTGCGCAAGAAGCTCTTTCACTTTGGCTTCACCAAGAAGCGAAACCAGATCCAAAGTTCTCGACTGGGAGGTGTTATCCGCGGGGATGCCACTAACGAAGGAGCTCCAGTAACTGACAGAGGAGGAGCTGGCCTCCCAACTCTCCACCGCACTGGTGGCGGTCGAATCGTCAAAGCCGCTCTCTGCAACGCCAATACCGTTAACTACAATTGCCGAACTTCCCGTCGCTGCACGCTTCACTTGCAAAACAATTTCTGCTTTGCTCAAACTGATATCTGTCACAGGAACTCGTGGCAGGCGCGGGTCGTAATAAAATTCTACCGATCGGAAACCGGATTGTGCTGACGACCAAGAGGCCGACGGGGTTACCACGGTTCCAGTAAAAGTACTTTGTGCAATGGAATTCCCATCATTATGAACATAGGTATTAATAAAGCGATAAGGAGAGCTCGTTGTACAAGAGAGAGCCGATTTAGAAATCGTGTAGCCTTCCATCACCAACAGAGGTTTATTCCAATATTGGTTGTAGTTATCAAAAATTGCCGAATCATCGCCTGTCACAACTCGGACAACACCATCGCTCACGATATCCAAAGTTTTGACTGTTGTCGGAGTTAATAAGTCTTCGATGTTCAAATCAAAAGAGTTCTTCGTGGCGACTTTATAATGAGTCAATGCCCAATCCATAAAGTAAGTATTCGAAGGCGTTGTCGGCGTCGCAGATCCACCACAGGCACCGACACAAACATAGTGCTTATTCGTCACCTTCGTACTGGTGGTGGAAACGTTGCCTCCAGGAGGCCGGCCCGTCATCACCCCATCGACAAAGATCGCTTCCGTATCCGAGTTATCACGTTGTGTAACGATGACGATATGAGCGTCATTGAGTTTGTAATTATTTGGCGGATAGGTGTAGGTGAACTTAAACGGCCACTGCTTGTTTTGTGTTTCAATATTAAAAGCATTGCGGCCTGAGGTAAATGGCAACTCTGCATCAGACCACTCTGGAATATCATCCGTGCCTTCGACGATCGATGTGACTGTATAGATTTTTCCGAGATCGTTCCCGTCGCTGCGGGTGCCATCATCACCGATGACAGGAGGGCCTAGAGATGTCCCTTTTGACAAATCTTTCTTGGATCCTGAGCAAGAAATGACCACGAGGCCGATCAAAGCCGCACTCAAAACCCTCTTCAAATCCATTTTGAAGATGCCCATTAGACGTTCCATGGAAACATTATAATTTCGAACGATAAAACAAGCAATTGTTGACTCAAAATGAGTTCCATTTCCACTCACTTTGGGACAAAAGCAGGTCTAGTTTATATCAACTCAGAACATTGTGTCAGCGTATAAGTTTCTCTTCGACAATCACGCCGTGCTTGAGGGTAGAAACTTTCTTGGCAAGAAACTCAACATCCAACGGATCATGAGTCACGAGCAACGTCGGAATTTTTTCCTTTTCTATCACGCTTTTAATGAGGGCGCGGCTTTCTTGGCGTAAATCCTGATCTAGTGCCGAGAACGGCTCGTCTAACAGCAGAATACGCGGATCTCCACTCAGTGCGCGGGCAATGGCGACGCGCTGTTTTTCTCCTCCGGAAAGAACGCTGACTGGACGATTCAGGAAATTCTTCATCTGTAAAACGTTCGTGAGCTCTTGGAGTTTTTCATACGCTTGCTCGTGTGAAATCTCTCGTGCCTTGGCCGCAAAAAGAATATTTTCTTCCGCCGTCATATGCGGAAAAAGATCCAAAGTCTGAAACACAACGCCCAGTCTTCTTTGTGGGATGGGCATTTTCGCTAAATCATGGTCTTTGAAAACCCAGCGCATCTTTGGCGCCGTTTCCAGGCCGATCAATAATCTAAATACAGAGGTCTTGCCAGATCCCGAAGGGCCCCACAAAACGGTGACTCCTTCATCAAGGATTTCCCAGGAGGGAATGTCGATCTTGAAATCGCCGTAATTTCTAAAAAGATTTTCGACTAAAGACATTCCCTACTCCCCTGATAATAAAGAAACAAATCACGCCACAGACAACCAGGCTCAAACTCAAAATCGTCGCAAGTCCCAAACGGTAGCTCGACATCAGACTTTCTGTCATCATCGCCAAAGTCACATCTCTGTGAGCCAGAATGCGCGAGACCGAGTAATCACCGCAGGCCCACACTGCGGCCACGCCAGCAAACAACGCGGCCCGCTTCGAAATCTGTGGTAACAAAACTTCTTTGAAGATCTGTGGCGCTTCGGCCCCCAGCGTGCGTGCGACGGTGATCTGACTTTCAAGAGAGTGCAGAACTCCATCCCAACCCATCCGATAGAGACTCGCCAAACACAGTAAATTAAATGCCAATGGGATTTTAATAAATGGCCAAAAAGATTCGTTCGTTCCCAAAATCAAAAAAGCAAAACAACAAAGCGCCGTACTCGGCGCCATATAGCCCGCAAGAAACTTTTCAAACCAAGCCTTGGGCCAACAATAAGCGATCACTAAAAGACTGCCGTAAGAAAGCAGTCCCACGAGAGTCCCCATCAAGATAGTGCCGAAAAAATTCCACATGAGAGGCGATTGTATTTCATAAAAAGCGCTGATCTGACGAAACCCTTCCACCACGCCCTGAATATAGCCGAGAAAGCCAAAGGCCATTACCAACAGCAATACAGCCACCCCGGAAAACATCCGCAAGATGCGTAGATTCACAACGCGATCCGAGCTCACGGCCTTGCCCCGCTTTGCAAAGAACGAAACGGTAAAAATAAATGCCGACTGAAGAACTGCCAAAATAACGGCCTCACTCCAGTTACTAGAAAGGCGGATTTTTTCATAAATCAAAACTTCCATGGTCGTGCCCTTGCCACCGCCGACAATCAATGGAATGGCGAAGCTGCCAAAACAAACCGCGAACACAAACAAGAATAATAACAGAATGTCATTTCTGAGAATCGGCCAGAAAGCTTGCTTTAAGAACTGCCAGCGAGAAGCCCCTTCGATATAAGCAAGTTCCGCAAGGTTGCCTATTTTGCTTTCCATGAGATTTGCAAGCATGACGGCGACAAGCCCAAAATTAATCATCGTGTGAGCGATCGTGATGCCAATAATTCCCATCGGGAATGGATCGATAAAATTAAGCAATGAAAGAAGTGTAAACAACGGCGGCAAAAAATTTGGAAGCAGGCAAAGAACCTCTAGAATCATTCTGTAATGGCGACGAAAACCATCGGTGAAACAGACGAGGCCAAAAGCCACCCAAGTCCCCAGCAACAGAGAAAGCAAACCCGAGAAAAACGCCTGCAGCAATGAGTTTTTAAACGCCCACAGTAATTCGCGCCATTCTGGCCAGTTGGTAATGTGAAAATGGAATAACAGAAAGATAAATGGAAAAACCAAATAGAGCAGCAATGCTGAACGCATCAGATTGCGTGGACTCAATTCCCGTCTCCACGGCGAACATCAGACCACTTCTTCAATAATCTCTCCACTTCTTGAGCAGAAGGAATCTGAAAATCATTGAAGGTTTTAAATTGTGGGATGTTGGCGAAAGGAGTTCCTTCTTTAACGCCTTTAATAATCGGGAACATGTAGTTCTTCTGCATAATCAGTTTTTGTCCCTGATCCGAGAGCATTAGATTCACAAAACGCTCTGCCAGCTCACAGTTTTTACAGAAATCCGGAATACCTACGAATTCGTACTGAACAGGATGGCCTTCTTTGAACTCCAAAGCAAAGTAGTCGTTATTTTTTTCTTCAACTTGGTGATAGACCGGTGAAGTCACATACGAAAGCGCTGTCTTCGCTTGTTTCTTCGTGAAGAGTCCATACGCGGCCGACCAAGTCGGCGAATAGCTGTGAACTTGGTCCATCGTCTTTTGAATAAACTTGAAACCTTCCTCTTCACCCTTGGCGCGAATCACCCAGTAAAGAAACTGCATCCCCGGAGAACTCGTGCGCGGATCTTCCAGCGCAATCTTACGCTTCAACTCGGGCTCCATCAAATCATCCAGAGTTTGTGGAACTTTGCTGAGTTCATTTTTGCGGGCCACAAAAGCGATGACTCCCCAATCATAGGGAACGAAGTAACTGTTTTGCAGCGCCGGTTTCACTTCGTCGTAAGCATCCAAACCCGAGATGTTGAGCTCACGCCATTTTTGTTCGGACAAAGCTTTTTGCAAATCAAATTGATCCAGCCCCACTACGAGATCCGCACCGAGGCTGTCGCCTTCGATTTTCAAACGCTGCAATAAAATTCCCGAATCCGTGCCTTCGATGTACTGCACCTGACAATCACAATCTTTTTCAAACATTTCTTTGAGGCCCGGTCCCGGTCCCCATTGTCCCGTAAAGGAGCTATAGCCGAAAACTCTTAAAACCGGCTTGATCTCCTGCGGTTTGCTCTCGTCGTTTTTGTTCAAAAGCGCCAGAAAGAGGCCAACAAAAACGACTGTGACGAATAAAATAAAATGCTTCATGTTTTAGTTACCACCAAATACCGCGACGGCGTTTGAAGAAGTAGTAATCAAAGCCTAAGCAACGGCCCGCGCCGACCCACGCCATAATAAAGTGAATCGCCAAAAATGTTTTATAAAGATCTTCGTTCATCGGGCCCGAAAAAAACAACATGTTGAAACAAAGAAGAACACCCAACAAAGCGACGGGACGAACCACGTAGCCTGCGATGTAAGAAATCGCGATTGTAAATTCGAGACCGACAATGATAAAGGCCACGGCCTGCCAATGGGGGATGATCTGGCTGCTCATAAAAAGTTTGTACCAATTAGGAGCGTGGCTTGCAGGCAACCACTCAGCAATTTGATCGGCAATGCGCGGCCGGGTCAAAAAATCACCCTTAAATTTCATCATGGCCTGCTGCAAATAATAATAACCCAAGAAGACTCTTAGGAAGGAAATTGGCAAAAGGTGACCGACGTATTTAACGCTCTCAAAAAATGCAACTAGCATGTGTCTGATTAGACACCCTTTTGCGGGCAATGCTCAAGCAGAAAACATCTCTCACAGAGTGGTTTGCGCGCCTTGCAAATTTGCCGACCATGAAAGATCAACTCATGTGACAACTTTATCCAATGCTGCTTCGGCACGAACTCACAAAGGCGCTTCTCGATGGCCACGGCGTCTTCGCTTTTCACCCACCCTAGGCGATTGCTTAAACGAGTGACATGGGTATCAACAACAATACCACTGGTGATATCAAAGGCGTTTCCCAGCACCACGTTCGCAGTTTTACGTCCAACACCCGCTAAATGAACAAGGTCCTCTAACGTTTCTGGAACTTGACCGTGATGTTTTTCGACCAGGGCTTGGGAACATGCTTTAATATTTTTTGCTTTGTTTTTATAAAAGCCGGCAGAGCGGATGAGCTCTTCCAGATCTTCTTGTTTTGCCTTCGCCATTTTTTCTGGCGTTGGATACTTGGCGAAAAGACCTTTTGTAACGATGTTCACACGCTCATCAGTGCATTGAGCTGACAAAATGGTGGCAATGAGAAGTTCAAAGGCGTTTTTGTGATCAAGAGCGCAGTGCGCGTCGGGATAGTATCTTGGAAGAAGTTTTAAAACGATGGCGGCATTTGCCGGAGCCTTTTTCACGGACTTAAGTCCTACGCTTTATCGCCGAAATCCCCGATGGCTTCCACCGGGCAGCCTTCCATTGCTTCTTTGCAAGCTGCTTCTTCGTCAGGAGAGTCAGGTTGTTTGGAAACAAAGGCATGGCCATCTTCTTCGTGCATCGAGAAATTTTTTGGAGCTGTCAAAACGCACGCATCGCAGGCGATACAAGATTGATCGACAAACATCTTGCCGTGGGCGTTATCTTTCCATTTTTGTTCTAACTCAGCCATCTCGAAGCCTCCAAGTGGGCCTTAATATAATGCAAGACAGGATAAAGTCAATTTCCGCCTCAGGACTGAGGTCGCATTTAAGGCCGGATGGGGTCCAAAACCCCTAACAAACACTGAAGAAAGGGGTCGTTTTCGTTAAACTGAAAGAGACTTTACGAGGAGGATCCATGGAAGGACCGCGTTCACCGGCAGAGTCAGAGTTGCCGTCCGTTTTAAACTTTTTGACCCAAAGCCTTCGTGCTGAAGCTAATTGGTCCATCGCCGCCGAGTACCCTACAGCTTTATCCCCATCGAACCTACATAATATGCGCATTATGACCGAGGCAGATCAGGTGGTTTCGCATGCAGTATTAAAGCCCCTGATTGTAAAATCTCCCCATGTTATTTTTAAAGTGGGCGCGATTGGCTCTGTAGTAACAAACGAAACTCATCGCAACAAGGGTTTGAGTACACAGATTATCGAAGATTGTATTCAACAGGCCACTCGCCAGCAGTGTGATGTCGCCATTTTGTGGACAGATCTCTATGATTTCTATCGCCGCATGGGATTTGAGCTCGCGGGAACCGAAATCAGCATCGTGGTTGAAGAGGAGTTTCAAGCACCCGATCCTTCGCTCCGTCTTTCGAAAGATCCCAAAGTAGCGGCGGAAGCGATTCATCGTCTCTATTCCACCCACACCGTCAACTCCGTCCGCACCGTCGAAGAGACTCGCAAGTATCTATCGATTCCGAAAACTCAAGTTTATACAGCGTGGGATACCTCCGGTCAGCTGGCAGCTTATGCGATTGAAGGTAAAGGTGTTGATTTGGGAGGCTACATTCACGAATGGGGCGGCTCTATTACAGCTTTGCTGACTCTTTTGAGTTATATCCGCCGCGAAAAGCAACAACCTGTGACGATCATCGTTCCTCGTCACGCGAAGAATTTGATTCAACGCCTGCTCGAAAAACCAGTGACTTACAACCAAGGCTACCTTGGTATGATCAAAATTTTGAACTTCGATCAGCTCTCGGCAAAAATCAAACGTGCGTTCCGTGCCGAGGGTGTTTCCGACATCGTGCTTGAAAAACAGAATGACAAATATGTCTTCGGCTGCGGCCAAGACCTTGCAGTTTTTGACGGCGAACAAAATCTCACTCACCTGCTGTTTGGTCCCGTCAACATTGAAGCACTGGGTGTTTTCAAACCGGAAACAGCACAAAAGCTTGGGAAAATCTTGCCATTGAATTTGTGGATTTGGGGTTGGGACTCGATATGATGCAGACTTTGCGCCGAATTTCACTCTTAGTGGTCTTAATTGCAGCGACGAGCTGCTTGAAGCCACCTTCTGAAAGTGATGACAATGGGCAGGAAGCCCCGACGATCGACGTCCAAAAAGCCATCGTTAATGGCTGGGGCAGCGCTGATTTTGAAGAGATAAAGCTCAACGAGTTTCTTTACATTGAACAAGATCAAAAAATCAGCACGCTCGATCCTAAAGTCGTTTACAAAGAAGCTTCTCAAGTTATTGCTCGAAGCGAAACGGCTGACACCATTGATCTCAAGTTTCTCGTTCGATCACAGGCGATGGAGAACGGTAGTTTTAAACCCGTCACTTCTATCGAAAGCGATCTCTCCATCGGGAAATCCAAGCCCTCTGTTACCAGCGGTGAGGCGGCTACAAGCGCCGAACAAGGTACCGCACTCCCCAACTCGATCGAAGATTTGCAAAAGTCCATGGCCGACGGCAGCGTGGGTTTACGCTCTGGGAATGGTTTGAATCACTACATTGGTAAACTCAATGTGATCAATATGCTGAGTGCATGCGTTAAAGGTCCGAATTGGGATGCCACATGCTACAACTTGCGTGTTTCCGAAGGAGTGATGTCCCCGCCAACGGGAGTTTCAAGCCAGCAAAACTGCGGCGGAATTCCTAATTGCCAAATCCGTTACAAAAAAGTCGGCTTTGACCTCGTCGTGAACCTCCAAGGTGACGACGGCAATACACACACAGAAAAAGTCCTGTACGATATGACTTTCAGTCCAGATGTTCCATTCCTTTCACGGTTGATGGAATTTTGTTACCAAGGCATGGTGCCGACAGCGTCACAAAAAGTTCTCGTCAAAATTTGCAACCGCGTCCAAAATTTCCAGCCTGGACAGAATTAGTTTCATAGACAATTTACAGAGCCTTCGTTAGAGTTGAAAGATCAACTTTCACTCTTACGGAGGATCTCCTTGAAAAAAGTCGCCGTCGTTCTTTCTGGCTGTGGCAATAAAGATGGAGCCGAAATCACCGAAGCCGTCAGCTTGTTGATTTCCCTCAGCCAAAACGGAGCCGAATACATGTGCTTTGCTCCGAGCACCGAATTTGAAGCTTTGAATTTCGTCAACGGTCAACCTCTCGGCGAAAAACGCAATGTGCTCACGGAAGCTGCGCGCATTGCTCGCGGAAGTATTCAAGACTTGAAAACTCTCGACATTAAAAAATACGATGCCCTGGCATTCGTCGGCGGTTATGGTGCTGCCAAGAATCTCAGTGACTGGGCTTACAAAGGATCGAAGTGCACAGTTCTTCCAGATGTAGAAAAAACCATCAAAGCTTTCCACAACGAAACCAAACCGATTGCGGCGATTTGCATCGCACCTGTTTTGGTTGCGAAAGTTTTGGGATCTGAAAAAGTCACGGTCACCATCGGCAATGACAAAGAAACCATTGCCGAAATTTTGAAAACTGGCGCTCAACACGAAGAGTGCCCCGTCGATGACTACGTCACCGATCGTGAAACCAAAGTCATTACGACACCGGCTTATATGTATGACAACGCCAAACCTCATGAAATCTTTAAAGGGATTTCTGGTTTAGCCAAAGAACTTGTGGAGATGGCATGAAGAAAACAATTGCGCTTATTTTTGGTGGAAAATCTTCAGAACATGAAGTGTCTATTCGCTCGGCAAAAAATATTGCCAACGCCCTTGATAAAAACAAATACGATTTCATTCTTGTCGGTATCAGCAAAGAAGGTTCGTGGTATCGCTTCAGCGGACTCGAAGTTTTCGATAAAATCGTACGCATCACAGATAAATCTTTGCCGGCGAATTCCGATTCCGTAGCCCTCATCTCTGAGGGCGGCAAACCTTGGTTTTTCTCTCTGAAAAATCAAACAAAAACTGCTGTCGACTGCGCCTTCCCAATTTTGCACGGAACTTTTGGTGAAGACGGCACCATCCAAGGCCTTTTCAAAATGATGAATCTGCCTTTCGTCGGCTGCGGCGTATGGAGTTCCGCTGCTGGCATGGACAAAGAAGTGATGAAGCGCCTCCTCGCGGTCGCGCAAATTCCAAACGCGAAGTACGAACTTCTAACTCCGGAGCACACACCTTCTTACGAAGAGCTGACAAAAAAACTAGGCTCGCCGTTCTTCATTAAACCAGCCAACGCGGGCTCTTCCGTCGGCGTTCACAAAATCAAAGACAAAGCCGGTTTTGAAAAAGATCTTAAAGATGCATTCTCATACGACACCAAAGTGTTGGCAGAAGAATTTATTCAAGGCCGCGAGATCGAGTGTTCTGTGATGGGTCTCAACGCCACTGCCAAAGCTTCTGTCCCCGGCGAAGTGATCGCGCACCACGAATTCTACTCTTACGATGCGAAGTACACGGATGAAAACGGCGCTTCGATCGTGATTCCTGCGCAACTGACTCCGCAAGAAGTGGAAAAAATCCAGAATATGGCTGTGAAAACTTATCAAGTGATGGGATGCGACGGCCTCACACGCGTTGACTTCTTCTTGAAAAAGAACGGTGAGCTCTGCGTGAATGAGATTAACACCATTCCAGGTTTCACAAAAATTTCCATGTATCCGAAAATGTGGGAGGCATCGGGCGTGAGTTACACCGACCTCATCACAAAACTCATCGGCTTTGCTTTTGAAAAGCACGCCGCTGATGAAAAGCTGATGTTCAGCTACGCAGCGTTGAACTAAAAGAAAAAGCCGGGATCACCCGGCTTTTTTTATGATGCTTTTTCTAAACTGACCTCGTAATTCAATTTCGCACTTCGAAGCATATCTTGAATCGCAAGTCGAATTAGGACTACTTCTGAAACTTGCAGAATCTTCGCAAACTTCGCGGCACGTTCAGGGCTCACTAGTTTTCGGCCCTTTTCGATATCACACAAGTTTGCTTTTGAAATTTTCAATTTCTTTGCGTAGTCCGCTTGTGAAATTTCATCAGACATTCTGAAGGCACGTACAAACATTCCCACAGTCATTGGGCCATACCGCGCTTCCAAGTCCTTAATCCCATACCACTTCTTATTAGTACTCATGTTTGTTCACCTCTATTACCAAGATATACAAAGAGCTCTCATCTTCCATTTGTACATATATAACCCTGTAAGACCTATTCAATCTGACCGACCTCTGACCACTACGATTTCCCTTAAGAGGTTCGTCATGAAAACCAGAAATTACCCTCGTATTTCTGAGACCCAAAGTTCCTATGTTAAAAACCCAAAAATAAAACTTTTCTCGAATATAACTTGGGAGTTTTTCTAATTGCTTATTAACCTTCGCGTTCCATCTAACGTCATCAGTACCGAACCACATTATGGTACTCCTTTAAGAAGTATTTTTCAAGATATTGTTTATTCGCAGTGAAGGTCTTCGCTGGCTAATTGAATGCAAACTTTTTCGGTATTTCCATTCGGCGCTGTTTTGCCTGCTGGTCCTTGAGGACCTTGGGGGCCCACGGGGCCGGGCGCTGCATAGTTGCGCCATGGAGGACCATGGTAGCCAGGCATTGCTTCTTTACCCGGTTCTCCGCCAAAGCCGCCCGGACCACCTGCACCACCAGGACCACCCTCACCACCACGACCAGGATTTTTTTGAAAACTAACTTGAAATTCTTCAGGGTCGAGAACACGAACCAGAGAAGTTCCGGAATCCCCGCCCCTAAAGCCTTCTCCGCCAGAATATCCCGGCAAGCCAGGCGCGCCAGGAGCTCCATTTTCTGCCTTTTTAGTACAATAGATATCCAGCCCTGAGTTCGGCAATAGGACCCACAAAGAGTCTTGCCCGTTAACCCCTCTGGCACCTCTTAACGCTTCATCTGGTTCTTTTCCTGGAAATCCCATGCTGCCGTGTTCACCCTGCATGATGATTTTCAAGTTTCCAGTGGCGGTCTCTGCGATGATTTCGATATTTCCGCCGCGGCGACCGCTCGCTCCGATTTGTGCGTATTGATCAGGTTTAAAAGTTAGAATTTCCGCGTCCTCAGCGATGAGCTCCTTCACTTCGAAACGGACATTGAGGCCTTGGGTAATAAGTTTTGAATTTTTACCAAGAACGAGGCGGTCGTAGCGAAGCACGGTTTGTTCACTCATGATGAGTGGAACTGGCAGCGTGTATTCATTTTCGACTTTGAGTTCGTTGATGGTTGGTTCCGCTGCCTCCTCCTGCTGATTTCGGTCGCGCAGCTCCACCGCGCAGCCGGTCTGAAGAAAAATGAGAATTAAGATAGAAATTTTATGTTTCATTGCAATCCCTCCTGGCGGAGGTTGCTTACAAAGGACGGACCAAGGTCTGATTCAGGTAATTGCGTTTTGAGGTCCGGATCGCGGAAGGAGGTCCGACTTTAGCCTGTGAACAGATCTTGCAGTGAGGTCTCTGGTACAGAGGAGTGACGTCTTGGATAAATCAACGACCGAAAACGAAAAGATACAGTATTTCGAAAATGCCGGCTGCGACAAACATCGCGAGTTTATAAATTCCCAAAGCAATTGCGTACTTTGCGGCACCGTTCTGGAGCTTTCACATGCCGTGGACCACATCGTCGGCCATATCCGTGAAGAAGCCCACTGCCCCTCTTGCGAAGTTCGCACCCGCGCTCGCTTTCATCCTTTGAATTAACGACAAATCCCTGACAGCCGATTCGCCAAAGTTTTGTTGGTTTTAAAAACCCGTCAAAACTTTGACGTCGGAGTAGAATCTTTCCCACGGCCCCATATCCACAAGACCAAATGTTGTTTGCCGATGACCTGGTTCGAAGTTTTCTGGAAACCATGAGTTTACAGAAACCGTACCAACGTCGATCTTTTCAGCGACCTTCAGCGCCTTCTCTGTATTCGGAGCCCAGATCACAGCGGAGTGACCGTAATAACCCGTATTCGCCCACTTCACCATTTCATGCTGATATTTGACCGCCGTCAGAATCAAAAGCGGTCCGCGGATTTCTTCTTGTTGCATCTCTGAACAGTTGGGTAGATCGAGACTCACCGTCGGCTGAAAGAAATATCCTTGGGAACCCGACTTCGTTCCGCCGGTGATAAGTTTCCCCTCTTCCATTTTGATTTGCTCGGATTTTGCTTCCATCTGTTGGAGAATTTCTTCATTAATAACGGGAGTCCAGGTGCTTGCATCTTTGGGCGATGTCGATGGCTTGAGAGAGTTTAGATATTCTTTGAGTTTTTCGGTGAATTCTTTTTGGAAAGATTCAAGCACAAAAATCCGTGTCATGTTCCAACAAAGCTGACCTTGGCCGATTAAAAAACTTTCGAGAATTTGCGGCATTGTATTTTGAAAACCCACTTCGTTCAAAACAAAGATATTGTTTTTAACTCCGGAGTGAATCTGCACCTTCTTAAACTGTGGCAGAGCTCCTTGGGTGATCTTCTCAGCGTTAGTGAGTTTGCCGACGAAATTCACCGCACGAATTGACGGATGAGCCGCCAACAGGGCTCCGACTTCGCTGCCACGACCTTGAATGAATTGAACAAGACCCTTAGGCGCTTGGGCTGCTGTGAGGACTTCTCCCATAATTTTCGCTGTGACTGGTGAAAGTTCAGAAGTTTTGACAAGACAAATATTTCCTGCCGCTAGTGCTGGTGCTAAGCGCTCGGCAAGCAGGCGAAGCGAAAGATTCCAAGAGAGTAAGATCGAGATGATTCCTGTCGGCTGTGCTTGGTGATAGACGGATTTGTTTTTCTCAAATTGCGCGATGGTTTCAGCAGCTGCACGAAATTGCTGAATCGCATACTGCAGACTTTTTTCTTGTACGAAGTTTTGTGGTAAACCCTGATGAAGAGCTTCTTCGTAAGAATACTCTTCTGCTTTTTCTTCAAGTTTATTTCCGATTCTTTTGAGGAGCTCTGCTCTTTGCTCGAGTGTGACTTTCTCCATTTCAGTTTGTGCGCGCTTGGCTGCTTGGATCGCGCGAATCACATCCATGGCATCGGAGGCAGCCACGTTGCCAAGAAGCTCTCCTGTGAAAGGATTCATCTTTGCAAAAGAGGATTTGCTTTGTGCTGGGGAAAATTCACCATCGATGTAATTCAGAAAATCTTGCGCTCTCATGGGGCCCAAGATCCTGCAATTCCCTGCAAAAAGCAAGGAATTGACTTCTTCTAAAACACGGTTTGGTTACGATACTGCATGAGGTGCGAGGCAATGCCACTCACTTCAATAATTTGGTCAGCAACACCGACCTCAATGGCCTTCTGTGGAGCGTAAGGGAACTGAGCGTCCTCGGGATGCTGAACCACCGTCATACCGCCCTTGTTTTGGATCGCCGTAAGGCCATCCACGCCATCGGTCCCGAATCCCGCTAAAAGAATACCGTAAACACCGCCGCTATAAGCCTGCGCCGCAGACTGGAAAAGTATGTTGGCCGATGGTAATTGGGAAGCCACGGGCGCGCCCTTTTCGATTTTCAATTGGGGACCGTTGGTCGTCGATATAATCTTACCGTGATGTCCTGCTGGGATAAAATACACATTCCCCATGCGCAGCCATTCACCGTCCTTTGCAGCAACAAGGCTCACCTTGGTTTTACCCTTCATTTTTTGAAAAAAACTTTCTAAAAAGTTGGTGACGATGCTGCAAGAAACCACCATTGGCGGAGTATCCATTGCAAGACCTTCCAAGATTTTTTCGACCGCGGGAGCGCTGCCGGCATTACCACCCATCACAACCACTTTCAACTCGGAAGTCTTCTTCTTCGCCTTACCGGAGTTGGCGTTTACATCATGGACCGGCATAACAGCGGGCTTTTCCTTAATCTTTTTAAGAACGTTAACAGAGGCCGCAGCACGAACTTTCTCAACGAGCGTTCCTGCAAGGTCTTTCAAAACCTGCGGATCAAACTGTGAAGGCTTGTGAACGAACTCCACGGCACCGAGTTCCAGGGACTTCATCGCGGCCTCTCCCGTACTTCCCAGAGAAGAAACCATCACGACCGGGGTCGGCTGAAACTTCATTAGCTTCTCAAGAAACATGACACCACTCATGCGCGGCATCTCGATATCTAAAGTCAGCACATCAGGTTTTTTTGAAGCAATAATCTCACGGGCCTGATAAGCATCGGCCGCGGCCCCGACAACTTCAAGACCACTTTTTTGAAAGATATTAGTAAAGAGAGTTCTCACCGTCGCGGAGTCGTCGACGATCAAGACTTTCACAGACTTCGCCACTTGCAATGGCTTAAAACCGGAAACGTCCACTTGAGCGGCCCCTGCAGCGCCTTCATTGCTAAAATTATGTAGCACCTCGAAAGTTGCTGTATTCAGTTTCAAAGTACGACCGGACTCGCCACCGACATTTTTTTCAACGATACGAATTCCTTTTTCGCGTAAGAGTTCTTCGGCAATTTCAATGTTTCGGCGGCCGATGCTTTCACCCATGGGACTCACAGCGATCACGTTACCACCACCATAAACTTTGGCCTGCAAGCGATTCATCGAAGCACCAAGACGGAGCATCTCTTCGATCAACATTTCTATCGCCGAAGTTCCATATCGAGGATTGCCGATATCATTGGGGCCGAGTTCCGGCAAAAGATAGTGATTCAAGCCGCCGATCTTCATCTCGGGGTCAAAGAGAGCAACAGATACACACGACCCCAAAAGAGTCGAGATCTGCGTTTCCTCTTTAAAGGCTGCGAGTTTTCCTGGAAAAAGATAATGCTTATTCATGCCCCACCAATTTTTCAATATCTAAAAGCATCAGAGATTTTTCACCGTGAATCACAAAGTGATCGACGACCGGAGAGAGTAAGCTGGACTCTGCACACTTTTGAAACAGAGAAGCTTCAAAC
>Ga0255338_1003713_pt1 | contig 17565 bp, 17 predicted proteins | sample MeOH1_35cm_T4_19_FD_203715 | JGI IMG/M metagenome (GOLD analysis project Ga0255338, IMG submission 203715) | Sandy soil microbial communities from University of British Columbia, Vancouver, Canada - MeOH1_35cm_T4_195 | ecosystem: Engineered > Artificial ecosystem > Sand microcosm > Unclassified ...
CCTTCGACCGAGCTGACGATGTGCTGCACGTGCGAGTATTTCTCGATCACCATCTGGTCCGTGACCTTGACCGAGCCGATCTCGGCGATGCGGCCGATGTCGTTGCGCGCGAGGTCGATCAGCATCACGTGCTCGGCGATCTCCTTCGGGTCGCCGAGCAGCTCGGTGGCGAGCTGCGCGTCCTTCTCCGGCGTGTTGCCGCGCGGGCGCGTGCCGGCCAGCGGGCGGATGGTGACGATGTGGTCTTCGCGCTGGTCGCCGTTGCTGCCGCTGCGGCGGGTTTCCTGGCGCACCAGGATCTCGGGCGAGGCGCCCACGATCTGGAAGTCGCCGAAGTTGTAGAAGTACATGTACGGCGACGGATTGAGCGAGCGCAGCGCGCGGTACAGCGACAGCGGCGCGTCGCGGTACGGCTTGACCAGGCGCTGGCCGATCTGCACCTGCATCATGTCGCCGGCCATGATGTATTCCTTGGCCTTGTGCACGGCGGCGAGGTAGTCGGCCTTGTCGAACTCGCGGAACACCTCGGTCTGCACCGACGGGCTCGTGACCGGCACGTCCACCGGCTGGCGCAGCTTCATGCGCAGCTCGCGCAGGCGCTGGCGCGCGCGGGCGTAGGCCTCGGGCGTGGTCGGGTCGGCGTAGACGATCAGGTAGAGCTTGCCGGACAGGTTGTCGATCACGGCCAGCTCCTCGCACAGCAGCAACTGGATGTCGGGCAGGTTGAGGTCGTCCGGCTTCCGCGTGGCGGCCAGCTTTTTCTCGATGTAGCGCACCGCGTCGTAGCCGAAGTAGCCGGCCAGGCCGCCGCAGAAGCGCGGCAGGCCGGGGCGCAGCGCCACCTTGAAGCGCTGCTCGAAGGCGGCGATGAAGTCGAGCGGGTTGCCTTCGTGGGTTTCCACCACGCGGCCGTCGGTCACGACTTCGGTGCGCATGCCGTGCGCGCGCAGCAGCGTGCGCGCGTGCAGGCCGATGAAGGAGTAGCGGCCGAAGCGCTCGCCGCCCACCACCGATTCGAGCAGGAAGGTGTTGACCCCGCGCGTCTGCGACTGCGCCAGCTTGAGGTAGAGCGAGAGCGGCGTTTCCAGGTCGGCGAACGCCTCCGCGATCAGCGGGATGCGGTTGTAGCCCTGCTCGGCCAGCGATTTGAATTCCAGTTCGGTCATGTCGATCCTCTTGTGCGGCGGCGCGGTGCCCTGGGCTGTGCGCTCGCCGCGATGTCGGCAACTTGGGGCTGGAAGGTCGTCAGACCCGCCCCGGGGAAGGACCTGGCGCGGAACAAGCGTCCGCGCACGGCCGGGGTGGGCGTGCAGCGCGTTCGGGGGACAGCAGGCGCGGGGCCTGGGATGTCGGGCGGCTGGGAATACTGTGAAGGTCCGGCAACCTGCCGGTCTGGCCGGCCCCGTTCCATGTTAGTGCATCGACGATGCAGCAGATCCGGGAAGACGGGGGCGGTCAGGAGACTCGCGAACGCACTTTACGCCTGTTGGAAGGCACGCCAGCGACGCCAGGGCCAGGCCTGCCGATCACTGCCAGAAGAGATGCGCTTGCGGTTCAGAAACATGAAATCGTGTTCAGCGATTTACGGTTTGGATGCGGCGGTCCGGAGAAAACCGTTGGGTCGTGTCCGGCGCCGCTGGAGGCTTGCCTGGCTCTTGCCGCCGGTGCCCGATCCGCCAATCGCTTTATCTGCAATGTGACGCAAGCACCTCAGCCGCCTGGGCAATGGAATCGACTATACCATCGGCGTCGACGCCTTGTACAGGGTTGCCGTGGTTGTAGCCGTAAGGCACCAGCAGCACGCCCATGCCGGCCGCGCGCGCAGCGCGGGCGTCGTTTTCCGAGTCGCCGATGGCGGCCATCTCGGCCGCTTCCAGCCGGAACGCCTCGGCCACCTTGAGCAGCGGCAGCGGATCGGGCTTGCGCAGGGCGAAGGCGTCGCCGCCGTAGACCAGCTCGAAGAAGCGCGCCAGGCCGGTCCTGGCGAGCAGCGGCTCGGTGAAGTTGTGCGGCTTGTTGGTGACGCAGGCCAGGCGCAGGCCGGCGCCCTTGAGCGCGGCCAGCCCCTCGGCCACGCCGGGGTAGACGTGCGAGAACTGGCCGTTGATGTGGATGTATTCGCGGTCGTACAGCGCCAGCGCGTCGGCGAACATGCCGTTGGCGTGGGCCGGCGAGAGGCGCGCGTCGAGCACGCGCCGGATCAGGTTTTCCGAGCCCTTGCCGACGAAGCTGACGATCTGCTCGCGCGCCAGCGGCGCCAGCGGCCCGAGATGCGGGTGCAGATGCGCCAGCGCGGCCAGCATGGCGTTGACCGCGGCGTGGAAGTCGCCGGCGGTGTCGACCATCGTGCCGTCCAGGTCGACGATGACGCCGCGGATGCCGCGCCAGTCGGTGCGCTTGAGCCGGGCCGTGCTCATTGCCGGCCCGCCTTGGCTGCCTTGGCCAGTTCGGCGCGCAGCGCCGCCAGCACGCCCTTGTAGCCGCCGTCGGCGTCCGGCTTGCCGAACACGGCCGAGCCGGCCACGAAGGTGTCGGCGCCGGCCGCGGCGATCTCGGCGATGTTGTCCACCTTCACGCCGCCGTCCACCTCCAGCAGGATGCGCCGGCCGGTGCGCTCGGCGTAGGCGTCGATGCGCTGGCGCGCGGCGCGCAGCTTGTTGAGCGTCTCGGGGATGAAGGACTGGCCGCCGAAGCCCGGGTTGACCGACATCAGCAGGATCACGTCGAGGCGGTCCATGACGTGGTCGAGGTGGTTCAGCGGCGTGGCCGGGTTGAACACCAGCCCGGCCTGGCAGCCGTGGTCGCGGATCAGCGCGAGCGTGCGGTCGACGTGCTCGCTGGCTTCCGGGTGGAAGGTGATGATGTTGGCGCCGGCCTTGGCGAAGTCCGGCACGATGCGGTCCACCGGGCGCACCATCAGGTGCACGTCGATCGGCGCCGTCACGTGCGGGCGGATCGCCTCGCACACCAGCGGGCCCACGGTCAGGTTCGGCACGTAATGGTTGTCCATCACGTCGAAGTGGATCCAGTCGGCGCCGTCCGCGGTCACGCGCTTGACTTCTTCGCCCAGGCGGGCGAAGTCGGCGGACAGGATGGAGGGGGCGATGCGGTAGTCGGCGGTGCTCATGGCGGCGGGCTCGTGGGGGTGCGTTCAGCGCAAATCCAGCGCGAAGTCCGGTATTTTACCCTTCCCGGGCGGGGCAAGGCCGCCATGCCGGACGCGCCGCGCCCGGGCGCGCGGCTTGCCGCACCCCCGGCGTTGCCGCACAATGCGGCTACCCTATCCTGCCGCGATGTGCCGACAATGAGCGAATACGCGTTTTCCGTGGCCGTGCGTACCCAGTACCTGGCCGACCAGTCCGACCCCGAGCGCGGGCGCCATGCCTTCGCCTACACCATCACCATCCACAATACCGGCGAGGTGGCCGCGCAGCTCATCTCGCGCCACTGGGTCATCACCGACAGCGACAACGGCACGCAGGAGGTGGCCGGCCTCGGCGTGGTGGGCCACCAGCCGCTGCTCAAGCCGGGCGAGCACTTCGAATACACCAGCTGGGCCACCATCTCGACGCCGATCGGCTCGATGAAGGGCGAATATTTCTGCGTGGCCGAGGACGGCCACCGCTTCGAGGTGCCGATTCCGGAGTTCGCGCTGGTGCTGCCGCGCATGCTCCACTGATGGCCGGTGCCGGCGCGGTGCCGATGTGATGCCGATGTGGCGAGGAACCTAGTGCCCCGGCGCGCTGTCCTGATCCTGGCGGGCGGCGCTGCCGTCCTGGCCCGCGCGCGAGGGATGATCGTCGGGCGCGCGGGTGGGGCGCGGGTTCTTTTTCGCCGTGCCCATCGTCCAGACCACGATGAAGATCAGCAGGAAGAGCGCCACGCCGGCCTCGAGGGCGAACAGCAGCATGGGATGGGCTTCGAAAAACTGGCTCATGGCAGGATCACTTGGAGGCGACGCTGGGCATTGTAGGGCATCGGCAGATGCGGCCGTCCTCGCGGTTCCGAGTTCTTACCCAATCAAGATGGCTTATCCGGATTCCTTTCCCCGTTTCTCCTTTTTCCTGCCGGCGCCCGTGTCCGGCGCCGCGCGCGCGCGGCGCGCCGGCTGGCTCGCGCTGGCCGCGGCGGCGACGCTGCTGGCCGGCTGCATGAGCGGCCCGCCGCCGCGCGTCGAGGGGCCCGGCGGCGCGCGTCCCGGGGTGCCGCCGGCCGCCTCCGGCCAGAAGGGCCAGTTGCAGGCCGCCAGTTGGGCCGAGATCGGCGGCTGGAGCCAGGACGACGTGCGCGCCGCGTGGCCGGCGCTGCAGGCCAGCTGCCAGGCGCTCAAGAAGCGCGCCGAATGGAACCGCGTCTGCGCGATCGGCCTGATGGTCGACGCCGGCGACCTGGGCGCCATGCGCGCCTACTTCGAATCCAACTTCCAGCCGTACCGCGTGGTCAACGGCGACGGCACCGACAGCGGCCTGATCACCGGCTACTACGAGCCGATCCTGCACGGCTCGCGCACGCGCCAGGGCCAGTACCAGATTCCGCTCTACCGCAAGCCGGCCCAGTGGGGCAGCCGGCCGCTGCCGGCGCGTGGCGAGCTGCTGCAGAACCCGGCGCTGCGCGGCCACGAGCTGGTGTGGGTGGACGACGCCGTGGAAGCCGCGTTCCTGCAGATCCAGGGCTCGGGCCGCATCCGCCTGCAGGACGGCACCACGATGCGGGTGGGCTTCGGCGGCACCAACGACCAGCCGTTCCGCTCGTTCGGCAAGTGGCTGCTGGACCGCGGCGAGATCACGCCGGCGCAGGCCACCATGCAGGGCATCAAGGGCTGGGCGCGCTCCAATCCGGGCCGCGTAGACGAGATGCTCAACGTCAATCCGCGCTTCGTGTTCTTCCGCGAGCTGCCGCCGACCAACGAAGGCCCGGTCGGCGCGCTCGGCGTGCCGCTCACCGCGGAGCGCTCGATCGCGGTCGACCCGGCCACCATTCCGCTCGGCGTGCCGGTGTTCCTGTCCACCACGCGGCCGCTGTCGGCCGAGCCGATCCAGCGCCTGATGTTCGCGCAGGACACCGGCTCGGCCATCAAGGGCGGCGTGCGCGCCGACTTCTTCTGGGGCGCCGGCGACGCGGCCGGCGAGGCCGCCGGCCGCATGAAGCAAGGCGGCCGCATGTGGGTGCTGATGCCGCGCAGCTAGGGCGGTGCGTCCGCTCAGCGCGGGCGCTGGTCGACGATGCGGCGCGCCTTGCCGACCGAGCGCTCGACGCCGCCGGCGGGCAGGATCTCGATGCCGACGGTCACGCCGATGTAGGCCTTGATGTCGTAGGTCAGCTGCGCGCTGGCCTGCCGCGTGCCGGCCGGGTCCACGCCGTGCGCGCACTCCACGCGCACGGTCAGCACGTCGAGATGGCCATCCTTGGTCAGCACGCACTGGTAGTGCGGCGCCAGCTCGGCGTGCCTGAGGATCAGCTCCTCGATCTGCGAGGGGAACACGTTGACGCCGCGGATGATCATCATGTCGTCCGAGCGGCCCGTGACCTTCTCCATGCGGCGGAACGCGGCGCGCGCGCTGCCGGGCAGCAGGCGGGTCAGGTCGCGCGTGCGGTAGCGCACGATGGGCAGCGCTTCCTTGCTCAGCGTGGTGAAGACCAGCTCGCCGAATTCGCCGTCGGGCAGCACCTCGCCGGTATCCGGGTCGATCACCTCAGGGTAGAAATGGTCTTCCCAGATGGTCGGGCCGTCCTTGGTCTCGGCGCATTCGCTGGCCACGCCCGGCCCCATCACTTCCGACAGCCCGTAGATGTCCACCGCCGAGATGCCCAGGCGCTTCTCGATGGCCACGCGCATCTCGGGCGTCCACGGCTCGGCGCCGAAGATGCCCACGCGCAGCGAGGTGGAGGCCGGGTCGATGCCCTGGCGCTCGAACTCGTCGGCGATCGCCAGCATGTAGCTCGGCGTGACCATGATGACCTCGGGCTTGAAGTCCTGGATCAGCTGCACCTGGCGCTCGGTCTGGCCGCCGCCGAACGGGATCGCGGTGAGGCCGGCCTTCTCCACGCCGTAGTGCGCGCCGAGGCCGCCGGTAAACAGGCCGTAGCCGTAGCTGATGTGCACCTTGTCGCCGCGCCGCGCGCCGGCCGCGCGCACCGAGCGCGCCACCACGGTGGCCCAGTTGTCGATGTCGTTGAGGGTGTAGCCCACCACCGTGGGCTTGCCGGTCGTGCCCGACGAGGCGTGGATGCGCGCGATGCGGTCCTGCGGCACGGCGAACATGCCGAACGGATAGTTGTCGCGCAGGTCCTGCTTGGCGGTGAACGGAAAGCGGGCGAGGTCGGCCAGCGAGCGCAGCTGGTCCGGGTGCACGCCGGCGGCGTCGAACTTGCGGCGGTAGACCGGCGAGTTCCGGTAGGCGTGGTCGAGCGACCATTTCAGGCGTTCGAGCTGCAAGGCCTGCAATGCGTCGCGGCTGGCGGTCTCGATCGGCTCTAGCGGCAGATCTGTGAGGCGCGTGCTCATGGTGTCTCCTGCGCGTGGGGGCTTGTGTTTCCGGCTGGCGTTTTGCGGGGGTGTATGGCGGCGAAGCCTACCGCGCGGGCTCGGTCGGGGCGACCACGTGGCCCTTGATCTGCGCGGACTTGCCGCGGAACATCGCCACGGTCTCGCCGGCGCGGTTGGCGACGCGGATGTCGTAGATGCCGTGCCGCCCGGACAGGACCTGCTCGGTGGCCTCGGCGGTGAGCAGGTCGCCGCCGTGCACGGGCTTGAGGAACTCGATGCTGCAGCCGGCCGCCACCGTGTTGATGTTGTGGCTGTTGCAGGCGAAGGCGAAGGTGGAATCGGCCAGCGTGAACATCAGCCCGCCGTGGCAGATGCCGTGGCCGTTGAGGAATTCGGGCCGCACCGGCATCGACAGGCGCGCGTAACCGGGGCGCACGGCCTCGAGGGTGATGCCGAGCCAGCGGCTGCAGGCATCGGCTTCGTACATGCTGGCGGCGGCCGCTTCGGCGAGGGCCTGGAGGGCCTGGGGAGTCTGGGTCAAGCTGGTCTCCTGGTGGGGCGGGGAGGCGTGGGAAGGCGTGCAATCGCCGGGCGTTGAAGCGGGCGTTGAAGCTGGCGTTGAGGCAAGTGGCCTAGCGCCCGGTGAAGCGGGGCGCGCGCTTTTCCAGGAAGGCGTTCACGCCCTCCGCGTAGTCATGCGAGGCGCCGAGCTCGCGCTGCAGGTCGCGCTCCAGGTCGAGCTGGGCGTCGAGCCCCTGGCTCGCGCCGGCATGCATGGCGTGCTTGATGGCCGCCAGCGCGCGCGTGGGCTGCGCCGCCAGGTGCGTGACCAGCGCCAGCGCCTGCTCGGGCAGCAGCGGGTCGTCCATGACTTCCCAGATCAGGCCCCATTTCTCGGCCTCGTCGGCGCCGAGCTTGTCGCCGGTCATTGCCAGCCCGAGCGCGCGCGCCATGCCGACGCGCCTGGGCAGCAGCCAGGTGCCGCCCGAATCCGGGACCAGGCCGATCTTGACGAAGGCCTGGATGAAGCTGGCCGAGCGCGCCGCCAGCACCATGTCGCAGGCCAGCGCCAGGTTGGCGCCGGCGCCCGCGGCGGTGCCGTTGACGGCGGCCACCACCGGCAGGGGCAGCTTCTGCAGGCGGCGGACCAGCCGGTTGAACCAGACGTCGATCAGCTCGCCCAGATCGGTCATGGCGCCCGGCGTGAAGTCCAGGTCGGCCAGGTCCTGCCCGGCGCAGAAGCCGCGGCCCGCGCCGGTCAGCAGCAGCGCGCGGGCGCCGCCGGCCTCGACGTGGTCGAGCGCCTGCTGGAGCACGGCGTGCATCTCGCGCGTGAAGGCATTGAGCTTGTCGGGGCGGTTGAGCGTGATGACCGCGACCTGGCCGTGCCAGGCGAGCAGTACCGGGCCGGAAGTCAGGCTGGCCTGAGGGGGCGTGTCTGGCATCGTTGTCTCCTGCCTTGGGTGGTGGCTGGTGGTCCTGGCCGGCGCGCGGCCTCTCTTCCATATGGGAGGCGTTGTGGCCCGACAAAAAGGCCCAACAAAAAGGCCCGATAAAATTAACCGACCAGTCGGTCGGCAAATGATAGCAACTTATCCGGCGGTGCGGAAGCGGGTCGCGCGCCATTTTCAGCGCGCGCTCCGGTCCGGACCCGCCGCTGGCCCCGGCGCGCATTGCCGACCCGGCTGCCGGCGGGCGTGGCTCGTTTACCCCACTACGGGACCGGTCGCCGCCGGCCTGCCGATCGGGCGGGGCCGCTTATGCAACAATGGCCCTCACGATACTTGAATTGGCAAGTTCACGGTGCCCGCGAAGGGTTTCCGCACAGCAGGCTCCCGCAAAGCAACATATGTCCGATCGGCTCAACCAATCGCAGGACTTCGAGGACGGCATCGCGGTTGCCGTTGCCATCGTCGGGCGCGATGCACGCGGCGAGCTTGTCGTCACCGCCTGCAACGACCACTTCTTCCGGATCACCGGCGGCGCGCGCGCGGAGATGCCGGTTTTTCCCGCCGCGTTCGACGCGCTGTTTCCCGGCGGCGCGCAGCCCGGGTTCCGCGCGAAACTCCAGGAATGCTTCCGGTCCGGCGCCTCGCAGGAATTCGAGCAGGCGTTTTCTCAGGCGCCCGGGCAGGCATCCGAGCAGGCATGCGGCCGCCCCGAAGGCGCGCGGCGCTGGCGCCTCACGCTGAAACCCTTCCGGCATGCGGACGGCGGCGCGGCCGTGTCCGAGATTCTCGTGACCGGTGTCGACATCACCGCGAAGCTGCATCTCGCGCACGAGCTGGAAGTCAGCACCTCGCGCTTTCGCGCGGTGGTCGACTCGGCCTACGACGCGATCGTCACGATCGACGAGCAGCGCAACATCACGCTGTTCAACCGCGCGGCGGAGAACCTGTTCGGCTACGCCTCGGCCGAGGTGATCGGGCAGCCGATCGAAACCCTGCTGCCGGAAAAATTCCGCGCGCGCCATCCGCAGCACGTGCGGCAGTTCGCGGACTCGGTGCAGATGAGCCTGCGCTCGCTGAGCCCGCCGCGCATGGACGAGAGCAACAGCGTGTACGGGCGGCATCGCGACGGCACCATCATCCCGGTCGAAATCTCGATCTCCAAGATCAACGTGGACGGCGTGACCGAGTTCACCGCGGTCATCCGCGACATCACCGACCGCGCCCGGCTGATCGAGCTGCTGAAGAAGCAGGCCGTGACCGATGCCCTGACTGGCCTGCCGAACCGCCGCGAGTTCCTGGACTTCGTCGACAAGGTGCTCGGCACCGACGACATCGTGTCGGTGTTCATTCTCGACATCGATTTCTTCAAGAAGATCAACGACGGCTTCGGCCACGACGTCGGCGACGAGGTGCTGCGCGTGCTGGCGAAGGCCGGCATGTCGATCGCGCACGAGTCCAAGCTGTTCGCGCGCTGGGGCGGCGAGGAGTTCGTCGCGGCCCTGCCCGGCGCGGACGCCGGGCTCGCGCGCAGCATCGCGGAGCGGCTGCGCCAGCGCGTGGCGCAGCAGGACTTCGAGCACGCGTGGCGCGTGGAGCCGGTTCCGTTCACCGTCAGCATCGGCGTGGTCACGCGCGAGTCCGGCGAGTCCGACGTCGACACGCTGATGCGGCGCGCGGACCGCGCGCTCTACCGGGCCAAGGCCTCCGGGCGCAATCGCGTCGAGGTCGGATAGGCGCGGTGCCTCGCCGCCGCCATCAGGGCCGGCGGCGGCGCCGGATCATGCGGCCGCTGCCCGCGATGCCTCCAGCGTATCGCGCTTGATCTTCCTGGCGAGCGACCACTTGTGGACCTCGGTCGGGCCGTCGTAGATGCGGAACGCGCGCAGCTCGCGGAACGCCTGCTCGACGATGGTGTCGCGCGACACGCCGTTGCCGCCCAGGACCTGCACGCAGCGGTCGGCCACCCGGTAGAGCGCCTCGGACACCGCCACCTTCGTCATGGAGCTTTCGGCGGTGCCGGACGAGCCGGCGTCGAGCACGCCGGCGCACCAGTCGATCATCAGCGCGGCCTGCTGCAGGTCGATCAGGTTCTCCGCGAGCATGAAGCCCACGCCTTCGTGGTCGATCAGCAGCTTGCCGAACGCCTTGCGCGTGGTGGCATACGCGCGCGCGATCTCGTCGGCGCGCGTCACGGTGCCGAACCAGCGCATGCAGTGCGACAGCCGCGCCGGCGACAGGCGCACCTGCGCATAGCGGAAGCCTTCGTCGGCCTCGCCCAGCACCTGGCCGGCGGGCACGCGCAGGTCGTCGATCACGACCTGCGCATGGCCGCCGGGCATCGAGCTGTCGATGGTGTCGAGCACGCGCTCGAGCCGGATCGCCGGGTGCGGCAGGTCGACCAGGAACATGGTGGCGCGCGCGTGCTCGCCCTCGCCGGTGCGCGCCATCACGATGCCGACCGCCGCGCCTTCGGCGCCGGTGATGAACTTCTTGCGGCCGCGGATGATCCAGTCGTCGCCCTCGCGCACCGCGGTGGTCTGCAGCATCGACGGGTCCGACCCGGCGCCGCCGTCCTCGGCGGGCTCGGTCATGAAGAACGCCGAGCGTGCTTCGCCGCTGACCAGCGGCGCCAGGAAGCGCGCCTTCTGCGCCGCGGTGCCCACCTTGCCGAGCAGGTACATGTTGCCCTCGTCGGGCGCCATCGTGTTGACCGCGACCGGCCCGAGCGGCGACAGGCCCGAGCGCTTGAGCACGGCCGCGGTCTCGCGCTGGCTCAGGTGCGACCCGTCGGGCAGGATGTGCGGCGTCATCACGCCGGCGGCGCGCGCCAGGCCGCGCAGTTCCGCGACGAGCGCGGCCGACGGGCCGTGCGCGGCGCAGCGCGGATCCTGCTCGTAGGGCACGACCACGTCGCGCACGAAGCGCTCGACGCGCTCGGCGATCTCGCGGCTTCTTTCGGTGGGACAGGCGGTGAACATGGCTGGCATCTCCTTGTGGCGTATCGGGCGGGCGGCCGTACAGGTCGGGCGGCGCATCCGCCGTTCGTGGCTGGTTTTCCACCGGATTGTAGGACAATCTTGTAGGATTGTGCCATCCCTCGCCAATGAAGGCGACCGGCCCGGTCCGCCCGCCGGATCCGCTAGAATTGCGCCCGTGACCACCGCACCCACATCCTTCTCCCCTCCCGCCGGCGCCGGCGCGCCGGACGACGCCGGCCAGAGCGCCTCCGACACGGTGTTCTTCGGCATCATGGGCGGCCTCGAGCTCGGCAGCTTCGTGCCGGGCCAGCGGCTCGTGGAAGCGGATCTCGCCACGCAGTTCGGCGTGGGCCGCAACTCCGTGCGCGAGGCGCTGCAGCGGCTGGCCGCCGAGGGCATCGTCGAGTTGCCGCGCCATCGCGGCGCGGTGATCCGGCGCCTGAGCCTGCAGGACACGCTCGACGTGCTCGACGTGGCCGAGCGCATGACCGGCCTGCTCGCGCGCGCCGCCGCGCGTGGCAGCGGCGACCGCGCGCACGCGCAGGCCCTGCGCGCCGCGGTGCAGGCGCTGGCGGGCGCGGGCAAGGCGGAGAAGGCGGAACGGGCGGAGCGGACGCGCCCGGGCGAGGCGTTCTCGGGCGCGCGCCGGCATTTCTATCGCACGCTGCTGGAGATGGGCGGCAACCGCGAGCTGCGCCGGCTGTTCCCGACCATCCACATGCCGGTCGTACATGCGCAGCACCGGCTCGCGTCGCTGCAGCAGATGCGGCTGGCCGACTACCGGCGCATCGCCGCGGCGGTGCTCGCGGGCGATCCCGACGAGGCCGAAGCCGCCGGCGCCGCGCACGTGCAGAACGTGCGCGCGGCGATTCTCGCCGGCCAACCCGGCTAGTCCCGCATCGGGGCGCCGCGCCGCGCGCTTTCGCCGTGCCCGCGGCGAGATCACATGGCGTGCCTGGCCGCTTCCTCGCGCAGCGCGGCGACGTCGCGCCGCGGCGGCGAGCCGAACATGCGCGCGTATTCGCGGCTGAACTGCGACGGGCTTTCATAGCCGACCTGGAACGCCGCGGTCTCGACATTGGCGGCGTCGGCCGCCATCAGGCGGCGCGCTTCCAGCAGGCGCAACTGCTTCTGGTATTGCAGCGGCGTCATCGAGGTCAGCGCCTTGAACTGCCGGTGGAACGCCGAAGGGCTCATCTGCGCGGTCAGCGCCAGCTCCTCGATGCGCACCGGCTGCGCGAAGCGCGCGCGCAAGGCGTGGATGGCGCCGATGACGCGCTGCGCGTGGCTGTTGGCCAGCGCCAGCCGCGCGATCTCGCCGCCGTGCGGGCCGGTCAGCAGCCAGTAGCTGATCTCGCGCATGAGCAGCGGGTGGAGCATCGGGATGGCGCGCGGCGTATCGAGCAGGCGCACCATGCGCAGCGCGCAGTCGGCCAGCGGTCCGTCGAGGTCGGTGACGAACACGCCGGAGCGGGCCTCGCCGCTGGCCTGCGGCGGCGCATCCAGCGCTTCCATCACGTCGTGCATGATGGCCAGGTCGAACTCGATGACCACGCCGAGATACGGCTTGTCCGGGCTGGCCTCGACGACGCGGCCGAACGCCGGCGCTTCGACGCTGACGATCAGCGCCTGCCCCGCGCGGTAGTCGAACCGCTTGTCGCCGAAGGTCGTCCATTTCGCGCCCTGCACGACGATGCACAGCGCGGGCTTGAAGATCAGGAGGCTGGGCGGCTTCTCGCGGTTCGAGCGCAGGATCGTGAGGCCGTCGATGGCCGTGGCGAACGGGCTCGCGCCGGTCTGCGCGTCGGTGTAGCGGGTGACGGCATCCAGCAGGGCATCGGGCGGGGTATCTGGCATGTGCGGGTCTCGCTGCGTCTGGCATTCCCGGCCGTTATAGCCACCTCGGCAGGATTAGGCAAGAAACAGGCGAGTTTCGGCATTCAACGCGGACGCGCGCGGGACTACCTTGTCACCACGCCAAACCACTTGCAGGAGCCAGCCATGCCCAACCACACCAGCAGCACCGATGCGCGCGCCCCGATCGCCATCGTCACCGGCGGCAGCCGCGGCATCGGCCGCAATACGGTGCTCAGCCTCGCCCGGCGCGGGGTCGATTCGATCTTCACCTACCACGCCAACCGCGCCGAAGCCGCGCAGGTGAGCGCAGAGGCCGAAGCAATGGGGCGCCGCGCCGTCGCGCTGCAGCTCGACGCCGGCGACAGCGCATCGTTCGACCGTTTCGTGCAGGCGGTCCGGCAGGCGCTGGCCGGCCTGGGCGCCGCGCGCTTCGACTACCTCGTCAACAATGCGGGCACCTCGCTGCACAACGCCTTCGCGCAGACGACCGAGGACGAGGTGGACAGCATCTACCGCATTCACTTCAAGGGGGTGTTCTTCCTGACGCAGAAGCTGCTGCCGCTCATCGACGACGGCGGGCGCATCGTGAACATTTCCTCGGGGCTGACGCGCGTGGCGCTCCCCGGCGTGGCGGCCTACGCGGCCATGAAGGGCGCGGTCGAGGTGCTGACGCGCTGCATGGCCAAGGAGCTCGGCCCGCGCGGGATCGCCATCAACACCGTCGCCCCGGGCGCGATCGCCACCGACTTCAGCGGCGGCATCGTGCGCGACAACCCGGAGATGAACAAGCGCGTGGCGGACATGACGGCGCTCGGCCGCGTCGGCGAGCCGGACGACGTCGGCCCGATGATCGCCGCGCTGCTCTCCGGCGACAACCGCTGGGTCAACGCGCAGCGCATCGAGGTCTCGGGCGGCATGGCGATCTAGCGCTCACCGGTGCCAGTAGCCGACGCCGTAGTGCCACGCCCCGTAGGGCGGATACTTTCGCATGGCATTCATGATCCTCTCCTTGCTGGTCGATGCCGCGCGCTGGCGGCATCGGGACGACTGCATTGTGGCCGCGCAGAGTGAGGAGAGAATGAGGCGCCGGTCCGGGCGCCTGCCGGCGGGCCGCGCTCATTTTCGGCTCATTGTGGCTGCTTAGCATGGGTTGCACGGACCCCGGCGGTGCAGAACGAACGCCGGCGGGGTCCGGTTCGAAACCCACCGGAGACCACCATGTTCGACACCCTGATGCTCAAGCTGAACCACTGGATGGAACGCAGCGCGCAGCGCCGCACCGAAGCCTGGCTGGCTTCGTCCAACGATGCCGATGAACTCGACCGCCGTCTGCGCGAGATGGATAGCCGCGGGCGCATCTACTGACGCCCGCCAGCCGCCAGGCCGGCGCCCTGGCCGGCGCGGCGGCGCCGCGCTACGTGGCCGGGATGCTCCAGCCCAGCCCGCGCACGTTGCGGATGACGGTGCTGCCGAACTTGCGGCGGATGCTGTAGATGATGGCGTCGACGGCGTTGCTCTCGACCTCCTCGCCCCAGCCGTACAGCCGCTCCTCCAGCTGCTCGCGCGACAGGATGGCGTTGGGCCGCTCGAGCAGCGCCAGCAGCAGCGCGTACTCGCGCGCGGACACGTTTTCCGTGCGGCCGTCGAAGCTCAACTGGCGCGCGTTGATGTCGAGCACGACCCGGCCGTGGCCGATGGTCGCGCTCGCGTAGCCCGACTTGCGCCGCACCACGGCGCGGATGCGGGCCAGCAGTTCCTTGCTCTCGAAGGGCTTGACGACGTAGTCGTCGGCGCCCAGGTCGAGCCCGGCGACGCGCGTGTCGACGTCGTCGCGCGCGGTGATGATGAGGACCGGCGTGGGGTTGTTGTCGCCGCGCAGCCATTGCAGCAGCGCCATGCCGTCCATGCCGGGCAGGCCGAGGTCGAGCAGGATGGCGGTGTAGGAGCCGTCCGCGATGGCGGAGCGGCCGAGATCGCCGTTGCGCACCCAGTCGACGCTGCACGACGCATCCTTCAGCGCATGCACCAGGCTCTGGCCGATCTGCGGATCGTCCTCGATCAGCAGGATTCTCATGGCAACGATCCTCCCTCGGGCGGCGCCGCGGCTAACGCGGCTATTGTATGGGCAGCACGATGCGCGCCACAACGCCCGAGGCGCCGTCCGGGCGCGCCGCCAGCGTCACGCGGCCGCCGTGGTTGGCCGCCAGCGTCTGCGCGATGGCCAGGCCCAGGCCGCTGCCTTCCTCGTCGGCGGCGCCGCCGCGGAAAAAGCGGTCGAACACGCGCGCGCGGTCGGCCGGCGGGATGCCGGGGCCGTTGTCCGCCACCTCGATCACGGCGCTGGCGCCCTCGCGCAGCACGCTGACGTCGACGCGGCAGTCCGCACCCGCGCCCGCGCCCGCGCCGCCGTAGCGGATTGCGTTGTCGATCAGGTTCTTGACCAGCACGCGCAGGTCGGCCTCGGCGCACACCAGCGAGATGTCGTCGAGGCGCTCGGCGCCAAGGTCGACGCCGCGGTCGATGGCCAGCGGCAGCAGGTCGGCGATGACATCGGTCACGACCTGTGGCAGCGACACCGCCTGCGGGGCGTTCTGTGCGCCGCCCATCTCGGCGCGCGCCAGGCCCAGCAACTGCGCGATCAGCGAAGCGGTGCGGCGGATGCCACGCTGCAGCTCGTCGAGCCGCCCGTCGCGGTCGGCCGGCGTGGCCTGGCGCAGGTTGTCCACCTGCAACTGCATCGCGGTGATCGGCGTGCGCAGCTCGTGCGCGGCGTTGGCGATGAAGCGGCGCTCCGCCTCGATCAGCGTCGACAGCCGGTCCATCATGCGGTTGATCGAATCGAGGAAGGGGCGCAGCTCGTCGGGCGCCTCCTTATCCTCCAGCGGCTGCAGGTGGTTCAGGTCCGCGCGCGCCGCGCGCTGGCCAAGCCGCTCCAGCGGGCGCAGCGACAGCCGCACGGTGACGTGCACGATCAGCACCAGCAGCGGCAGCAGCGCCACCACCGGCAGCGCCGCCCACAGCGCGACGCGCCAGGCGTTGACGCTGCGCACGCGGCGCTGCTCGGCGATCTGCAGGTAGGCATCGCCGGCCTGCAGGGCGAACGCATCCCAGAGCTGGCCGCCGGCCTCCAGCGACGAGAAGCCGGGCCGGGCGCGCGGCAGCGTCACGCCGGGATCGCTGGTGTGGCCGGGGCGCGCGCCGTCGCCGGGGCCCCACACCTGCACCACCACGTTCTTGGCCGGCAGCGGCGCGCCGCCCGGCAGCGTCGGCGGGGTGGCCGGGGTGGGGCGAACGGCGGCGGCGGCCTCCTGCAGGTCGTCGTTGAACTGGTTGCCGAGGCTGCGCACGACCAGGTAGGCGCCGAGCGCCCCCAGCAGGCCGACCAGCAACGCGAGACTGCCGAGCGCCACGCTGAGGCGGCGGTGCAACGATCTGGCGACAAACGGGTTGGCCATCGCGGGCTCCGGTCGGTGCGATGGGGCGAGTGTGCCTCAGCCGCCGGCGGGTGCCAACCTGGCCGCATGGCGGTCCCGCGCCATATAGCCAGCGCTTGCCAGAGCGGGTATCGTCTCGCGGACGACTGACACCGGTCCACCATCGATCCACTTCCAAGGAGGAGAAGACATGCCGTATGACAACATCCTGGTCGAAACCCGCGGGCGCGTCGGCCTGGTGACGCTGAACCGTCCCAAGGCGCTCAATGCGCTCAACGACGCGCTGATGGACGAGCTGGGCGCCGCGCTGACGGCCTTCGACGCCGACGAAGCCATCGGCAGCATCGTGATCACCGGCAGCGAGCGCGCCTTTGCCGCCGGCGCCGACATCGGCATGATGGCCAAGTACTCCTATATGGATGCGTACAAGGGCGACTACATCACGCGCAACTGGGAAACCATCCGCCGCATCCGCAAGCCGGTGATCGCCGCGGTGGCCGGCTACGCGCTCGGCGGCGGCTGCGAGCTGGCGATGATGTGCGACATCATCATCGCCGCGGACAGCGCCCGCTTCGGCCAGCCGGAAGTGAAGCTGGGCACCATGCCCGGCGCCGGCGGCACCCAGCGCCTGCCGCGCGCGGTGTCCAAGGCCAAGGCGATGGACCTCTGCCTGACCGCGCGCATGATGGACGCGGCCGAGGCCGAGCGCGCCGGCCTGGTGTCGCGCGTGGTGCCCGCCGACAAGCTGATCGAGGAGGCGCTGGGCGCGGCCGAGACCATCGCCGGCTTCTCGCTGCCGGTGGTCATGATGATCAAGGAATCGGTCAACGCCGCCTACGAGACCAGCCTGTCCGAGGGCGTGCACCTGGAGCGGCGCCTGTTCCATTCGACCTTCGCGACCGAGGACCAGAAGGAAGGCATGGCGGCATTTGTGGAGAAACGCGCACCCGCGTTCAAGCATCGCTGAATCTTGATAGGGGAATACCCGAGTAACTCCATCGGGTATTCCTGCCGTTCCGTTTTTCGGAAATACGGTATTTCCCTTAAAGATCAATGGCTTGATCTTGTCCGTTCGGGCTTGTCTTCATATTCGCGTAACAAATCGATTGCCAAGGCTCGATTGGGGCCTTAATATTCGCTCCCTCGCAACACGAAGCTTGTCTGCAAAGGCAGACGGGACAAGGGCTGCGGGGGAATGGGTGAGGTTGGTGGCGCGGATGGCGCGGCTGATCGAAGCAAAAAAAGATTGCGAAACCTGTTGACGAAACGTAGAAAGTTCTTCATAATCTCGTTTCTCTGCTGCTGACAACGAAGCAGCGACGCGGTAAGCAAAGCGAACCGCGGCAAGTTCTTTAACA
>Ga0255338_1003714_pt1 | contig 17562 bp, 16 predicted proteins | sample MeOH1_35cm_T4_19_FD_203715 | JGI IMG/M metagenome (GOLD analysis project Ga0255338, IMG submission 203715) | Sandy soil microbial communities from University of British Columbia, Vancouver, Canada - MeOH1_35cm_T4_195 | ecosystem: Engineered > Artificial ecosystem > Sand microcosm > Unclassified ...
TTCAAAACATAGGCCATTCGCGGCGCTTCGCCCTGGTATAACAGAATCGAGCGCTTTTTGAACGAACGGACTGTAGCCTTGGATCGGACTTTGTTAAGTATGTCACCCATACAACTACCTAACTGTTACAATCCTAATCGCTATTGTAGCAAGCATGTAAGCAATGTTGTGTATGAATTATTACTGCCTATTCGTCAATTTATTTACAGTCCACGACCATACCACGCAGGTATAGTGAAGGCAGATATGTGTGGAGGAAGCCTATGCAACGGCTAAATAGTGCAGAGCTAGATGCTCGAATCAGTGGGTTCTTGTTTCGTAAATTTAAGGAGTTCCCGGGGCTAGCGTCCGGCGTCCCAAGCCGGGTTCGCTATTACTGCGCTAGCCTGGGGGTTTTTAGTAGCCGACAACAGTAAGAAAGGAGCAATCATGTCCCGATCTCGGCATTCCGAACAAACACGCAAACAGCAAATTCGCACGAAACCCTATATACGACGGAAGATCCAAGCCAACCAGCTAACAACTTTCGAAGAACAGTGAGCAGCAAGCGCTACCGCTAGCTCCGGGCTGCGATACGTCCAATGCTAACCAAGTGATGTTGGCGGTATTTTGCGAATGCCTTTTTGTCGCTGCCGTGACGCTTTATAAATGTATTGATCTGTTCGCTGCCGATGAAGTGCGGCAGGATGACATATGCTGCGCCCTTTTCGTATAGCTTCTCGGCATCGTCATAGCTTGTAGCGTGACAAACGAACTGTGCGTCCCTGTTGTGTCTGGTTATATGCTCGGCGAGCAGCAGATTAGTCCCCGTGTCGGCAATCGTGCTAACAACCAGCTCCGAACGATGCACACCAATCTCGTCAAGAAGTTCAAGGTCGGTTGCATCACCATAAATGTGATTAACGTGTTGCTGCTCAAGCTCTCCAATTACTTCTGGGTCGAAGTCGACGACCACATAACCTTTGTTCATCCTCCGGAAAGTCCGTACGAACTCGTGCCCGCCCTTGTGATAACCCAATAGGACAAGCGGGTAATGTTTCAGCGCTTTCAGCTCTCGCTTAATATCCTTACGCTCAAAGATCGAGAGTGGCCGTTCCAACCAACGATACAGCCTAAAGTCATACTGCATGAGATACGTAGAGAAGACGATGGTAATGAGCGCAACTAGGGTCATGACCGTAACCATATGGTCACTCGCGAACCCAGTGCTAGCCGCCAGCACCACCAGGATGATAGAGAACTCACTAATCTGTGACAAGTGTACCGAGGCCTTGAAGCTCGTCTGTTTGGTGTAGCCCAGCATCCCCAGCCCAATGAGCGTCAATAGCGGCTTCAGTGCCATCACAATGGCCGATATCACCAGGGCTGGAAGGATGGCTGAGCCAATCCGGTCGAGCCCCAAATGCGCTCCCAGCCCCACAAAGAACAGGATAATAAAGAAATCGCGCAGCGGCTTGAGTCGCGTACTCATCTCTTGGGCGTAGGGCAGGTGGGCTAATGCCACTCCAGCAAACAATGCGCCAACTTCTACCGAAAAACCAGCCCACGAAAATGCGCTGGCAATGCCGAATACCCAGGCCAGTGAGAATATAAACAACAACTCCTGACTCGTGGCAAAGAACTTCGTCAGGCGAGGCATAATCCAAGCGCCCATTGCCGTCAGGATGGCGGCGATACCCAGACCCTTTAGCACCAACTGACCGAAGTCGTACAATCCAGCCCCGCCGCCCTGCGCCGACACAAACAACAGCGCCAGGGTCGCCACAATGTCATCAACCAGCAGAATACCAATAGCCAACTGACCATACAGCCGCGACTGACCCTTTTTGTCACTCAAGATTTTAACAACAATAATAGTGCTACTGAACGACAGTGACATGGCGATCAGCAGTGCCTCGTTCACCGAGAACCCCATTAGCCAGGCAGCTAGATAGCCCGCCGGCCCAAGGACCGCCAGAATAAGAAGATATGTCAGGACTGCCGGTTTGCCCATCCTCCGAATCACCGCGACGTTTAACCCTAGACCGATCATAAACAACAGTAGGGCAATACCGATCTGACTAAAGGAATCGAAAGCGTCTTTGGCTTGGACGACGTTGAGTAGTGCCGGACCAACCACAAAACCACTCAAGATGTAGCCAATGATCTGTGGCTGGCGAAGCAAACGTGTCACCAATGACACGCTAGCCGCGAGGGCGAGTACCAGGCTAAGTTGAAAGAATATTGATGATTCCATGTCTGTTTCCGCTAATACTTAAATTGTCGCAGAGTAACGATGGTTCGGCAACCCCTTAAATCCTCTATAGCCGATTCCAAGCGCTTGTGTTATACTTTCATTGCTAGAAATATGCTGCTAACAGTTGTTCTAGAAGTATTTAATAAATCAGTCGCTTGAGGAGCAGCTAAGTTTTGAGCTTTGTACAGATTTCGGCTTACCTCGGTGCAAGAAAAGAGGAAAGCAAGTAATGTCAACCAAGCTATTTGTCGGTTCGCTGAGCTACAGCGTCAACGACGACCAACTGCAGGAGGCTTTCGCAGCCGCAGGTACCGTAGTGTCAGCCAAGGTCATCATCGACCGTGACACTGGTCGCTCGAAGGGCTTCGGCTTTGTCGAGATGAGCACTGACGAAGAGGCCAAGAAGGCTGTTGAAATCGTCAACGGCAAAGAGATCGAAGGCCGCCCAGTTGCAGTCAGCGAAGCTCGCCCACGCGAAGACCGTCCACGTGGCGGCGGTGGTTTCGGTGGCGACCGCGGTGATCGCGGTGGCTACGGTGGTGGTAACCGCTACTAGTCTTAGACGACTACAATCAAAACACCTCGGGAATCCCGAGGTGTTTTTTTAATTACCAGATCAATAATTAGCTGGCTTTTGGAACAGCCGCGTGAGCGGTCTTACCGCTAAAGTGACCACGCACCTGGAAGAGCAGGTAGGCACCAATCACTGAACCAATGGCAGCGCCAATCAAGTCGCCAAAACCACCATAATCGGTAAAGGCCACGACTACACCGTAGGCAAGGTTTACGAGTAGGCTATAGAATACCAGATTCCAGCCCGCCTTCTTGAAGGCTTTCAGCCCAGCCACAGCGAGCAAAAGCAGCACACCACTTACGGCAAGCACAGCTAGCGACAGGTAAAACCCGATCCCCAACTCGCCAACACCGGTATCCACACCATACGCCCGTGCCCACGCGTTGGCCGCTTGAGCAAGGTCGTCTACGTAGTGCCAATCTTTCCATAGCGTGTAGGCTGCCCATACTTGCAGTACACCGCCAATGCCAGTCAGCCACCACAATGCGCCAGCCAGCGTTTTTCGTGCGCTCTCTGGTAATTTAAATGGAGCCTTCTTATTGAGCACCTCGTCAAGCTTGGTCTCTAGGTTGTCTAACTGTGCCATGTACTGTTCTCTCCTTTATGTATATGTTTTAAGCATAATCCTTGTGTGCTGGGCGCGCAATACAGTTAAAAGCTTTTGCGGATGTGCGAGAAGCTATAGTCCCAGTCCGCGTCGGACTTTTTGTGCGGGTTAAAGATGTTGTCTGGGTCGAAAATATCTTTGGTTTCCTTAAACAGATTGAGAATGTGCTTGCCAAACTGTTCCTCCAGCCATGGCCCACGAATCAACCCATCGTTGTGCTCGCCACTCAAAGACCCCTTATAGCGCAGCACCAGCTGGTCAACTTCTTCCATAGCCGGCAGCAACTTAGCTCGCTCTTTCTCCAACTCGATCTTCATCAGCGGAATGATGTGGAAGTTACCGTCGCCCATGTGGCCGGCGATAGTTGCCAGCAACTTGTACTTCTTGATGATCTTGCGGATGCGAGGCAAGAACTCTGCCAGGTACTCAGGGTTAACGATCAAGTCATCAATAAACGGTGCTGTGTGCTTTTCCTTCACTTTGCTACGGAGCAAGTTAAAGCTTTGGCGGCGCATCAGCCAGAACTTCTCGCTCTTGGACTCTGTGTCGTCGTCTTCCTCGCCATTAATCTCGTAGCGCACGCGGTGCTTGCCCAGTTCCTTGTGTAGCGCTTTGATACGTTCACGCACCTCTTCGTGGGTATCACCGTCAAATTCGATGAGCAAGGTTAACTTGGGGATACCGCGCAATAGCTGGAAGCCCTCTGGGATCAGGCTGATAAGTAACTTCACCCAACGCCAGAAGCCCAGCATCTTCAGGAAGCTTGGCATGAAGCGGATGGAGAGTAGTAGTGTGGCATCATCGAATGACTCGAAGGCGGCTGGCTTGTGCTTGAGCACAGTTTCGATCAGTTCGCCCAGGCGGTCGATGTCTTTCAAAAAGACGACCAACACACCGTTGTGGGCACGCTTGGGCACCAGCCGGTACTTGATGTCCGTTACAAAGCCCAACGTACCTTGGCTGCCAACGATTAGCTGCGTCAGATCAAACACACCGGTATCGCGGTCCCAGACATTCCAAAGGTTATAGCCCATCGAGTTCTTGCTTACCTTAGGTTTGGCAGCTTTGATCTTGTCGTAGTGCTCCTCGATTAACTCGAATAGCTCCTTGTAGACCCGACCTTCAAAATCCTTTTGGACCATCTTCTTAACCAGCTCGGCGCGGGTGAGGGGGCGGACGGTGTATTCCTTGCCGTCGGCAAACACTACCTGCAGCTCATTTACGAATTTCTCTACCTTGCCGTACTCCAGCGATTTCTCGCCGCCAGAGTTGTTGGCGACCATGCCGCCCACGGTACAAAGGTCGCGGCTGGCGGGGTAGGAAGGCATGATGGCGTTCTTCTTGAGCGTTTCCTTTTCGAAGTCGCGGTAAAAGACACCTGGCTGCGTGTGCGCCTCAATAGAACTGACACTGTGCACCTTGGTGAAGTATCGGTTAAAATCGACGATAATCGATTCGTTCACAGCGCCGCCGGACATGTCCGTACCAGCCGAGCGAGCGGTTACCGACAGCTCGGGCATGGTGTGCTTGTTGGCAGACACCAACTTCACTAGCTTTTGCACATCTTTACTGTTTTTGGGCATAACCACCAGTTGTGGCTTTAGCTCGAACAGGGAAGCGTCGTGGCTATAAAACTCTCGCGTCGCGTCATCACTCTTAATATCACCACTAAAACCAGCGGCTAGCAGTTTCTTTTTGAAATCATCCATGCTCTAAGCTTAAGCGCTAGGAGCAGTTAAGGCAAGCTATTAGGCCGCTTGGTTAAAAGTCGCGCCAGGATGAACGTCAGCAAATACTTCGCGCAATGGAGTTACCGGCATCTCATGACCATGTTCAGTAAAGTAAGCGACCTGATCCCCAACAAATTGGTGCTGTCCATGGGCATCTGGCAAGAACCCGTTCGGACCCAGTGGTTGGTAGGTACGGCCAAAGACCATCAACCTTTCTGGATCTTCTGGAGTTGGAGCGGGGCGAATATCCAAAGACTCCCACATGCGTACAAGTGTTTGGAATTGCGGCGCGCCGTGGGGTAAGTTAAATCTAAAGTCGGTGAACGTACTAAAGTTGGTGGCCAACGATTCGTCTTCTTCTTCGGTCGTGACTGCTGGCAAGTTCTCGGTTGCCGCAATCATCTCTGCACTCAGTAGGGTTGGCCCACCGAAGTTGTTCCGGTAGTCCACTAGTGCCTGCAGACCTCGAAGACTAACTCTACCTTCAGTAATTTCAATAAAATCAGGGTGGACAACTTCAGCCAGTGGGTGGGTCTCTGCAGTGAAAGCAGCCGCACCCTCAGCAGGCTTAGCGAACAACAACTCCATAAATCGGCGACCGACGGCTTCCACGCGTTGATCAAAATGGGGAGCCCCATCAGCGTATACAAAACTAATTTCTGGGCCTGGCATGACACTTACCTCCTCAATAATGAACGACTGTTGATATAGTATCAGCTTGTTGCGTTCCCAGCAAAAATAAGTTACTTGATTTAATTATTACTTAATCTTTTTCGTTGGGCGTGCTGGCTTTACGAACTTGATGTAGCCGACGACCATGGTGATGATCAGCCCAGCCGAGGTAACCATGAAAGTGTATCTGGGATCTTCGCCGCCAAAGCTGCGGGCAATACTGTATAGCAGTGTGAAGACGCCACCCAGCAGCAAGCCATCGGCAATAACCTCTGTTTTAGCGTGCAAAGCCAGCCCCAGCACAACCAAAATAACTGCCGCAACAAGGACGATAATTGAAACGTTGCGGCTGTAATCGTCCGCACTCTCGCTGTAAACCTTGTAGTCCGCTTCGTACTTTTGGTCAGCCGCACGCTGCTCGTCCGTGTAGTCATCTGGACTAACTTTGTTCGTCTCTTGCGCAATCGGATATTCCGGCGCCTTTGGCGACGGATAGAATGAAGCCACCCCCATCCCTACAAACACTACCAGTAGTAGCCCTAAAAAGAAGCTATATACAACCTTCAACATCCTAAATACCCCCTTACTGATTATGACTATACCACTACTGCGTACAGTTTTTAAGTATTTAGAAGAGCAGGTGTTTTGTCACACGGTTATAATAAACGCCTTCGAGTTCCCTCCAGGCGTTTTCGTCGATTGCGATGATTCCGTCTTGCGCTTCATGTGATGCGAGCGCAATCACTCTGTACGGCTCTGCGAGCTCGTCCATGTCGCTCAGGCTACCCTCGTTCACTTGTGATGTCCCGAGTGCCAGAGCGGCCGGAATAAATCGGTGGCCGCCTGAGCGGGCCGCCAGTATCTCCATCAGCATCGCCCGTGCTTCCGAAAGTCTTACGTTTTTCATGCCCAACCTCACGACTTACTTATACCTTTAGCATTTCACCCCTAATATAATATGTTAAACTGTTCATCATGATGAACAACATGGGCAATGTTCTTCAACTCCTCAGGATCCTAAAGCTTAGTCACGACGAAGCCAGGCTGTACCTCGAATTGCTCAAAGAGCCAACAACCCACCTCAAACTTGCCCGAACGACTGGAATTAATCGCAGTAAAGTCTATCGCTTGGTGGAAAGCCTCGAAAAGCGTAGCCTCGTGGGCGTACGCAGCGACGACCGCGGCACATTCATTATGGCAACCGACCCCGCAACACTGGAAGTACAACTCGTGAGCCAAGAAAATCAACTTAAGGCTCAACGGGCAGCCTTCCAAAGCCTCCTCCCCATGTTGCAAAAGGTACGAAACAAAGACGAGAGCAGTTTCATTATCCATACTTACGAAGGTGAGGAAGGTTTCAAACAAATGCTCTGGCACGAGCTAAAAACCAAGGGCGAAAACCTCATATTTGGCTGCGGCTCGTTGCGCGAACTGATACACAGTCAGCGCTGGATAAACGAGCACCATAGTCGCACGCTGGAAGCGGGTTATCATATGCGCGAGCTTATCAACCCCGGTGAAGACGATAAGACATTCTTGGTCGAGTACGCGCCCACCGAGCTACATCAGTATCGTGTGATCACCAAGGACGTTTTGTCGCTTGAGACTCAGATCGCCACCTACAATGATACCGTGGGTATCTACCACTGGCGCAACCAACAAAAAATAGGCATCGAAATCATCAGCGCAGAATACGCCAGAACCATGCGCCAGATGTTTGAGCATTATTGGAGCGTCGCCGTAACACCGTAGGTTAGGGCGTCTGGATATTCCGTAGGAAATTTACTGAAGTTGGGCAAGAATATTGGCACCCCGCCGTATTGTCTTCCTGTCACGAGACAGAGCCAGCCGCAAAAACGGTTCGTGTTTGCCGCCCGCCCAGTAAAATCCCTCAGAGCCAACTACCCCCAACCCCAGACCTTCTAATAGCTTGATGAGCGCTGGCTGGTTGGGGAATCGTGTCTTGTCGTAAAAAACATTTTCTACGGGCAGTAGCGCTTCGGCCGTGTTTGGACGAAAGACGACCGATTCCGCAATCGAAGATCGAATGAGAGCACGATTACTGCGAATAATCTGATACACCTCTTTCACTGCCTGCGCCCCACCACGCTCAGACAGCTGCCACAGTAGCGCCAGCACAAAAGGAGATATGGATAGCACCAAATCGTGGAAGGCTTTACTCCCCTCTGCGGCGTACTTTTCCGAACACACCAAGATTCCGGCCTTCAGATCATTCGTAGCCCAGACTTTGCCGGTATCTTCTACGACCATCCAATCCACACCAGAGTTGTCCAGAACTTCGTAGTAGTTAAAGTGCGCGGAGGGCACGAACAGACGGAAACACGCATCGACTATCAGTGATTTTCCTTTTTTTGCACACAAATCACACAGTCGCCGAAAGTCATTCTTGCTTAAGACCAGCCCTGTTGGATTATTAGGGAGCGTGACAAACAACGCCGTAACTTTATCAATCTCCCTTGCCAATGCGTCAATGTCATCAAGCAGCGCCTCCTTAAATGGATATACAGGCACCCCCGAAGACGCCAGTAACATCGGTATGTTATCGAAGGTTGGCTCTAACACCGCACAACTCTCCCCGTGCTTCGCAAGCACCCGAGCCGCAACATCTATGGCTTCTGAGGCCGAAAAAAAGACCAGCGGCTGTGCGCCTTCAGGCAATTTCTGGCCCGATAACGCCAGATACGATGTAACAAACTTGTGCTCGAGCTCCACCGGATCATATTTAAAGGACGTCTTGTACACATCCTGGAGTTCGTGAAGTATTGGCTGCTCGGCCGCCGTAGGCCCCCGCCAGACATGTCCATCTGCCAAATTGACTGTTGTCCTTAACCCCCGTCTTTCGACATGAGTGAGGGTTGTTGGACTTCGTCGCACAAACAACATGCTTCGGCTCCTACAAAATAAAGAAAACTAATTATATAGCCGAAGACATGGTATCACCGGTGCCCACCAATATAAAGTGAAAAAACATACAGAAAGAGTCAGCAGAAACGAGCGTACCTCGCTGTTACTCTATGTATCCAAGCTGGCGCAAAACCATCTCGTCGACCTCAACCATGCCAGTCTTTTGGGCCTCTTCTCGCATGGCGCGAGCCCTTTCTCCTGGTAAACGAATTTCATCGACGTCCTTTTGCTTGCGCGACGATTTGATTTTCTTGACCATATCGGACATCTCAGCCTTGAACTTTTCGGTGTCAACCAGCAGCTCGGGATCGATGGCAATAAAGATGCCCCCGTAATCCTGCGTAGTCTGGTAATCGCAGTATGCCGAAGAGACTAGTGGCCCTGACATAATCTCCACAAGCATGCTAAGGCCCGAACCTTTGTAGCCACCGTCAAACGGGAACATAGCGCCTTCCAGAGCCTCGGCAGGGTCAGTTGTTGGGTTGCCGTGTTTATCAATCGCGACGCCTTCGGGGAGACGCTCACCGTGCGCCTTGGCTAGCACCAGGCCAGTCCATGTCATTGATGACGTCGTCATATCAAAGACGACTGGCTCATCCGCAGTTGGGAAACCATAGGCCATGGGGTTAGTGCCAAACAACGGGTCAGCGCTTCCAAATGGTGCCATAGAACCACCAGCGCGGGACATCACTATACCTATTAATCCTTGTTCCGCGATGCGATCGACATAGTACGAAAGCGCGCAGCTACTGGTAAAAGTACCGTTAACGCCCACCATCCCAAATCCGTGTTCTTTGGCTTTCTGGATTGCAACGTCCGTAGCTTGCCGGGAAACGAGTGGTGCCGGGGCGCCATGCGCGCTAATTAGCCGCGACAATTTAGTGTTGCGAATAACCTCGACAGGAGCGGTTGCTTTTTGATCCTGTACCGGCTCGCTCCCGATCATCTTCGCGATACCCATCGGCCGTACGCCCGACATATCGGCCCATAGCAGTACTTCTGCGACCGTCTCGGCATCTTCTTGGCTCAAATTCTTTGTCAATGTTGCCACCATCTTCTGACGCAATTCATCGAGTGCAATCTTCATATTTGCTCCTTTATTTGACTAGATTTACCCAAAACAGCGACGTCCCCAAAAACAGAAGCGAGCTGAGTATAATGCCGTCCGCCGTTGCATGCTCGTCCAGATCATACTCTGTCGCAACAACCATACAAAAGATTGCGCTTGGCATAGCCGCCATGAGCACGGTCACCGCGAGCGCAACACCCGATAGCCCAAAGAATACGCCAACCAGCCAGGCGACAAGCGGCACCACTAGTAATTTTACGAAGGAAATGGCAGCCGCAGCCCCAAAGTTAAAGTGCTTCCACGCAGCTGACGATAGGAACAAACCTATGGAGAACAACGCAACCCCTGTTGCGCCACCGCCGAGTAGATTAAACGCCTTATCCAGGGGCGCCCACAGTCCGGTGCCAAGCAGCAGTAGGGCAATTCCGGCAAATGTGGCCAGTACTATGGGATTCAACACAAAATCTTTCAGAATCTTCTTTATCGAAGCTCCGCGGTTGCGCCACTTGCTCAAACCATAAAACCCCGCCAAATCCGCAACAGACAGAGGGATTGCCAAAAAGCTGAACGCGTACAAAACGCCCTCACTGCCATACAAAGCATTAATGAATGGCAAGCCCAGAAAGAGGCAGTTCGCGCTCAATCCAGCGTAAAAAATTGCTCCACCGAGTGTATATCTAATTTTTGCCAGACGCAGCACAATATAGAGTAGGGCAAAGAGTAAAACGTAGATGAGCGAGTTGATGGCTACAAACTTGGGCAGTTTTTGCAGATCATCAGAGCTCAGCGATGCAAGAGCTGCAAGAATAACCGCACTTGAGGCGATATAAAACACGAACTTCGAGAATACCTTGCGCGCCTCAACGTCGAACAGGCCGAACTTTCCGGCAAGAAAACCAGCAATCGCCACCAGGAACAGAGATAACAGAATTTCGGTCGCGCCCATTAAAAACATTATAACTCTTGAGGTGGCGATATCTCTATAGCTGGTGTCAGAAATTTGACATATGGTTGGTAGGCGGTCTGGTAACTTTGGGTGTAGAATGGCTGGACAATGCAAGAACCAAAAATAGTTGTTATTGGGGGCGGGACAGGGACATTTGAGCTGCTGAGCGGGCTCAAGAATCACACGCCCAACTTGACGGCGATTGTGGGCATGTCGGACGACGGTGGATCGAGTGGTACACTACGTGACGAGTACGGGGTTTTGCCGCCGGGCGACATTCGCAAGTGCCTGGTGGCACTATCGCAGACACCACAATTGCGCAATCTCTTTAACTACCGATTTGATGAGGGTGGCTTGGCCGGACACTCCTTCGGCAACTTGTTTCTAACAACTGTCGAAAAGATGGCGGGTGATTTTACACGCGCCGTCGAGCTTGCTGGCAAAGTCCTTAACATCACCGGCCGTGTTTTGCCGATAACACTCGATAACGTCACGTTAGTTGTTGAAGAGACGAACGGGCGCACGACGCGAGGACAGTCGCTCCTCAACAAAAAAGATTTTGCGTTTGAGGTGCAGCGTCCAGCAGTCCGGCTTGAGCCCAAAGCGCACATCACTCCCGAAGCCAAAGCGGCAATTCTGGACGCCGATGTAATAGTTATCGCCCCCGGCAGTTTGTACAGCTCGCTCGCGGCAGCGCTGGTAGTGGATGGCGTAGCCGAAGCGATAGCAAACTCCCGCGCCAAGAAAGTATTCGTCTGCAACTTGGTGAGCGAGCATGGCCAGACCAATGGCTTCGCCGTACACGACTACGCCGCCGAAGTCGAACGCTTCTTGAGCGGCAAAGTCCAGCTGGACTATGTTCTCTACAACACGCACAAGCCGGATGACAGACTCCTCAAACGCTACGCTGCTGAAGATCGCACCTGGGTGCCATTCGACAAACCCACGCTGGCCAAACAACACTACACGACCCTGGGCGAAAACTTTGTTGCCGGCAACGGCGACCGTACCCTCATCCGCCACGATGGCAAAAAAACAGCCGACACGCTGCTCGAAATCACCAGTAACCGAAGCAAACTCAAGCATCTACAGGTAAACAAGGCCATCGTCATGATGGCCGGCTACGGCACTCGCCGCTTGCCACTGACAAAGGCCATGGAAAAAGGCATGCTACCGGTGGGCAATCGTCCGGTGATCGACTATGTCGTTGAGGACTGTATCCGCGCAGGGATAACCGAGTTTATCTTCGTGGTTGGCGAGGAATTCGATCAGATAAAAAAGTACTACAGCCAAAACCCCATACTCGAGGAATACCTGGAAGGCAAAGGCAAGCTAAAAGAATTAGAAGAAGTGCGCGCTCTCAATAAACGCGCGCGGTTCCACTACGTGGTGCAAGACCAGTACCAACCGTACGGCACAGCAACGCCGATACGGTTGAGCCGTCATTTGATCAAACCCGGCGAAACCTTTCTCTGCATAGACGGCACCCAGTTCTTTTACCGCGAAGATGGCACCTCGGAGATGGCTGACTTCCTGGCCACCGCGGATGCCGCCGGAACGCCTATGGCAATGGTTGCCAACGAAGTACCATGGGACGAAGTCCATCACTATGGAATCGTGGAGACCGAGGGAGAGGCCAACGGTGTCGAGCTATACAGAAGAATTATCGAAAAGCCAACCCGCGAAGAGGCTCCAAGCAATCTAAACAATTCCACATGCTGGCTCTTTAACACCGACATTCTGCCTTTCATCGATAAGGTCGAGAAGAGCAAAACCGGAGAGTATTACCTCATCGACGGCGTAAATGCTTGGATAGAGTCCGGCGGTAAAATGGCTGTTTTCCGCGCCAAGGGCGATTATATGGACTGTGGCACTACCGACGCCTGGCTGCGCGCCAATATGACCCTCCTTGGCGTAAAGAACTAAAACTACTCCCCGCGTATTTTCTCTGTATAACATTGCTACGCAATGTTGAAACGGGCGGTACTCGACAAGAAAAAGCGAGCTTTCTCTTGTCTCCGTTCCTACGTTATAATGCTGTCATGAGTAATCAAAAAACACGCGTTCTTATTGTTGGTGCCGGTTTTGGCGGCATCAAAGCAGCACTTGAACTAAAAAAATCTAAGAATGTAGAGCTGACGATATTGTCGGATAACGACCATTTCCGATACTATCCTGGCCTCTACCACGTCGCAACCGGCGGTTGGAGTGCCGGTGCAAATATTCCACTTCAAGAGGTACTGGGTGACATGGGCAACTTTGTCCACGACACAGCCGTCAAGCTGGACCGCGAGAAGAAAGAAGTTGTAACCAAGGGCGGCAAGAACCTGCCATTCGATAAGGTTATCTTCTCGTTGGGCAACATCACCAACTACTTCGGCATTGAAGGCTTGCCAGAGCTATCGTACGGTATTAAGTCAGACGAGCAAGCCATGCGTTTCCGTCAGCACCTGCACGACTACGTCAGCAAAAATGGCAAACTAGACGACAACTACTTTGTGATCGGCGGCGGCCCAACTGGTATCGAGTTGGCTGGCGCGCTGCAAGAATATCTGCACAAGGTTAAGCGTGAACACGACGCCAAGGGTGAGGTTAAGGTAAGTGTTATCGAGGCTATGCCTGGGCTGTTGCCGCGTTCGCCCAAGGACGTGGGCGAAAAGGTCGCCAAGCGCCTCAAAAAACTCGGCATCAAGCTCTACCTCAACACTGCAGTTAAAAAGCAAGACGCCACCAGCCTAACGCTGGGCGAAGAAACCCTACCGAGCACTACTGTGGTTTGGACCGCCGGTGTCACCAACAACCCGTTCTTCAAAGAGAACAACTTTAAGCTGACCGAACGTGGCAAGGTGGAAGTCAACGAGTACATGGAAGCCGAGCCCGGCATCTACGTTCTCGGTGACAACGCCAACACCCAATTTAGCGGCATGGCCCAGACCGCCTTGCACGACGGCCACTTTGTAGCCAAGAACATCCTGGCTGGCAATGCCGGCAAAGAACCAAAGAAGTACCACGCTTCACAGCCAATCAGCGTCATCCCCGTCGGCCCATACTGGGCAGTCGTTGAATGGGGCAAAATGCGCTTTACCGGTATGATCGGCTGGTTGCTGCGCATCGGTGCCGACCTCATAGGCTTCCACGACATCCAAAGCTGGCCCAAAGCCAGCGTACAACTCGTACGAGCCCTCTCCGTCGATGAACTCAAATGCCCAGACTGCGCCCAAAAGCAAGAAAAGGCAGTTATTACGACTTCGAAAGCGTAATTATTCGTTCATAGAACGACGCTCATGTATGCTAGGCAGCCACCCTACGAGGGTTGGTCCGCCAAGCTTTCTGAGCCTACGCTCTGCTGCCCGTCGTTGGCGTCCGCTTGTAATAAGTCCAATAACGGGCAGGGATTCTGCGCTTTCAACGCCAGCTGGCAGAACTGGTGCCGCCTGCCTCCTCCAGCGCTCATCCGTCTCCTGAATGTCGACCAAAAGTCCTTCTTCAGCCCGAGCCACCCATAATTTTACGGTTCCGCCCGGCTCTTGATCGCCCCTCATATCCCTTAACGCCCAAGCCTTACCGGCTAAGTCAAACCACATACTCCACGGTACGGTAAACGTGTAGTCGCCTGGCAACATTTCGCCCAGACGCACTGGCTCTGCTCCGCGCATAGCGTCTGTGGCCAACTCCATGGCTTCTGGGATACTTGCTTGCCGAGCGGGCTCGCCACCAAATATATGTCTAAATGTCATGACTTTATTATATCACTTAGCACGTGTAAAGTCAATTCGGTATCGCGCTAGCTGGCCAAGTGCCACAAGTTGCAGTATCTGCAAACATACACATGCAGCTTAGTGCCGTGTTGGTATTCGGCGACAACCGCCGCAGCCTCGGCCTGTTTTTGCGTGTCAAAGGCTAACTTTTCTGCGCACGGCAGCACTTCTTGTTCGTCCATTAGTACATAGTATAGCGAAGAGTCCGGCATTATTTTGTACAATAGAGGGGCATGGGGAACTACAGAGAAGCACTTGAGGGGCTCAACCCCAACCAACGAAAAGCCGTCGAGACAATCGACGGGCCAGTTTTGGTAATTGCTGGACCCGGAACAGGGAAGACCCAGCTGCTGACCACACGCATCGCGCATATTCTGGCAAAGACCGATACCTTGCCTCAAAACATTTTGTGTCTGACCTTCACCGACAGCGCCGCTCAGACTATGCGCGAGCGCCTAAGCAGCATGATAGGGCAAGGCGCCTACGACGTGACTATCAGCACCTACCACGCCTTCGGTAGCGACATCATCCGCCGCTTCCCAGACTACTTTTCAGACCCTACCAACCTACAACCCGCTGACGACCTCACCATCGACCGCATCTTCCGCCAAATCGTCAACAACCTGCCGTACAGCAACCCCCTCAAATACTCTGACGCCTACCTGAACGACGTCAAAGGGCTAGTGTCCGATACCAAACGAGCGCTGTTAACCCCGGACGATCTCAAGAAAACCGCCCGGCAAAACCTCGAGTTCATTCAACAAACGAACCCCACCGTCCGCAAAACCTTTCACGGCCTTTCACGAATCGATAAAAAGGCAATCCCGCTGTTCGTACAACTACACGAGACGCTAGCGAGCGCAGCATCTTCGATTTCAAGTGACTCAGCCGAAGCGGAGTCGGAGGAACTTTTTTCGAGACCGGCTGATAGCAATAGACTCGAAAAAAGCTCCCCCGCGCGTGAGCGGTCTCTTGAAATCGAAGACGCTGACAGCTCGGCTCGAGACAGCTCGCCCTCAGCGACTCTAGCAGCGCTCTTTCTCGACTCCCTCCAAGCGGCCGTAGCTGCTGCCGAAGAATCCGGCAAGACCAACACCCTAACCGCCTGGAAAAACGCCTGGCTAGCCAAAGACGAAAACGGCGAATTTATCGTGGACGGCCAACGCGCCAATCAAAAAATTATCGCCGCCGCCGAAGTCTACGAGCAATACCTCATTGAACTCAAAGCCCGCGGCCTCTTCGACTACGACGACATGATCCTCCGCGCCGTTCACGCTCTCGAAACCAACCCCGACCTCAAGTTTACCCTTCAAGAGCAATACCAATACATCCTGCTCGACGAATTCCAGGACACCAACGAAGCCCAACTGCGCATCGTCCAGCTCCTCACCGACAACCCCGTCAACGAAGGCCGCCCCAACGTCCTAGCCGTCGGCGACGACGACCAAGCCATCTACGCCTTCCAGGGCGCCAACTACTCGCACATGCTGCAATTCAATCAGCTCTACCGCGATGTCCTCGTCGTTCCGCTCACCGAGAACTACCGCTCCCATCCCAACATCCTACACACCGCTCGCGGCATCGCCGAACAGATAGAGGAGCGCTTGCACCACCACTTCCCAAGCATAGAAAAAACTCTCACTGCCGCAAATAAAAACCTCCCGGACGTAATACTGGAGCGACGCGAAGCCAAAAGTGACGTCATGCAATACGCCTGGGTAACTCGCCGCATCCAAGAACTCATAGAGCAGGGGACCGAACCCGAAGAAATCGCCATCTTGGCCCCCAAACACCGCCACCTCGAACCTCTCGTCCCATTCCTGACCCAGCAGAACATCCCCGTAAGATACGAGAAGCGCGAAAACGTCCTCGACGACCCCGCCATCAACCAGATTCTCCGCATGGCCGAGCTAACTCTAGCCCTCGCCCAAACCGATACCCCCCGCGCCAACGCCCTGTGGCCCCAAGTCCTCAGCTTCGGCTTCTGGGAACTGCCCACCAGCACCATCTGGAAACTCAGTTGGCAAACAACCGACGACCAACAAGACTGGACCAACGAATTACTGGCGGACGAAAAGCTCAAACCCATAGCCCTCTTCTTCATTCGCCTCAGCCAACTGGCCGGAACGGAAACCCTGGAAACCATGATGGACTACCTCATCGGCAGCCAAGCCCTCAACCTCAATGAGCCAGGGTTGAGCACTTACAAGTCGCCATACTACGAGCATTACTTCGGAGACATCGCAGACCAAGGCGCGAGCGCAGGTACATCCGATTTGGGAGAGTCAGCCGAAGCGGAGCCGGCGAGCCAGTCTTTTGAGACCCCGCCTTTAGCGGAGGCTCAAAAGTTGACTCCCGCGCGTGAGCGCTCTCCCAAACCGGATGTACCTGACAGCTCACCCTCAGAAAAACTCAACGCCGACTTTTGGAACCTTCTGACAAACCTCATAGTTCTGCGAGCAAAACTTAGGGAATACCGCAGCGATGGCGACCAACCCCCAACCCTGGGCGACTTCGTAGAATTCGTCCGCGCTCACCGCGATGCCGACCTGAAAATCCTGAACACTAACCCCTATGCCTCCGGTACCAGCGCCGTCCAACTCATGACCGCCTACAAAGCCAAAGGCATGGAATGGAAAGCCGTCTTCCTCCTCGCCGTCAACGACGAATCGTGGGGCGGCAAAGCCCGTGCCCAACTCACCCGTATCAGCCTGCCGCCCAACCTCCAATACATCCGCTACGCCGGCGCCACCCAGGATGAACGCTTACGGCTCTTCTACGTTGCAATCACCAGGGCAAAGCATCAACTTTATCTTGTTAACTTTGCCCAAGATTACGCAGGCAAACACATGACCCGCCTGAAGTACCTAAGCGAAACGCCGGACGAAGCGGGGCAGATCGTCAGTCCACTGCTGCCCAAAAACGAGCAGAACGTTCTGCCGGCAGAGGACGGCGTGCCCGAACCCACCACCGAATTAGCTGCCTACTGGCAAGAACGCCACGAAGCCGCACTGCAAAATGTCGGCATGCAGGCATTATTACAAG
>Ga0255338_1003715_pt1 | contig 17559 bp, 15 predicted proteins | sample MeOH1_35cm_T4_19_FD_203715 | JGI IMG/M metagenome (GOLD analysis project Ga0255338, IMG submission 203715) | Sandy soil microbial communities from University of British Columbia, Vancouver, Canada - MeOH1_35cm_T4_195 | ecosystem: Engineered > Artificial ecosystem > Sand microcosm > Unclassified ...
TAACTCGGTGTATTCCATGGCGACCGAGAAGATCCAGGTGGAGGTCTCCACCGGCACCAGCCTGACGGTGGCGATGACCAACGCCGGCGTGTTCCCGACCATGGTGCTGCAGATGTGCGCCATCGGAGAGGAGTCGGGCTCGCTCGACCACATGCTGGGCAAGGCCGCCGACTTCTACGAGGCCGAGGTCGACGACATGGTGGCCGGCCTGTCCAGCCTGATGGAGCCGATCATCATCGTGTTCCTCGGCGGCCTGATCGGCGGCATCGTGGTCTCGATGTACCTGCCGATCTTCAAGCTGGGCAGCGTCGTCTGATGCTGGTGTCGCCGCTCGTCGACGCCGTCCTGGGCGGTGTGCTGGGGCTGCTCGTCGGCAGCTTCCTCAACGTCGTCATCTACCGCCTGCCCAGGATGATGGAGCGCCAGTGGGCGGTCGAGTGCGCCGAGCTGCAGGGCACGCCGCCCGCGCCCGCCGAGCCGTTCAACCTGATGCGTCCCGGATCGCACTGCCTCCAGTGCGGCCACGCGATCCGCTGGTACGAGAACGTGCCCGTGGTGAGCTGGCTGGCGCTGCGCGGCCGGTGTTCCAGCTGCGGCGCGGCCATCGCCGCCCGCTATCCGATCGTGGAGCTCGCCACCGGCGCACTGTTCTTCTTCGCGGTGCGCCAGTGGGGCGTGACGCCCTCGGCTGCCGCCTGGTGCGGTTTCGCCGCGGCGATCGTGGCCCTGGCGATGATCGACTGGGACACGACGCTGCTGCCCGACGACATCACCTTGCCTCTGCTGTGGGCGGGCCTGATCGCCGCCGCCCTGGGCTGGACCGGCGTCACCCTGCCGCAGGCGCTGTGGGGCGCCGTGGCCGGCTACCTGTCGCTGTGGGCCGTCTACCAGGCGTTCAAGCTGCTGACCGGCAAGGAAGGCATGGGCTTCGGCGACTTCAAGCTGTTTGCCGCGCTGGGTGCGTGGTTCGGCTGGCAGGCGCTGGTGCCGATCATCCTGATGGCCTCCGTGATCGGGGCGGCCGTCGGCATCGCGATGAAGGTGTCCGGTGGCCTGCGCGAAGGCGGCTACGTGCCGTTCGGCCCCTTTCTCGCCGGCGCCGGGCTGACGGCGATGCTGTTCGGCCCGGGCGCGATCCTGGCCGTGATCGGCCTCTGAACAGGCGGAAACTGGCATGGGCCCCCACGCTCACTGGCTCGGCGGAGACTGACATGGCGACGCGGGTCGGCCTCACCGGCGGCATCGGCAGCGGCAAGAGCACGGTGCTGCGGATGCTGTCGGAACTGGGCGCCGCGGCCATCGATGCGGACGCGATCTCGCGCGCCACCACGGCGGCCGGCGGCGCGGCGATCGCCGCCATCGCCCGCCGCTTCGGCGCCGCCTTCATCACGCCCGATGGCGCGCTCGATCGCGCGCGCATGCGCGAACATGCCTATGCCGACCCGCAGGCGCGCCGCGACCTGGAGCAGATCATTCATCCGCTGGTGGCCGCCGAAAGCGCGCGGCAGGTGCAGGCGGCGCTGGCGGCCGGCGTGCAGTGCATCGTGTTCGACGTTCCGCTGCTGGTGGAGTCGGGCCGCTGGCGCTCGCAGGTCGACAAGGTGCTGGTGGTGGACTGTTCCGCCGAGACGCAGGTGCAGCGCGTGGTCGCGCGCAGCGCGCTCGAGCCGGAGGCGGTGCGCGCGATCATGGCCGCCCAGGCCACCCGCGCCCAGCGGCTCGCGGCGGCCGACATCGTCATCTGCAACGACGCTGTCTCGCTGGACGAATTGCGACACATGGTGGTACAGGCCGCGCGCAGCTTCGGGCTATGATTGCGCGCGAACCCGGAAGGTCCAGCCTCCGGCGGCCGGCGCCTTCCGGAGCCGGCCTTGCCTTTTCAACAGCCCGCCCGAGCGTGATCCTCTACGAATACCCGTTCAACGAACGAATCCGCACCTACCTTCGGCTGGAGCACCTGTTCCGCCGGCTCGGCGAGCTGGTGCCGCGCACGCATCCGATCGATCACCACTACGCCCTCGCGACCATCTTCGAGGTGATGGACGTGGCGGCGCGCGCGGACCTCAAGTCCGACGTCATGAAGGACCTGGAGAAGCAGAAGCAGCTGCTCAACGGATATCGAGGCAACCCGGCCATCGCCGAGAGCGTGCTCGACGAGGTGCTCGGCACGATCGATCGCTGTTTCTCGGCCCTCAACAACCAGCCGGGCAAGGCCGGCCAGTCGCTCACCGAGAACGAGTGGCTGATGAGCGTGCGCAGCCGCATCGGCATTCCCGGCGGCACCTGCGAATTCGACCTGCCCGGCTATTACGCCTGGCAGCATCGCGACGCGAGCCGGCGCCAGGCCGACCTCGAAGGCTGGGCCGGCACGCTGGCGACGCTGGCCGAATCGATCCACCTGCTGCTCAAGCTGCTGCGCGACTCGGGCACGCCGCAGAAGGTGATCGCCAACAACGGCCAGCTGCAGCAAAGCCTGCCGCAGGGCCGCACCTTCCAGCTGCTGCGGCTGCGGCTGGACCCGGCGTTGAAGCTGGTGCCCGAGATCAGCGGCAACCGCCTCATGGTGTCCGTGCGGCTGATGCGGCAGGAAGACGGCGCCGACCGCCTGCACGCGAGCAACGACAACGCGCCGTTCGAGCTGACGCTCTGCTCCTGACGGCATGGCTGCCTCGAAGAAGGACCCCGGTGGCGTGAAGCCGCGCCTGGTGCGCTGCCCGGCGTGCGGCGGCGACAGCGTGTACGCGCCGAGCAATCCCTGCCGGCCGTTCTGCTCGGCGCGCTGCAAGAACATGGACCTGGGCGCCTGGGCCGCCGAGAGCTTCCGCGTGCCCGAGGAGACGCCGCCGGACGATCAGAACTTCGGCGACCCGAAGGTGCAATGAAAGCGGACTTCCGGACGCAGAGGACGCGAAGGGTACGCAGAGGTCGCAAAAGAAATCAAGGAAAGAAGAAAGAACGAATCCGTTCCGTGAACGGACTTTCCTTCATTTCGTCTTCTGACTCTTCTGCGCCCTCTGCGTACCCTTCGCGTCCTCTGCGTCCGGCTGTTGGGTTGAGTGCGTTTCCCCCGTGAACCCCCGCTCCGCGGCGAACCACTCCAGCACGGGAATCGTCCCGGGGAGCACCGGATGGACGTCCACCGGCAGCCGCTGCCACGCGAAGGACTGGCCCTCGTGCATGTGCAGCTCGCCCGTCCACTCGTACACCTTGCAGAAGTGCAGCCGCACCAGCGCATGCGGATAGTCCACCACCTGCTCGCGCCACGGGTGCACGGCGGCGATGGTGACGCCGATCTCCTCGATCAGCTCGCGCCGCAGCGCCTGCTCCACGCTCTCGCCGACCTCCACCTTGCCGCCCGGGAACTCCCAGTAGCCGGCGTAGACCTTGCCCGGCGGACGCGACGTGAGCAGGAAGTCGCCATCGCCGCGAATCAGCACGCCGACGGCGACGGCCACTTCGGGGCGATCGGCCCCGCCTTCGCGCGGCCGCTCGCCGTGCGCCACCAGCGGGCGCTCGCCGTCCGTGCTCACGCCGGACGGCGCCCCGCGTAGTCGCGCGCGAACTGGTAGGCCACCCGGCCGCTGCGCGAGGCGCGCTCGAGCGCCCACACCAGCGCCTGCGGCCGCGCGGCGTCGATCTCGGCGGCGCCCACGCCGAACCACGACAGCCACTGCGCGGCGATGGCCAGGTACTCGTCCTGGCTGAACGGGTAGAAACTGACCCACAGCCCGAAGCGCTCGGACAGCGAGATCTTCTCCTCCACCACTTCGCCGGGATGGACCTCGCCGTCCTCCGTGTGCTTGTAACTGAGGTTCTCCTTCATGTACTCGGGCAGCAGGTGCCGGCGGTTGCTGGTCGCGTAGATCAGCACGTTGGGTGTCGCCGCCGCCACCGAGCCGTCGAGGATCGACTTGAGCGCCTTGTACCCGGCCTCGCCCTCGTCGAAACTCAGGTCGTCGCAATACACGATGAACTTCTCCGGCCGCGCCGCCACCACGTCGACGATGTCCGGCAGGTCGACCATGTGCTCCTTGTCGACCTCGATCAGCCGCAGGCCGCGCGGCGAGTACTCGTTCAGGCAGGCCTTGATCAGCGACGACTTGCCGGTGCCGCGCGCGCCGGTCAGCAGCACGTTGTTGGCCGGCAGGCCGTTGACGAACTGCAGCGTGTTGCGCTGGATCTTCTCCTTCTGGAGGTCGATCTCCTTGAGGTCGGCGAGCCGGATGGCGGCGACATGGCGCACCGGCTCCAGCGCGCCGTGCCCGGAGGAGCGCTTGCGGTAGCGCCAGGCGGGGGAGGCACTCCAGTCCGGCGCCGACAGCGGTTGCGGCAGGATGGATTCGATGCGCGCCAGCAGCTGGTCCGCGCGGGCGATGAGCTGGTCGATGGGATTGGTCACGCGTTTCCCCGCATCAGGACCGGTAGTCCGCGTTGATGCTCACGTAGTCGTGGCTCAGGTCGCAGGTCCAGACGGTGTCGCTCGCGGCGCCGCGGCCGAGCTGCACCCGTACCGTGATCTCGCTCTGTTTCATCACCCGCTGGCCGTCCTCCTCGCGGTACGACGGATGGCGCCCGCCGCGGGTGACCACGTGCACGTCGTCCAGGTGCAGTTCGATCTTCCCCTGGTCCAGGTCCGCGATACCGGCATAGCCGACGGCCGCCAGGATGCGGCCCAGGTTCGGGTCGCTCGCGAAGAACGCCGTCTTCACCAGCGGCGAATGCGCGATCGCGTACGCCACCTGCCGGCACTCCGCGCTGGTCGCGCCGCCTTCCACGCGCACGGTGATGAACTTGGTGGCGCCCTCGCCGTCGCGCACGATGGCCTGCGCCAGCAGGCGCGCCACTTCCATCGTCGCGGCCCTGAGCGCCTGCCCGGCGGGGCTGGCCAGCGAAGCGATGGGGGTGTTGCCCGCCTGGTTGCTGGCGATCACGACGAACGAATCGTTGGTCGACGTGTCGCCGTCGACGGTCACCCGGTTGAACGAGCCCTCGGCCAGCTCCAGCGCCAGTTGCTGCAGCGCGGCGGGCTCGACCCTGGCATCGCAGGCGAGAAAGCCGAGCATCGTCGCCATGTTGGGCCGGATCATCCCGGCGCCCTTGCTGATGCCGGTGACGGTCACCATGGCGCCGTCGATGGCGACGCGGCGGCTGAATGCCTTGGCGACCGTGTCGGTCGTCATGATGGCTTCGGCGGCCCGCAGCCAGTGATCCGGCGCGGCATCGGCCAGCGCGGCGTCGAGGCCGGCCTCGATCCGCTCCACCGGCAGCTGCTCCATGATCACGCCGGTCGAGAACGGCAGCACCTGCCGCGGCGCGACGCCGAGCCGGCGCGCGAGCGCGTCGCAGGTGGCGCGGGCGCGCTGCAGGCCGTCGGCGCCGGTCCCGGCGTTGGCATTGCCCGTGTTGATCACCATTGCGCGGATACCGCCCTGCGCCAGGTGTTCGCGGCACACCTGCACCGGGGCGGCGCAATAGCGGTTCTGCGTGAACACGCCGGCCACCGTGGCGCCAGGCTCCAGCACGATCACGGTGAGGTCCTTGCGGTTCGCCTTGCGGATGCCGGCCTCGGTGATGCCGAGGCGCACACCGGGCACCGGGTGGAGATCGCCGGCAAGCGGCGCGGACAGGTTGACGGGCATGGGCGTGGTCGGCTTCGGGTCGGAAAAGGTCGCTATTGTCGCGCAGCGGCAGGCACCGCAAGGGCCTCGGGGAAGCCCTCGACCATCCTAGCCCTGCCGCCAGGGCAGGCCGCGGAAGCGCCAGCCGCCGCGGTGGCCGCGCTGCCCCTGCTCGTCCGGGTCGCCCTCGAAGCCTTCGAGGACGTTGTACGCCTCGATGCCCAGCTCGGTCGCCCGCCGGGCGGCGGCAATCGAGCGCACGCCGCTGCGGCACATCAGGACGGCCTTCTTGCCGGCCGGCACGGCCGCCCGCAGGGCGGCGTCGAACTGGGCGTTCATCGCCATCCCGGGCCACTGCTTCCAGGCAATGCCCGCCGCGCCGGGAACGAAGCCGACCCATTCGCGCTCGGCATCGCTGCGCACGTCGACCAGCACGGCGTCGCCGCAGGTCCACCATTCGTAGGCCAGTTGCGGCGATACGTCGCCGGCGTATCCCTGCCCGCCGCGCGGCCGCAGCCCCGCTTCGGCGCTGGCGTCGTGGCGCAGCCCGGAACTGCGGTTGGCCGGCACGGCCTCGTCGATGCGCCTGGGCCGGGGCAGGTCCAGCCCCTGCATGATGGCCTCGAACTCCTGCTGCGTCTTGCCCGCCACGCGCGGGTTCGACCTCTTTTCCCGGCCGATGGTCGTGTGGCTGCGGCCCTGGTAGTCGTGCCCCGGCCACACGGTGGTGTCGTCGGGCAGCGCGAACAGCACCTGCGTCAGGCTGCGATAGAGGTCGGCGGCGCTGCCGGACTGGAAGTCGGTGCGGCCGCAGCCGTCGATCAGGAGGGTATCCCCGGTGAACACGTGCTGGCGCCAGAGGTAGCTCATGCTGCCCGCCGTGTGTCCCGGTGTGTGCAGCGCCCTGAGCTCCTCGCCGCCGAAGCGCAACGTCTCGCCGTGCTGCAGTTGCACGGCGGCGGTGCCGATGCCGCAGCCGGCGGGCGCCGCCGTGCGAGCCCCGGTGTGCTCGGCCAGCTGGCCGGCGCTGGTGATGTGGTCGGCATGGGCGTGGGTCTCGACCGACCAGAGGAGCTCGAGCCCGTATTCGCGCAGCATCGACAGGTCGCGCTCGAGCTGCGCGTCCACCGGGTCGATGATCAGCGCTTCGCGCGTGCCCTCGTCGAAGAGCAGGTAGGTGTAGGTGCTGGACGCCTGGTCGAAAAGCTGGATCGGTTGCGGCATGGCGGACTCCCGGGAATTCCGCAGTGTAGAACCGCCGGAGAACGGCCTGCACGCCTGAGCGGCAAAGGCTGACATGTTCCTGAACGGTCCGTGAAAACCCTGTTTCACTCCAGGGTGCGCAGCGCCAAAGATAGGCCTGTAATTATTTACTCTCAACCGACACCAGGAGACACAGCATGACTGATCTGAAAACCACGCGCCGCCGCAGCCTGCTCAAGGGCGTTGCCGTCGCGGCGGGCGCCATGAGCGCGCCGATGATTGCCAGCGCCCAGGGCACCACCTCCCTGCGCTTCCAGAGCACCTGGCCTTCTAAGGACATCTTCCACGAGTACGCACTCGATTTCGCCAAGAAGGTCAATGACATGACCGGCGGCGAGCTGCGGATCGAGGTCCTGCCCGCAGGCGCCGTGGTACCCGCGTTCGGGCTGTTCGAGGCCGTGTCCAAGGGCACCCTGGACGGCGGCCACGGCGTGCTCGGCTACCACTACGGCAAGCAGAACGCGCTGGCCCTGTGGAATTCCGGTCCCGCGTTCGGCATGGACGCCAACATGCTGCTGGCCTGGCACAAGTACGGCGGCGGCAGGGAGCTGCTGGACAAGCTGTATGCGTCGATCGGCGGCAACGTGACGACGTTCCTGTCCGGGCCGATGACCACGCAACCCCTGGGCTGGTTCAAGAAGCCGATCACCAAGGTCGAGGACTTCAAGGGCCTGAAGTTCCGCACCAACGGCCTCGCGATCGACCTGTTCACCGCCATGGGCGCCGCCGTGAACGCGCTGCCCGGCGGCGAGATCGTCCCCGCCATGGATCGCGGCCTGCTCGACGGCGCCGAGTTCAACAACGCGACGTCCGATCGCGTGCTGGGCTTCCCCGACGTGTCCAAGGTGTGCATGCTGCAAAGCTACCACCAGAGCGCCGAGACCTTCGAGATCACGTTCAACAAGACCAAGTACGAGGCGCTGAATCCCAAGTTCAAGGCCATCATCGCCAACGCCGTCGAAGCGGCGTCGGCCGACGTGTCGTGGAAGGCGATCGACCGCTATTCCAAGGACTACATCGAGCTGCAGAACAAGGACAAGGTCAAGTTCTACAAGACCCCTGACGCGATCCTGCAGTCCCAGCTGAAACTGTGGGACGCGATCCTCGAGAAGAAGTCGGCCGAGAACCCGCTGTTCAAGGAAATCGTCGCGTCGCAGCGGGCGTTCGCCGAGCGCGCGACCAAGTGGGACCAGGACACGAACATCAGCCGCCGGATGGCCGTGAACCACTTCTTCGGAGCCAAGCCGGCCGCGCCCAAGAAGGCTTGAGGATTTTCCGGATCACGTCAGCCATCCGGGCGCCCGTCCGGATGGCTGACTTTTTTGCCCAGGCACCGCTATGCAGAAACTGCTTCTGACGATCGACAGGCTCAGCACCTTCGTCGGTCAATTCTTTTCGTGGTTGATCGTCAGCCTCACCTTGATGATTTCGTGGGAAGTCTTCTCGCGCTATGCGCTGGACAACCCGCACCCGTGGGCCTTCGACGTGATGATCATGATGTACGGCACCTTGTTCATGATGGCGGGCGCCTACACGCTGTCCAAGGCAGGGCATGTCCGCGGCGACGTGCTGTACGGGTTCTTCGAACCGCGGACGCAGGCCACGATCGACCTGATCCTCTACATCGTCTTCTTCCTCCCCGGGGTGTTCGCGCTGACCTACGCCGGCTACTTCTACGCCGCCGAGTCCTGGGCGGTGAACGAGCATTCCAACGTCACCGCCGAAGGGCCCCCGATCTACCCGTTCAAGACGATGCTGCCGCTGGCCGGCGCCTTCCTGCTGGCCCAGGGCGTCGTCGAGATCATCCGTTGCGTCATCTGCATCAAGCAGGGCGAATGGCCGTCCCGCATCCAGGACGTCGAGGAAGTCGACGTCGACAAGCTCAAGGAAATGGTGCACGTGCAGGACGCCGACATCGCCAAGCTCGACCAGTTCGTCGCGCCGCAAGGGGGCACGAAATGAAGATCCGCAAGGAACTCTGGTTCGGCTTCAGCCTGATGGCGATCATCCTGGCGTTCGTCATCGTCTATACGCCGTGGAGCGGCTTCGTCGACGGCCACCTGGACCACGGCGACCTGGGCGCGCTCGGCCTGCTGATGCTGGCCCTGATCGTCGTGGCCATCATGCTGGGCTTCCCGACCGCGTTCACGCTGATGGGCATGGGCGTGTTCTTCGGCTGGCTGTCCTACCGCAGCGTGAATCCCGCCCTGGCCAACCAGCAGATCCTCGACCTGATGGTGCAGCGCGCCTATTCGGTGATGTCGAACGACGTGCTGATCGCCATCCCGCTGTTCGTGTTCATGGGCTACCTGGTCGAGCGCGCCAACCTGATCGAGAAGCTCTTCAAGAGCCTGCACCTGTCGCTGGCCCGGGTTCCGGGGGCGCTGGCGGTGGCGACCATCGTGACCTGCGCGATCTTCGCCACGGCGACCGGCATCGTCGGGGCGGTCGTCACGCTGATGGGCCTGCTGGCGCTGCCGGCGATGCTGCGGGCCGGCTACAACATCAAGCTGGCCGCCGGGGCGATCACCGCCGGCGGCTGCCTGGGCATCCTGATCCCGCCATCAGTGCTGCTGATCGTCTACGGGGCGACGGCGGGCGTTTCGGTCGTCAAGCTGTACGCCGGGGCGTTCTTTCCCGGCATCATGCTGGCGGGCCTGTACGTCGCCTACGTGGTCATCGTGGCCAAGTGGAAGCCGCACCTGGCCCCGCCGCTGTCCGCGGCGGAGCGGCAGGTGGCGCTGCCGCCCCTGTCGCAGGCGCTCAGCGCGCGCAGCGCCAATGCCCTGGCCGGCCTGTTCGGCGGCCTGCGCGATCCGGCCCTGCCCCGGCGGCGGGTTGCCAGCCAGTTCTTCGTCGCGCTGCTGCCCGCGATCGCCATCACCGCGTTGCTCGTCGCCATGTATGGCGCCGCGACCGCGCCCAAGGCAGCCGTGGACACGAGCGGCCTGGTCCAGTCGGGCGGATCGTTCACCACCGAGTCCGACCAGGCGAGCGAGCCCTCCGGTCTGGCCGAGCCGCCCAAGGAAGAAGGCGGCCTGCAGGAGCCGCCGCAGGAGTCCGGCGGTTTGCAGGAGCCGCCCAAGGAAGGCGGCGACCTGAAGGAACCGCCGGCCGCGGCGGCGCAGCCCGCACCGGTTGGAGCAGCCGCGCCGGCCGCAGCCGCCACCGCGGAAGCTGCCGCGGCGCCGGCAACCGCGACGGCCGAACGGGTCCCGGCGCCCACCTGGTTCTGGATCGTCTTCGGCGTGGGGCTCGCCGGCGTCGTGCTCATCAGCTGGTTGATGAACTGGCAGCGGCTCGAGATCTTCAAGATGCTGCTGGCATCGTTCTTCCCGCTGGCCGTGATGATCATCGCCGTGCTCGGCTCGATCGTGTTCGGCCTCGCCACCCCGACCGAGGCCGCCGCAGTGGGTGCGCTGGGCGGCCTGGTCCTCGCCGGCGTCTACCGGTTCGTCGCGGCCAGGGAGTCCACCCCTGGTGCTGCCGCGGTGGCGAAGACGGTGAAGGAACTGGGCGGAATCATCAAGGAGTCGTCGTTCCTCACCGCCAAGACGAGCGCCATGGTGTGCTGGCTGTTCGTCGGATCGTCGATCTTCTCGGCCTCGTTCGCGCTGCTGGGCGGCCAGGACATCGTCGAACGCTGGGTGCTGTCGCTCGGCCTGACGCCGTTCCAGTTCCTGGTGCTGGCGCAGTTCATCATCTTCATCCTGGGCTGGCCGCTGGAGTGGACCGAGATCATCGTGATCTTCATGCCGATCTTCATTCCGCTGCTGCCCAAGTTCGGCGTGGATCCGCTGTTCTTCGGCCTGCTGGTCGCCCTGAACCTGCAGACGGCGTTCCTGTCGCCGCCCGTGGCGATGGCCGCCTTCTACCTCAAGGGCGTGTCGCCGCCGCACGTCACCCTGAACCAGATCTTTCTCGGGATGCTGCCGTTCATGGGCATCCAGGTCATCGCGCTGGTGCTGCTGTACGCCTTCCCCGCGATCGGCCTCTGGCTGCCGGAATTGCTGTACAAATAGTCCGGCCAGGGCAAGGGAAAGGGCGCCGCGGGGCGCCCTTTTTCATTTCGGGCGAAACCCGGTAATATTGACGTTTACGTAAACGTCAAGTCAGCGCGCGGCACCGTCCGGCTGGCCACGGAGACATCAATGACCGACCTGTCCGCCGAGTTCAAGGCGCTTGCCAGCTACCGTCCGACCCACAAGGTGCGCTTCGTCACCGCCGCCAGCCTGTTCGACGGGCACGACGCGGCGATCAACATCATGCGGCGCATCCTGCAGAACATGGGCGCCGAGGTCATCCACCTCGGCCACAACCGCAGCGTCGATGACGTGGTGACGGCGGCCCTGCAGGAGGACGTGCAGGGGATCGCCGTGAGCTCCTACCAGGGCGGCCACATCGAGTACTTCAAGTACATGGTGGACCTGCTGAAGGCACGGGGCGGCGCCCACATCCAGGTGTTCGGCGGCGGCGGCGGCGTGATCGTGCCGCCCGAGATCCGCGAGCTGCAGGCCTACGGCGTGGCCCGCATCTACAGCCCCGAGGACGGCCAGCGCATGGGCCTGGCCGGGATGATCGGCGAGATGGTGATGCGCTGCGACCAGGACCTCTCGCCGCACGCGCCGAAGGACCTGAAGGCGATCCAGGGGCACGGCGAACTGAACTGGCGCGCCCTGGCGCAGCTGATCACGGCGCTGGAAAACGGCAAGGCCGATCCGAAGCTGATGCAGGCCGTCCAGGCCGAAGCGGCGGCGCGCCATGTGCCGGTGGTAGGCATCACCGGCACCGGCGGCGCCGGCAAGTCCTCGCTCACCGACGAACTGATCCGCCGGCTGCGACTGGACCAGGGCGACCGCACGCGCGTGGCCCTGATCTCGATCGACCCCTCGCGGCGCAAGAGCGGCGGCGCGCTGCTGGGCGACCGCATCCGGATGAACGCGATCGGGCCCTGGAGCCAGGGGCCGCTGGAGCCGCCCCAAGGGCGATCAGCCCCCGCGCAGGACAGCGCAGCACACGGAGGGGCAAGCGGGGGGGGCCAGCGTGTCTTCATGCGGTCGCTGGCCACCCGCGACTTCGGCAGCGAGATCTCGGCGGCGCTGCCGGACGTGGTGTCGGCCTGCAAGGCCGCCGGCTTCGACCTGATCGTGGTCGAGACCTCCGGCATCGGGCAGGGCGACGCCGCCATCGTGCCGCTGGTGGACATCCCCATCTACGTCATGACGCCCGAATTCGGCGCCGCCAGCCAGCTCGAGAAGATCGACATGCTGGACTTCGCCGAGTTCGTGGCGATCAACAAGTTCGACCGCAAGGGCGCGGCCGACGCGCTGCGCGACGTGGCCAAGCAGGTGCAGCGCAACCGCGAGGCCTTCGGCCGGCGCCCGGACGAGATGCCGGTGTTCGGCACCATGGCCGCTCGCTTCAACGACGACGGCGTCACGGCCCTGTACCAGGCCCTCAAGCCGCGGCTGGCCGCGCTCGGGCTGGCGCTGGCCGAAGGTACGCTGCCGCAGGTGGCCGTGCGCCACAGCACCAACCAGGCGCCGGTCGTGCCGGCCGCCCGCAGCCGATACCTGGCCGAGATCAGCGACACGGTGCGCGGCTACAAGCAGCGTGCCCGCGCCCAGGCCAGGCTGGCGCGCGAGCTGCAGCAGTTGCGCGAGACGGCGCGCATGCTGCACGATGACGACGCCCAGCGCGACGGCGCGAAGAACACGGTGCTGCGCCTGGCCGACGAGCGCGACGGCCGGCTCGACGCCGACGCGCGCAAGCTGCTGGCCCAGTGGCCGCGGATGCGCGAGGCCTACGCCGGCGACGAATACGTGGTGAAGATCCGCGACAAGGAGATCCGCACCGCGCTCACCACGAAATCGCTCTCCGGCACGACGATCCGCAAGGTGGCGCTGCCCGCGTTCGAGGACCACGGCGAGATCCTGAAGTGGCTGATGCTGGACAACGTGCCGGGCAGCTACCCCTACACGGCGGGCACCTTCGCCTTCAAGCGCGAGAACGAGGACCCGACCCGGATGTTCGCCGGCGAGGGCGACGCGTTCCGCACCAACCGCCGCTTCAAGCTGCTGTCCGAAGGCATGCCGGCCAAGCGCCTGTCGACGGCCTTCGACTCGGTGACGCTGTACGGCAACGATCCGGACCTGCGGCCGGACATCTATGGCAAGGTCGGAAACTCCGGCGTCTCGATCGCCACGCTCGACGACATGAAGGTGCTGTATTCGGGCTTCGACCTGTGCAGCCCCGCCACCTCGGTGTCGATGACGATCAACGGGCCGGCGCCGAGCATCCTGGCGATGTTCATGAACACGGCCATCGACCAGAACCTGGAGCGGTTCAAGGCCGACAACGGCCGCGAGCCGACCGACACCGAGGCCGCCAAGATCCGCGAATGGGTGCTGGCCAACGTGCGCGGCACGGTGCAGGCCGACATCCTGAAGGAGGACCAGGGCCAGAACACCTGCATCTTCTCCACCGAGTTCAGCCTCAAGGTGATGGGCGACATCGCCGAGTATTTCGTGCACCACAACGTGCGCAACTTCTACTCGGTGTCGATCTCCGGCTACCACATCGCCGAGGCCGGCGCCAACCCGATCAGCCAGCTGGCGTTCACCCTGTCCAACGGCTTCACGTTCGTGGAGGCGTACCTGGCGCGCGGCATGCATATCGACGACTTCGCGCCCAACCTGTCGTTCTTCTTCTCCAACGGCATGGACCCGGAATACACCGTGATGGGCCGGGTGGCGCGCCGCATCTGGGCGGTGGCGATGAAGGAGAAGTACGGCGCCAACGAGCGCAGCCAGAAGCTCAAGTACCACATCCAGACCTCGGGCCGCAGCCTGCACGCGCAGGAGATCCAGTTCAACGACATCCGCACCACGCTGCAGGCGCTGATCGCGATCTACGACAACTGCAACTCGCTGCACACCAACGCCTTCGACGAGGCGATCACGACGCCGACCGAGGACAGCGTCCGGCGCGCCATGGCGATCCAGCTGATCATCAACCGCGAGTGGGGACTGGCCAAGAACGAGAACCCCAACCAGGGCAGCTTCATCGTCGAGGAACTCACCGAGCTGGTCGAGGAAGCGGTGCTGGCCGAGTTCGACCGCATCGCCGAGCGCGGCGGCGTGCTGGGCGCCATGGAAACCGGCTACCAGCGGGGCCGGATCCAGGACGAGAGCCTGCACTACGAGATGCTCAAGCACACCGGCGAGTACCCGATCATCGGCGTCAACACCTTCCGCAACCCGCACGGCGACGCGGTGCCCGAGAAGCTGGAACTGGCGCGCTCCACCGAGGAGGAAAAGCGCGGCCAGCTGCAGCGGCTGCGGGACTTCCACGCCCGCCATGCGAAGGCGTCGCCCGCCATGCTGCGGCGGCTGCAGCAGGCGGTGATCGAGAACCGCAACGTGTTCGAGGTGCTGATGGACGCGGTACGCGTGTGTTCCCTGGGCCAGATCACGGCAGCCCTGTTCGAGGTCGGCGGCCAGTACCGCCGCAGCATGTGAGCCGGCTCGCCGGCGACGCGGCCGTCACCTACCGCGGCAGCGTCTATCCCTGGCACTGCGACCAGGTCGGCCACATGAACGTCATGTGGTACGTGGGCAAGTTCGACGAAGCCACCTGGAACCTGTTCCTGCGCGCCGGCATCACGCCCGGCTACCTGCGCGCCAACCAGCGCGGGATGGCCGCCGTGGACCAGCACATCGAGTACCGGCGCGAGCTGCACGCCGGCGACGTGGTCGCCGTGCGCTCCGAGATCCTGGACATCGACGGGCGCAAGATCCGCTTCCGCCACGAGATGGCCAATGAGGAGAGCGGCGAACTGGCGGCGGTGACCACCTTGCTGGGCGTGCACATGGACACGCTGGCACGCAAGTCCTGCCCCTTTCCGCCCGAAATCGTGGAGCGGGCTCGCGGCCTGTGCCGTCCGCGACCGGGCGGCGTCGACCCGGCGGGCTGACACGCCGCTGACGCGGCGTGGCGCCGATGCCGCGACCCGCAAAACTACTTAGGGTCTTACCCCCTACCGCACTGCAGCACGCGTCTCTAGCATGGCGCATCTTGCGGGCGCAGGCGCCCGTCTTTGCACGACCAGGAGTTGCGATTTGTCGGGTGAGATCATTCTCGAAACCGCGGACTTGACCAAGGAGTTCAAGGGCTTCGTGGCCGTCAACAGCGTCAGCCTGAAAGTCCGGCGCGGCGACATCCATGCGCTGATCGGCCCCAACGGCGCCGGCAAGACCACGTACTTCAACCTGCTGACGAAATTCCTGCCGCCCACCCGCGGCACCATCACCTACCGCGGCGTCGACATCACGCACGAGAAGCCGGCCCAGACCGCGCGCCGCGGCATCGTGCGCTCCTTTCAGATCTCGGCGGTGTTCCCGCACATGACGGTACTCGAGAACGTCCGCGCCGCGCTGCAGCGCGCGCTGGGCACCTCGTTCCACTTCTGGAAGCCCGAGAGCTCGCTGTACCACCTGCACGACCGCGCGCACGAGCTGCTGGCCGCCGTGGACCTGCAGGACTTCGCCGGCGAGATGACCGTCAACCTGCCGTACGGGCGCAAGCGCGCGCTGGAACTGGCCACGACGATGGCGCTCGAGCCGGAACTGATGCTGCTGGACGAGCCGACCCAGGGCATGGGCCACGAGGACGTGAGCCGCGTCACGCAGCTGATCAAGAAGGTGTCCGAGGGCCGCACCATCCTCATGGTCGAACACAACATGAACGTCGTCTCCTCCATCGCGGACCGCATCACCGTGCTGCAGCGCGGCGCGGTGATCGCCGACGGCACGTATGCCGAGGTGTCGGCCAACCCGCAGGTGATCGAGGCCTACATGGGCAGCGCCGACACCGAACTGCAGGGAGCGCACTGACATGACGACGGAGCTCCTGCGGATCAAGGACCTGAACGCCTGGTACGGCGAGTCCCACATCCTGCACGGCGTCGACCTGGTGGTGAACCAGGGCGAGGTCGTGACCCTCCTGGGCCGCAACGGGGCCGGCCGCACCACCACCTTGCGCGCCGTCGTGGGCCTGACCGGCAAACGCACCGGCTCGATCCGGATCAACGGCGACGAAGCCATCCACCTGCCGCCGCACAAGGTCGCGCGGCTGGGCATCGGGTACTGCCCGGAGGAACGTGGCATCTTCGCCAGCCTCACGGCCGAAGAGAACCTGATGCTGCCGCCGGCGGTGGGCAAGGACGCCATGAGCGTGGACGAGATCTACGGCATGTTCCCCAACCTGAAGGAGCGCGCCGGCAGTCCCGGCACGCGGCTGTCCGGGGGGGAGCAGCAGATGCTCGCCGTGGCGCGGATCCTGCGCACGGGCGCGCGGCTGCTTCTGCTCGACGAGATCTCGGAAGGCCTCGCGCCGGTGATCGTGCAGAAGCTCGCGGAGACCATCGTCACGCTCAAGGCCAAGGGCTACACGATCGTGCTCGTGGAACAGAACTTCCGGTTCGCGGCGCCCCTGGCCGACCGCTTTTACGTGATGGAGCACGGCCGGATCGTCCGGCAGTTCGCGCGCAGCGAGCTGCAGGACAACCTGGGCATGCTGCAGGAGTACCTCGGGGTCTAGGACGCCAGTCCGACAGGCCGTTCTCGTCAATCAAGAAGGAGCATTCCATGAAACTGAACAAGCTGACCGGGGCCTGCGCGCTCAGCGTCGCAACGATGCTCGGCGCCGTCGCGCCAGCCCAGGCCCAGATCTCCGGGGACGTGATCAAGATCGGGATCATCACCGACATGGCCGGCGTGTACGGCGACATCGACGGCATGGGCGGGGTCGAGGCGATCCGCATGGCCGTCGCCGAAATGGGCGGTGCGATCAACGGCAAGAAGATCGAAATCCTCTACTCCGAGCACCAGAACAAGGCCGACCTGGCCGCGGCCAAGGCGCGCGAGTGGTTCGACACCCAGGGCGTCGACATGCTGATCGGCGGCACCAATTCCGCCACGGCGCTGGCCATGTCGAAGGTGGCGGCAGAGAAGAAGAAGCCCTTCCTCGTGGTCGGTGCCGCCTCGTCGGCATTGACCAACGAACAATGCACCCCGTACACGGTCCATTGGGCTTACGACACCGTCGCGCTCGCCAAGGGCACCGGGGGCGCGGTGGTGAAGTCCGGCGGCAAGACCTGGTTCTTCCTGCAAGCCGACTATGCCTTCGGCGCCGCGCTGCAGGCCGATACCTCCGCCGTCGTCAAGGCGGCCGGCGGCACCGTCGTCGGCACCGTCAAGCATCCGCTGTCGGCCAGCGACTTCTCCTCCTTCGTGTTGCAGGCGCAGTCCAGCAAGGCGCAGATCCTGGGCATGGCCAATGCCGGCGGCGACACCGTCAACACGATCAAGGCGGCCAACGAGTTCGGCGTCACCAAGACCATGAAGCTGGCCGGCCTGCTGGTCTTCATCAACGACATCCATGCGCTGGGCCTCAAGACCACGCAAGGCATGTACGTCACCGACAGCTGGTACTGGAACCAGAACGCCGAGACCCGTGCCTGGAGCCGCAAGTTCTTCGAGAAGATGAAGAAGATGCCCTCGTCGGTGCAGGCCGGCGACTACTCGGCCGCGCTGGAATACCTGAAGGCGGTCAAGGCCACCGGCAGCGACGACGCCGACAAGGTGCTGGCGCAGATGCGCAAGACGCCGATCAACGA